>Ga0209991_10001437_pt1 | contig 10806 bp, 12 predicted proteins | sample ChitaG_FD_183167 | JGI IMG/M metagenome (GOLD analysis project Ga0209991, IMG submission 183167) | Deep subsurface microbial communities from South Pacific Ocean to uncover new lineages of life (NeLLi) - Chile_00310 metaG (SPAdes)... | ecosystem: Environmental > Aquatic > Marine > Oceanic >... | reverse complement strand
CTTAGCTCCCTTCCCTCCGGACACCGATAATGCTTAATCACGGTCCATCTTCCTGCCGGCCAGTAGGTGAACCAGGCCCTGCCAATGATATTGCCCTGCGGCACTGTCCAGCCGTAACGCGAGTCGTTACTGTTGTTGCGATTGTCACCGAGAACGAAGTATTCGTCTGCAGGGACTTCTATTACCTGCATCTCATAGTCTGGCTCTGCCATGGTATATTCCTCCTCAAGGGGGATCCCGTTGACGAAGACCTTATTATCCTTGACCTCTATGAAGTCGCCGGGAAGGCCGATTATGCGTTTGATATAGGGATGAGGGGAATCAAACGGGGGGCGGAAGACTATTACATCTCCTCGCTGCGGATCGGAGATGAAGTAACTTGCCTTACTGACCATGATCCAGTCACCTTCTTTGATATTAGGCAGCATACTGCCATATTGCACAGTATAGCTCTGTATGTTGAACTGGAGGAAGACAAAGATGGCTACGGCGATGAGAACAGCTATACCGACTTCGCGGAAGATCTTCATCAGCAGAGGTTGATTGTACCACAAACCGTCAAGTCAGTTCACTCATTATGGCTCTGTTTGCTTGAACTATTGCTTAATGCTAACATTATGGCTCCGGGCCGCTAGCTCAACAGGTAGAGCAGCTGACTCTTAATCAGCAGGTTCAGGGTTCGAGTCCCTGGCGGCTCACCATAGGGATGAGTAATGCGACGTTGGTCGGGCCTGAGGCACTAAATCAGCCGTAAGAACGGCGGTGAAGCAAATGACCAATCAAGACGATGTTCGACTGGATATCGACAAGCCTATCGCTACAGTGCTGCTGAACCGACCGCAGACGCTCAATGCTTTCAACAAGGAGGTCTTCCTGGGCCTTCAGCAGACAGCGAAGACTATTAACGAAAACCCTGATATCAGAGTTGTTATCATGACTGGTGCCGGAGACAGGGCGTTCAGCGCCGGTCTGGACCTCAAGATGGTTGCTTCGGGGAGCGGTCCAATGGAAATGTTCGCCAATATCAGGCAGGGCTATGATTCGCTGTACAGCTTGAAGATGATATTCACCATGTATGAAGATCTAGCTGTGCCGGTTATCGCTGCCATAAACGGTTATTGCTTGGGGGCAGCCCTGGAACTCATTCTTTGCTGCGATATACGTCTGGCCTGTGATACGGCAGTATTCGGGCTTCCTGAGATTCAGTTGGGGGTTATTCCCGACCTGGGAAGCACGCAGCGGTTGCCCAGGATAGTGGGGCTTAGCATCGCCAAGGAACTGATTCTTACGGGACGGAGGATTGATGCTGCCGAAGCACTTCGGGTCAGGTTGGTAGACCATGTATATCCCGGAGACGAGCTGATGGCTGAAGCCACGAAGCTCGCCGAGGAGATAGCCGGAATCGAGCCCCGCCTGATTCAGGGTGCAAAGAGAGCGACCAATCTTACCATGTCCACTCCTCTCGACGTAGGGCTACGAATGGAGACGGACATATGTCTCAGCTCAGGCAGTGGCACCGAAATGGGTGCGGCCTCCCAACGCTTTGTCAAGAAAGGGCGTGACTGAGAGACCTCTCGGGAGGTACTGTCGAATGTCTCTCTTCAGAGACGGAACTGGTCTGGTGGACGGGCACTGGCATCAAGACAAAAAGGATTACAGCAGCGTCTCGCCAGTAACTATCCAGGTGCTTGTCTGCCCCCGAACGCAGTTCGGGTGCGCAGAAAGCGAATTAGCTCCTCTCGATCTATTACCCCGACGACACTCCCCCCTTCAGTTACCGGTATATGATTGGCGCTTTCTCCTTCCATATCCTGGAGCACGCTCAAGACATCCTGGTCAGCATGAGCTACCTTCAGTTTCCCGGCCTGGGTCATGATATCCTTCACAGAGGTGACGGGCCAGCGAGCGCGGGGGATTTTCTTTATGTGCTGCAAGGTTACCATGCCTTCCAGTTCACGTCCCCGGGTTACCAGGAGGGAGCTTCGTCCTGTGGGCAATATATACCGCTGGACTACATCTCCTAGGTTCATATCGGGAGGGATCAAGGGACAACCATAGTCCGTAACCTGGCGTGCTGTGATACCAACAAGGGCATCGCGGAGTAAAACCTGCTTATAGCTTGCCCTGGCAGCATCGTGAAGGAACCAGCCGATAAGTATGAACCACAGGCCGCTAAACCAGGATGCACGCGCGAATATCATAAGTGTAATCCCCCCGGCGATGAAGACGTAAGCTATTCCCTGTCCTACCCTGGCAGCGATGCGGGTTGCCCTGTGGTAATCGCGGGTTCTTTGCCACACGAGGGCGCGAAATATCCTGCCCCCGTCCAGGGGAAAGCCGGGGATCGAGTTGAACAACGCCAGAACCACATTTATGAGGGCCAGCCACTGCATTAGACTAGCCGCCAGGGTCTGCTGAGTTCCTGCCAGCAAAAGGTGCAATCCGTAGAAAATGCCGGCCATGGCCAGACTGGTCAAGGGGCCGACTACAGCTACTGAGAATTCCGCTCTGGGGCTAGTGGCGTCTTTAGTTATCTGAGAAACGCCGCCGAAAACGAAAAGTGTGATCTCTCTAACCGGTATATTGTTACGAATAGCAAGAACACTGTGAGCTAGTTCATGGGTAATGATGGAAGCGAAAAAGAGGACGCTGGTTAATATACCCAGGATTATTCCCTGCTCTATAGGGTAAGCCTGACCTACGGCGTAGCGCACCAGTGAATAGGTAACCAGAGTGAAGATGATGAACCAGGTATAATGCAGCCGTAGCGGAATACCGAAGACTTTACCCAAACTTATCTGACCCCTCATCGTCCCTCTCGTAGCACAGCACAACCCATAAGCTTGTAAGCCAATTTAGCCAGAAGAAAAGCGCAAGAACCTGGCCCTTCTGCGGGGCAAAACTCCATCAAATCAAACCCAACCACGCGCTTTCGGCTGGCTACCGATTCCATAATATCGAGCAGTTGCCGCCAGGACATGCCATCGGGCTCAGGGGTGCCTACTGCCGACATAATTGAAGGGTCCAGAACATCCACATCTATGGTGACGTAAACATCTTCGCTGAGCGAGTCAAGTATTCGGTTCATGTAGGTCGCACTGGATGCCAAATCAGACATGTAGAAGGGAATCAGCTTGTTCTGTGTCAAGAATTGCTTTTCTTCGAGGCTAAGACTGCGCACTCCCACCTGAGAGATAGGGCAAAGCTCGAAGATGCGGCGCATAACACAGGCCTGGCTGTATCTGGTCCCCAAGTACTCCTCCCGAAGGTCGGCATGGGCATCCAGTTGCAGCACGGAGAGTTTAGGAAATGCTTCCTTGAAAGCTCGCACTGCCCCTAACGAGAGTGAATGCTCCCCACCGAGAAGCACGACGAATTTCCCCTTTTGTATTAAGCCTTTAGTCACTTGATAAACCCTATCGATCATATCCCACGGGCTGTTCAGTAAAGGTTCTACCTCGGGCAGGGTGCAAATACCGACCTCAGAGATCTCGCGGTCCATCTCTATGTCGTAAAGCTCCAGATACTGTGAGGCATCGATTATGGCCTGCGGGCCGTGACGAGATCCGCTTCGCCATTCACTCGTGCCATCGTACGGGACGGGCACAATCACAGTTCTGGCTCGGTGCAAATCTGAATAGGGTGCCGCTAATCCCGCAAAGACCCGACGCGGCAAAAACGTCCCCTCATGCCGATAAGCGAAGGCCTCGGGATGACAGTCTCGTTCATTCATGGTAGATGAAACTCTGGGGACTGTCCGTCCCAGGTTCTACTTTGGGCCATTTTCTATCAATCAGGCAGGTTCTCAGTTTAACAAGCCGGAATCCATCGCGGAAATCGTTGACTGCTTTGTCAGCATCAAATCCCCTGCAAGAAAAAACGTCTATGTTTACGTAATTCTGTTCAACAAAGGTATGGATGCCGATGTGACTTTCGGCGATGAAAACAAACCCAGATATTCCCCAGTCATCCAGTACCGGTCCCACGTATCTAAGCACATACGGCGGCGAAATCCTGGTCATTCCTATCTTGGCAGGATAGTTTTCCAGCCAGTTCCGAAGAAAATCCTCGTCCCGGAGAATTCCCTGGTCGCTGGAATATCCATCTATAATTAAGTGCATTAGACCTCCTCAAGCAATATCTTCCTCAGATCAAAGAGGGCGGCATAGACTGACTTTTGTTTCATCCTTGCGTGATTTCCGCGGAGCACATGGATGAAGCTCTGCTCAAATCTATCACTGCTCAGGCCCGTGAATGCATCGCCGGAATTTGTATCGGGATTCATATTGCCGCCAAGGCCTATGCCGATATCAGCCTTCAGTCTAATGCGCGCGGTCTCAGCCATTGCCTTCGCCACCTCAGTACTCTCTCCCCCATAGTCTTCAATCATGGATACACCGACACCGCAAGCGATCTTAGCCTCATCAGAACACGCTAGCAATCCCCCCTTGAAATAACGACGACTATCCCGGCCACCGGCAATAGTGCTACAGAGAAGTCCCTCAGTGCACGATTCCATGGTGGCCAGACTCAGGTTCCTGGCGTTGAGTAACTCTCCGATAACGGAGTCCAGTGTATCATCATCGACCCCCCAAATGTGAGAGGCGAGAATCTTCCGAATACGCTCTTCGCTTCGCGAAATGAGGCGCTGAGCTTCTTCCTTTGCCCTCGCTTTGGCCGTGATGCGCAAATAGACACCGTCCGGGTGGATATAAGTGGCCAAGGTAGGATTGGAGACTCTCAACAGAGGGGTCACCAGTTCCTCTACCCTAGCTTCGGCGAGCCGAAAAGTCTTGATTGTCCGGGATAGGATAACTTCTCCGGTTACTCTCTGTTTCAGTTTGGGCTGAACGCCCTCCTGCCACATCAGCTTCATCTCGTCGGGCGGCCCCGGCAGGGCTACGATTATATGGTCGTCCTTCTCAACCCACCAACCGGGTGCCGTGCCCATACGATTGGGAATCACCTGAGCCGAAGGGATGACAGCTGCCTGTCTCATATTGCTTTGCGGTATCTTCCCGGGATGGTGCCTGAACAGACCCTGCAATTCCTGCCATAGCTCCTCATCAACCTTCAGTTCCTCCCCCACCAACTGGCCAATAGCCTCACGGGTAATATCGTCCTGGGTAGGTCCCAATCCACCCGTCACGATGATAAGGTCTGCCCTCTCCCAGGCTCGCGCCAGGGTATCAACCAACCTCTCCTGATTATCGCCTACCGTAGAGATGAAATACAAGTCGATTCCCAGCATAGATAGTTGATTAGCCAGAAAGGAAGAGTCAGTATCAACTATGTTGCCCAGCAGAATCTCCGTGCCAATGGGTACTATTTCTGTCTTCATCTTGAAAGGTCGCCGCGTCTATGGCAAGGCAATCTCTGTCAGCACTTGGTCGCCGAGATGCCGAGATACTCTTCTATGATTGCCATTGCGCAGTACTTCCCGCACATGCTGCAAGTCGCTCCGTCAACAGGTATCTTGCCATGGACTTGCCGCGACAGTTTCGGGTCAAGAGACAAGCTGGCCTGAGTTTCCCAATCAAGAGCCTTGCGTGCCCTGGACATCTGTTCATCCTGCTCTCTGGCACCCTTTACACCCTTGACGATATCGGCAGCATGAGCAGCTATGCGTGAGGCGATTACGCCCTCCTTAACGTCCTCCACATTGGGGAGCGAAAGATGCTCACTGGGGGTAACATAGCACAGAAAATCCGCGCCAGCAGCAGCAGCGATTGCTCCGCCAATAGCAGCAGTTATATGGTCGTAACCAGCGCCTACATCCGTGACTAGAGGACCAAGGACGTAGAAAGGGGCACCGCGACAGAGGCTTTTCTCTAGTTGAACATTAGCGGCGATCTGGTCGAGCGGCAAATGCCCGGGCCCCTCTATCATGGCTTGAACGCCAGCTTCTCTGGAGCGCTCTACCAGTTCACCGAGGATAATCAGTTCTTCGATTTGAGCTCTGTCGGTTGCATCAGCCAGACATCCTGGACGCAGGCCATCGCCCAGGCTTAAAGTGAAATCGTATTCAAGAGCCAGCTCCAACAGCCGATCATAGTACTGATAAAGGGGGTTTTCCTTACCGTTATGGAGCATCCAACCGATGAGAAACGCCCCTCCTCGAGACACTACATCAGTCACCCTGCTATCCTTCTTCAGCCTGGCTACAGATGCCTGGGTCACCCCGCAGTGCAGGGTCATGAAATCCACCCCATCCTCAGCGTGCTGTCGGATTACGGCGAAGATGTCATCAGCAGTCATGCTCACTATGGCACTGCGATTCTCGATAGCTTCAATGCCGGCCTGATAGATGGGTACCGTACCCACCGGCACGGTGCTGTTCATCAAAACGGCTCTCCTGATAGTCGAGATATCGCCGCCGGTGCTCAGGTCCATCACAGTATCGGCACCAAAACAGATGGCAGTCTGCAACTTCCTCAGTTCGGCATCCAGATCGCAAAGCCCAGATGATGTGCCTATATTGGCATTGACCTTGGTCTTTAGCCCGACGCCTATCCCGCAGGGGGTCAGGTTCGCATGCCTGGCATTGGCCGGGATCACGATCTTGCCATCGGTCAACCCTTTCATGATGAAATCAACCTCCACCCCTTCGTTATCGGCTACGCCCTTCACGAGGGGTGAGGCAATTCCCTTTCGCGCTAACTCCAGTTGGGTCATCGTCCTACAATCGTCGAAGAAGTTGCAGTGAAACTAAAGTATAAAGCATTTTGTACGGATTTAGAAGGCAAATCTAACACAGAGTGGCTGGGGGTGCAAACAATAGTCCTGTCAATGACCTAACAGTCACAAGTGAGAGACATGGATGCATGTCTAGGACAGGGCCCGCAAGGTTTGCTTCTGTATTCTGAACAGCTTATCTATTCCTTGCCGGGCTAAAGAAAGCAAGGCATCAGCAGTTTCTTTCGAGAAAGGTTTGCGTTCGGCAGTTCCCTGGATTTCCACGAACTCGTTCGTGTCAGTCATCACGACGTTGAAATCGACCTCAGCCTTGTGGTCTTCTTCGTAGCAAAGGTCGAGTAGCATCTCACCGTCAACAACGCCCACACTGGTGGCTGCTATCATCTTGGTCAACGGCATAGATGGCAACACACCCTGTTCTCTCAGGTTATGGAAGGCGTGATAAAGGGCGACCCATCCACCGGTGATAGCCGCTGTTCTGGTACCGCCATCTGCCTGCAACACGTCGCAATCTACGACAAACGTCCTTTCTCCGAGGACGGCCAAGCTGGTCACTGCCCTCAAGCTGCGACCAATCAGGCGCTGTATTTCCTGGCTTCTTCCTTCTGACTTATCACGGGGCGTTCGAGTAATCGTGGAGCGAGGTAACATGGCATACTCTGCAGTGACCCAACCTTGACGACCGCCCTTGAGAAACCCGGGCACCCTTTCCTCCATGCTCACAGAACACAGAACTCTCGTTTGCCCAAGTTCGATTAAAGCCGAACCTTCGGCAAAACTCTGGTATCCCAGAGTCACACGCACAGGTCGAAGTCTATCGTCAGCTCGATCATCTATTCTTGGCATACTAACAGAAGTATAACAGAGTATTGGGCAATCTGCCCGACCAGTCCGTGCTGTCGTTTACCGTTCTCTCTTCTGATAGCTCTTGACGAACGCTTCAACAGAGCGGTCATAAGTGTTCTCCACATTTTCAGCGAAATAACATGCCGGCAGTTCGCCTGATCGCCGATGATAGCTGACGCATTGGCAGCAAACGCCTTTTCTGCTACATGGCTCGTAGGTGCAGTTGCATTCCGCCTTGTTCTGCTCCACGGTGCAGTCCCTCATATTTACTCTCCTTCAACGGTTGTCTGGATGGGTGCCTACTTGCTCGCAAACCGATTGATACCACTATCCAGACTATATGCTATTATATGACAGAACAGGCTTATCTGAAAGGAATGCGACAGATTGCATCGGCCGCTTGACGCTTACCTTGACATTGAGACCACAGGCCTATGCTCTTTTTCCGACGACATAACAGTTGTTGGTATCTGTTTGGCCAATGATAGCGGTAGTAGATTGGTTCAACTTGTGGGAGGTGATGTAACCAGCGTCAATTTACTGAGGAGCTTGCGTCGGGTGGATACAATCTACACATACAATGGTAGCCGCTTTGACCTTCCCTTTATCAATCTCCGTCTGGGAGTGAATCTGAGCGATCATTTTCATCATCATGACCTGATGCACGATTGCTGGAGAAGCAATTTGTACGGCGGCTTTAAGGCGGTAGAGCGGCAGTTGAACATCCCTCGACGGCTGCAGGACGTTGGTGGAGCAGAGGCGGTGGCGCTGTGGTGGAGATATCAGATTGACAAGGACAGAAAGGCCTTGAGTTTGTTGCTGGAGTACAACAAGGAAGATGTGGTTAATCTGATGGCCTTGAGGGAGAAGCTGGAGAGGTTTTCAAAACCGTGGTATCGTCATTAAGCCGCGACACATCCTGCTGGTTCTCATTGGAGAGGAGTCCGAGCAAGTATGCCAGGAGTTGCGACAGACGCTGTGTAACACTGCCCACGGCACTTATCATTCCGTTCAGTGTCCAGGAGTCCTCCTGATCCTCATCCCATGGAAATGACCCCTCGTAGTAGTAGAGGTCGTTGAAGGCCACGATAATTTCATATTTGTCTAACCCGGAATCCATGAGGCGGAACACGGGAAAACCTTGACGAAGCTGAGCAGGAGCCTGTGGCTCTATCAGTCGCCATTTCCCGTCCAGATACCAATCCTCTATCAGGAAGGCATGCGCACCATCTCTGCCGTCAACACCGATAACGACAAATACTCGCTCGGCACCTATGCCGTAGGCTCTAAGGAGAGCACATAGTAGCAGCGAGACGTCCTCGCAATCCCCGACACGCGGATCGGTCAGGACTTCCTTCGGTCTCTGCCAATCGTCGCTCATCCCTGCTCGCTCTTCATCGGGTTTATACTCTATGTTGTAAGCAACCCAGTCCCGGATGGCATCAAAGCCATCCTTAGTAGGTTCATAAGGAGGGACACCGAGGATTCCCTGCAAGCATTCCTTAACCGATGGACATTCGGGCGTGATAAAAGGCCTAGATTCAGACTCTGTTCTCGGCGATGCGTGGCCAGCGGTGGGGCTTTGGCGGTAGACTACGCAACTCAATCCGGACGCGGCGAGCAAACAAAGCGCGATTCCGCAGGACAAAAGGATTGCAGGGCGCTTCTTCACCGACAAGGTTGGGCTATTATAGCAGCAACTTGGCTCTGCTCAAAACGAGAATGCGATAGGTAAGTACACAGATAGCTGTAATCCTCCCTCTCCTAAAGGCGGAGAGTCAGGGGAAGGGAGAAATCCACTCCACCCTGACGCTCCCCTTCTGCCACACGGGCGAGTTCTATACGAGATTATGCTGAAGACTGTTACAGGCTATCCTCTAAATCGTCAGTGTCTATATCCACGATTGTTGGGGGTGGTACGCTTACAACTACTACATCAGATATGAAACCCAGTATCTCTCCGAAGTCCGCACCGTTATATCCGGTGACAACCAGGTCGTAAGTTCCAGCAGCTAGTAAGGCCAGCACGTAATCGCCTTCGTGACACATCTTCCCGCTGGTAATTGCATTAGGAAATCTGGATTCCTCCCCAACCGGGTCATCGGCTTCTGCTGCAGCCCACGTTCCATCTTCGTAAGCAAAAACAGTTATATCTGTGTAGCCAGAATTATTCGTGATTTCGCCACGGATGCTCCCAGCTTGGTTGTTGACTATCAGCCTGATTGTTGGCTTTAAGATGTACAAAGAACTCGCTTCGACCACAGCCTTACGAACATCGAAGTCCGCTGTAACCTTCACGGTTCCATTAATAGGCACTGTGAATTGCCCTATCGCTTTATAACCCGTCTCTCCACCACTCGGGACGAAGAGAGGCTCGGTGGAGTTACCAGTGAATTCGATATAACAGCCCGGATTGGCTGGGGGTGAGCCCACGCCCACTTCCGGAATATCCAGCATAAAGCGAATCTGAGTGTAATGCCCGGCAGGCAATATCAACTCACCCAGTAAAGTGGAATTCCCCCCGCTCAACTCCAACAGGTTGTATGTTTTAGGGCCGTCGAATTCTTCACATATTAGCCATTGACCGTCTCGATGATATTGAATTTCAGCGATGGTGATATAGACACCTGTGACATTGTTGGCGTCTATCGGCGCATCGGAGAGATAGAGTTCTAACGTTCCTGTTTCTTGTTCTAGGGTCTCACAACCTACTCCCGACGCAGCCAGCACTGCCAGGATAATTCCCACCAATAAGAATCTCTTCATGCTTCTCCTCCTTTTCTCCTGGATTCCCTAATTCTCCTCTCTCTTTAGACTCAGGCTTGCCTTTACTATCATACCACTTCTGCACCTCCAGACTCTAAATTGTAGGTTCTGAATACTAAGCGATATGCTGGTTCACCAATCTTCGGACGAATCGACTATCTAATATGCTACAATTCTCCTCAATCGCCTCATAATGACCACGCCGAGTCTACTAACCCCTGCAACCGGGGCATGACACACGCCCGGGGACCCCAGGCGACGCTGTTCGGCCCAGCATTCCCTCCCTTTCCTCTCATATCCTTTGCTCCCGTATCCTTTCTTCCACCCGTTCGCGTATCATCGGCGGCATGACCGGAAGCTCAGGAGCTTGGATTCCTCTCTGCTCCAGTGTCCGGACTCTCTTCTCATGACGTATCAACGCCTTAGCCATCACTCTCTCTATGGCTGGTCTGGCCTGTTCGGCCACTCTTTCCCAGACCTCAATGAGCACCTCCAATT
>Ga0209991_10001436_pt1 | contig 10808 bp, 13 predicted proteins | sample ChitaG_FD_183167 | JGI IMG/M metagenome (GOLD analysis project Ga0209991, IMG submission 183167) | Deep subsurface microbial communities from South Pacific Ocean to uncover new lineages of life (NeLLi) - Chile_00310 metaG (SPAdes)... | ecosystem: Environmental > Aquatic > Marine > Oceanic >... | reverse complement strand
CGGTGGTGTTCTGGTGCGGGCGGGGCACACTGAGGCGATAGTTGATTTAGTCAGACTGGCTGGTCTTTATCCGGCAGGAGTTATCTGTGAGATTCTGAATGAAGATGGCTCTATGGCTCGGTTACCTCAACTTGCAGTAATGGCAGAGAAGTATGGGATTAAAATTGTAACTGTAGCCGACCTTATCATCTATCGCCGTCGCCATGAAAAGCTAGTGCACCGAGTGGCTGAGGCTAAGTTACCAACAAAATACGGTGAGTTTACTGCTATTGCCTATAAAAGTGATATAGACCCTAATGAACACATAGCCTTAGTGATGGGGGATATATCTACCGAGGAACCGGTGTTAGTCCGGGTTCATAGTGAATGCCTTACTGGCGACATATTTGGTAGCCTTCGCTGTGATTGCGGTGAGCAGATTACTCTGGCAATGCAGAGTATTGCTCAGGAGGGACGAGGTGTTTTCCTGTATATGAGGCAGGAGGGAAGGGGCATTGGCTTCCATAACAAGATTCGTGCTTATGCTCTCCAAGATAAGGGACTGGATACAGTAGAGGCTAACCTCTCTTTAGGATTCGCTCCAGACCTGCGAGACTATGGTATAGGTGCCCAAATCCTGGCTGATTTAGGCTTACATACCATCCGACTGCTCACCAACAATCCAAAAAAGGTAATAGGTTTAGAGGGTTATGGGCTAAAGGTGTTAGAGACATTACCTGTTATCACCTCCCCCAATCCGTATAACCGCCATTACTTGGAGATAAAGCAGAAAAAATTAGGGCATCTGTTGCAAATACCAAACACTACTGAGAAGAGGAGAAAATAATGAACAAGCATTTTGAAGGTATGTTACTGGGGGAAGGGCTGAAATTTGGGCTGGTTATCTCCCGTTTTAACGAGTTTATCACCAGGAGATTGCTTGAGGGGGCACAGGATGCTTTGCTTCGCCATGGTGTTAGCCAGGAGAATATAGATATTGCCTGGGTACCGGGCTCATTTGAAATTCCACTGATAGCCAAGAAATTAGCTGAAACTAAGAGGTATGATGCTGTTATCTGCCTTGGGGCTGTGATTCGTGGCGGGACACCTCACTTTGAATACATTGCTTCTGAGGTTACTAAGGGCATTGCCAAGGTGGCTTTGGAGACTGGGTTGCCTGTCATCTATGGTGTAATCACGGCTGATAGCCTAGAGCAAGCCATTGAGCGGGCGGGAACTAAAGAGGGGAATAAAGGCTTTGAAGCTGCGGTGAATGCCATAGAGATGGCTAACTTAATGAGGAGCATAGCTCTTAAAGAGAAGTAGCTATAGTTAACTTTGGTGATTCAGTTAATAGCGGTTCAATCCCTGATTCAATTTCTAGGCGCTGGGGGTTACCTTCCCAAGATTTCCAATCAAGTGCACTTAGCCAGGTGCTAAGAGCCAAAATAGTAGATTTATCCTCCATGCTTTGAAGCAGCTCACCTGAGATATAGCCTGGCTGTGAAATTAATTCAGTTCGTAATTTATTCAGCAGCTTAATTAAATCCCCTTCTTTACCCTCTTTCACATGGCGCTCAATCAATACCTTTACCGTCATTTCCACTTCCTATAACTCTAGAGGAATCACCGGATATTTACTTTAATCGGTAACCTTATAGACTGTATCCCCCCTCCTTACCCGCTCGCTAACCTTGATGCCAATAGCATCTCCGGCTTTAGCCTCTTTAACATCCACATTGTCAATCTGCATAGAGTCAACAGTTATTTCAATATCAGTGGTATGACCTTTGATATGGATTTTGTCGCCCAAGTTTAGAGTCCCTGTTAGCGCAATGCCAGCTACTACAGGTCTGGCAAAGAAGTCGCTCACCTTTCCGATTACTTCCTCAGGCATTTGATACCTCCTTATATTTAATATAAAATGGGTTACGTACCTCTAAAAATAGTATACGCCATCCAGCTTGTGTAAATCAATATTTCTTTGAAGTTTTTTAGTAACCTATCCCCCTGCCCCCTTCCCTTAATAAGGGAAGGGGGAGTGTAGGTAAGAGAGAGGCTTCGCCCCTCTCTAAAGTCTCTTCCCCCTCTCCTTTGGAGGAGAGGGGAATTAAGGGGGTGAGGTTGATGAACAGTATAAATAAACTTTGACATAGCACCACCAGCCACATATAATTAACTGATTATAATCTCTGGGGGTGTAGCTTTGGCACAGGAAACTGAACCCAATGTGGAAAGCAAGGAAGAAGCGCTGGACATTGAACATGTTAAACAGCGCCTGGATATGTTAGACCGTCGTTTAGATAATATTGACTCAATGATTACCGCCGTTGTTGAACGAGTAATGAACCAGCCTATCACCTTTAATATAACCTGCCCCCATTGCGGCAAGAATATAGAGATTGCCATTATAGGGAGTCAGAAGCCAAGTAAATAGTGCCAAAATATGAAATCCTAGAGAATAGGGAGGGTAACTTGGAAGTAGCTGCTAGAATCAATCAGGCTAAATATGATGTGTTTCGTTGGAGGTATGAGCTTAGCATACCGAAGAAGCTAGCCTTAGCCCTTGGTATAGCTTGTCTTACTGGACTTGCTGCTCAAATTAGAATCCCAGTTCCTTGGAGCCCGGTGCCAGTAACAGGACAGACCTTTGCTGTACTCCTGGCTGGTGTGGTCTTGGGCAGGTGGTGGGGAGGCGCAAGCCTAGCCCTCTATGCTGGGCTGGGCGCTGCCGGACTCCCCTGGTTTACTGGCTGGTCCAGTGGCTTGGGTTACCTTGCTGGTCCCACCGGGGGATATATAATCGGTTTTATCTTGGCTGCCATGTTCTTAGGTCACTTCACCGATAAGTATATTAGGTCGAGAAGCTTTTTTAGTATGCTCGGGCTTATGCTTTTTGCCAACTTTATTCTGATTCATATACCAGGCTTGCTCCAACTGCACTTGTGGCTAAGCCTGGTTAAAGGGGAAGCGGTTATCCTCTCCCAGCTCCTAATGATGGGAACCATTCCCTTTATAGCTGGTGATATAACCAAGGCTATCGTAGCGGCAGCCATAGCCAGAGGAATAACACCTAAATTAGCCTATAATGGAGAGGTAGATAAAGATAAATGAGCGAGTTGGCGCCTCCCCTGAAAATGCTACCTTAAGCCCAAAGAGTTTCTTAAGTATCACCAAGATATTGGACGAGGACAGCGAGTTGACGATAAGGGATGCATCTAGTAGAATTATTATTTCAGTGGGCGGTTAGCTCAGTTGGTTAGAGCGCTGCGTTGACATCGCAGAGGTCACTGGTTCAAGTCCAGTATCGCCCACCATATATTAAAAGGAGCTTTTGTGGTATCACCTGGTAAACCAAGTGAATAGGCTGATTCCCACAAGTACCACAACGGCTGCGAAATAGAACACCGAGTTAACATTCAACAAATCTGCTATTACCCCACCTAAAAGTGGCCCTACAGCCATGCCTATACTCATTGCCATGGTAAATATGGCAAAAGTCGAGCCCATGCCGAATTTTCTGCCTTCATTTACTATCAGGGCTGAGGCGGCTGGCTAGGCAGAAATATAGCCCGAGAAAAGAGAACCCGCTGAAGATTATACCCAGCCAGATTCCAGTAGCTCCCAGGTTCTCAGCGTAAAGGGGTAAGAGTGGTGCTATTATCCCGACGCCTAGCATAGAGGAAAAGATAGAAAGAGCCAGGACAGGGAAGGCTTTTTTAATCACGTAGGTATCTGAAACATTATAACGCCTTGCTAGTGAACCTGGCAGCTTAAAGTAATTGCGCTTATAGCTTGTGGCTGGTATAATCAAGTGGTTTTCTATTGATAAACTGGAAGGGTTTCTAACAGTGGTTTCTGGCAAAGGGAGAGCAGAAGCTAAGAGTGAAAAGTTAGAGATAATGCGGCACTCCACAGCTCATGTCATGGCAGAGGCGGTTCAGTCCATCTTTCCTCAGGCTAAGTTTGGCATTGGTCCGACTATTGAAAATGGCTTTTATTATGATTTTGATTTGCCTCGCTCATTGACTCCCGATGATTTACCGCTTATTGAGGCGAAGATGAAGGAGATAATCGCTTCAAATGTGCCTTTTGTTAGACAGGAAGTAACCAAGGAAGAAGCTCGCCGACTGTTTGCCGCTCAGCCTTACAAACTGGAATTGATTGATGAAATTACGGATGAGAAGCTTAGCTTGTATCAGCAAGGTTCTTTTGTTGATTTATGCCGCGGCCCTCATGTGAGTTCTACCGGTGAAATCAAGGCTTTTAAGCTGGTTAGCATTGCTGGAGCCTACTGGCGGGGTGATGAGCACCGCCCTATGTTACAACGAATATATGGCGTTGCTTTTGACAGCAAAGAGGCTTTGGCAGAACACCTGAAAAAACTGGATGAGGCGGCAAAGCGTGACCATAGGAAATTGGGTAGGGAACTTGACCTATTTAGTATCCGTGATGAAGCTGGTCCAGGGCTGGTTCATTGGCACCCTAAGGGAGCAGTAATACGCCGTGTTATTGAGAACTTCTTGACCGATGAACTTATTAAGCGTGGCTATGATATTGTCTATACCCCTCATATTGCCAAATTGGATTTATGGAAAACCAGCGGTCATTGGGAATTTTATCGTGATTATTTATATAGCCCTATAGAGGTGGAGGGGCAGGAGTATATTATTAAACCAATGAATTGCTTAGGTCACATCCTAATTTATAAAACAAGGCTGCATAGCTACCGGGAGCTGCCACTGCGTTACGCTGAGTTAGGCACTGTTTATCGCTATGAGCGCTCTGGAGTGTTGCACGGTCTATCCAGAGTCAGGGGCTTTACCCAGGATGATGCCCATATTTTTTGCCGCTTTGACCAGTTAGAAGATGAAGTAGTGGGGGTGTTAGATTTAGCTCGCTTTATGGTTGACACCTTTGGTTTTACCAACTACCAGGTGTTACTTTCTACCCGACCTGAGAAATATGTCGGCACCATCCAGGTCTGGGAAGAGGCTACAGAGACTTTAAGTCGGGCTCTGGCTCGGATAGGGCTTGACTATCAAATAGACCCGGGAGAGGGTGTATTTTACGGACCCAAAATAGATATTAAATTCGAGGACGCTCAGGGAAGGGCATGGCAGGGTCCCACAATTCAGGTTGATTTTAACCTTCCCCAACGCTTCAATGTTGCCTATATTGGCGAAGATAACCAAGAACACTTGGTGGCGATGATACATCGCACCCTGCTGGGTAGTATGGAACGGTTTATGGCTTCGCTTATTGAACACTATGGAGGCGCCTTCCCGGTGTGGTTAGCGCCGCTTCAGGTGAAGGTGATTCCGGTGGCTGACCGTCACCTAGACTATGCTCGCAAGCTAGAGGCTGAACTTAAAAGTGAGGGGCTGCGTGCCGAGGTTGATGCTCGGTCAGAAAGGGTAAACCTCAAAATTCGGCAGGCGCAACTTGATAAAATACCATATATGCTGATAGTGGGTGATAAAGAGGTAGCTACTTCCACCGTTTCCGTTCGTTTGCGTAGTGGGGAGCAACTGGCTTCTCAACCCCTTGCTAGCTTTAAGGAAACTATCAAGGAAGTTATCACCAATAGGGTAAGGGACTTAAGGCTATAGTCTCTATAAATTTGATTAGCCTAAGGAAATATGCTATAGTCCCTTTCCGTAAGATACTCGTGCTTGGAGGAGGTAAATAAGGACATAATTAAGAAGCTGCGTGTCAACGAAAGGATTAAAGCCAGAGAGGTTCGCCTCGTAGGGGAGAAGGGGGAGCAGTTAGGGATTATGCCCTTATACCAGGCACTGGAGATAGCCAGAAAACAAAACTTTGACCTGGTTGAGGTTGCTCCTAATGCAGTGCCTCCAGTATGCCGCCTCCTTGACTATGGAAAGTATAAATATGAGCAAGCTAAGAAGGAGCGTGAAGCCAGAAAAAGCCAAAGGATTTCTCTGCTGAGAGAGGTTAGGTTACGACCTAAAATTGGCGACCATGATTTTGAAGCTAAGGCTAGGTTAGTCAGGAAACTGCTGACCGGTGGGGACAAGGTTAAAGTATCAATATTATTTAGAGGGCGTGAAGTCACCCACCCCGAGATTGGCTGGAGGTTACTCAGAGGATGGCGGAGTCAGTAAAAGAAGCAGCTTCTGTTGATGGTCAACCATTGATGGAGAGGAGTAGGATGTTTATAATCCTGTCCCCGGTAGTTGCTCAGAAAACTAAAATAAAGGAAGAAATACAAGGAATCTTAGATGCCAAAAATCAAAACCCATAAAGGGGCACAGAGCCGCTTCCATATTACAGGCAGCGGCAAAATTATGCGCACCAAGGGTGGGAAAAGCCATTTGCGCCGCCGAAAAGCAAAGCGGACTAAGCGTCTCTATGACGAGATGATACCGGTGAGCCCTAGTGACAGGGCTCGGATAAAAAGGCTCTTACCCTACGGGGTGAAATAGGGAGGATATTTTGCCACGAGTAAAGAGGGGTGTAACCGCACACAAGCGACATAAGAAGGTATTAGCCCTGACCAAAGGGCATAGGGCGACCAGGCATTCTCTTTATCGCCGAGCTCATGAATCTATGCTTAAGTCGCTAAGTTATGCTTATGCTCACCGCCGAGAGCGAAAGGGTGATATGAGGCGACTGTGGATTTTGCGAGTTAATGCGGCTAGTAGGGCTCAGGGGCTCACCTATGGTCAATTCATAGATGGCTTAAAAAAGTCTGGTATTGAAATCAACCGCAAGATGCTAGCCGATATGGCAGTTAGGGAGCCTGAAGCCTTCGCTGAGCTGGTAACCGTAGCTAGAGGAAAAGTTCAAGACTAAAATATGAGATTGCTTAACCCCATCCCCTTTATCCCCCACCCTTTGATAAGGGGAAGGTATCCTTCTTGACCCCTTTGCTGTTTATAACCTATAATCAAGACAGCTATGAACTGAGTGCGGCGTTGCTAGTTATTACTAGCCGCACTTTCTTTTAGTAGTGAGAGTGTTAATCTGCCTTTAGGCTAGAGTTGAAGGCAAGAAATGTTAAAGCAGCTTGAAGAATTAAGACAAGATGCCCTACAGGAATTAGAGGGCATTAACAATACTAAGCAATTAGAAGTCTGGCAAGTTCGTTATTTGGGTAAGAAGAGCCAGCTAACCAGGATTCTGCGTAGCTTAGCCACACTACCCCTTGACGAGAGGAAGACTGTTGGCGCTTATGCCAATGAGGTTAAGGTCAATCTAGAGAATAGTTTAGACCAAAAAAACCAAGCTCTTCGTGAGGCAGAGCTAGCAGCATCGGCTAAAAGGGAAGTCATTGATATTACCCTGCCTAGTCGTCCCTTTCCAGTAGGTCATTTACATCCTATTACTCAAACGCTATATGAAATATGCGATATATTTGTCTCTATGGGCTTTCAAGTAGTTGAAGGACCGGAGGCAGAGTGGGACTATTACAATTTTGAGGCACTAAACATTCCCGAGGAACACCCGGCTCGTGATACCATGTCAACATCCTGGATTGATTTTGAGACAGATAATGGTGAAAGACCTATGCTACTGCGCACCCACACTACTTCGGTAACGGCTAGGATTATTGAGACCATGCAGCCCCCAATAAGAGTAGTTGAGCCAGGTAAGGTTTATCGCTATGAGGCTAGCGATGCCACCCATACCCCTATGTTCTATCAAATTGATGGTTTGGTTGTGGATAAGGGAATTACTATGGCTGACCTCAAGGGGACACTTTATGAATTTGCTCGTCGTTTCTTTGGCGAGGACAGAAAGGTACGCTTCCGCTGCGATTACTTCCCATTTGTTGAGCCTGGCGTTGAGATGGCTATAGAGTGTTCAGTCTGTAGAGGCGCCGGTTGCCGCTTATGTGGGAATTCGGGCTGGATTGAAATATTAGGTGCCGGGATGACTCATCCCCAGGTGCTTGAGCGCGGAGGTCTTGACCCTGAGATTTATTCCAGTTTTGCCTTCGGTATGGGTATTGACCGTCTGCCTATGCTTCGCTATGGGATTGATGATACCAGACTATTCTACAGCAGCGACCTCAGGTTCTTAAGGCAGTTCTGACAAGATGAAAGTTCCACTTAAATGGCTTCAGGAATATATAGATATTACTCTGCCTGTGGCTGATTTAGCCAACAGGCTGACAATGGCTGGCATTGAGGTCGGGGGAAGACAGGTTGTTGGTGGGAATTGGCAGAATATCGTTGTCGGTCAAATAGTGGCTATTAGTCTCCATCCCAATGCTGACCGCCTTAGTTTGGCTACTATAGATTTAGGCACAGAACAGCACACTGTTGTTACTGGAGCACCCAATATCAGAGCTGGTGATAAGGTAGCCTTTGCCTATGTCGGGGCTCAGCTCATAGATGGGCATAGTGGACAAGTATTCCGCTTGAAGTCAGCTAAGATTCGCGGTGTTGTATCTAATGGTATGGCTTGCTCGGAGAAGGAGTTGGGCATCTCTGATAGCCATGAAGAAATTATGGTTTTGCCCTCGGAGGCGCCGCTAGGTGCCCTGCTGGCTGATTATTTAGGTGATGTTATTTTTGACTTAGATATAACCCCTAATCGCCCCGATTGCCTGTCCATAATTGGAATAGCTAGAGAGGTTGCTGCCCTGACCGGGCAAAGCTTGCATCTTCCCGAGATCAGCTATGAGGAATCGGCATCCCCTGTAGACCAGCAAATATCAATAGAAATTGTAGCTCCTGATTTATGTCCCAGGTACTGCGCTAGCCTAATCACCGGGGTAAAGATAGCTGAATCTCCAAAGTGGATACAGCAGCGACTTTTGGCTTGTGGCATGCGCCCGATAAATAATATTGTCGATGTTACCAACTATGTTATGCTGGAATATGGGCAGCCCCTGCATGCCTTTGACTATCACCGAATTAGAGGTAAGAAAATCATTGTGCGTCGTGCCGCTGATGGTGAAACCGTAGTTACTCTGGACGGGATGGAGCGGATTCTTTCTGAGAATATGCTGGTTATTGCTGACAAAGAGCGAGCGGTGGCTATCGCTGGGGTTATGGGTAGTGCCAATAGCGAGGTGAGTGAAGAGACCACCTCAATACTGCTGGAATCAGCTAATTTCAATCCAGCCAGTATTCATTATACCGGTAGAACCTTGCGTTTGCCCAGTGAAGCCTGTATGCGATTTGAGAGGGGGATTCGCCCTGAGCTTACTTGGCCAGCCCTTAAACGAGCTACTCAGTTGATAATCCAGCTAGCCGGTGGTGAAGCAGCTAAGGGCTTGGTTGACGAGTATCCCGGCAAACTAGACCCAGAACCCATCTTGCTATCAACTAGCCAGGTAAAGCGACTTTTAGGTGTTGAGTTTAGTCTTGACCAGATAGTAGGCGTGCTGACTTCCCTCGGCTTTGACTGCAAGACAAAAGAATCAGAAGTTTGGGTTACTCCTCCTTATTGGCGAAGCGATATACATCAGGCGGTTGACCTTATTGAAGAGGTAGCTCGTATTATTGGCTATGATAAGATTCCAGCTACTATGCTCAGTCAACCACTGCCCAAACAAAATCCAGAGCCTATCATTAGCCTTAAGCAGAAGGTGGGGCGTAGCCTCATCGGTTATGGCTTCCAGGAGGTGATTACCTATTCATTAACCAGCTTGGAATTGCTAAATAAGCTGATACCTGAACCTCATCCCCTTGAACCTATGCCCCTTCGTGTGGCTAATCCTATGACCGCTGACCAGGAATATCTTCGCCCTAACCTACGAGCTAACCTTTTAGCTGTCCTTTGTGCCAATCGGAGACATGAGGACGGTGGTATCAGGCTTTTTGAGCTGGGCAGAGTATATCTAGCTCGGCAGAAGGACTTACCTGAGGAGCCTGAGGTGCTGTGCGGCATATTAAGCGGCGCTAGACTGGAAAAATCGTGGCACAGTGGGGGCGAATTACTTGATTTCTTTGATGCTAAGGGGGTGATGGAAGGCTTACTCAACCAGTTAGGCGTGGAAGCTAGCTTTGAACAAGGCTCGGATGAAAGTCTGCACCCAAGTAAACAGGCATCTTTAGTCATAGCTGGTAATAGACTGGGTGTTATTGGTGAGCTGCATCCCAAAGTATTAGAGGCTTTTGAGATTTCTGAACCTGTTTATCTTTTTGAAATTGACCTGGCTACGCTTTTACCCTTTACCGTTGGTCATAAAATGTTCCAGCCCATACCCCGCTTTCCTGCCACAGTCAGGGATATTGCCCTGGTAGTTGATGCTGGAATAACCCATCAGAGAATACAGGATATTATCAAGAGCTTCCCATTAGTAAATCAGGTTAATATATTTGATGTCTATGCTGGTGAGCAAGTCCCCCCGGGCAAGAAATCCCTCGCCTATAGAATTACCTTCCAATCGCCGTCTCATACCCTAACCGATGAAGAGGTAAATAAGGTTCAACAGCAAATCCTAAATAAGCTATCCAGTGAGCTTGGGGCTATTCTGCGAAGCTGATATTAGCTAAAGGAGGTTTGATTTTGAGCGTTAAAAAGCCTTGGGGTGAGGAAGAGCATAAGAAAGCGATAAAAGCATTTTGCCATGTTTATCCTGATTGGAGCATAGTGTCTAATCCGTATCATTGCCCCGCTTGCCTAAGAGAGACTGGAAAACGCCGCCCTTATTGCTGGTATCACCGATGGGCTTATGAAAAATGGCTTGGCAGTCCAGCAGGTGTTCCAATGTTGGCACTTAGAGACCGCAAACTCAAAGAGGAGTTTAAAAGAGAAGTTTGAAGGGGCGAAGCCCCTTCAAAAACTATTTATCCCCCTCCCTTGTAAGGGAGGGGGATAAAGGGGGTAGGTTGCAGACAAATATCTAG
>Ga0209991_10001434_pt1 | contig 10823 bp, 12 predicted proteins | sample ChitaG_FD_183167 | JGI IMG/M metagenome (GOLD analysis project Ga0209991, IMG submission 183167) | Deep subsurface microbial communities from South Pacific Ocean to uncover new lineages of life (NeLLi) - Chile_00310 metaG (SPAdes)... | ecosystem: Environmental > Aquatic > Marine > Oceanic >... | reverse complement strand
AACAGATTTTACTAATATCTACTCTTTTTTCTTTTAGGGCTTTATTAGCTTTACTAAATAAAATTTCTGCTTCCGGGTAATTTTCTATTAAATCTTTTCCCATTCCTACTTTTTGAGAACCCTGACCTGGGAATACAAAAGCAATTTTTTCCATTTTTTTATAACCTTTCTTATTAAAATCTTATAGTACCTGAAAAGAAAGTATCGAGTATATAGTATCGAGTATCGAGTTAAGAAAGAGAAAAAAGATACAAAAAAGTAGTATTCTTCTTTTTATCTAACTACCCCACTAAAGTTTACACTAACTCATAATTTTTAATGTTTTACCATTTTAACACAATAGTTCCATAAGTAAGACCAGCACCAAATGCGGTCAGTACTACGATATCACCATTTTTAATCTTACCTTCTTTTACTGCTTCATCAAGAGCAATCATAACAGAAGCAGCCGAGGTATTCCCATATTTATTTAAATTTACAAAAACTTTATCTTTTTTTATTTTCAAAACTCTTGTCAGGGCAGAAATAATTCGAATATTAGCTTGGTGTGGGATAAAACAATCTACATCTTCTACCGAAAGATTACATTTCCCCAAAGTTTTTACAGTTGTCCTTTTCATGTGTTTAACCGCTTCTTTAAATACTTCATTTCCTTTCATCTTAACATAATGCATTTTCTTTTCTACGGTTTCATGAGAAGCAGGGTTCTTGGAAAGCCCGGCTGGTAACATAATCAAATCATCGTTTGCCCCATCTCCTATCAAACAACCAGAAAGGATTCCTTTCTCCTGGTCGGCTTTTAAAACAGCCGCACCTGCTCCATCGCCAAAAAGAACACAAGTATTTCTATCAGTCCAGTCAACAAATTTTGAAAGAGTTTCAGCCCCAATTATTAAGGCATTATCATAAAAACCGGTAGCAATATACTGCCAGGCAGTAATTAGGGCATAAACCGAACCGGTGCAGCCTGCTTGCAGATCAAGGGTTGCGGCATTTACAGCCTTAATTTTCTTTTGAACCAGGCAAGCGGTAGCCGGGAAAACCATATCCGGAGAATTGGTAGCAACAATTATTAAATCAATCTCCCCGGGTTTAATATTTGAATCTTTTAACGCTTTCAAAGCTGCCTTTGCAGCTACATCTGAGGTAGCTTCATTATCTTCAGCTATACGGCGTTCAGAGATGCCAGTTCTGGTGATAATCCATTCGTGATTTGTATCAACTATTTTTTCCAAATCTTCATTGGTTAGAACTTTTGTGGGAACATAATAACCTGTTCCAATTATTTTAACATTTTGCATATTTTTCATTAATTAATATTTTTTCCTTCTTGTCAGTTAATCATTTTCTTTGTATTTATATCTCTTTAAAGTGCTCAACTAGGTTAGCATCTATAAATTTGCCGGTATTGAGTATGGCATTTTTAAAAGTTTTTCCTTTAGACCGTCCATGACATATAAAGCATAATCCGTTTACACCTAACAGGGGAGATCCGCCATATTCTGTATAATCGGTAATTTTTACCAATTTCATAAACTTTTCCTTTAATTTATCCATTTCTTGATTTTGAGGAAGTCGGCTTATTACCTTACTATTAACCTCAGTTAAAAGAAATTTTGCTAATCCTTCAGAAGATTTTAATAATATGTTGCCAGTAAATCCATCACATACTACTACATCTACCTCCCCCTTAAAAATATCCTTACCTTCGATATTCCCCACAAAATTAATATTGGCATTTTTTAAATTTTTATAAGCATTTTGAGTAAATTTATTTCCTTTATTTTCTTCCTCGCCAATATTTAGCAATCCTATTTTTGGATTTTCTATTCCTAAAATATATTTAGCGTATTTAGTTCCTATAAGAGCAAACTGGGGTAGATGTTCCGGCTTGCAATCAACATTTGCACCCACATCTAATACCAATACTTTCCCTTTTGCCGAGGGTAATATGGCAGCAATGGTAGGACGGCGTATTTGAGGAATACACCCTAACTCCAAGATGGCTGCAGCCATAACTGCTCCACTATTTCCAGCAGAAATAAAAGCGTCGGCTTTATTATTTTTTAACAATTTCGTTCCTACCACTATAGAAGAATCCCTTTTATTCCGTATAGCATCTAAAGGAAATTCACCTGTTTCAATATATTCTTTACAATTTATGAGCGATAATTTATCTTTTTTATATTTATATTTTATTAACTCTTCTTTGACTTTCCCCATGTCACCTAATAAAATAATCTCTAAGTCTCTTTCTTCTAAGGCCAAAACTACACCTTTCACAACTTCTTCGGGGGCATAATCCCCCCCCATGGCATCAAGAGCTATTTTCATTTAAGTCTTCTCCTTTTTTACTTTATCGTTAACCGAAAAAATTACTAATTTTCCCGTAAACACTTCCTTTTGATCAGACTTTACATGTACTGACACTAAATATTTATTACCTCTATTACGAGCGACTCTTGCTTTGGCGACCAAAGTTTGTCCAGCATATACAGGTTTTTTGTAGCTTAAGCGGGCAATTCCAGTTAAGGCAACTTCTGTGTCAATGATGGAAATTGCCAATGAATCAGCTAAAGAAAAGATATAGTGACTTCGAATTATTCCGGTTCTTCCAAAAGCCATATCTTTTGTAGTCTTCAAAATAGCAATACCGTTTTTGCCTAACTCTATATCTATTAATTCTCCGATTACCTCTTCTTTTTTTAGAGATTTTACCTTATCTATGGAAGGAGTGTTTTTGGCAACTTGAACTATTCTTTTTCTCATTTCAGGAATACCCATTTCCAGTCGATCTAATCGAATAGTTTGCACGCTAAAGTTAAATAATTCAGCAAGTTTTTTATCAGACAAAAATGGGTCCTTCAAAATATGTTTTTTTATTCTTATTTGCCTTTCTAATTTACTTAAATTTTGAATCATTTTCCCAGCCACCTATTTTATATTTATTAATAGTACCTATTATTAGCTGCTACTAATTGTAAGTATTATACATTAGTCGTTTTTAAAAATCAAACTATTTTTCCATAAGATAGAGATGAAAATAAAAAAAGTACCATATTTTAATAAATTAACTGTGGCACTTTTTTACATCTAATAATTATGATATTTTGTAATCTATTTCTTTTTATCCTTTTTTTCGGAAGAGGAAATAATTTCTTTTCCATTATAATAACCGCATTCAAGGCATGCTCTGTGAGGCAATTTCATTTCATGACATTTCGGGCATTCCTCTAAGTTTAATTCATTCAAATTCCAGTGTGTACGTCTTTTATCTCTTCTTGATTTGGATGTTTTTCTTTTTGGCATCGGCATAACGTATACCTCCTTGTTCTAAAATATATTTTAATTGTATATGAATTTCCTTTTTCCGTAAACCCTAATTCGTATCTCGTATCTCGTGAATCGTATCTCGTGCAAAATAGAGTATAGCGTTTAGCGTAGAGTGTATACATTTGGTTATATAGTTAGTTAGTAAAATCGTATCTCGCAAAAAATAAATAGTTAAAAATATTTAAAAATAAAAAGTTGTGTGTTTGAATTTATTTTCCTTTCGAGATACTAGATACGAGATATGAATAACGAAATTACATCTCCACTCCTGGATTATGATTTTATTAACGCAATATGCGATACTATATACTAACGACTATTCACTATTCACTAACGACTAATATATTAACGACTAATTTAATATCTTAATAACTTTAAAAGTATATAATTTCTTATTGAAAAAAGCAAATTATTTTTTAATTTTCTTAATTGTTTCTATTGGCCTTTATTTTAGATAAGCTAGGTTTTTCTTTTCATTCTTTTTCGAATGCTTTTTATCTCATTAAATTCTTATAATCTTCTTCCTTGAAAGTATATTTAAAGTTAGTATGAATATCATAAGTACCTTCCAGCAGGGCTACCACATCTTCCACAAAGACTAATTCTTCGTCAGTGGGGATAATAAATATCTTTACCGAGGAATCATCAGCAGAGATATCTAGTTCAGCATTTCTGGTTCTGGCCAACCTATTCTTTTCGGGATTATGTTTAATTCCCAATATATCCAATCCTTCTAATACCTTATCACAAATAATATCAATCATCTCCCCTACTCCGGCGGTAAAGATCAGGTTATCTACTCTTCCTGAAGCGGTAGTATAGGCGCCAATATATTTCTTCAGTCGGTAGGATTCCATTTCGATTGCTAATTTAGCTCTTTCATCACCCATAGAAGCAGCTTCAATTACATCTCTTCTATCTACATACTTTCCGGTTATACCTAATAGGGGATATCAGGTGATAGTTCCATAGATGCTTCAATGCCCATTAATGACAACCAACTTGGAAAATTTTTCACCACCATGGAGCACTTTATGGCCAATAGTTGAAATATCTGATAAATCCTTTATAGCACCATATTCCTGATGAATAATGCTATCTTTAATTAATTTTATAGCTTCTTTATGAATAGGGCAATCATGCTCTATAGTAACTTTTTCTTTATGATTGACGTCATGAACACAGAAAGAATCTCCTATAGTGACCCTCTCTACTATACCTTTGGTAATTATTTCTTTTTCTTCCCAATTATAAAGTTGATATTTTACTGAGGAACTTCCACAATTGAAAGATAAGATGATCATAAAATATTCCTTCCAAATTTTCTATTTTTGATTAAACTTGCCAATTATTCTTAAAACATTCTTAAGCCGATAATTTACATAATTTACCAATTCTCCAATTGCCCGATTCACCAATTAAATTAGCCGATAGTGAATAAAACTATAGCGTAGAGCGTACAGCGTTTAGCGCATAGTTTCATAAAAAGAATTCTCGTTATATATTTCTCGATTTTTTAGTATCAAATTTAATCGACTTAAAATAGGCTTGATTAATCCAAGCCATACCTATTATCAAACAATATTTATTAAATGGGTGATCGTGTGTATCCAGTTGATTAGTTAACTGATTTTCACTGATTTATTAGCTAACCAGGTACCAATTAACTATATAACCAAATGTATACGCTCTACGCTAAACGCTATACGCTAATTTTATTCATTAACGACTAACTATATTTATACTTCGCCTGCTTGTAACACGGTAATTGCTACCACATTAACTATGTCTTCAGCGCTACAACCGCGAGAAAGGTCATTAACCGGTTTTCTCATCCCCTGAGAGATTGGACCTATGGCCTCAGCTTTAGCTAATCTTTCTATTAATTTATAAGCAATGTTTCCAGAATGTAAATCAGGGAATATCAGGACATTAGCTTCTCCGGCAATTTTACTATTTGGGGCTTTTCGCTCTCCGATTGAGGGAATTAATGCAGCATCAGCCTGAAGTTCTCCATCAATAAGTAACTCTGGCTTCTTTTCTTTGGCAATCTTAGTAGCTTCAATTACTTTATCAACTAAAGGATGTTTGGCACTCCCCTTAGTGGAAAAAGACAATATTGCCACTTTTGGTTCAAAGCCAACCAGTGCTTTCCCGGTTGCAGCGCTGGCGATAGCAACATCGGCAAGCTGTTCGGCATTGGGTTCCGGATTTAAAGCGCAATCAGCAAAAACCATGATTCCTTTTTCTCCAAAAGGGCAATCAGGTACCACCATAATAAAAGAACTGGAAACAATATTTATACCAGGTGCTGTTTTTATAGTCTGCAGAGCCGGTCTAAAAACATCTCCTGTTGAATTAATAGAACCGGCAACCAACCCATCTGCATCATCATGATAGACCATTAATGCACCAAAATAAAGAGGATTTTGCAATAATTGATAAGCTTCGTCTAAGCTTACTCCTTTATTTTTACGAAGTTGATAATAAGATTCAGCATATTCTTTCAGTTTTTCAGAATCTTTGGGGTTTATTATTTTAATTTTATTTGATAAATCAATTCCCAATTCCCGTACTTTAGATTTAATATTTCCTTCTCTTCCTAAAAGTATTAAGCTGGCAAAACCTTCATTAATAATAGTTTCTGCCGCTTTAATCATACGCGGCTCTTCGCCTTCCGGAAGCACAACAATCTTAGGATTTTTTTTAGCTTTCTCTCGAATAAGTTGCGATATTTTCACTTACCTTCTCCTTTTTAATTAATATTTTTTAGTGTAAACTTCAGTGCGGTATTTAGGGAAAGAAAAGAATAGTTTAACTATTATTTTTACTATCTTTTTTCCCTTGGTACCTTCCTTTCTATTTCTTCACGCGATACTCAATACGATATACGCTATACAAATATAATACTATCAATTTTATGGCAAATTTTGTATAATTATAACATAAAATATTTTTTAAATCGAGAAATCTTATGAAAATATTAGGAATAATTACTGAATATAATCCTTTTCACAATGGCCATCTTTACCATCTTTTTAAAGCAAAAGAAATAACCGGGGCAGATTATGTAGTAGCAGTTATGAGTGGGAATTTCCTGCAGAGAGGAGAGCCGGCAATTATAAATAAATGGGCCCGAACAAAGATGACCCTAAATGCCGGTGTTGATCTGATAATTGAGCTCCCTTTTGTTTTTTCTACTCAGGATGCAAACGGTTTTGCCTTCGGAGCAGTCAAATTACTTGATTCGCTTCAGATTATAGATTATCTATGTTTTGGCTGCGAAACTGATAATCTTGATACCCTTTACTCTATAAGCAATTTTTTGCATATTGAACCACAGGAATATAAAGAACTGATAGTATATAATTGTAAAAGCGGATACGAATTTCCAAAGACAAGGAGCCAGACCGTATGTGATTATCACAGAATATTCGGAATAGATGGTTTAGAAAAAATATCACCTTCAGAGTTAAGTAAATTATTAAAATACCCCAATAATATTTTAGCTTTAGAATATATAAAACACTTATTAAATTTAAAGAGCAAAATCAATCCTGTAGCCATAAAAAGAATGGGAGCAAGTTATCATCAAAAAAATATTACAGGTAAAATTTCCAGTGCAACCTCTATTAGAAATGAAATAATAAATAACTTGAGCCCCTCTAAAACCAACCCTTTTAAGCTAAATGATAAAATAAAATCAACCATTCCTCCATCAGGATTTCCTGTATTAGAGAGGGAATTAAGGGAAGGCAGAGGTCCTATCACCCTCGATTCTTACCGGCAATATATTCTTGCTACCCTGAGAAGAATGTCATTGGAAGATATTTTTCGTATTCATGGAGTAACTGAAGGATTGGAAAATAGAATAAAGAAAGCGTCTTTAAAATCTTATACCGTTGAGCAATTAATTAATTCAATTAAAACCAGGAGATATACACGTACTAAAATTCAACGTATAATCCTGCACCTTATGATGAATCTCTCTAAAAAAGATGTAAAAATATTTAATAGGCGTGGGCCTTTGTATGCAAGGATTTTGGGATTCTCCAAAAAAGGTAAAAATTTATTAAGAACTATTAAAAAGAATTCTTCTACGCCTTTAATCAGTAAATTATCAAATTATTTAAGACAAACATTTTCTGAGGAAAATAATAATGTTCGAAATAGATCAATAAAGATGCTTGATTATGACATTCTTGCTACTGATATATATGTTCTTGGTAATATAAAAGCAGAAGATAGATTGGCCCGGCTTGATTTTACTCACAAAATAGTGATAAAAAAAGACTAAATTATTTCTTATCATTTATAATAATTTTTCATTTTTATAATTTTATTAGTTTCATTATTATATCATCAAAATCATCAACCGGAATGATTCTAATACCATGACTGAATTTAAGAGCTTCTGAGTAATTTTTTTGAGGCACTAAAAATACGTCAGCTTTATGTTTTTTTGCAGATATTATTTTTTGTTTAATTCCATCTACTTCGGTTATTCTCCCATCAATACTTAAATTACCGGTGCCGGTGATTAACAAACTACTGCTTAGATCATTTTCAGTTAATTGATTCAATACTTCTAAGGCAATCATCAGACCAGCAGAAGGTCCTTTTATTTTTTCTAAATTTATTTCTATTTCTAAAGGGAACTTGCATTGAAGATCTTTGGTATCAGCATAGATACCGATTCCTATTCTTCCCGTTTTACCATCAGTGTTGGGAAGTTCCATAAGAGGGATTAACGTTGAATAAGTACTATTATTTCTTAAAAAAATAATTCTAACAATTTGACTTGGAGTATAACTTCGAACAATTTTTGAAAATTCTTCCAGAGTATGAGTAAGTTGCTCGTTTATTTTTATAATCACATCACCGGGTAATAATTTATTTTTTGCCGGACTATTGTCTAATATTCCGTTAACCAATATTCCTCGTCCGGATATTTCCGGTGAATATCCTGCTTTCCTTAGAGCTACAACTTTGGAAATCATCTGGCTTTCCTGCATTAATTTTTCCATTATATTAATATAATCTTTTTGATCCATATTCAATAATATTTCATCATCCCTATTTTTTAAATCGATATTAGGATCAAAAAAACCATAAATATATAATAATAAATTTGCTTTTATTATGGCAGTTGATGTAAGGAGAAATTGGCCTTTAGCATCTTTTCCACCGTTTTCTACCGTAATATTTTCACTAAGATTGATGACCTCCCCCGGAATTACTAGAAAATAGGGAGTGGGAATTAAGTTAAGCAAAACTAAAACTGTGATCAAAATAATTAAAAAATATCGTTTAATATAGTACATTGTTTCTCTTTATTATATAGATAGAATTTTGCTCCAATTTAATAATAAATATTTTTACTAAAAAATATGGTTAAACCCTACCAAGTGGGCGTCTACTTAACAGGGTAAACAGCTTTGTTAAGTTTTTTATTTAAAAATATTGTTTTTAAATTTTTCTCCACAATTTTCGGGACTAACTGGGATATATTACCATTTAAGCTCGCTATTTCTTTAACTATGCTGGAATTTAAGTAAGAATACTTAGAGCAAGTAACCATAAAAATTGTTTCAATTTCAGGAGCAAGTCTTTTATTCATTAAAGCCAACTGTGATTCATATTCAAAATCAGATATAGCTCTCATCCCCCTGATTATAATATCCGCCTTATTTTTTTTCACAAAATCAGTTAGTAAACCAGAGAATGGCTGTACTGTCACTTTTTCTAAATTTTTGGTAGCTTCTTTTATCATCTCTGTTCTTTTTTGAGCTGAAAACAAAGACGATTTTTTAGAATCAACTGTTACTGCTACTATTAATTTATCAACAATTTTTATGGTTCTTTCGATAATATTTAGATGGCCATTAGTAACCGGATCAAAACTACCTGGATAAACAGCTATTTTCAATTTTCCCTCCTTTAATTTTAGTCGTTAGTGAATAGTGAATAGTCGTTAGTAAATAAAGCTAGCGTATAGCGTACAGCGTCTAGCGTATAGAAATACAGTAAACAACTTACTAGTAAACCAACTAACTAATTCTGTAGGAAATATGATATATGAATTAGGCTTCTTAATTCGTCTTCTTCTCTCTCTCTTATTTTCTTTACTAAATACTATTAACTATATACCTGATCTTATCTTATTCTGACTTCTGTCTCCTGAATTCTGACTTCTTCTTTCCTAACTCTACGCTCTACGCTAAACGCTAATTCTCCTAACCAACCAACTAGCTAACTAATTTTACACGAGATACGATTCACGAGATACGAGATACGAATTACTATTCATATTTCGTCTACAGCTTTAAAATCGCCTTTTAAATATTAACATATTCACAAAAAGATAGATAGCATTCTCCGTATCTTCTTTGATTAAACAATCTCAAATTGTTTAAATTTTCCATAACTTTTTCTTTTTTGTAGTGTTGGACAATCACTAAACCATTCTTTCTCAATATAGGTAATTTTGATATTTCTAATAAAGAAATATTTATCAGTCCCCTGTTGTAAGGGGGGTCAAGAAAGATATAATCCAATAGATAATTTTTTTTGACTAATAATTTTAAACCGGATAAAAAACCTATTTTGTAAATTACAGCATTTTGGCCGTTTCCAGTCTTTTCTAAATTTTCTTTAATAATTTTTATGCATTTTAGCTCTTTTTCGATAAATATTACTTTTCTTGCTCCCCTGCTTAAGGCTTCAATTCCTACTGCACCGGTACCAGCAAATAGATCTAAAAAACAGGTTTCCCTAACAGATGTCCCCAAAATATCAAATAACGCTTCCCTCACCTTTTCAGAAGTAGGGCGAACAGATAAATCCTTGAGCGATTTTAATATATTACCCTTATTTTTCCCTGCAACAATTCTCATAATTTCACCCTTAACTCGTATCGCGTATTGTGTATCGAGTATCGCGTTAAAGAAACTAGGATTTAAGTATAGGGGCACAATGAATTGTGCCCTTCTTTTTTAATTCACAGACACACGAGACGGCTGTCCTACAGTTTTATTTAGATTATTAGGGCGTATAGCAATACGTCCCTACTTCCAAATTTTAATTCCTATTCTGTCTTCCTTTTCTTCACTATACTATATACTCGATACTCGATACTATATACTATATACTAATCATGCTATCCGCTAGTTTTTTATTATAAACTTTAAATTATTACTTGCCAAGACCTTATATAATATGATAAAATGTCTACTGTTAAGCATTTTTTACATTTTACAGGAGGAGATATATAATGCCAAAATGTGATATTTGTGGTAAAGGTCCACAATTTGGAAATAAAATAAGCCATTCACATAGAGTTACTAAAAGAATGTGGCATCCTAATATTCAAAAAATAAAAGTAAATGTTGATAATACCGTAAAAAGAATTAATGTCTGCACAAAATGCTTAAAAGCCGGCAAAGTAAATAAAAGTTCTTAACCGTACCATTCTTTAAGTTTATCAATAA
>Ga0209991_10001433_pt1 | contig 10826 bp, 9 predicted proteins | sample ChitaG_FD_183167 | JGI IMG/M metagenome (GOLD analysis project Ga0209991, IMG submission 183167) | Deep subsurface microbial communities from South Pacific Ocean to uncover new lineages of life (NeLLi) - Chile_00310 metaG (SPAdes)... | ecosystem: Environmental > Aquatic > Marine > Oceanic >... | reverse complement strand
TCGATACAAAGACCGGTAAAGTACAAGGGCTCTTCTAAGAGGCGATAGGCTTAACATGAGAAGATAAACTTCGGCGTTACAGGTTAATTTATCGGTGAAAGCTAAGAGCCTCTCTTTAATCATTGACGGCAAAAAAATAAGAGCCGTTGAGGGTGAGAAGATATTGTGGGCTGCTCTAGATAATAGCATCTATATCCCGAACCTCTGTGCCATCAAAGAAAAGAATGAGCCTTTTGCTGCCTGTCGGCTCTGCTTTGTGGAGATAGAAGGCAAGGATATGCCAGTTACAGCTTGCACCACACCAGTGACAGAGGGTATGGTGGTTAATACCAAGGGGTCAACGGCCTTGAGGTTAGCCCGCACCGCTTTTGAGTTACTTTTAGCCAGCCATCCTGTGGACTGTGCCCATTGCCCTAAAAGTGGCTCTTGTGAGCTCCAGAGAATTGCCAAGCACCTTGGTGTAAAGCTCAACACAAAAAGGTTCAGGAAAATCCTGCCTGAGCTACCCATAGATTCCAGCAGCCCTGTATTTACTTATGACCCCAATAAGTGTGTTCTTTGCGGCAGATGTGTTTGGGTATGCCAGGAGAAACTTGGCATAGGAGCCATTGGCTTTGCCCACCGTGGCTTCCAGCGAATTGTTACTACTTTTGCTGATGAGCCTATTGGCAAATCCAGGTGCCAAGGCTGTGGCGAATGTGTTGCGGTTTGCCCTGTTGGTGCTCTAGTATTTAAACAGGGAAAGGAGTTTTGACAGAAAACTCTTTATTTGCTAAACTGGCTACCTTTTTGGGATGCTGAACCTATAAAGCGGGCGTGCGCCATATGATTATCATAGGTGAAAACATACATATTATAGCCAGAACAGTTTCCACAGCGATAAGGGAGAGGAATCCCAAGCCAATTCAAGACTTAGCCAAAGCTCAAACTGAGGCTGGGGCCGATTATTTAGATTTGAACCTTGGTCCACTAAGCAAGAACCCTGAGGAAACTATGCAATGGGTGGTGAATACAGTTCAAGAGGTTACTGATTTGCCTTTGTCTCTAGATACCTTGAATCCTGTGGCTATGGAAGCAGGACTTCCGGCTTGCAAGAAAAGACCTTTGATTAACTCCGCCTCAGGGAAAAGGGAGCAAAAGGAGGGATTGCTTCCTTTGGCTAAAAAATATAACTGTGATGTGGTGGTTTCAGTGATCAACGACAGGGGTATGCCCCCAGATGTTGAATTGAAGACGGAGAGCATCATGGACACAGTTGCCTATGCCAACGAACTTGGAATTCCCAACGAAGACATTTGGGTTGACCCGATAATTTTACCTGTGAGCACTGCTGGTGAAGGGCAGCGTTTTGCCCAGGCTTCCTTGGAACTTATCAAAATTATAGCTGAGATTTTGCCAGGGATTAAATCAACGGTGGGGCTTTCAAATATATCCAACGGCGCACCAGTTGAACTTAGACCAATCCTCAACCGCACCTACCTGATGATGTTAGGGAGGTATGGACTTTATTCCACAATTGCTGATCCCTTAGATAAGGAGCTGGTAAGCTTGGTTAGAGGTGATATGCCAGATATCGTGAATCTTATTTATAAGGTCATGGATGGCGAGGATGTAGACCTTTCCTCACTATCCCAAAAAGAAGTTGATTATGTAAAAACAGCCAAGGTCTTTACAGGGGAGGTTCTTTATTCCGATGCTTGGCTTGAGTAAGGAGGTAAAAAAACGGAGTATAAAGCACCAATTGAATCCAGTACTGGGATAGTTAATGCGATAACCCTTGGGAAACCAAGAGGGAAGACCGTATCAATTGGAGGGGAAAATATCATGCCCTTCCATTTTTTTGATGAGGGTTCATGGCCGAATCCAGCGGTATTTGCCCTACAAATTCTTGATAGAGAGCCGCTTGAGGATTCGCCCGGTTTTCTATATGAGCCCTTCAAGGATGTGCTTCATGATGCGGCAAAATGGGCTAAGAAAGTTGAAGAATTCGATTATATAGATGCAATACAGCTTTACCTCTTAAGCACTGATCCTGCAGATCGTGATTCACCTCCTGAAAAGGCAGCGGAGGTGTCAAGAAAGGTGGCAGAGGCAACAACTCTCCCTTTGATCATCTATGGATCTGGGGATCCTGATAAAGATACTAAGGTTCTTTCGGCAGTTTGTGAGGCAGTTAATGGCATGAACTACCTCATAGGGCCGGTTCAAAAGGAAAACTATAAAGCGGTGGGAAAGGCAATTCTAGATCACGGGTTGTTTGCTAGTGCCCAAACTCCTATGGACATCAATTTGCTTAAGGAATTGAATGTAAAGTTAGGTCATTTCTTCCCCCTAGAAAGAATCGTCATCGATCCCCTAAGTTCAGCGTTGGGTTATGGCATAGAATACACCTACAGCCTAATGGAGAGGGTGAAGCAGCTTGGAGAGATTATTAAGGATAAGATGATGCAAATGCCCATGATTGCCGATTTTGCTACTGAGGTTTGGAGGACAAAGCAGGCTAGAGAGAACGAGGAGCAAGGTATACTTTGGGAAGCGATGACTTCGCTCTCCCTTCTTACAGCTGGGGCAAATATTCTTATTCACAGGCACCCCAGCTCTATAAAATTACTGAAGGAAATGTACGAAAGCGAGATAAAGCAATGGCAGAAGTAAAAGAACTAACAAAAAAAGAGGAGGAAATTCGGCAACTCATAAAAGCAGAAATCCCCTGGGAGCCAGTTGGCCCTACCCCAATGCCAGAAATCCCAGATCTTAGAAGTTGGGATATGAGGCTTCTCAAGACCTATAAGCCGTGGTATGCCCCTTTCTGTGATCTTTGTTGTCTTTGCACCTATGGTAAGTGTGACCTTACCCAAGGAAGAAGAGGGGCTTGCGGGCTGGATATAGCCACCCAGCAAGCGAGGATGATTCTCCTTGCCTGTTTAATGGGTTGTTCGGCTCATGCTGGCCATGCTGGCCATATCATTGAGTTTTTGATTGAGAAGCACGGTCCAAATAAAAAAATCGATTTGGGCACATATATTGAGCTTGAGGCTCCAAATATAAGGACGGTTACGGGCCTAAAACCTGAGACCCTGGGTGACCTTAAGGTGGTTATAGAGTACGTCTATAAGGAAATTACACATCTTCTCGATTCCACTAACTTTGGACAGGAGGGGAGTTATCTGGATTACGAATCGAAAGCTTTACATGCTGGCATGCTGGATCATGTAGGCATGGAAGCGGCTGACATCGCTCAGATTGTGGGATTCGGTTTCTCTACCTCCACTGCCGATACCCCCTTGGTAGACATGGGGTGGGACTCGGTGGACAAATCAAAACCGGTGATCTTACTGGTGGGACATAATCCAGCTACCTCCACCACTCTCATCGATTACCTGCGGGAAAGTGACCTTTATGATAAGATCGAGGTAGCTGGTATTTGTTGTACTGCTATCGAAACAACGAGGTATTCCGATAGGGCGAAGATTATAGGCCCTCTTTCACGGCAGCTCTTCTACATAAGGACAGGCATTGCCGATGTCATCATGACTGATGAGCAATGCATTAGAACTGATATGCCTATAGAGGCAGACAAGGTTGACTCGCGAGTTATCGCCTGTTTGGACAAGGCCATGTATGGACTTGAAGATGCTACTCAAAGAGAAGTAGACGAAGTAGTAAAAGAAATGGTGAATGACAAAAAACATTTTGCTATCTTAGACCCCAGGAAGGCGGCTGAGGTGGCAGCAAAAGTTGCATTGAAAATCGCTCCCCAAAGAAAGAAGCAGTGGATAGCAGAAGAGGAGGCTATAGAGTCAGCTAAGAAATGTACTAATTGTGGCATGTGTGAGAGGGTATGTCCCAACCTTATCAAGATCGGTGACGGCATAACTGAAGTTGCCAAAGGCAATCTTGACCTGCTGAGGCACCAGTTTAACTTATGTATTGGCTGTGGGAAATGCGAGCAGGAGTGCTCTAACCATGTTCCCATCTTCAAAATAATGCAGGTGGCGGCAAGCAAGGAGACCTGGAAAATAAGGGCTGGGCGTGGCGCCGTTATGGATACTGAGATAAGAAATGTCGGGGCGCCTATAACTCTGGGCACAATCCCCGGAATTATTGCCTTTGTGGGCTGCTCCAACTACCCTGATATAGATGATGTTGCCGATATGGTGGATGAGTTTGCTCGAAGAAAATATATCGTGGTTCTTACAGGTTGTGCTGCTATGGTTGCTGGAATGAAGAAAGATAAAGATGGCAAAACAGTTTATGAGAAATATCCTCCCGCTTTCGATGCTGGAGGGGTAGTGAACATTGGCTCCTGTGTAGCGAATGCCCACATTTCTGGAGCAGCGATAAAAATAGCCAATATCTTCGCTACTCTTCCCCTGAGAGCAAACTACGAGGTGATAGCTGATTACGTCCTTAACCGGGTGGGTGCTTGCGGAATAGCCTGGGGGGCGATGTCCCAGAAAGCGGCTTCCATCGGCACGGGATTTAATAGATTAGGCGTTCCCGTGATTCTGGGCCCTCACTCCTCCAAATATAGAAGGCTATATCTCTCAAGAAAGGAGGAGGATGATTGGAGGGTTATGGATGCCAGGAAAAGGGAAATTGTGGATACCGGAGAGCCTTCTCCCGAGCACCTAGCTTATGTATGCGAGACTAAGGAGAAAGCCATGGTGATAATTCCCAAGCTGTGCATAAGGAAGAACGATACCCCTCAAGGGAGGTCAATAAAGCTCAACCATTATATCTCTTTATATAAGAAATATATGGGAGGTGAGCTTCCCGAAGACCTCCATCTCTTTGTGCGCAGAGATGCTGATATCCCACTGGTTTACAAGAAAGAAGTAAGAGCATATTTACAGGAAATTGGCTGGAAACCCAAGGAACCTGTGGGTCTCCCCACCTTGATCGGCACCTATCCCAGTAAGGTTTCTCTGGACGCTGTTATACATTAAGGGAGGACAAAAATGGTCGGAGTTTCAGGACTCGTGGATAAAGTTGTAGATGGTTATCAAAGGGATAAAGATATGCTAATTCAAATCCTCCTAGAGCTGCAAAGAGGATTTGGCTGGCTTCCAGAGGAAGCGTTGAATGAAGTGAGCAGGCAGTTAGGAGTTCCTCTTACACGAGTGTATCAAATAGCAACATTTTACAAAGCATTTAGTCTTACTCCAAAGGGGAGGCACCTAATCAGAGTATGCGTGGGAACTGCTTGTCAGGTTCGTGGTGCGCCACTTATCCGTGATAGAGTGCAGCACTTAATTGGTGTTGAACCCGGTGAGACGACGCCAGATATGAGATTTACTTTTGAGACGGTAAACTGCCTCGGATGTTGTGCTATGGGCCCGGTGATGACAGTTGATAATGATTATCATGGTCACCTATCTATTCCAGATGTGGAAAAAGTTATTGGAGTTTACAAATAAGGAGGTATTATGCCGCGAATAAATTCTCCTTCAGAATTAGAAAAGCTAAGAGAAGAGATAAAGGGGAAGAGGGATCCTAATAAACCCTGTATCACTTTGTGTTCTGGGACTGCTTGCCAGGCTTCCGACAGTGAAAGCGTTAGCCAAGCTTTTGAAAGAGAGCTTAAAAGGCAAGGATTAGAAGGTGAAATAGATCTCAGAAGGACGGGATGTCATGGATTTTGTGAAAGGGGGCCTCTGGTCGTTATTTACCCTGAAGAGATATGTTACACAAAGGTGAAGCCTGAAGACGCTCTTGAAATTGTCCAGAGTGTAAGGGAGAAAAAGGTTGTTGACTGCTTGCTTTATACTGATCCTGTAACTGGAGCGAGGATAAAGCGCGAACCGGAAATACCTTTTTATGAAAATCAACAGAGAATTGTCTTTGGCCCAAATAGATGGATTGATCCCAAAAATATCGAAGATTATCTCTTCTTAGGCGGTTATAGGGCTCTCTCTAAAGCACTTTTCGAGATGTCCCCAGAGCAGGTTTTGGAGGAAATAAAGAAGGCAAATTTAAGAGGAAGGGGAGGAGGAGGATTCCCTGCAGGTAGAAAGTGGGAGGAGACTAAAAAAACATCTAGAGAGCCTAAGTATGTGATAGTGAACTGTGATGAGGGAGACCCAGGAGCTTATATGGATAGGTCTTTGATGGAGGGAAATCCCCATAGTGTTCTTGAGGGACTAATTATTGGAGCTTATGCCATAGGCTCTCATGAGGGATTTGTCTACGTTCGTCAGGAATATCCTTTGGCGGTGGAGAATTTGGAGATTGCTCTAAAGCAGGCAGAGGAATACGGATTTTTAGGTGAAAACATCCTCGGCTCGGAATTCAGTTTCAGGGTTAAGATCCACCGAGGAGCAGGAGCATTTGTCTCCGGAGAGTCGAGTGCCCTTATGAATGCTATCGAAGGAAGACTAGGCGAGCCAAGAATGAAGTATATCCATACCGCGGTGAGTGGAATAAAAGATAGACCATCTTGTTTAAATAATGTGGAGACCTGGGCAACTGTCCCTCTTATTATTAATAAAGGAGCCGAATGGTTTAATTCTATAGGCACGGATAAGAGCAAGGGAACAAAAATTTTCTCCTTGGTAGGGAAGGTGAATAATACCGGACTCGTGGAAGTGCCTATGGGCATGACTTTAAGGCAGATAATCTACGATATTGGTGGAGGGATAGCAAAGGGGAAAAAATTCAAAGGAGTTCAAACAGGAGGTCCTTCAGGAGGAATAATTCCGGAGCAATATCTGGATACCCCTGTTGATTTTGATGAGTTGACCAAACTTGGCTCTATTATGGGGTCTGGCGGAATGGTTGTTATGGATGAGAATACTTGCATGGTAGATACAGCGAGATATTTTATCAATTTCTGCTGCGAGGAATCCTGTGGAAAGTGTATACCTTGTCGTGAGGGATTAAGGCTACTTCGAGAGATTTTAAATGATATTTGTGAAGGGAAGGGAAAAGAAAACGATATAGAGTTGATTGAAGATATAGCTGAAACGATGAGGGATGCTTCGCTCTGTGCCCTTGGCACTACAGCTGCTAATCCTGTTCTTACAACCTTAAAATACTTCGGAGATGAATATGAGACTCATATAAAGGAAAAACGTTGCCCGGCAAAATTCTGTAAAAACTTAATTGATTACTGGATTGACTCTGAGAAATGTCAAGCTTGCATGATTTGCTTAAGGAACTGCCCAACAGAAGCAATTCAAGGAGGGAAAAATCTGTTGCATTGGATTGTTCAGGAGAAATGTATAAAGTGTGGAATTTGCTATGAAGTTTGCCCTCCTCGCTTTGGTGCGGTGGTAAAGCTTTCCGGAGAACCTGTTCCACCGCCTCCAGCACCGGGGACTGAAGTAGTTCGCAAAGAAGGAGGATGAAATGAAAGAAGAACTTGTAACTTTAAAGATAGATGATAAGGAGGTGAAGGCAAAGAAGGGAATGACAATTTTGGAAGCAGCAAAGGAGGCAGGGATAGAAATACCTACGCTTTGCTATCACGAGAAGTTGGCTCCTTATGGAGCTTGTCGTATTTGCAGCGTGGAAGTGATAAGGGATGGAAGAACTCAAATAGTAGCCTCTTGTGGATATCCAATAAAAGAAAGATTAGAGGTGAAGACTCGCTCCCCTGGAATAGATAAAATAAGGAAGACAATCATTGAATTAATTGCTCCTTCTCTATCTGACGAGGGGCTTGTTGGGAAGGTGAGAGAGCTAGCTGACGAATATGGTGCGGATACTTCTAGGTTTATATCCAGGTTCAGAGCAACCCCGACAAGATGCATCCTCTGCGGACAATGTGTGCGTTACTGCTCTGAAGTTATAGGTATACATGTTATTGGATTTGTAGGAAGAGGAGTAGAACGCCGGGTTGTATTTTTCCCGCAAAGAGCTCAATTTTGCCCAACATGCCAGGAATGTTTCTATCTCTGCCCTACAGGCAAAATTGCTGCTGAGACGGCCGGAGATACTTTCCCAGGTTTTTCCATTGATGATTATCTCTCAGGGAAGATGTTAATAAAATAAATTATAGGGGGCGACAATGAGTATACCTTTTCATCGAGTAAATATTTTAACCGGGACAAAAGCAGGCGTGGTAATAGAGGAACCGACACTATGTGCAGATTTGATCCGGAAGGCAATAAGACCCCTGTTGGTGCTTGGCCCGCTGCTTGAACAATGGTCCTTTGACGGAAAGTTGCTCATCGAGTACGCCCTAGAGATTGCCAGGGTCGGCAATATCCCTACGTGTGCTACAGCACATGTTAAAGGGAAAATGATGGAACTGGGGGTAAAGCCTGATAGTGTCTATGACGCCGTGGAGATAGTAAATGCTCTTAAGAATCCGGATTGGCAAGGAGTTAGGAAAGAGGGAAATCACGATCTTGTAATCTTCTTTGGCATAAGGAGTGATCTTGAAGAACAATGCCTTTCTGTGCTCAAGCATTTTGCACCTCATTTGAAGACCATGACCCTATGTAAATTCTCCTATCCTCACGCGAATTATTCCCTGCCTAATTTTATGAAGAATGAGCAATGGAAGGGATTTTTACAAAATTTAATAGATAATTTGAAGAAGGGAGATTAAGGAATGGAGTTTCATGTAGACTTAGGACCTCAATACGAAGGAGAGGTGATAAGAAAACAGGACCTCTATCTTGAGTTTGGTGGGCCAAGGGTAGCACATAAATTTGAGCTGGCAACTGTGAAGAGCCCAGAGGAAGTAGAAAATGAGAAAGTAGAAGTTATCGGTCCTGATATAAGTGAATTGGAACCTTACGCTGAGGAGAAAGGGGGTGGGAGTTACCCTATAGCTATTCTAGTCGATGTTGCTGGAGCAGAACTGGATAAGGATGCCGAAGCGATTATTGAGAGAAGGATTCATATGTTCACCAATTTTACTGAAGGTTGGTATCACATGAATCAAAGGCAGGATGCCTGGTTAAGGATGAACAAGGACTGTGCCAAGAAAGGGTTCACTTCCTTAAAAGAATTGGGAGAAATCTATAACTTCCTTTTCACCTCAGAGATGTCGATCATTGAAAAAATCCAAACCACTATTATCACCGATGAGGAAAAGGTAAAGGAGCTTCTCCCCCACGCTTTGCAGGTTTACAGCGCCAGGGATGAGAGGGCAAGGACATTACATGACGAGGATGTGGATACATTTTATGGCTGTGTTCTATGCCAAAGCTTTGCCCCGACTCATATCTCCATCATAACCCCGGATAGAATTGCCAATTGTGGAGCCATAAACTGGTTCGATGGCAGAGCTGCTGCCAAAATCGACCCTGAGGGACCTATATTTGCCATACCCAAAGGGGAGCTTATAGACTCCATAAGGGGTGAATACACGGGAGCGAATAAGGCGGAACATGAAAGATCCCTGGGAACTTACGACAGGGTTTATCTCTATAGTGCTTTTGAGCACCCCCATACCTCTTGTGGCTGTTTTGAAGCCATCGTCTTCTATATCCCTGAGGTAGATGGCTTTGGAGTGGTGCACAGAAAGTTTGAAGGCGAGACTGTAATTGGAGAGACTTTTTCCCATATGGCTGGTGAGACCTCCGGAGGGAGGCAAGTAGAAGGTCGCTTAGGAACGGGGCTGGAGCAAATGAAGTCTCCCAAATTCCTTCAGGCAGATGGAGGGAGAAGAAGGATAGTTTGGTTGCCCAAGGAGATAAAAGAGAGGTATAAAGAAGCTTTCGAAGCAGATGGAGTATACGACAAAATTCCCTCAGAAGAAGATGTTAAAAACACAGATGAGCTTCTAGAATTCCTGGAGAGGGTAGGACATCCCTGGATAAAAGGCGAGGTGGAGCTTCCAGAGTAAACTGATAACACGCCATGGTATTGCGAGCATTTTGCTTTGTCATTGGCTGTATGAAGCACCCACTAAAAATATGAACGATAACTTAGGAGGTTTGTTATGCCGATTTCAGGGTCCGGAATTGTAAAGCTGCTTCCTAGTAGGAAAGGATGTAGGGAATGCGGCTTCCCTACCTGTTTTGCTTTCGCTATGAAGCTAGCTTCGGGAGGAGCTACTGTAGCTAAGTGCCCTTATCTCTCTGAGGAGACGAAAGCTAAACTAACAGATCTTCTAGCCCCGCCTCAGAAACTTGTTACCCTAGGCACAGGGGAGAATAAGCTAGAAATTGGGAATGAAGAGGTGCTGTACCGTCACGAAAAGACATTCATCCATGAACCAGGGATTGCTTTGCTCATTTCTGATAAGGAAAGCGACGAGGAAATTGAGGGAAAGATAAATAAAGTAAAGGAATTGCAATACCCTTGGGTAGGGTTAGTGCTGAGGGCAAATCTTTTGGCTCCTTACTTTGAATCAAAAGATAAGGCCAGGTTTGTAGCCGTGGTGAAGATACTTTACGAATCAATCGACTTGCCTCTGGTTATAATCTCAGAAGATATGGATGCTTTATTTGCTGCCAGGGATATATGCGCTGATAGGCAACCCTTAATTTACCCTATAACCAAAGGAAAAATAGATATGGCAATTCCCAAAATCAAGGGAAAACCTACTCCAGTAGGTGTTCGAGCTGAAAGTATAGAAGAGCTGGTGCCTTTAACCACTAAATTAAAGGAAGCTGATATTACCCAGCTAGTCCTAGACCCAGGTTCTAAAGGTATACTGGAAGCTATAAAAGATCAAACACTTATTCGCAGAGCGGCTCTAAAGCAAACCTTCAGACCCCTCGGTTACCCTACCATCGCCTTTCCTTGCTTCATGGCCAAAGATAATCCGCTGAAGGAAATGCTTACTGCTTCCTTGTACGTAAATAAATATGCGGGCATTATTGTCCTTTCCGACCTTAATCCCAATCATATGCTTCCACTCTTGG
>Ga0209991_10001431_pt1 | contig 10831 bp, 7 predicted proteins | sample ChitaG_FD_183167 | JGI IMG/M metagenome (GOLD analysis project Ga0209991, IMG submission 183167) | Deep subsurface microbial communities from South Pacific Ocean to uncover new lineages of life (NeLLi) - Chile_00310 metaG (SPAdes)... | ecosystem: Environmental > Aquatic > Marine > Oceanic >... | reverse complement strand
CTCTGACGATCCAGAGTTCAAGACGCGTAACATGGAGAAGATGTATAAGCTCATCAAAGAGGGCTTGGAAGCTGGTTTTATTCCCAATGTCCATGCCATCGGAACGAGGGGCGTGGCTGAGATGCTCGACCTTTATGAAAGGCTGATGAAAGAAGGAATAGACCTGAAAGGCTTCAGGGTTATCCATGCCCAGGTCATAAGACCTCAGGATTTTCCACGATTCAAAGCCCTGAATGTCATTGCTGAGGTGAATCCCTACCATATCTCTGACGATATGCGCTGGATGGAAGAGAGAATCGGGCATGAGAGATGCAAGGGAGCTTATGCCTTTAAATCGCTCTTGGATAACGGAGCCATGCTGAGCTTCGGTTCGGATTGGCCTGGAACAAGCGCAGCTCTCTACCACATGCATCCTAAATATCTGATCTATGCTGCTGTGGCGAGGAAAACAGTGAAAGGCTCTCCAGAGGGAGGCTGGTTTCCTGAGCAGCGCATATCTGTCGAGGAAGCTATCAAGGCTTACACCATTAATAATGCCTATGCTGCCTTTGAGGATGATATTCGAGGTTCTTTAGAGGCAGGAAAGCTTGCCGACATTACTGTCTTTGACCGCAACCTGCTTGAGATTCCAGCGGATGAAATCCTGAAAACAGAAGTCGTCTATACCATCATCGATGGCAAAATCGTATTCGAAAAAAAGTAGGTTCTTTGCTCTTCATGTAGGGGTTTGATTTTTCTTCTGTAGGGGCTTGATTCATCAAGCCCACCTTTTTTGTTGTGCAAATGATTCTTGGGGGGTTTGATTTTTCTTCTGTAGGGGCTTGATTCATCAAGCCCACCCTTTAAAATATATCCAATGATTTATAGTTAATGTAGGGGCTTGATTCATCAAGCCCACCTTTTAAATATTAACGTATTACTTTTAAATAAGCAGATTCAGACCTTTCAAACTTTTATAATTTGACTTACCCCTGGCATAACAAGACAGAAGGCTAACTCTCCAAAGAAGAGCGGTTACTTGTAGAAAGCATTTAATTTTACAGCAGCTTCCCTTAACTTTTTATCCTTCGTCCAAAACCGAATTCTTGATAGACGTGCAGAGGCCAAAAGATGGACATCAATGTAGCCAAGCCCAATTCCCATTAATTGATGTTGCTCAATAAAATACAATACTTCTTTATGATCTGCAGTTGTTGCCGATGGAAGTGCCTCTAAAAGCGAAAGTATTTCTTTCCTATTTTTGAGATTACCACAAGCCAGCTCGCCAATTATAAAAGGATGGCAGACAACTCTCCCCTTCATCAAAAGTGCCTCGAGTTGCTGGTTTCCGTCTTTAAAATGAGACACCCAAACAGAAGTATCAATCAGAACCATAGCTACTTTTTGCTTGACCTTCTTCTTGGAATAGACCGGATGGATTTCTCGCTTCCTCCTAATCTTGCAAGTCTCTTGCTGCTTTCAAGAGAAATCAGGGCTTCCAATCCAAGCCTGACCAATGATGTTTTCTCTTTGATTCCTGTCAACTCGGAAGCTCTGTTAAGAATCTTCTCATCGATGTTTATTGTTGTCCTCATATGCATAGATATGCATAAAATATGCATATCTGTCAAGTTTTTTGCCTTAAATATTGCCTAAGAAGCCGCATCTTAGAGCCAAAATCGCCCTTAAAAAAAATACGAATATCTTAATACTAATACAAACGGAATTATTCCAGTGTCATCGCGAGGAGCGAAGCGACGTGGCGATCCTGTTAATTCATCTGAAGAGATTGCCACGCCCTTTCAGGGCTCGCAATGACATTGTAAAAATATATATTGCGTTTATATTAATATATACGAATTAAAATTGACTCTTTTCTCATTAATTTTTCATGATGTAGCTCTCGCCTTCGAATGATGAAAATGAATTTGATCGAAGCATTGACTATTTTTTAGGTAATTGATATTCTTTTGCCGCATAAGCAATAGGAGCTATGGGATATGAAATGTCCTAAATGCAATTTTGATAATCCTGCTGATACAAAATTTTGCGGCGAGTGCGCGGCACCGCTCCATCCCTCAGATAAAATCTCAGCTCCTCTCACAGAAACTCTCGAAACTCCCAAAGAAGAACTGACCACAGGCTCTACCTTTGCCGGGAGATACCAGATCATCGAAGAGCTGGGCAAGGGAGGCATGGGTAAAGTCTACAAGGCTCAAGATACTGACCTGAAAGAAAAAGTTGCCATCAAGCTTCTAAGGCCGGAGATAGCTAGGGATAAAAAGACGATCGAGCGCTTCAGGAACGAGCTGAAATTTGCCCGCAAGATCAGGCACAAGAATGTCTGCCAGATGTATGACCTGAATAAAGAGAAAGGTTTGCATTACATCACCATGGAATATGTGGATGGGAAAGATTTGAAGAGCATGATCAGGATGATGGGGCAGTTAAGCTCAGGGAAAACGATTTTCATAGCCAAACAGGTTTGCGAAGGCTTGGTTGAAGCGCACCGGTTAGGAGTTATTCATCGTGATTTAAAACCCCAGAACATCATGGTTGATGAAAATGGGAATGCGAGGATTATGGATTTCGGGATAGCCCGTTCCCTTAAGACAAAGGGGATAACAGCCGCTGGAGTGATGATCGGCACACCCGAGTACATGTCACCTGAACAGGTGGAAGGTAAGGAAGTGGACCAGCGTTCTGATATTTATTCATTGGGTGTCATTCTTTATGAGATGGTGACCGGAAGGGTTCCTTTTGAAGGAGATACTCCTTTCACCATTGGTGTGAAGCACAAGAGCGAGGAACCAAAAGATCCTAAGGAGCTCAACACTCAGCTTCCAGAAGACCTGAACCTTGTTATCCTTCGCTGCCTGGAAAAAGATAAGGAAAAGAGATACCAGAGTGCAGGAGAAGTGCGTGCTGAACTCACTAGGATAGAAAAAGGCATTCCCACGACTGAAATAGAGATCCCCAAGCGAAAGCCCATTACTTCGAGAGAGATAACCGTAACATTCGGCTTGAAGAAGCTTTTCATCCCTGCCATAATCGTTGTAGCCCTCATAATCGCAGCAATTGCCATCTGGCAGCTTCTTCCCAAAAAAGAAGCAATTCCCGTAGTGCCATCAGATAAACCTTCGCTTGCTGTCATGTATTTTGAAAATAATACTGGGGATGAGAGCTTAGATATTTGGAGAAGTGCTCTTTCTGATTTGTTGATATCAGATCTTTCACAATCGAAATACATAAGAGTGTTACCAAGGGATAGATTATTCAGTATCCTAGACCAACTAAATCTCTTAGAATCGAAGAGATACTCTTCTGAGAATTTGAAAGAAGTAGCTACCAGGGGAGGAGCTTCACATATATTGCAAGGAATTCTGACTAAAGCAGGTGAGAACTTCAGAATCAATACAACCCTTCAAGAATCAGGCACATTGGAGATTATAGGTTCTGACATGGTGGAGGGAAAAGGGGAGGAGAGTTTCCACACAATTGTGGATGAGTTGACAAGGCGGATAAAAGCAAATTTTAAGCTTTCTTCAGAAGAGATAGCCAGCGACATTGATAGGGAGGTGGGGAAGATTACTACCGGCTCTCCTGAAGCCTATAAATATTACAGTGAGGCCAGAAAATATCACGCCAGATATGAAAATCGTGAAGCTATAAAATTATATGAAAGAGCGGTTGCCTTTGATCCTGAATTTGCGATGGCTTACAGAGGCATGGCAGCGGCTTATTCAAATCTTGGATATATGTTGAAATACAATGAGTACATTCAAAAAGCTTTTGAGTTTAGTGATCGAGTCTCGGAAAGGGAGCGCTATCAAATCCAAGGAAATTTCTACAATCAAACAGAAAAAACTTTGGATAAAGCCATTGAGGCTTATAATAAATTAATAAAACTTTATCCAGAAGATCTACTCGGAAACAATTACTTGGGGAATATATACTTTTTCTTAGAAGAATGGGATAAGGCCATAGAAAGGTACGAAGTGGGTGTTAAGGTTCAAAAGGACTTTATAAACTGTGCGAATCTGGCTGGTGCATATGCGGTCAAAGGACTTTATGATAAAGCCAGGAAAGTCTATGAGGATTATCTAGAAAATGTTTCAGATGAGGCTAGATTCCATGAAGCCCTTGCCTACAATTACATCTATCAAGGTAAATATGATCTGGCTCTTGAAGAGGCGGATAAGGCTTTTCTGCTTGATCCCTCTCATAGGCGTAATTTTTATACGAAGGGTGACATCCACCATCTGAGGGGGAATCTAGTTGAAGCCGAAAAAGAATACATTAAAATCCTTGAAAGCGGGGATAAATCAACACATATGAGCCCCAGAGTGAGGTTAGCTGCATTATATCTATCGCAGGGAAAATTTGAGAAGTCAAAGGTGCAATTAAAACAGGCAATTGAACTGGCTGAGGAGCTCGGCGCAAAGTTGAGGAAAGCGAATTATCAAAAGTACATGTCCTCTTGTTATCTAAAATCAGGAAATCCTGAAAAGGCTTTGGAATTAATTGAAAAAGCAATGAGGGCGTATGCCAAATTAGAGCTGCTATTCAGTCAAAGATCCAATTTACGCTGGAAGGGAGTCGTTTATCTTGAGATGGGATCAATTGGCGAAGCCCAAAGAGTAGCAGTTGAGCTTAAAGAGCTTATCCAAAAAGGAATGAACAAGAAAGAAATGAGGTATTATCACTTCCTGGAAGGGATGATCGAGCTAAAAAAAGAGAACGTTTCCAAAGCCGTAGGAAGTTTTAAAAAGGCTTTACCTTTATTGTATTATCAAAGCGAATGGTGGGATGACCATGCATTTTTTATTGATCCCTTAGCTCTAGCTTATTACAAATCTGGAGATTTTGAGAAAGCTAAAGCAGAATACGAAAGGATAACGAAGCTAACAACAGGCAGGACAGGCCATGGAGATATATACGCCAAAAGCTTCTATATGCTGGGTAAGATCTACGAGCGGCAAGGCCAAAAAGCCAAAGCCATAGAGCATTACGAGAAATTCCTCAACCTCTGGAAAGACGCCGATCCCGGTATTCCCGAAGTCGAGGATGCCAGGAAGCGACTGGCTGCCCTACAGGTAAGGTAGGGATTTAATTTATCAAACCCACCTGTTTGTTGCGAAAGGCCTTTATTTATCAAACCCACATTAACTTGACAAAAAGCTATATTTTATCTATCTTATAATAGACCTAAATATTGGTCTAAATATAGACTAATAAGGAGAAAGAAATGATTAATTTTTCAGAGACAATTCCTGCCAGTAAAGCGAAAGCATATTTTTCTGAGCTGCTGAGAAGAGTTATAGATTATCATGAATCGTTTGCTATTACCCGGAGAGGGAAAATGGCAGGCGTATTAATTGGAATTGAGGAATACGAAAATCTTATTGAAACTCTGGAAATATTGAGCGATAGCGAATTAATGGAAAGCATTAAAACTGGACTCAAAGATGAAAAAGCAGGAAGAATTCATGCTCATGAAGAAGTCTTTAAAGAATAAAAGGCTTGAAGCTTTTGAAAAAATACTCTATCAAGTATACGAAAGAAGCAAAAAGGAAGATAGGAAAACTTGATCCATCGATTAGAGTAATCATTAAAAATGCAATAGAATCCCTCTCATCAAATCCTTATAAGGGAAAACCATTATCTCATGAATTAGCGGGACTATACTCTTTAAGAACTTCTGATTATAGGATTATCTATCGGATAAAGGAAAAACAACTCATAATCATAGTGATTTCCGTAGGCCATAGAAAAGAAATCTATAAAAGATTGAGAGAAGTTATAACTAGAGACTGATTGACTAATTTCCAGGTAGTTGATATTCTTTTGCCGCATAAGCAATAGGAGACAAGGGATATGAAATGTCATAAATGTAACTTCGAAAATCCCGCTGATACAAAATTCTGCGGCGAGTGTGCAGCGCCACTCCATCCCTCAGATGAAATATCCGCTCCTCTAACAGAGACTCTTGAAACACCAAAAGAAGAATTGACCACAGGCTTCACCTTTGCCGGGAGATACCAGATCATTGAAGAACTGGGCAAAGGAGGCATGGGTAAAGTCTACAAGGCTCAGGATACTGACCTAAATGAGAAGGTGGCGATTAAGCTTCTAAGGCCGGAGATAGCTGGGGATAAAAAGACGATCGAGCGCTTCAGGAACGAGCTGAAATTTGCCCGTAAGATAAGGCACAAGAATGTCTGCCAAATGTATGACCTGAATAAAGAGAAAGGTTTGCATTACATCACCATGGAATATGTGGATGGGAAAGATTTGAAGAGCATGATCAGGATGATGGGGCAGTTAAGTTCGGGGAAAACGATTTTCATCGCCAAACAGGTTTGTGAGGGATTGGTAGAGGCTCACCGGTTGGGAGTTGTTCATCGGGATTTAAAACCTCAGAACATCATGGTTGATGAAAATGGGAATGCGAGGATTATGGATTTCGGGATAGCCCGTTCCCTTAAGACAAAGGGGATAACAGCCGCGGGGGTGATGATCGGGACACCCGAGTACATGTCTCCTGAACAGGTTGAGGGGAAGGATGTCGACCAGCGTTCTGATATTTATTCATTGGGAGTGATTCTTTATGAGATGGTAACCGGAAGGGTCCCTTTTGAAGGAGATACACCTTTCACCATTGGTGTGAAGCACAAGAGCGAGATGCCCAAAGATCCTAAGGAGCTCAATACTCAGCTTCCGGAAGATCTTAACCTTGTTATCCTTCGCTGCCTGGAAAAAGATAAGGAAAAGAGATATCAGAGCGCAGGGGAAGTGCGTGCGGAACTCACCAGGATAGAAAAAGGCATTCCTACGACTGAAATAGAGATCCCCAAGCGAAAGCCTCTCACTTCAAGAGAGATAACAGTAACATTCGGCATAAAGAAGCTCTTCATCCCTGCCCTAGTCGTTGTCGCCCTTATAATCGCAGCAGTAGTTATCTGGCAAATCCTTCCTCAAAAAGAAACCGTGTCAGCTCCAAAGATCGAGAATTCGATAGCAGTTATCAGCTTCGAGAATCAAACCGGTGATAAAGCTTATGACTATCTACAGAAAGCGATCCCTAATCTTTTGGTTACCAACCTAGAGCAGTCAGGAATTTTTTATGTGGCCACTTGGGAGAGATTACGTGATCTTCTAAAGCAAACAGGAAATGAGGATGTGGATTTTATCAATACTGACTTAGGCTTTAAACTATGTCGAATGGAAGGAATTGAAGCCATTGTCATGGGCAGTTTCATCAAAGCCGGTGATATGTTCGCTGTGGATGTGAAGATTTTAGATGTAGAAACTAAGAAACTCCTGAATAGTGTGAGTTCAAGAGGGGAAAGAGTTGACAGCATTCTGAAAACTCAGATTGATGAGCTGAGTAAGGAGATATCTCTAGGAGTAGGTGTGACCAGGCAAAAAATAGAAGAAGCCCGATTGAGAATTGCTGATGTTACCACCTCCTCCATGGATGCCTATAATTATTTTCTAAAAGGGAGAGAGAGTAATATAAATTACTACAGCGCAGATGCCATCCGGTTCCTTAAGAGGGCCATTGAGCTTGACCCGGCCTTTGCTTCGGCTTACCTCTACCTCGCTTTATCACACGGTTATCTTGGGGAAATCAAAGCAAGAAACGACGCCTTGGAGAAAGCGAAGTTTTTTTCACAGAAAGCGACAGAAAAAGAAAAACTCTATATAGAAGCATCTTATGCCGAATTCGTAGAGCAAGATGAGGAAAAAGCGTTTTATATCCTTCAACAAATGGCTAAGAAATACCCCAAAGAAAAGAGGGCCCACCTTGATTTGGGATGGTATTACCAGGATACAGCAGATGATCAACAAAAAGCGATAGAAGAACACAACAAAGCATTAGAACTTGATCCTAACTATAAAGAGGCGCTTAATTTGATCGCCTATGCCTATGCAAATACAGGGAACTATGAAAAGGCACTTGACTATCTCAAGGAGTATGTATCTGTTTCTCCTGGAGATGCGAATCCCTTAGATTCAATAGGTGATATCTATTTTTTAATGGGAAGGCTTGAAGAGGCACTTGCGAAATTCACAGAAGCAGTAAAGACCAAGCCAGATTTTTTTCTGAGTTATATGAAAATTGGATATCTCCATGCATTAAAAGAAGATTATCCCGAAGCAATGAAATGGATCGAACAAGCCATTGACATAGCACCCTCCACAGGGATTATGAGTGAGGGAAACATGTGGAGGGGATTTTATTGTTTCTGGCTAGGCAGTCTGAATAAGTCTGTTAATGATCTCCAAAAGGCAAAAGGAATGGCAGAGGCTTTGGGAAATAAATTTAGGATGGGAACAATAGAATGGATGAATGGATGGATATATTATGAGAAAGGAGATCTTGAACTCAGCCAGAAACATATCAAAAATTCGCTTGAGTTATTCCAAGAAGATGACCCAAGGAGTAAATCCTTTTATAAAGCTTTTACTAGTTTCAATCTAGGGCTAATAGATTTGAAAAAAGGACTGATTGATTCTGCAAAATCCAGATTAGCTGAAATGAAATCCGTGTTTCTTGAGCAAACACCAGATCCAAGAATATCGTTATATTATGACCTACTCCATGCTGAGATATTACTTGCAGAGGATTATGTGGACAGGGTAGTTGAGGTTTCAAAAAAAATGTTGCCTTTTAGAAGTCCATGGTTGCAGTATTCAGAAAGAATGATATTCTACAATGTTTCCACTATTGGAGAAGATATATTAGCCCGAGCATATCAAGAAGCAGGGGAAATAGATAAAGCCATAACTGAATATGAACGGTTGATTGTTTACGATCCCGAGAGTAATCGCCGTCAACTTGTATATCCTAAATATTATTATCGCTTGGCCAAATTGTACGAACAGCAAGGAAACAAAGCCAAAGCCATTGAGCACTACGAGAAATTCCTCAACCTCTGGAAAGACGCTGACCCTGGTATTGCTGAGGTAGAGGATGCAAAGAAGAGGCTGGCTGGGTTACAGATACAATAATCATCTCCTGGGGTCAGACCTTTGATGCTTTTATAATTTGACTTACTTCTTGCATAACAAGACAGAAGGGCAGCTCTCTAAAGAAGTGCGTTTACTTGTAGGAAGCATTTAATTTTACAGCAGCTTCCATTAACTTTTTATCCCTCGTCCAAAACCGAATTCTTGATAGACGTGCAGAGGCCAAAAGATGGACATCAATGTAGCCAAGGCCGATTCCCATTAATTGATGTTGCTCAATAAAGTACAATACTTCTTTATGATCTGCAGTTGTTGCCGTTGGAAGTGCCTCTAAAAGCGAAAGTATTTCTTTCCTATTTTTGAGATTACCACAAGCCAGCTCACCAATAATAAAAGGATGACAGACAACTCTGCCCTTCATCAAAAGCGCCTCGAGCTGCGGATTTCCGTCTTGAAAATGAGACACCCAAACAGAAGTATCAACCAGGACCATAGCTACTTTTTACTTGACCTTCTTCTTGGAATAGGGCGAATGGATTTCTCGCTTCCTCCTAATCTGGCAAGTCTTTTACTGCTTTCAAGAGCAATCAGGGCCTCCAACCCAAGCCTGACTAATGATGTCTTCTCCTTTATCCCTGTCAACTCGGAAGCTCTGCTAAGAATCTTCTCATCGATGTTTATTGTTGTCCTCATATGCATAGATATGCATAAAATATGCATATCTGTCAAGTTTTTTGCCTGAAATACTGCCTTGAAAGCTACATTTTAGATCCGAAGTCGGCCCTCTATCAAAAGCCAGTAATTTTCTGCAGCTTAAAGCTGGGTAATTTTTATTCTCCCTGAAATAGCAAGCGTTATTTTATGCTTTCCCCATGAATTCGAGATGTAGATAGAAGCTAAATTGGAAACGGTTCCCACCGGATGGAAGGTGGGGCTGTTGTTGGCTTGGAGGGTTACTCCCCTGAGAAAGTATTCTCGCTCTCTCTTCCATTCATTCTTCTCCTCATCATATGTTTCGATGGCATAGCTGTGCTGGTCAAATTTGATTCTGACTTTTACTCCCTCGAATATGGATTTATACCTGGCATAATTCAGGCGGGAGTTTATTTCCCGAACAGCACTATTAAGCTTGTACTTAGGGGCAAGGTTCAGGAATGAAGTTGAAGCAAGGCCCAGAATGATGCCCAGAACGAAAAAGGCCGCAAGCGCCTCCACGAGTGAAAATCCTCTTTTCCAATTCTCGTAGTAGATTATCTTTTTGTTTTTCATTTAGAATTCCTTCCACTCCATAGGTTTAAAAAAAGAAAGACAAAGAACAGGCTTGGCTGTTTTCGGTGCATTCTGGACAAGATCACTCTCCTCCAAAAGCCGCTCGTCGAACGTGAACGTTAGTTTGTTTTCGTTGGATGTGTAATCCGAGGCATGGAGGCTTCCCAGAATATGAACAGTTTTTCCCTTTCCTTCTATGGAAAACCCCTTATCAGCGGCTGTTAAGGAGGCTTGAATTTTTATCTCCTGGGGAGAGTCTTTATCAATTATTATTTTTCCCTCTCTTTTAGTGTTTTCCAGGAAATCCTTTCCTGTTGCAAAAATAATCAATTGGGAATTTGAATCTTTAACATAGGGCACTTTACCTATCCATTTGACTCCCTGGTGAATAAGGTGGGAGGAAAGAGTGATTTTATCTGAGGAGATAATAGTCAAATTGGCGCCATTAAGAATTGAAGGGATTTCTTCTTCGGTGACCAGGATAGCTTGGCCTGAAGGGTCCATCACCCCTCCGCCGAGCGAATTGATCTTTCCGTTGACGATGATTATACCCAGGGGGATAAGATCGTAATAAAGGACTTCCTCGGGTGTAGAAAAAATCGTTTTG
>Ga0209991_10001430_pt1 | contig 10833 bp, 10 predicted proteins | sample ChitaG_FD_183167 | JGI IMG/M metagenome (GOLD analysis project Ga0209991, IMG submission 183167) | Deep subsurface microbial communities from South Pacific Ocean to uncover new lineages of life (NeLLi) - Chile_00310 metaG (SPAdes)... | ecosystem: Environmental > Aquatic > Marine > Oceanic >... | reverse complement strand
AATAGCAAACCTTTCGATGTTAACTATTGTTCCTTTTATCATATGTAACTCCATCCTGGACTGGTATGGCTGTCCGAATCTTCTTCCTGTGGCAAAGCTCAGACGAACCCCGGGCAACGCGTACAAACAATGCAGCCGACTGAGCTAACATTCTGCCCTAAGTAGCCCTGCATATTCTCTACCTTCTTTACTGGCAAAGTCAAATATTGAGGGGGACAAGTTACCAAAACTTGACAACTAGTACTTACCTTATTTATAATTATAAAAATAACCCCCCTCTGAACAAAGCCAGCACAAAACTGTTTCTTAATTAAACCCGTGGAGTTTGGTTTTCCTATATGCCAAAGTATATCTTTGTTACTGGTGGTGTTGTTAGTTCAGTTGGCAAGGGTATCACTGTCGCCTCAATTGCCACTATTCTAAAAAGTCGCCAAATCAGCGTGTCAGTGCAGAAGCTAGACCCCTATCTCAATGTTGACCCGGGAACAATATCGCCGGCTCAGCATGGTGAGGTATTTGTCACCCAGGATGGCGCCGAGACCGACCTTGATTTAGGCAACTACGAGCGTTTCATTGATATCAATCTTACTGCCGAGTCCAATGTTACCTCAGGTCAAATCTATAGCGCAGTTATTACCAAGGAGAGGCGGGGTGATTTCCTAGGCGGCACCATCCAGGTAGTGCCCCATGTTACCACCGAGATAAAGGAGCGGTTTAGAAAGTTAGCCCAGAAATCCCAGGCTGAGATGATTATTATAGAGGTAGGCGGCACAGTAGGCGATATTGAGGGACAGCCCTTTCTTGAAGCCATCAGGCAGATGAGAAATGATGTCGGGCGGGATAATGTGCTTTATATCCATGTTACCCTCCTCCCCTATCTCACCTCTACCCAAGAGCTAAAGACCAAGCCCACCCAGCACAGCGTTAACGAGCTCAGGCGCATTGGCATCCAGCCCGATATTATCATATGCCGTAGCGACTACCCTATCTCAGAAGGGATAAGGGATAAAATATCCCTGTTCTGCGATGTTAGTCAGGAGGCTATCATCCCCTTGCCCACAGTAGACACTATCTATGAGGTGCCACTAATCCTGGAGGAGGAAGGATTAGGGCAACTGATTGTTGATAAGCTTAGCCTTAAGGCACACCAAACAGACCTGAGTCAGTGGCAGGAACTGGTCAGATGCCTGAAAACACCTCGTGAGCCAGTTAATATCGCCCTGGTGGGTAAATATGTAGAATTAAAGGACGCTTACTTTTCAGTCCGTGAAGCGCTACGCCATGCTGCCTTATATCATGATAGGGATATTAACCTACTCTGGATTCACTCCGAAGATTTAGAAAGGGATGGCAGCGATGCTGTATTACGCTCAGCCCAGGGAATCGTCGTCCCGGGCGGCTTTGGTATTAGAGGAATAGAAGGCATGGTAAGAGCAGCTGCTTATGCCCGAAACAATGAAATTCCCTACTTAGGACTATGCCTGGGGATGCAGGTTATGGTAATTGAGTTTGCCCGCTATGCCTTAGGCTCAAATGAGCCCAACTCCACTGAGTTTGATGCCTCTACTCCCTACCCTGTTATTGACCTTCTCCCTGACCAGAAGGATGTAAAAAATAAGGGCGGTACTATGCGCCTTGGTAACTACCCCTGTCAACTACTTGACGGTAGCCATGCCGCTAAAGCCTACGGACAGAGCCTAGTATACGAACGCCATAGACACCGCTTTGAATTTAATAACAAGTTTCGTTCCCAGCTACAAGAGAAGGGGATGGTTTACAGTGGGTTATCTCCTGACGGCAAGCTGATAGAACTCTGTGAGCTAGTCAACCATCCATGGATGGTAAGTTGCCAGTTCCATCCTGAATTTAGCTCTCGCCCTGGCCGACCTAACCCCCTGTTCCGTGATTTTATCGGGGTAGCCAAGGATATACTGCGTGAAGGAGCTCAACCCTCGCTACCCCTTACGCCCTAACTTATGATTAATCGCAGCGCGAGGCTTCAGAGTTGGCGTGGCAAAGGCAACCCGTCAGAATTACGGTGCAAAGTTGCCTAAGGCTTGGGAAATATTTAAAGGTATGCTAAAATCTAATAAATGAGGTAAACGTGCGCATCTTCCTAGATACAGCCAATATTGACCAAATCAGGCAAGCTGCCAAACTAGGAATCATTAGTGGTGTTACTACCAACCCTAGCCTGATGTCCAAGGAGGCTCCGTCTGACTATCAAACTGCCATCAAAGAAATTTGCTCCGTTATCCCGGGGCCAGTTTCTGCCGAGGTGGTAGTAGAAGAAGTCAAGTCAATGATTGAGCAGGCACGGCAGATATCCACCTGGGCACCCAATATTGCCGTTAAAATCCCAGCCACCACTGCCGGGCTGGAGGTAACATCAGCCCTGGCGAGAGATGGCATAAAAGTAAACTTTACCCTGTGCTTCTCACTGAATCAAGCTCTCCTAGGGGCACTGGCTGGCGCCACATACGTTAGCCCCTTTGTCGGCAGGCTGGATGACATCGGGCACGATGGTATGCAACTAGTCAAAGATATCGTTGATATGTTTAAATACTACGAGCTGCCTACACAGGTGATTGCAGCTAGTATTCGCCACCCGCAACATTGTGTGGCGGCAGCGAAAGCCGGGGCCCATATTGCCACCATTCCCTATAATGTATTAATACAGATGATACAGCACCCACTTACTGATATAGGCGTCGCCCGCTTCCTTAGCGACTGGCAACGTATCTCATAGTGATAGTTTAATGAGAAAAATTTTATAAGAAGTGCTCCAGTCTCTAATCTCAAAATAAAAAGGCGATAGCTGATGAAGTCCTGTATTCCTAGAATTGAGCTTAGCAAGACAAAAATGTTTATTAGAATAGGGTAGGTTTTGCCCTGCCTGCATACTATCCCTGGACAACGCCAAGTAATAAGCCTTTGTCCATATCCAAGATGCAGTAAGATATTGGGGGGGAAATTAAATAGAGAAGTGTCCGAGGGAAACATAGCCCTTCTTAACATACTAACTCCCCTTTCCCTTGAAGAGGGGATAGGGTCCCTAAAAATCATAGGGGTGGAGGTTATACTATGAATATTAGTCAATTAGAAAACAAGAACAGAGATGAGTTGCTCGAGATGGCAAAGGAGATGGGTATTTCCAGCCATACTAACCTCAAGAAACAAGACCTTATCATACGCTTGCTCCAGGCACATACCGAGCAACAGGGTAACGTCTTCTGTAGCGGTATCCTTGAGATTATGAGTGATGGCTATGGCTTCCTCAGACAAAGCCCTCTACTACCCAGTTCAGCCGATATCTATGTCTCCCAATCCCAGATCCGCCGCTTCGGTCTGCGCACCGGTGATATGGTCATCGGTCAGGGCCGACCCGCCAAGAGTGGCGAAAAATACTTTAGCCTGCTCAGGGTAGAGGCAATTAACGATATCGACCCTGAGCTCGCCAAAAGCCGTCCCATCTTCGGCTCCCTCACGCCCACTTTCCCTGACAAACTAATTAACTTAGTGACCTCACCCACTAACCTATCCACTCGACTGCTTAACCTCATTGCTCCTATCGGCCGAGGACAACGGGGCTTAATTGTGTCACCACCCAAAGCCGGTAAGACGATGCTGCTCAAATCCATAGCCAATGCTATTAGCACAAACTATAATGATATTCAGGTGATGGTATGCCTTATCGGCGAACGGCCGGAGGAGGTTACTGACATGAAGCGCTCAGTCAATGGCACTGTGATAAGCGCCACTTTTGATGAGCCAGTGGAGAATCACACCCGCGTCGCCGAGCTGGCACTGCAGATAGCTAAGCGAATGGTAGAAAGTGGTAAGGATGTAGTCATTCTTCTTGATGGCATTACCCGCCTCACTCGGTCATACAACCTAGCTATGCCCTCCAGTGGTCGCACCCTGTCCGGTGGTATCGACCCGGCCGCCCTTTACCCAGCCAAGCACTTCTTTGGTGCTGCCCGCAATACGGCCGAAGGTGGTAGCCTGACCATCATTGCCACCTGCATCATTGATACCGGCAGCCGCATGGATGACCTTATCTATGAAGAGTTCAAGGGAACTGGCAATATGGAACTCCACCTTGACCGACGACTAGCTGAGCGCCGCATCTTCCCGGCTATGGATATTCAGCGCAGTGGCACCAGGCGAGAGGAACTACTGCTAGACGAAGAGGCTATAAAGCAGGTATGGTTGCTGCGGCGTATGGTATCTATGATTTCTGCTGATTCAACCAACTTTGCTGAAACCACAGAACGAGTCCTCGAACGCCTCAGCAAGACAAAAACCAATGCCGAGTTCCTAGCTAACCTAAATAAGGAAATATAGCCAGTCCGATAGATTTCAGAAAAAGCCGACTATTATTCCTTGAGCCAAGGATAGTCCCCGGTTCCCTTTCTCTCTACATGTGTTGATTGCACGTGGGCAAGTAGTTCACGTCTGCTCACCGCTTTCCTTATGCAGATAAAGTCTGGGAAGAGCTGCAGGCAGTCGGGTTACTACTTCATAGTTTATCGTATTGGTTAGTTTAGCTATCTCCTCAGCGGTTACCTCCTCACTACCCTGTCGGCCAATTATGGTAACTTCGTCGCCCACTCTTGTGTCTGGTATATCTGTCACATCTACAATGCTTTGATCCATACAAACAACACCACGTATAGGAGCACGCTTACCTCGTATAAGCACCTCTCCTTTATTAGAGAGTAACCGAGACAAGCCGTGACCATACCCAAAGGGTATCAGCGCCACAATCGAGTCCCTAGGGGCAACCCAAGTCAAACCATAGCTCACCCCTTCCCCAGCCTTTATTGAATGAACTCGGACAACCCTCGTCTTGAGGTCAAGCGCTGGCTTTAGGGTTACCGCTTTTCCAACCGCAGCAGAAGGGTAGTAACCGTAAAGAGATATGCCTACCCGCACCATGTCCAGATGGGTCTCAGGAAACTGGAGAGTAGCGGCACTGTTGGCAGCGTGCAGAAGTTTGCTCTGTGGGAAGAGTCTGGCCAGCTTAAGAAAGCGTCCTAACTGGAGCTTGGTTGGTGTTTCATCAGACTCGTCTGCGGAAGAAAAGTGTGTATATAACCCTACTACCTTGAGAGTGGGAAGCGTGTCGAGGTAGCTGAGGAGTTCAGGAGCCTCCTCCAGTGATACCCCAAAACGCTGGAGACCAGTGTCAACTTTTACATGTACCTCTATCTCAGCGTTTAGTTTTTGGCCAGCAGTGGCAAGAGCGCGAGCTAGTTCTTTATCGACTACCGTGATGGCCAGTCGCTGTTTGATTACAGCGTCTGCCTTGCCCGGTAACACAGGGCCCAAAATTAGCAGCGGGGCATGGATGCCAGCCTCCCGTAATTCCAGCGCCTCCTCTAGAGCATGTACCGCCAGATAATCTACGCCGGCCTCTAGTGCAGCACGGGACACTGCTACTGCACCGAATCCATAAGCGTTCTTCTTGACGACAGCCATAAACTTAGTAGCCACCCTCAGGTGGTCTCGCAAAGCTTTGATATTGTGAGTTAGAGCATCAAGGTCTATCTCTATCCACTGCAACACGTGAGACCGATTTTCCATATCTGCCTCCTTCATAGTGTGTATTTTACTAGATTTCTTGGAAAATTTCGCCAAGCATCAGACTTACAATTATTGGCACAAAGCCAGACCCTACAAAGTAGCTTTGACTAAAGGAACCGAACCACTTGTTCAGGCATCTGTTCTCAGGAATAAGAGCAAACTAAGAGCCCCTTCAGTCTCCAGGCTGTTTTCACAATAGCCCCATACTATAGATGAGAACGCCCTCTTGACACTTACTATTTAGAATATTACTATCATTTCGACTCAACTATTACATTTAGTAAAAGAGGAAAGTGCTGTGGAAATACTAACTGACCTTCAAATAGATATAAAAGAGCAAGAGGTGCTCCGACAAGTGGGCTATAAAGGTAAAAAGGTAGCTCCTCAAGGAAGGATAGACAAAATCTTGAAAAAGGCAGTGAGCATGGGTTACCAGCTGGCAAAACCTCTGGCGCTCTATGCCTGGTTCACAATTAAGGGAATGGATGAAAAGGGTCTAATGTTGGAAGGTGGTTCAAGACTGAATATTGGAAGCCATGTAAAGCTTTGGGAAGGGGCAGAATACATGACTGCTGCTCTATGTACTATCGGCGCTGATTTGGAACAGAGCACCTCTGAGCTATTCTCAAAAGGAGAGCCTGTGTTAGCATACATGCTGGACGGTGTGGGGTCGGTAGCTATTGATAGCCTAGAGGCTCTAGTTCAGCAGCTTATTTGTGAAAAGGCACACAAGTCCGGGATGATGGTAGGGCCCAAGCTGTACCCGGGGTCCAGAGAATGGGCTCTTCGGGAGCAACGAGTGCTCTTTAGTCTTCTTCCTGCTAAAAAGATAGGCATTCGCCTCACCAAGCAATGCATGATGATACCCCGAAAGTCCGTCTCCTTCTGCTCTGGCGCCGGGTACGAACAGGTCTGGAAAGGGTTGGATAGTGAGAAAGTGATTAACCCCTGCCAACTCTGCAGCATGGTAAATTGCCTATATCGGAGGCTTGAGCCTTAAGTGTGCGCTCTCGCAGATTTGGCACAGAATATTAGCGGAAATAGCCAAGGCTTGAGATTGCCGTTGCGCCAGGAGAAGTTATTGCTGCATACAAAAGGGTATGATATACTGTTAAACTAGCTACAGGTAATGATTTAATAACTAGAAAGGAGTCCAAGTTTGCCAAATTCAACAACTATAAAGCAACTTTTAGAAGCCGGAGCTCATTTTGGGCACCAGACCAGCCGCTGGCACCCTCGCATGAAGAGCTACATCTTCACTAAACGCAATGGTATCCATATCATTGACCTAGAACAAACAGCCAGCATGTTGGATAAGGCTTGTGAGTTTATTCGGCAAGTAATAACTGAAGGTGGCAACATCCTTTTTGTCGGTACTAAAAAGCAAGCTCAAGAAGCTATAAAAGAAGAAGCTGAGCGCTGTGATATGTATTATGTCAACCAACGCTGGATAGGAGGAACGCTGACTAACTTCGCCACCATCCAAGCCCGTATAGACCATCTGGTTCGCCTGGAAGACCAGCAAACCAGGGGAGAATTTAACCGCCTACCCAAAAAAGAAGCCCTAAAACTTGAGGAGGAGATTTTACGCTTAAACCAACAGATGGGTGGTTTCAAAGCGATGACAAGCCTACCAAGTGCTTTATGCATTATTGACCCCACAAAAGAAAGGATTGCTCTAGCTGAAGCCAAACGAGTAGGAATACCAGTTGTAGCTATAGTAGATACTAATTGTAACCCTGATGATATAGATTATCCCATTCCAGCTAATGACGATGCTATTAAAGCTATCAAACTGATATGCAATAAAATCGCTGATTCAGTCATTGAAGCTAAAACTAGCGAGCTAGCGGTGCCGACTGAGGAAGGGCAGGAAGAGGGCGTGGAGGAACTTGAGGCTCCGGAAGCTACCGAACCTATGATTCTCGCTTCAGGTGATGAATAAAGCAAGGAGGGAGATTGGGAATTTCAACAGACAGGATAAAGGAGCTAAGAGAGCAATCTGGGGCTGGTATTATGGACTGCAGGAATGCCCTTCTTGAAGCAGGGGGGGATATAGAAAAGGCACTTCAGTGCTTAAGAGAGAAAGGTTTTGCCCTGGCAGAGAAAAAGGCAAAGCGTGCGGCTCGTCAAGGGATAATTGCAGCCTATATCCATGCTGGGGGACGCATTGGAGCTATGGTTGAGGTGAACTGTGAAACTGATTTTGTTGCCCGTACCGACGAGTTTAAGGAGCTGGCTCACAATTTAGCAATGCAAGTAACTGCCTTATGCCCCCAGTATATCTCGGGTGAGGAAATCCCTGAAGGAACTGATATAGAACCCGAAGAAGCTTGTTTGCTTCTTCAACCTTACATCAAGGCTCCTAATATGACCATTCAAGATATTATTACTGAAATGATTGCTAAGGTAGGAGAGAATATTAAAGTAAAGAGATTTACTAGATTTGAAATAGGAGAACAACTGGAGGGGTAGCTAGGGCTAAAGAATCTCTAAATCATATTAAGAGTATATTAAAGGAAAGGTAATGACTACCACCAAATATAAACGAGTTCTACTCAAACTTAGTGGCGAGGCTTTCAGTGGCACAACCAACTATGGCATTGATGCCCCTACCCTAACCAAGGTTGCCAAGCAGATTAGGCAGGTGATTGAAATGGGGGTGGGCATAGCCATTATTGTCGGCGGGGGTAATATCTGGCGCGGAGCTAAGGCTGAAGAGGATGGAATGGACAGGGTCACTGCTGACTACGCTGGGATGTTAGCTACAGTGATAAATGCCCTTGCTCTCCAGGACACGCTGGAAAGAGAAGGAGTGACTACTAGAACCCAGTCAGCTATAGGCATTCAACAGGTTGCGGAACCTTACATCAGGCGCCGAGCTATTCGTCACCTGGAGAAAGGCAGAGCCGTCATCTTCGCTGGGGGTACAGGCAACCCTTATATGACTACCGATACCGCCGCCGCTCTACGAGCCATAGAGATTGAGGCAGATGTCCTCCTTATGACAAAAAACAATGTTGATGGTGTTTATAGTGCTGACCCCCGCAAAGACCCTAGTGCCAAGAAGTTTGACACGCTTACTCACTTTGAAGCATTAAATATGCGCTTGGAAGTAATGGACGCTACTGCTCTCTCCCTATGTCTAGAAAACAAGCTGCCGATAATTGTCTTCGACCTTCAATCTCCCCGTAGTATAGAACGAGCCATAATCGGTGACCCTATTGGTACCCTGGTATCCAGCGAGACGTGAAGTGATTAGCCACACTTTATGGAATATTGAAGAAAAAATGCGTGCCTCTATCGAGGTCTTGAAGAGGGAATTAGCCACTATCCGCACCGGGCACGCTACACCAGCTCTAATAGAGCATATCAAGGTAGAATATGCTGGTGTTCCCACCCCACTTAACCAAATAGCGGGCATTTCTGCGCCTGGAGCTAGGCTCCTCGTCATCCAGCCCTGGGACCAGGGCAGCATACAAAGTATAGAGAAAGCTATCCTGAAATCTGAGCTGGGGCTAACACCAACTAGTGATGGGAATATAATTCGGTTAAACATCCCACCACTTACCGAAGAGCGGCGGCAGGAATTAGTTAAGATAGTACGGAAAAGGGTTGAAGAAAGAAGGATAGCAATACGTAACCTAAGGCGTGAAGCTATGGATGAACTAAAAAAGTTGGAAAAAAATAAGGATATATCACAGGATGAGCATAAGCGCGCTCTAGAACAGCTACAAAAGCTTACCGATAGCTTCATAGCCAATGCCGAGCAAATTGGGCAAGGTAAAGAAGTAGAACTTACAGAGATCTAGCCCGGATTATAGAAGTTTACTAGCTAATGAAGTTTGTCCGTTAAACGTACCCCATTAGTCCCAAGACAAAATCTTTGATTTTTCTGGAGAGCAGATTTATCTCCCCACCCAAAGTGAGTCGCTTCAAGAAAATTGGCAAGGAGGGGTCGCATACACGAATCAGAGGGGAACGCAGAGAGGTGAGGTTAATAACAACCGTATGCTTAAGAAAAGGGTCATAACTGTACTCTGGGGTATCCCTCTTCTTACCGCCATTATCTGGTTTGGTGAGCCTTGGTTTACCACGCTGGTGACTATTTGGGGAGTGCTGGCAGTCCTTGAATTCTACAAACTGGTCACTGCCTCAAAGGTGTCACCACTTACCTACTTCGGACTAATTTGGACCATATTATTTATCCTTAGTCGCAATTCAGATTTGCTATCTATCCTTAAACCTCACTTTGACCTTAACCTACTTACCCCGCTTCTATTAACCTCAGCAGTGACGCTATCTCTAATCTGGCTCCTCCTGCGCCCACAGAAGGAGAGAGCTTTTGCTGGCTGGGCATGGACAATAGCTGGAATCCTCTATGTGGGGTGGCTGCTAAGCTACCTGGTGGCACTAAGAGGTCTAGATGCTGGCAGAAACTGGGTATTTTTTGCCTTGTTTACCACCTTTGCTTCTGACACCACTGCTTTCTTTGCTGGCAGAGCACTGGGTAAGCACCACCTTTCCCCATCTATCAGCCCAGGCAAAACATGGGAAGGAGCCATAGCTGGGGTCTTCAGTGCTGTCATAGTTAGCCTGCTTTTTACTCTGCGCACACCTCTTCAGGCACCCTTTGACTACTGGTGGCAGGCAATACTGCTGGGCTTACTGGTTAGTGTTTTTGGACAACTTGGTGACCTGGCAGAGTCCTTGTTCAAACGTAATATGGGAGTAAAAGAGTCAGGCAGGTTAATACCAGGGCACGGGGGTGTCCTTGACCGGATGGATAGCGTGGTCTTTGCTGGTATAGTAGTATACTACTATGTTATCATGCTGTAACTATATGCACAGGCACTGCTTCATAGTGACATACTATCGCCAAGCACCGGGGGCTGGTACTGATTAACTCCACCAACATGGATGAAGAAATGGCTAGAATAGTGGGTGAACACCTGTATACCGCAATTACTGGCTGAATAAAAATTTTAAACGAAAGGAGTCAAGTCGTGGCAAAAAAAGAGGTCATTATTATGCCTAATATGAAGGACCGACCTTATTCATCAGCAATAAGAGCCGGAGACTTCATCTTCGCCTCAGGCGCTGTAGGCAATGTCGACTCCCAGGGTAATCCCGTTGAAGGAATAGAAGCCCAGACCAGACAGTGTTTAGGGAATATAAAGAACGTTTTACAGGCAGCCGGTTCATCTTTAAGTGATGTGGTAAAAGCAACGGTCTTTTTAACCA
>Ga0209991_10001428_pt1 | contig 10845 bp, 19 predicted proteins | sample ChitaG_FD_183167 | JGI IMG/M metagenome (GOLD analysis project Ga0209991, IMG submission 183167) | Deep subsurface microbial communities from South Pacific Ocean to uncover new lineages of life (NeLLi) - Chile_00310 metaG (SPAdes)... | ecosystem: Environmental > Aquatic > Marine > Oceanic >... | reverse complement strand
AGCAAGGCAATGTACGCGATCAACGTTTGTGATCTGGAGAGGATCAGTGAGATTCAACGCTCATTCCTCATTGCGCCGGTTTGTCAAGGCAAGAACACCGCAAACTGCGAACCCAAAATGGTAGACGGCCACGGCGTCATCCTAGAGTGCGACGACAAACAAGCTGCCGCTATTGTGGACGTCATACGCATGAAACATCCAGGAAACCTGGTTCGCTGCTATAAGCGCACACGCCGGGGCACCTGGCGCAAGGTCTGAGGTCCCGGCGCACTAGGTAAATGGCAAGGTATCAAAGACGTATTTCGCTGGCAACTGCCTTAGAGTGCTCCTGGGCCATTCACGAGTCAACACAGGAGCGCACAAACAGACACAGAGGAGACAAGGCAATGAGACCGAGGCTCGGTGATACTATTTGTTTCAAAGTCACAGGTTTGACAAATAGCGTGGTGCAGCTTTCATACGAATCACTACTCCACCCGCTTGAACAGCCACAGGCCAACAGGCTATTCAACAGTTTACTGCACCAGAACAGCTTCACTTCATGGGCATATCCATTGCGCGACAAATGGGCCATCGCCCAGAGGATAGCAGACAGGCCAAACCATCAGCCGGCCATATACGCTATGTTTTGATTATCACAAACAGCGAGGTCAAACAAATGACAAGGTTAAGAACGACGGCCAAAACAGTCAACGCCTGGTATGCTAAGGGGTTCCGGCCTATTGTAGTCAACGGCCAAAAGGACTACATGCCGCCATTCCGCAAGGCACTGAAAGCCGCCAGGATAGAGTATCATATCAGCTACCAAGGCACCGGGGCTGATAGAAAGTGTTCAATCTACGTGAAACGTGAAGATCAAGAACGGGCTGGCAAGGTTTGTGCCGGCCTACCGCGTGACTGGTACGCGGCAATGAGGCTGCAGCAGGCAACGCAATGACAAAAGCCAAAGTGTCTGAGCTCATTGCCCAGGCCCGTGCGCTAACTGAACCGGACCAGGTGGTAGCACTTGCAACGAGCTATGGGCATCATGGAGTAGGGGTAGGCCATTATTGTGAGTTCTACATTGCCCCGGCTAACCGTCTGGTCAGCGCGGGCCATGCTAACAGGGGCCGGGCTATCATGCAGGCCGGGCAGGACAAGGGGCACATTACATGGCTTCAGAGGGCTGCATGGGAGGATTTTGTCAAGTACACAGAAAAGTTACTGGCAAGTAACAGCACAACAAACGAGGAGGATAGAATGTTCACCGACACAAAGTTTATGACGGCCAAGGACAAGGAACTCACTCTTAAGGCATGGAGGACGTTTCTTAAGCACGGCTGCCAACGAAAACACTTTACCAAAAGGCTTTACCATCACCTGATCCAACACTGCTCATTCATCGCCCACTACAATATACACGGTTTCCACGATCACTACTTCACCGATCCAAACAAAACCAAGCGCTTCATCAGCCAGTTTGACACAGGCGAATCAATAGAATATGGCAGGGCTACGTGGTGGCTTACCGGCGAGTATGAGGACATAAATCGCGCAATGTGTCAGGTCATAGGGCTGTACAAGGCCGATCTATACGCCGAGTGCTCAAGTGCCGAATTCAAGCGCGACACGGGCATTATCACGGCACTCATGGCAAAGCATGGCCTCGCTAACGTGTTGGCTGTAGAGGCTGGCTACAGGTTCAGCTAAGCTCTAAGCTGGGCCGGATGCCCTGCCAAATGGAGGATCAACGCAATGGATGACAAATCGCTCAAGGGCTGCCAGGTCCCTACGGTGCATAACGCAACGGATCGCAAATCGCTCAGGGACTGCCAGGTCCCTACGGACCTGATCGCCCGATGGGACACACTGGCCACGCGGTGCTATAAGGAGGCCGACCAGCACAAACAGGCAGGCCGGCGCAAGCGCTACCATGAAACACGATCGCGCGCCAGGGCCTTTGAGCAAGCTGCCGATGAGCTATTTGGCCTTACCGAGGCTCACCTTATACCAGGCTTGCAGGATAGGTGATCGTGTGTATTCTGTATCGCAAGGTATGACAAACGCCGCTTAGGACGGCCCTGGGTGCGTCTCGTCATGGCCAACAGGAGCGCACAAGCTCACAAACACAAGGAGGATGAACGATGTACCCCAACGCCAGGGATGTTATCACCACAGACAACAGCGAGGCTGATACCGTGTGCCGTTTGTGTGGCAGGATGTACACCGATCGCCCGCTACTTTGCCTTTGCCACAGTAATTGCTTTCTCTCACCAGTAACGGCGCCGGCTAAGATCACCCTTGAAGAAGCCAAGGCGCTAGGCTGGCAAACCAAAAAGACCGGGTTCCTTTGCCCCAACCATCGGGAGCGTATGTACTCTTGTCGCAAAAACGATCCGCCGAGCCAAGCCTTCTTTTGTCCTAGCTGCGGAGTATTGGCTTAGGCTAACCGCATGGCCCGAGGAGGCCCAAGCAATGAGTAAGGATACGACCCAGCTCACGATGTTCTCCCACGAGGACCTACCGCTATTCTCTGGAACAGCCCTGGACGCCAAAGTCAAGGCTTTCATCCCGAAAGCTGCACACCGTCAAGGATCGTTAGCGGAGTGCTCCATCTGCCTTGACACTGGCAGGGTAGACGGCAAGCCATGCTGGTGCAAGGCCAACGCCAGCTCTGAGGAGGCCCAACGATGAGTGACCAAATCACCCACCTGGCGCTAACCGAAATCGTACCTGGCCAAAACGATCGCACACGGTTTGACCAAGCTTCCCTCATGGAGTTGGCTGACTCCATTAAGGAGCACGGCCTTGCCCAACCGATCACCGTCCGGCCATTGGACGGCATGGATATGTACCAGATCGTTTGTGGGGAGCGCAGATACCGCGCCATGAAACTCCTGGGCAACGAAACGATCGCCTGTATCATCCGAGAGCTTTCAGACGAGGAAGCCGCCGCGATAATGCTCTGCGAGAACGTGGCCCGGGCTGACCTTGACCCGGTTGACGAGGGCCATGCCTACGAAACACGAATCCAACGGTTCAACTGGACGGTGCAAGAGTGCGCTGAAAAGGTTGGAGTGTCAACGCACCGCGTGACGAATCGGCTCGCATTGCTCAAGCTCAGGCCCGACCTGCAAGAGCTGATACGAAGCGGAGACCTGCAAATCGGCTACGCCAATATCATGGCCGCCGCTAACCTGGACGCCAATCGCCAGTTGATCGCCCTGGCCCGCCTACGCGATAACCCAGCTCCGACACCCACCTGGTTCAGGAGAGAAGTTAGCGCTCTGTTAGAGGAACAAGCCCAGGATTGCCTTTTTGACGCTGACTTGTTCACCGTCCAGGACGTGATCCTACCCGAAACGGACTGGACGCCGCCACCGACGCCCAACACCCACGAGGCCCCACAAAACGGGGACTTAACTGCTACGATCGTTGAGCAGATCGTGTACTGGCGGGCTGCCGCCGACGCCTGGGACGCATTGGGCAAAACCCACAAGCGCAACGAGTGCCTGGCCGCGATAGCCGCCCTCAAGGCGGTGTTCACTTTAGCCGAGGCCCTGACCCTGACCGCACCCTCCGCGCCGCCCACACCCTCCGCGCCGCCCACACCCTCTGCGCCGCCAGTGCTGGCAGTGCCGCCGGTGCCGCCGGTGCCGCCAAAACGAGAGGTCTGGGAGATCATGTACGAGGCACAGGAGCGAAAGTATCAAAGTGGGAAATGGAACAGCTTCAGCCCGTAAAGGAGAGCAAACCATGAAATTCAAAACCTACCACGCCGACGGCTCTTTGGCAAAAGAAATACCCATTACCTACATCACGCCGCCCAAGAAATCCCCCAACGGCAGATTTGTTATGTGTGAGGTCCGCCTTGAAACAGGCCAGAGGGCAACTCTTGAGCCAGAACACCTTGACCGCTATTATCCAGGCTGGCGTAGTCTGGTACAAGAAGAACCGCCTCCAACGCCACCAGAGGACAAGCTCAAGGTACTAAACCAGGCATTAACACAGGCCGGAAAGCGAACCAAGCTGGTTGAAATCCAGCATGACGGCTACGATTATCTGCAAATCAAAACGAGCAGGGGGGGACGGATTATCGTGCCCCTTGTTCGCCGTAGAGGCAATGTCATAGCTTTGTCTGTACTACGGGCTGTCAAATGGCAGGCTAACCGCTGGCTCTGTAACGGCCAGGCTGGTACAGGAACAAAGGAAATCATTTGGTGGGGAGAACGCAATGGCCCGACCATTGGGAAAACATAACAGGAGGTACGAAATGAAAAGCAAACTTGATATGGAGCACTTTGCCGCCGTCGTGGAGCGGTATACAACCCCGCTATTGGAAGATAGCATCAGCAACGAAGAGGAGGGCTACGAAATGAGTACGAAGCATACGCCTGGCCCGTGGCACATCGGCGCACGGTATGGTGATCTCAAAACCGAGGTTCTAAGCAGCACCCACCGAGCGATCGCCACCGTGTGGACACACGCTTACAATCCTGCCGACGACAAGCATCGCTCCACTACTGCACACCCACAGGGGCAAGCTAACCTGGCGCTGATCGCCGCTGCGCCTGCGCTGCGGACGGCTTGCGAGGATGTGAGGGCCTGGGGCATTGAGTTGGCCTCCCTCCTGCCTGATGAGAGGGAGTCCCGATTTAGGCAATTGTGGCCCAAGATCAACGACGTATTGCGTGACGCCATAGCGGAGGCAGAGCCTAGCCCCCCCATTAGAGCCAGAGGGGGCATCAGTCTGAAAGGAGCAAAGAATCATGATAGACCCTAGAACGATCGTAGAATTGGAGGCTATAGTCCACAAACTAGAAGCCCTGGCCGACGAACTGAGAACACTCGCCCAGGGTGATGACTGGGAGCTTCCCAAGCCCCGCCTTTTTTCGGGGCCGGCAAGGGAGATCAGGGGCACCCTCGCCAAACTCAAGGCCGATGCCTTTCTGATGGCCTGGGTTCACTTCAAAAGCGTTCACAGCCTGAACAATGCGGATGACGATAGCGCCGCCAAGGATGAGCTTAAGCGCAAGTTCGGCATAACCCTCGGCTTGGACTATGGGCTACTGGAAAACTATTTCAGAAACTTAGGGAGCCGAGCCGACGAGCTGGCACTGGAGGCCATCCTGAAGGAGGCCAGAAAAGCACTGCCTTATCGCGTCTTCAACCCGGCCTATGGGGAGGAGAAAGGCAAGCCCGAAGACCTAGTTCGGAACGGCGTGGTGAAGCTTAAGTTGTACCGCGACAGCTACACTCCTGACAGGTTAAGCATGTATTCGCGGTCAGAGTTGGGGGCTTTGGATAAGCTGGGGCAGGTAGTGGCGTTCGGAGTCAAGCCAAGCCAAGCCCGGACTGGTTTACTCACTCGGGAGTATACGTACCGAGAGGATTGCAATGGCAAACGTGAGCTTTCCCACGGCGCCTTCGTCGGCTCTCAGTCCTTCAAGAACAGCCGCTTTGATCTGAAGTTCAAGGATCACGAGACGGCCCTGGACTTCGCCCATGTACTCGTCACCGGCCAACCACGTGTGTCCGCAGTCCTACAAGCGCCCCTACCCGCGTTAGAGCCGGTGGGCGCATCAGTTTGAAAGGAGCTTTACCAATGACAGGCAAGACCGAGTACCAATTCCGCATTGACTTCTACAAGGCTAAGATGGTGCGCTATAACAGGCGCTACCCGGGTCGGCTACCGTCTCGCTCAACGTTCCGCCGGTGGGTACGTGAGTGCAATCGCCGACTGCGCCAACAAAAGGAGGCTGACCCATGCCTAGACCCAAACGACCGGGCGGGAGCAGCAGCACTGAATGGCCCGCCAAACTAAACGCATTCTTTGACCAGTACCAAAGGCTGACCAAGAAAGGCGTTAGCCGCGTTCTGAGCGACATCGCCAACGAACAAGGCTATAAGCCCATAACGGTCCACGCCTTGTATAAATATTGCAACACCAGCGCTAGGCGGAAACCAACAGACAGCTTTATCGCTTGTTGGCAGATATTTCAAGAACGCCTGCAAGAGCTGGAGGATGAAGAGCTGGCCATCCGAATGTCAAATGGTACGCACATTCTGGCGATAATAGACGGCGAGGCCGAAACCGTGTGGTTGCCCAACCCGATATTTCTCAAGCGCTGCTACGACTGCCGCGTTTCGTTCATCGGGCAGTGGAACGCCAAGCGGTGCCCTAACTGCCGATGAGCCAGCCTTTGTCAAATTCAGCAAAAACTCGCTGAAGCCCAACTATCAAGAAACAGGTATCCGAATACCTAAAACCGGAGAAACCAAGCGACATCACATCATGGATAAGACAACCCTGGCAGACCTAGAGAACGTCTACAGTGTAGTGTGGCCAATACAACGCGAAGTAGGCATTGTGCATTTCATGGACGTCAAGCGCGAACTCATGCGCCAGTTCAAGTTGAATCGCTGGCAGCTAGACAAGCGTCTGTTTCAGCTCCGAGGCCGGACATTTGACGGCAACACTTTTGCCTTCTATTTCGGGCGGTGCGGATGGAGGCCGGGTTCGCGGCTGAACTATATTTCCAAGGCGGGCAAGCACGACATGGCCACATTCACCAACAGCTTTTGCTTTATTACGTTGGATACACGCAATTGTTTTATCAAGAAACTGGCGCGGCTCAATAAGGAAGGCAGCGCCTAGAGTTTTCTAGAGTTGGCCTAGACTTGGCCTAGAGCTTTCTAGAGTTTTCTAGAGTTGGCCTAGGGTTTTCTAGGGTTTTCTAGACTTGGCCTAGAGTTTTCTAGGGCCTGGTCCTAGAGTTTTCTAGGGTTTTCTAGGCTTACCTAGCCTAGGGAAAAAAGCAAGAAAGGGGAAAATGACCATGAACGACAAACACTTTTTCACCGGCGCCCTCCGGCCAACCACCCTCGCCGACTTCATAGGCCACGAGGGTATTAAGGCACAGTTGGCCATCTGCCTAGAGGCAGCTCGCAGACAAAAGACCGCTCTCGGTCACCTGCTGTTCTACGGACCGCCAGGCATAGGCAAGACGACCCTGGCCCTCATCATGGCAAAGGAAATGGCAACGACGTTTTACCATACGAGCGGGCCGGCACTTCGCCGATTGACCGACATAGATAGCTGCCTCAAGCTGTGTGCGCCAGAGAAAGGCGACGTCTTCTTCGTCGACGAGATACATGCCCTGTCAAGAGCCGCACAAGAGGTACTGTATCCCGTCATGGAGCAAGGCAAGCTCATCACGGCCATTAAAGGGACGAGTGTGAATATCGCCCTTCAGCCGTTCAGCGTGATAGGCTGCAGCACCAGAATAGGCAAGCTGTCGGAACCGCTGTTGGCCCGGTTCAAGCTGGTGCTGAGGCTGGACTACTACGAGCCAGGGGATATGTTCAGTATCGCCCAGAGGAGCGCTAAGCTGCTTAAACTGGACGTCACGAACGAGGCATTACAAGAGGTCGCAAAACGCGCCAGGGGAACGCCGAGGGAGGCTAACCGGATCCTCTGGTTTGCCAAACAGTACCAAATCGCTAAACGATCCGGCAGAATAGACCTGTCCTTGTGCAGGGAGATATTGAGGCAGCTCAGTATAGACCAGCTCGGCCTACAAGAGATCGATAGAAGGCTGCTGCAAACGCTGATGCAACTTGACAGGGCAGTTGGCTTGAATCATCTGGCTGCTGCCTTATCGGAAGACAAGAGCACAATACAGGATGCCATCGAACCCTTCCTCTTGCGCCAGGGACTGTTGGCACGCACCGCGAGGGGACGGGTGATCACGCCAAAAGGCATACAGCATTTGAGCAAGGCCACGCCGTAGTCTACGCCCTAGACTCTCCTAGAGACCTAGAGAACCAAACTGCCCTACGTTTCTAGAGTTTTCTAGAGCCTGGTCCTAGAGTTTTCTAGACTTTTCTAGAGCCTAGTCAAGGAACTTTACAGATGCCCGCTTTTGGCCTTGTTTTGCGCACATAGCCATCAAAATTCTGGCTTTGGGCGACGCAGGATAGGCATTTGCACGGAAATCGGTTCAGTAGTATAATAAGGTTAACCAGATAACAAATGAAAAGCCCCTCGGCTGAAGAGGAGCCAGGGGCACGGCCAAGCTGCGGCGGCAGCCCGGCGAGGATAGTATACCACGAAGCCCGTCTGTCGTCAAGTTTGGCAGGCGGGTTTCTTCTTCGCGCATCTTATTGGCGCAATCACCATGAGGCTCAAGCTCGATGAAACCCTATCGTCTATACATTGATGAATCAGGCGACCACACCTACAAGAGTCTCGCAGACCCGTCCAAGCGTTACCTGGGATTGACTGGCTGTTTCATAAAAACGGAAGTATACCGCACGAAGTTTCATCTGGCGCTTGAAGCCCTGAAGCAAAAACACTTTCCTCACAGCCCGGACGAACCGGTGATTCTACACCGCGCGGATATAATCAACCGCAGAGGGCCTTTCTGGAGACTGCGTGATGAGGAAGCCAGGCAAAAATTCGACCAGGCTTTGCTGGGCTTCTTTGAAAGCCAGGAATACTTGCTAGTGACAGTGGTTATTGACAAGAAGAGCCACATCACACTCCACGAAGAAGCGGCTTATCATCCATACCACTACTGCATCGTAGTCATGTTGGAACGCTACTGTGGCTTCTTGAACTTCTTTCATGCCGAGGGCGATGTGATGGCTGAGAGTCGCGGCGGGGCAGAGGACAAGCAACTCAAGATGGCTTATCGGCGCTTGTTTGAAGATGGCACACGCTTTCGCGATCCTGGCTTCTTCCAGCGGGCGCTCACTAGCAAGGAAATCAAGCTTAAGAAGAAGGAAGCAAACATTGCCGGGTTACAACTGGCAGACTTGCTAGCATATCCCTCCAAACAAGATATTCTCATTGCTAAGGGAAAGATCGAGGATCCAGGGAATGTTTTTGGACGAGAAGTATGTCGTCATATAGAGGCAAAATATAACCGTCACCTTTATGACCGTCGTGTATGGGGATACGGCAAGGTGCTCTTGGACTAGAAATGCAGAAAGCCAGGAAGTCCTGGCTTTCCCCACGCTGGCCCTTCACGGGCCATCCACCTCCAGTTTTGCTGGATTACCTATATTATACACGTAAAATGTCATTTTGTCAATAGGCTTGTGAAGATTTTAAGGTAACGATGAGCTTGCACTTCTAGACCAAATGTGTTAGAATAATACCAAGGCAAAAAAAGAAGCCCCTCGCCTGAGCAAGAGGCAGGGGCACGGCCAAGCTGACAGGACAGCCTGGCGACCGTCATTATAACACAAAGCCTGTCCGCCGTCAACTTGGCAGATGGGCTTTTTCTATTGGGGGATTTGGCAATGGCAAGCAACGATTCTAGGCAAGCAGAGCAACAAGAGACTTACAGGAACCTGCCGCTTGATCAGGCAAGGGCCCTCGTCATGGCTGAAATTGAAAGGTGCAAGGACCTGCTGAAGACACCGCCCAAAACCAAAGACGGACTCCGTACTCTTAGAAACCAGTACAAAAACTGGCGCACATACACAGCAACCTTACTCTACCCCAAAATCTTCAGCACCGACAAGTTAGCTCAACAGTTTGCTCCTATATTCGATGAGTTCGGCTGGGCCGGTGCGCCAGATACCCCAAGAGCCCTACAATATGACCTGAACCAAGGTCTTCGCCGACTTGAGTCCATCTATGAGTGCCTAGACCTTTACCTACAAAAGCCTCGCCAAACAACGCGCATTCAGGACGGGCCAACGGCCAACACACAAACGCGGGGTAAGGTCTTCAAGCGGCTGAAAGACGCACACCCAGAATGGAGTCAAAAGAGGGTGGCAATCGAAGCATCTAAACCTGAGGAGTTAGGAGAGGTTGTTACCAGCGACACTGTAAGGAATGTTTACAGGGCAATGGGTTGGAAATGGGAGAGAGCAGACCGGATCAGATAGACCGGTAGAAAAACTCCACTGGTAAAATAACGGTTACCGCTTCTAAAATGTGGTATGCTATAGATAAATCAGCATACCGCTTCTAAAATGTGGTATGCTATAGATAAATCAGCATACCACTTTTTTGTTTGCAAGCATGAAGGATGATGGGCGAAACAGAAACATTAAGCCTAAAGGTCTTACGCAGAGACAAAGCGGCCCTCCGACTCTTGGCGGCTGCGGAAGGCGAAACCATGTCCGTCATTGTCCGCCGCTTAATTCGCGAGGAAGTCCGTCGCCACGGGTTGTGGCCTCCGGCCGGACAGGAACAGACCCACGGGCAAGCTAACCGCATGGGAGACCAATGAGCGACTGTGCGATTAGGCTCAAAGCTAAACTAAGCATCACCGAGGCCGAGCGCAGGCGGATTTGGGCTGGCATCTATCGTGCGATCCTTGAGTCTGCGGCGCGGACCCAAAAGCAAACGGCCAAAGAACGCACCGCGAAGGACCCACAAACGACGATTCCGAAAAAAAAGGGCGCCAGTTGAGGGTGGCGCCCAAAGCAAGGATGGGCAGGGACTGAGCCTTTTCCTATGCCTGTACATATTTTACCATACCTTTCGCAGAAAGTCAAGAGGACGCCCAACATGACTGAAACTGTTACAGTTGAGGCAACGGATGCCGACCAAGAGACTTTGGCACACGATAGCCGGACGGGGACCAGCACCAAGGACGTGAGCCGACGCCGGCTTCAGTCTACACTAGAACTGGCATCGGCGCACGTTGCGGAGGTGTGAGGGATGCCCACGCCGCTGCAGATCGCCTGGGGGTATGTGGAACTGGGGTTGGCCCCCTTCGCTCTGCCATACGGCCAGAAGCGAGCGGTTCGTTGCTGGGAGAGGTGGCAGGATGTGCCGCCCACTCAACGCGAGCTGGAGGCAATGTTTGACGGCGACGAGCAGAACATCGCAATAATCAGCGG
>Ga0209991_10001427_pt1 | contig 10846 bp, 12 predicted proteins | sample ChitaG_FD_183167 | JGI IMG/M metagenome (GOLD analysis project Ga0209991, IMG submission 183167) | Deep subsurface microbial communities from South Pacific Ocean to uncover new lineages of life (NeLLi) - Chile_00310 metaG (SPAdes)... | ecosystem: Environmental > Aquatic > Marine > Oceanic >... | reverse complement strand
GATGCCATCGATGAGGAAGATGAGATAGAGGTGAAAGCCAGAGCTATGTTGCTAGGCAACAAGGCAGAGGCAGAGCAGATCAGAGCCGAGTTGGTTGGTGGAAACTTCACGTCTCTAGCTGAACAGCATTCACAGCACGAAAGCAAAACCGAGGGCGGCGAGCTTGGTTGGCTGAAAAAGGGGGATGTGGGTAGCGAGGCTTTCGACGAGGTTGCCTTCAACCTTACCCCCAACGAGGTGAGCGAGCCAGTTAGGGATGAATCGGTCCAAACCATCGGCGGTTACTGGATGCTTAAGGTCATAGATAGGGATTCTGAGCGCCAGCTTGAAGGGGAAGCCAGGGAAGGGCTGACGGAGAAGGACTTGATTGCCTCGTTTGAGAAGTGGAAAGAGGAAAGCAGCATTGAAAACCGCATGGATCCAGACAAGCAGTATTGGGCTATAAGCGAAGTTTTGCGGAGACGATAGAACGAGGTGAAGAAGGATATCACGTCACCCTTCTGGGCAGAGGGGTTGTGGGTAGCGAACAGATCGTCGCTTATCCCGGAGCAGGTATGGTGACCTAACTCATTGGAGGCACACATCTCTTACTTCCGACAAGACCCAGCAGCAGATAGGATCCCGGTTATCCCCGCCATCCTCAACAGCACTACCCATCACGTTCTGACACGAATGACACTGAGACGACCGGATTCCACCTGGACGTCAGGGCAGACCCGAGTGTCAGGTTGTGCCGCGCCGGATCCGGCTGCGGTAGTTCTGGGCAGAAAATGGACGAATTCAAGGCATTCAATATTGAGAAGGAGAAGTATCTGAGGACAGCCGTACGCGTACTGAAGGATGCTTACGCTGCCTATGAACGCAAGCTCGTGGATAGTAGGCACTATGGTGACCACGTCTGGGTGTTTGGTGATGTTGTCGCCGTACACGTTATTGAGGAAGCGTTTACTCCGAAGGAGATGCTTGACCTCAAGGCAGTGAAGCCGTTTCTTCACCTCGGGCCAGATTGCTATGTCAGCGCAGATCAGAACGGTGTAAACTTCAGACGGAGGGGGACTTAGATGGTTAATCAGGATAAGGTCAAAGCGGCAATGGCTTCCATACTCGAGGCAATCGGTGAGGATCCGCGCAGAGAGAGCATAAAGGATACGCCACAGAGGGTGGCCGCAATGTATGTTGAGCTCTTCTCCGGCATGGACGTTGATCCAAGGGCCGAACTAGCGGTGGATTTTGAGGAGGGGTATGAAGAAATGGTGATTCTGAGAGACATCTCTTTCTACTCCATGTGTGAACACCATCTTCTGCCTTTCTACGGAGTAGCTCACGTGGGTTACATTCCGAGTCCTGGCGGCAAGGTCGTAGGGGTGAGCAAGCTGGCCAGGGTGGTAGAAATCTGCGCCAGGCGTCCCCAGCTTCAGGAAAGGATGACCAAGCAGATTGCTGACGCCATCTTTGAAGCGCTTCAACCAGATGGAGTGGCCGTGGTTGTCCAGGCCGAGCACTTATGCATGGTTATGCGCGGGATTAAGAAGCCGGGAACAACTGTGATAACCTCATCAGTGAGGGGAATCTTCCGCAGCAAGGCAGCAACTCGCACCGAATTCCTGTCTTTGATCCAGGGGAAGTAGTTTATTCGTGACGTAAGGACTCGATAGGGTCGAGTCGCGCCGCCCGGATGGCCGGGTACAACCCAGAAACGAGTCCGATAAAAGTCGCCACCCCCAGTGCCAGGACAACGACACCGCCGGAAAGCATGACATCTATGGGAAAACCAGCTCTTGTCGCCATAACAGAAGCAAACTGGATGAGAAGCCACGCTAGTCCTACCCCTAAGGCACCGCCACAAAAGCTGAGCGCGGCAGCTTCAGTGAGAAATTGAATCAGAATATCCTGCCGCTTGGCCCCTACAGCTTTGCGTAAGCCGATTTCCCTGATTCGCTCGGTTACCGAAACCAGCATGATGTTCATAATTCCAATGGCACCGACAAGTAGAGAAATGCCAGCTATAGCTGCAAGAATCAATCGGAGCAGTCCTAGCATTTCTCCAGCAATGCCAGCCATAGACTCCATGCTTATTACGCTGAAGTCATCTTCTTCCCACTCCCTGAGACGATGGCGATCCCGCAGGATAGCAGTAATTTCATCCGTGGCGGAGTTTACTTCATCTTTGCTATTGGCTTGAATTGCGATAGCTTGGACCATGTACCCCCGGCTGGTTACCTGGGCGGGGGCTAAAGTAGCATAAAAGGTAGATAACGGAACGTATGCCGTTGAGTCCTCAGTTCCAAACCCAACCCCCTTGGTTTCTAATACACCGATGACCTGGAATTGGCGCCCATCAATCCTTATGCTCTGGCCCGTAGGGTCCATCTCCCCGAAAAGCGATTTCGCCAGCTCGCTTCCCAGGACAACCACCCTTGACCTCGCTCTATCATCGGATTCGGTTATGAAGTTGCCCTGAGCTAAGCCAAGGTTGTTAATCCCCTGGTATGGCTGAGTTACCCCGGCAACTATGCCCGTGAGCATTTCTCTGCCTGCTACGATTTGAGCATCATAACGTTGCGCCGCTGGCGCCACCCCCTCCACCGAAGGGGCGTCCCGGGCAATCGCCTGGGCATCCTCCAAAGTCAGTGTTGCAGCGCCGCCCCCAGCTCCCATCATCCCTTGTCCACCGAGGGCACCAGGCGTGACGTATATCAAATTAGATCCCAGGGAAGCAAAGGCCTTCTCCATCTCAGCCTCCTGCACCTGTCCCAAAGACATTATAGCAACAACTGCGCCCACGCCAATAAGTATGCCCAGCATGGTCAAAATTGACCTTAGCTTATTACGGGCCAAAGCCCGTATAGCGATAACAATGCAATCCCAGAGTTTCATTCCGATGCCTCTATCAGACCATCGCGAATTTTAATAGTGCGCTGGGTATAAGCGGCAATATCTGGTTCATGAGTAACCAAGACGATGGTCATGCCTTGCTCGTTCAACTGCTTAAACAGCAGCATGATTTCCTGGCTAGTCCGGGTGTCAAGGTTGCCTGTAGGTTCATCAGCTAAAATAAGAGAGGGATTATTTACTAAGGCTCGAGCGATAGCCACCCTTTGTTGTTCTCCTCCAGCTAGCTCGCTTGGTCTGTGAGTGACTCGATGAGCTAATCCCACTGACTCCAGGACCTGTAACGCTCTTTGCCGTCGGTTGCTGGCACCACTGTAAATAAGTGGCAGTTCCACATTGGCTAAAGCCGTGGTCCGGGGCAATAAGTTGAAGCTTTGGAAGATAAAGCCTATCTTTTTATTCCTTATCTCGGCCAATTGATTATCGTTGAGCTCACTTATCTCGGTCTCATCCAGGCGGTATCGTCCTGAAGTCGGCTTGTCAAGACAGCCGATGATATTCATCAGGGTGGATTTTCCCGAGCCCGAAGGCCCTATGATAGACACCATCTCCCCTGACTCAATGCGGCAGCTAAGCCCCCGCAGAGCAGGAATTTCGGTCTGACCCGCCTTATACACTTTGGTTATGTTTTCAAGTTCAAGCATTTGCTACATTTGGGAGAAGAAACCGCCTGGTCGCTCCCCAGGAGCAGGTAATACCACCTTTTCTCCTTCCTCCAATCCCGATAGAACTTCGGTGTTTATCCCGTCGGTTAACCCCAAGGTAATTTCCCGTTCCTCAACTTGCTCATCTACGAACACTACAACCGTTGGGTCTTCCCAGGTACCCCGAATAGCTCTGTTCGGTATCGACAACACATCATCACGCCGCTCGATGATGACTTCAGCAGTGGCAGTCATGCCATCCCTGATCTCTTCAACGGGACCTTCCAAAGTTATGGTGGTGTCGTAAAATACCACCCCGGCTCGGGCTGTGCCTACCGGGGAGATAAAAGTCACCCTACCCTTTACTTCCTTGTCAAACAAGGCATCTAACAGGATATTTGCTTCCTGGTCCAGTTCCACCATGGCAATGTCTAATTCGTCAATAAAGCCGCTCATCTCTATCTCACTGGTGTCAATCAGGGATATTGCCGGAGTGGCGAATGTCGCTGTCGAGACGTCTTTTCCCTCAGTTATGGTGATGTCAGCAACCACGCCATCAAAGGGAGCCACTATTACCGCCCTTTCCAGGTTAAGCTTTGCCGCATCCAAATTCGCTCTGGCTATGTCCACTTGCAGTTCAAGTAACTTGACCGACCAGGGCAACGACAATGGCCTTGATTGCGACTTCTCTTCAGCTTTGTCTATATTTTCCTGAATTAAGCCCAGCGTGACGTATGCCTCATCGAGCTTACCCTCATTCAGAAGCTCTTGAGCCTGTTCTAAATTATCTTGAGCTTCGTCCAGAGCTAACCATACTCCAGGCATATCAGTACCCCATATTTTGGTATAGTGAGGATAGATTGTTTTCATCAAATTGATCTGAGTAGTTTCGTATTGTGCCTGCGCTATTTCTACACTGAATTCCAGGGAACGTGCATCGAGCCTGGCTAATATTTGGCCTTTTACCACACTATCCCCTTTATCAACCAGCACATCGGTCACTGTACCTGTGGCGCCAAATGATAAATCTGCCTTGTGAGGCATTTCTAAATTGCCATCCACTAAAACGGTTCTCACTATATCGCCCCGCGTGACCACAGCAATATCTGACGGCGTAGCTTCGGGGCTAGCGCGTCTAGCAACTACGATACCGAGTACTATACCAATAATAACCAAGCAGATTGTTATTATTAATGCTAGCCTTTTTTTCATTTTCCTTTATACACCTCTCTATTTTGATAAACTACTCATTATAGCTCAATTTCATATTGTCGGGCAAAAAATAACGCACCCTATATTTTGACCGGATCATTAACTTCGCTTGTCTTCACCCTCTATCTCAACATCAGCGGCTTTACTTTCCTTGACCAACCTGGCAACCTCATCAAGTCGGCTGCTCATGATGTTCAGCAACTCTTCTGCTGCCTCAGCTTTGATAAAGATAAGCCCCCGCCCACCAAAATGACCGAAAACGAGAAGTTTACTGCCGGTGTCTATGTCTAGTTCTTTTCGGGCTTCCACGGGAATCACCAACTGCCCTCGGGGCCCAAGCACAGCAGTGCCAAAACACCTGCCTATTACATGCCTATCCTTTTGTTCCATTCTCACCTCCCGCATAAGTTATATCAGTATTGTATGATTTATCCTACCAATCTGTCAAGTGGAATAAATTCGACAATCCAGCCGTGATTTGGGAGCGGTGAATGAAGTGCCGAGGTCTGTTCTCGCCTTAAGCAACTGCAAAGACCGGACCGCTCCCCGCGAACATGTCGACATATGAACGGCAGTCGGGGTAGAATTGAGTTGCCCTGTGACAGGGCCTCGCCGTGAGCGTTCGACCAAGTTCACGTCGAACGCCCAGGGCAAGCGGGTTGCCAAACGGTGTCTGAATCTTAACCTTGACTCACCATGGAAAGACTCATTGAAGGGGCAAGTAAGCTGGGGATAAAACTCAGCGCCAGGCAGGTAAAGCAATTCGAGCTTTACTACAGGGAACTGATCGAATGGAATAAGAGAATCAACCTCACCGCTATAACAGATTATTCCTCGGTACAGATAAAGCACTTCCTTGATTCGCTGACCATCACCCTGGCTTTGCCTGGGGAAGAGGTGGAAGAACCAGGTTTCAGTATTATAGACATAGGCACGGGTGCTGGCTTCCCCGGAGTGCCGCTGAAAATCGTTCTCCCTCGGCCCAGGCTGGTGCTAATCGAACCCACAGCCAAAAAGACAGCTTTCCTTCACCACCTCATCCACAAACTGGAACTGGAGGATGTGGAAGTACTCAGCAGCAGGGCCGAGGAAGCAGCTCATTTACTGCCCTATCGTGAGCGCTTTTCCCTGGTTCTCTCCCGCGCCGTGGCCCTATTGCCTGCCCTGGCAGAGCTAACTCTGCCCTTCTGCCGGATTGGGGGAAGATTTGTCGCTCAGAAGAAAGGGGAAATCGACCAGGAGATAAGCGGGGCGAAACGAGCTATTGCTGTTCTGGGAGGCAAATTGGACCACATGAAGAAGATAGAATTGAGCGAGTTCCGTGATATGCGTTATCTGGTGATTGTTGATAAAATATCGCCTACACCGAGCAAATATCCCCGTCGTTCCGGCCTGCCGAGGCGACGGCCGATTCAGGAGGTGAGCAGACATGTGGCGTAGGAGACCATGGAGATTTTACTTCGGCTTTCCGCCTATCGATTTCTACTTCCGCGGGTTCAGGCCCTTTCCCGGAAAAAAGGAGTACCTTGAGATGCTTGAAGAGTATAAGAAGGACCTGGAGAAGGAACTGAGGGGGGTAGAAAAGGAGATCGAGGAAACAAAGAATGGCTTGTAGCAAAGAGCTGCACGCCCGTCTCAAGCGCCGTGAATAACCGTCGTGCAGTCACCTGCACAGATTTGTCTATTTGCAGCGGGCGAAGGTTCAAAATTCGATATTCTAAACCCTGAACCGGCTCAAAGTTCAAATCTCAGGTGAGCTCGCACCGAACCCTCAGGGGCAGCGAACTGTCAGAGGAACCCAATACGTGACATTGCGGTTTGACCTGCACGGCGTTATAATGGGAATTGATGGAAAAGGGCACCTGGAAAGTCAAGACGGGACTCGCCCAGATGCTGAAGGGCGGGGTGATTATGGACGTGGTCACCCCAGAGCAGGCCAAGATTGCCGAGGAAGCTGGTGCCTGCGCTGTTATGGCATTGGAGCGTGTACCGGCAGATATCCGCGCTGCCGGTGGAGTGGCTCGCATGGCTGAGCCGACTATAATTGCGGCAATAATGGAAGCGGTGAGCATCCCCGTGATGGCCAAATGCCGCATCGGTCACTTCGCTGAGGCTCAGGTGCTGGAAGCACTGGGCGTTGATTTTATTGATGAGTCGGAGGTGCTTACTCCCGCCGATGAAAGCCACCATATCTGGAAACATGGTTTCAAGGTTCCTTTTGTCTGCGGCTGCCGGGACCTAGGTGAAGCACTGCGCCGGATTGCCGAAGGGGCGGCGATGATGCGCACCAAAGGCGAGCCTGGAACAGGCAATATCGTTGAAGCTGTAAGACACATGCGAGCGGTCCAGGGTGGAGTCCGCAGGCTTCAGGGGTTGCCTGAGGAGGAGTTGGTGGCTGAAGCGAAGGCCCTCGGCGCTCCTCTGGAGTTAGTAATGGAGGTGCACAAGACAGGAGAGTTGCCTGTAGTGAACTTCGCCGCCGGTGGCATAGCTACGCCTGCCGATGCTGCCTTGATGATGCAACTGGGGGCCGAAGGAGTGTTTGTTGGCTCGGGGATTTTCAAGTCCAGCAACCCCGTAGCCCGAGCACAAGCCATTGTCAAGGCCGCAACCCACTATCAGGACCCTGCTATCGTCGCTGAGGCATCCAAAGACCTGGGAACCGCCATGGCAGGTCTGGACATGAAAACTATACCCCAACAAGAATTGCTCGCCGGCAGAGGATCGTAGGTGAGAATAGGTGTCATAGCTCTGCAAGGAGATTTTGCCGAGCACATAGCAGTATTGTCCCGTTGCGGTGTTGATGCCCTTCCCGTACGTTTGCCATCACAACTGGATGAACTAAATGGAATCGTAATCCCCGGAGGGGAGAGCACTACTCTCAATAGGCTTATGGCAGAATACAACCTCATTGAGCCACTAAGAGAACTGGTTTATCAGGGTCTGCCCGTGTGGGGAACCTGCGCCGGTATGGTGCTCCTGGCAAAGAAAGTAACCAATTCAGCAAATGGAAGCTTAGGAATCATGAATATCGAAGTGGAGCGGAATGCCTTTGGGCGACAAGCGGACAGCTTTGAATCAGAGCTCTCGATTCCGGCATTGGGTGATCGTTCCTTCCCTGGCGTCTTTGTCCGAGCTCCGATAATAAGAGCCGTGGGGGCTGGAGTAGAGATATTATGCCGATTACGGGACGGAGCAATAGTGGCAGCCCGGCAAGAGAACCGCCTTGTATGCTCTTTTCATCCCGAGTTAACTGACGATTTGAGGTTTCACAACTATTTTCTTAGTCTTGATCGAGGAGATGCATTTACGAAGGGTAGTTACTGACGATCTGGATGTGCTGCTTGGTATCTTGCCACCTCATATCGGTGAGTCACTCTACCGGCAGCCTGATCATAGTGAACTGCTGGAGGTAGTCATAGATTTGGGGCGTCTCCCTGAAGCCCGCTTTCCTAATAGAGAATTAGTCCTCAATTCCAAACAGGTAAGCCAGTCTGATATTGATCACATAGTGTCTCGCATCGGTGAATTCAGCGGCGATAATCGCGCCGGGATGAACCACACCCTCCACCGCATCTCAGCCATACGCAACAGAAACGGACACATAATCGGCTTGACGTGCCGCGTGGGCAGAGCGGTGTTCGGTACTGTGAAGATGATTCAAGATCTTATCGAGTCGGGCAAGAGCGTCTTGCTCTTAGGGCGACCCGGTATAGGCAAGACTACTATGTTGCGGGAGGTGGCTCGAGTGCTGGCTGACGACTTCAAAAAACGTGTTATCGTAATCGACACCTCCAATGAAATTGCCGGGGATGGAGACATTCCTCATCCCGCTATCGGACATGCGCGGCGAATGCAGGTAGCTACTCCCGCTGAGCAACATGCGGTAATGATTGAAGCAGTGGAAAATCACATGCCAGAGGTGATCATTATCGATGAAATAGGCACCGAGCTTGAAGCACTAGCGGCTCGCACTATTGCTGAACGCGGAGTGCAGTTGATAGGTACGGCACATGGCAACGCTCTGGAGAACTTGATAATGAATCCCACCCTTTCAGACCTCATCGGGGGTATCCAGACGGTTACGCTGGGCGATGAAGAGGCCAGGCGACGGCACACACAGAAATCCATCCTGGAACGTAAGGCTCCACCCACATTCGATATGGTGGTGGAGATTGTCGACTATTATAGGGTAACCGTGCATCCTGATGTCATCGAGGCCGTTGACGCTCTCCTGCACCAGCAACCCACCAAGGCCGAAGTACGCTGGATGGAAGAAGACGGTGAAGTAAGAAGGGAAGCGATAACGTCGTCCTTTGGGTTTGAGAACCAGGAAGAGAAACAGCGAGAGAAACCACTGCGATTTTACCTCTTCGGCGCTAACCGCTCTCGATTGGAGCAAATCGCCAAGGACGGGCGAAAGGAGCTGAAAATCGCCACTGACCTTAAGCAAACCGACCTTTTCCTTACTACACGCAGTTACTACCGCCGCAAGCCACAGAAGATACGGGATGCCGAAGCGCTGGGCATACCGGTTTATGTCCTTAAGAGCAATAATGCAGCTCAGATGAGACAGTGCCTGGATGCCCTTTATCCTCGTGACACTCAATCCACCTATGTTCATCATCTACAGCGTCTCTTAGCTGGACGCCGCGGTTTCGACTCCAGTAACCGGATAGTGGAACCTGGCGACAGAAGGAAATCGAGGTAATCCTTGAGCCTGTTCATCACCTTTGAAGGAGGGGAAGGCTGCGGCAAAAGCACTCAAGCCAGGCTCTTGCTGAAGAAACTTGAGCAACAAGGCATCCCCACGATACTAACCCATGAGCCCGGAGGCACAGCTCTGGGCAACGAGATAAGAATACTACTCAAGAGAAAACAGGGCTCGTCCATTTCGCCCCAAGCTGAGCTATTCCTCTTTGCTGCTTCGCGTGTCCAACTGGTGGCTGAGTTAGTTCGCCCTGCCTTGCAAGAGGGCAAGGTAGTCATTTGCGATCGCTTCACTTACTCGACCATAGTCTATCAGGGTTACGGGCGAGGACTTGATCTGGCCACTGTGAGTGTGGTCAACACTATGGCAACAGGCAACCTCAATCCAGACCTCACAATCCTTCTGGATATGCCATCTGAACAAGGACTGGAACGCAGGCGCAGGTCGAAAGACCGCTTTGAGCTAGAGGATCTGTCGTTCCACCATCGAGTAAGAGAGGGCTATCTCAAGATGGCGACCGCTGAGCCCGACCGCTGGTTGCTGCTAGATGCCTCATTAGCCAAAGCTAAGATTGCTGAGATTATCTGGGATAAGGTGCGCAAGTTATGGCATCCATCCTTGTGACACCGGGAGATACATGTCACGACGGCCAGACCTTGGTCACGAAAGCGAGCTCAGGTCACTGGGCTACGAACTGATCGCCGGCATCGATGAAGTCGGGCGGGGAGCCCTTGCCGGCCCAGTCGTCGCCGGCGCTGTTATCCTGCCCCTTCTGGCAGACCTTCCCTGGTTCGAGCTGGTTCGGGACAGCAAGGAGTTGAATTCCAGGAAGCGCGAATCCCTCTTTGAGGTGATTGAAAAGGAGGCGGTAGCTGTAGGCATCGGCATCGTCTCCGCTCAGGTGATTGACTCAGTGAATATCCTCAAGGCAACCAAACTGGCTATGATGCAAGCAGTGGAGAGACTGCCCAAGAAACCGAACTTTCTCCTCATTGACAGACTGGGCCTGTCTCAGTGTCCCATCCCCCAAATGGGGATAACCAGAGGTGACAAAACGTGTCTCTCCATCGCCTGTGCTTCTATCATAGCCAAGGTCACCAGGGACCACATGATGGAGGAGCTTGACCAAGTTTATCCCGGCTATGGATTTGCGCGGCACAAGGGCTATGGAACAACAAGACACATATCCTGTCTGCGAGAGCTCGGCCCCTCGCCAGTTCACCGTCTATACTTCTCCCCCGTCAGGAATGTAATCACAGACCAAAGCCGTGGCTCTTTGGCTTCCGTTCATTCCGGGCCCTCCGTCCCTTGTCGTTCTGAGGAAGTAGAGCGACCGGATAATCTCGTTCAAGGCAGACTGCCTTATGAATCAGGTGATGAACCGTCA
>Ga0209991_10001426_pt1 | contig 10850 bp, 14 predicted proteins | sample ChitaG_FD_183167 | JGI IMG/M metagenome (GOLD analysis project Ga0209991, IMG submission 183167) | Deep subsurface microbial communities from South Pacific Ocean to uncover new lineages of life (NeLLi) - Chile_00310 metaG (SPAdes)... | ecosystem: Environmental > Aquatic > Marine > Oceanic >... | reverse complement strand
ATCGAGGACTTTCCAGAATTATTTCTTCCTATAAGAACCGTAAAGTCTGAAAGCTCCAACGGCTGACTGCAACTTTTTATGCCTTTAAACTCTTGAATGTTAATCTTACTCACGAACAAGGAAATTCACCTCCCAATTCTGTTTCCTCTTTCTTAATATGCTCCTGCAACCTACATAAATATTCATGCATGCAACAGTAAAGAACCTATATTCTCAAATTAAAGAGTTCATGGCTTTTGTGCTTGTGTAGTTTCAGCGAGAAGTCTTCCGCATTTTTCATATTTCACCGGCTCAAAACGTGGAATACTTGATAGACCTTGTAGAAGCAAAAGAACTTAAAACATGAATAAAGGCAATAGCAAAGGTTGTAGAACACCAGCTTTGCGTTCTAACATCCAGATAACCAGGGCTTGAAAATCTATCGGAAAAGAAAGTAAGCCTACAGAAATTCAACATAGCAGAGTAAGCGCCTTCATTTCTATACGCTTAACGTGGTGATAACTAACCCCGCAACTTCCCTCTTTTTTTGTTGCATGCATTCCTGGATAAACATGGTAGCTTGATGTTGGAAGAAATGAGAAGATTATTGCTTCTTAGTTTTCTTTCTTTCTCTACCTAAAAGACGACCATATGTCCTGCCTTCCAGTTCTTTCTGATAATCCACACTTAGTGAAGCTGGTGTTTCCGTTACCACATACACATTGGGGGTTTGATGTTGTAGCCGTTGATTTCGAAGATGAAGTATTCTGTTTCGCTGTATGGTATTGGTTGTCCGAATTTTAGGTCTATTATTTCTGTAGGCTTTAAGTCCACACGGGTGTCGTCGTCAAAGCGTAGAGTATGCTTCACCTTACCAAGTTCATTGTGATAGGCGTATGTTATTGGGCAACTGTGCCATCCTCCTTCGTCGTCAACAGCGTAAAGCCTAACTTGGTCTATGTGGCTGGTGTAGTTGTCTAGCTCTCGTAACTGAGCCTTGTAAACGCTGTTTTCTAAGGCTAAAGTGTTCTGTATCCAGTGCTGAACCGTTACGTCCGATTCTGCGTGAATATCTAAAATACCCTCTCCAGCATACGCCTCTCCATCCCAAACGAAAAGCGTTGGACATCCACCACCATCTGGCGGTGGCGGTGGCGAATACTCGAAATATGCCTTCAGCGTGTGGTCAGAGTTCATAGTAACGGTTATCTCGTCTCCGTATTTTGTTGCATCGTCAAGAATCCAATAGTCAAACTCGTAATCTGTGGATGGTGAAGCCTTAACAATCACAGACGAGCCATAGTAATAAGGGTAGGTTCCAGACGAGGGGTTAGTTGTTCCACCAGTTCCAGTTTGGATGGTCAATGTATAGACGGTGTATTTGAACTTGTTGTTATGGATAATCTGCTTGCAGTCTGGACACCAATTCAAGTAAGGGTTGGGAAAATGAGTGGCGCAAGCTTCGTTCATAACACAAAAGCCTTCACATTCAGGACAGTCAAATAGGTGAGATAATTCATGTCTAACAGCACCGGGGTGAACTGCAAACACTCCACTTGTGAGTGTAATATCCGCGTCTGGAAAAGTGACTGCAAACTTCCCTTCAATGTATTGGTCTGTGCATGCGTAGAGAACATCCACAATCTGACCATTGACGACCATTCCAGTTTCAAACCCTATATCATTCCACACCTCAAGAGCCATAAGGATGGGGTCGTGAACGTCGTCGTTGCTGTCCCAAGTTACCCATCCTACCACTTCAAAATGGATGCCAAAAGTAACCTCAAAGCAATCAGGTATCGCCCAAGCCGTATGACTGTTAGCGAAATCAATGGCGTATTCAACGTTTTCCCTAGTATAAGAGCATTGTATGAACTCTTCATCTTCAGCACACAATACACCAACTCGGATGAACGGTGTTGAAGCGTTGACGATAGGCTGAAATATTGTAAGAGCCAAAGGTAAAAGCAACGCTAAAGCCACAGTTTTCTTTCCCTTATTTCTGCGGAGTTCTGGGTGCAACGCGGTGGCAGACCATAAAATCAAGAGAACTAACCCACCAACAAGAAATTGTCGTCCTTCAGAAGTCACATAAAAGGGCTTATTAGAAACATAAACTGTTCCAAAAGCCGCTTCGAGTTCCGCCTTCTGTTCTTCAAGCCGGGCATAGTAGCTCTCTGCTGCTGAAACATAGGACACGCCGTAGATTATGGATGCTATCAGCAGGAGCAAGACTGCACATCGAAACTTAGTCACTTTCATTTCTCATCTATCTCCTTTCCCTGTCTCCTTCTGGTGCCATAGATTACAAAGAATGTGCCAAATATTAAAGTTGGTAGAATACTTAGAAATAGTAGAGGGTTGATTTTTATCAAAGGTAAATAAAGGACGAAGATTATGACCCATGCAACATAGAATCCGACTGTCTGCCTTTTACTTAGGACTAGGCGGATTCTCCTTCTAGGCGGTATCAAGACCGTGATGGGTGCGAAAATCGTTACTGCACTTATGAAGAAACCTAGAAACACTGAAAACCCAATGTTCAACGTGAAAGTTAAACTAAGGAAGAAGGTTATGCCCCATAGAACAAGGAAACCTATCAATGCCAAGACCGTGAAGACAACTATCTTTATAGCTGTTCCGACTGTCAATTTCTTTTCAGTCACTTAAATCACTCTCCTGCATGCATGCATTTTTCTCACTTCTTTGTAATATATATGCAGTTTGCTACACTTAAAACTTCAGAAACAATGCTCTACTTAACATTGTATTCTAAAATTTTTGAACATCGTTTAAATCGTCTTTTCTCAGAAATAGCAAAAAAGGAGTTTAGTAGTTGATTTAGTGGTTTTTTGATGTTACAACCACTAAAAACAACATTGTTCCATTTGCATGCATGCAACAAGAGAAATACGAAGAAGCAGGACGCTTGATTCTCTCGAGGGATTTTTTTGGCATGTTGAAACACCATTAAATTCACGCTCGAGGTTTAAATTCTAAAAATGTGGTCTGATGAGAGAAAAGTGCTTCATGTCATAAAGCATGTTTGTTAGCGATAGTTCCCTGACATGCATGTTTTCATTAACAGCAGACTTTAACACTTTCTGAACGGTTAACGCTTTTTCTTGTTTGACCCCTTTTGCTTCAAGCCGTGAAGCAACACTCCGATTTTTCCAGCTTCAGCCTGCTTTTCTATCGGGCCATAACAACGACTTGACATTTTAGTTTCTCCAAATCCTTGTAACCGACCCATCTCGATGATACTTGATATATGCCAGTCTCATCGGATCGGCGGTCTTTCTTTGCTTTTCTTCGCAAATCCTTTAACTCATCAGCCTCCTCTCGCAGCCCTTCTAGAAATCTTCTTGTTTCCATGTTTCCTGCAACTATCATTTCACCACCGCCATCACCGGCATCCGTTCCTCGAAAATCAACCGTTTCGCCTCTTTCACTGCCACATTATACATTTTCCTTAGAACTACTTCCTCGATATACTTTGAACCAAACAGAAACGCCTGCATTTCATCATCCATCTTCACAGAACTTCTCCTCATCTCTAAGTTTCCTTTCGGCATCAACTGACCATTTCGATATCCTATAGATTTCTCTCGATATCCTCTAGATTTCCTTTTTCCGATCTTCCACTGCTCAACAACTACATCCGGCTGTTCACTCGGCTTTTCCTTCACTCCATATCTTTTTCTTCTCGTTTCCCATCCTTTTAACGCTGCCAAACTCATTTTACTACCTTTTATTTCATTCTTCATATTCTTTCACAATATACAATGTTTTTTTGTTAGACACCTTAAAGATTGTGTGAGGTAGGGTTAGAACTATGATTAAAAGAATGATGTTTTAATGATAGGTCCCTCTTTTTTTCTCGGCACAATGATGAATGAAGTAAATATACACTTTCATGAAACACACTCTTTTGGTGAGAAAAGTTCATAAAGGTCCAAAGAGCAAGCATAACTTGGCGTGTGTTGGGGCAACTCATTGACTATCATATCAACTCTTCATTGACTTTCACAGGCCTCGGCACTCGCCTTCATTGCTCCATGGTGTGGAGCAAAACATCTGAATCAAAGCATGATAACCATATTTTACTTCTTTTCTAAGAATAAGCTTGATTCAAGCATTAAAGGAGCATTCAAGCATTTTATGAGCATTAAAGGAAACATTTAAGGTATTCTCTAACAAATAATGTTGCTGTTGGAGTAGTGGTTGAGACGGAGTAGTGATTTGAAATGAAGGGTTTTTGGGGAGAATATTCTTGGAAAAATCATGCATTTTTCTATTAGGTGATTAAGTTGAAGACTGTTTTCAAGAATTATCATATGTTAGATGGTTCAGAAAAGCAGATGTTAAAGCAGGTTGGTAGTGGAAACATCATAAGGCTTTTCGACAAAACGCTTTATCCAAGGAGAGACATGGATGTTGTGTGTCCTCACTTTATGCAATTAGCTTGTGTTTACGGTTGCCCTTACAACTGTGCATACTGCTATCTTAAAGGAACATTCAGGTTCTTTCAGCAGCAGAATGGCCGTATTCCATTGAGGTTCAAGAAGGAAAAAGAGGTTGTTAGGTCCCTTCGAACTTTTCTGAGCTCGGGCCTGCCTCCGACAATTTTGAACACTGGAGAATTAACTGACAGTCTGGCCGCTGAAGCAGCTGTGTTCTATGACAAGCCTTTCAGCGATGTTTCTTCCACTCGTCTTTTGTCCACACCTTAACCCTCTCCCTTTGGTTCGACCCACACGAGCGTCAGTAGACCGAGTAAACCGTGTAACGCGTGTAACGCGTGTAATGTAGAACTTCTAATTCTAATTATACAGAGATTTCTAACTGGTGCATAAGTTAGAAAATTGACGTTACACGCGTTACACAACATGACACAAAACCTCGTTTTAGAAATATTCATCAATGTTTACACCTTTTTTTGATAGGTTATCTTTGTCTGATCGCAAGGCTAGATTTCTCCAGATACGCTGTCTTGATCCCCCATGTTCTCCGGTAGTTGAGTCTTCTACCATTTGGAAATGAGTTTTAATTTTCCTCGAGAAAACTGTGTTATCTACACGTGGCAGCTTGTTTTCTTTGCAGTAGTTGACGAAGGCTTGGTAGAGATCTGCTTTACTGATGTAGATGCTGGGGTCAGGAATTTCGACTAGACAATCCATGTAGAATGCTGCGATCGGGTCACTTTTTCTGATGTAGTCGACTCTCCATTCTGCCGTGGGCTTATCTCCATGGAATCGTCTGTTTGAAAGTAGTTTTGCTAGGCTTTGTAGGCCCGTATTCAACAATCCAGATAATTCTTCTTGGGTTGTTAGTTTTTCGAGCTTGTTAGGATCCATTTTCGGAGTTGAATGTTCTGTAAATTGGTTGGGAAATACTATGATTATCCATCTTCTGAAAAAGGCGTCGGTATCGTCTTTTGTTTCTGGGATCTTGTTTGTAGAGAATAAGAGTTTCGCATGATTTGCAAAGGTGAAATGTTTTCCAAACTTATATTCTGCGCCGATATTTTTGTCATTTCCAGTGAGCATCTTGAATATGCCAGTATCACCGAGGGCCTGGCTTGGAATGTCGGCATAGATGTTAGCGTATTTTCCTACTAGAGCTGAAGTTGAAAACCTACTCTTCAATAACTGTTGTAGACTTAACCCTGACACGTTTTCATTCCCAAAAAATATTTTGATTAAGTTGAGATACACGCTTTTTCCGTGCATCAACAAAAAATGCATGCATGTATGTAGGGTAAAAACTGATGTTGATAGTTTTATGAAGAGGCTCTTCATAGATTGTTGTGGAATTTCCACGGCATGTATGCATGGCTAAACACTACACTGATTTCAGCCCTGAGAAACTAAAGGAGATCTATGAACAGGCTGGCCTAAAAGTTCTAAATTGATGGATGGAGCCAGAATCTTCAGAAAGAGAAAGTAGAGCCTAAAAGTCTGGGCTTAACCTTCATTTTTTTCTATTTTTTCCTTCTCCAGGAGGTTTTTGGTGAGTCGTATTTTACTGTCGAAACTTTTCTGCAGATCTTCGGAAATATGGTCAGGGTAGTAGGCTCCCCAGACTCTCTTGTCAGTTAATTCTTTTACAGTTTTTACAAGGTCCAAGAAGTCATCATCTCCAGTGAGAATGATGGCAATATCATAGTGATCAAGGAAGGCCTTACTTATCATATCAACAGCAAGCATAACATCAGCTCCCTTCTGTTTCATCCGACTTTCAGTTTTCTTAAGTCTCGCCAGCTTAACAACATATCCGTCATATTTGTCGATCTCCGAGTAGTATTCCTTTTGTTCCTTATACTTCTCGAAGTCTTCTTCAGGGTTTACTATAGCATCATAATAGTAAGTTCTGATTGTCTGCGAATACATCCCGCCCCCTACAGGGAGATCGCTGAAAAGGCCAAACAAATGAAAAAACGCTATTCTGTCATGTTTGAATATTCTCTTAAAGCCTTCCCTAAGGTAACCTCCATCGATAAAAACCATCACTCTGGTCATACTGAAACCCTCTAAGTTTAGAACCTTTAAAGCCCCATAAAAGGCCTTCTTAAATCTATGATGAGGCTGGGCTGAAAGTTCTATCTTAAGCTCTCCTTTTTTCTGCATGCTTAACCTCATATCATAATCATTTTATATCCCAGTTTCTCACTTTCAAATGTTTAGCATGAGAATAAAGGTAAAGGATTTGAAAGGAAGTGGAATTCCTGTTAGATTTGGGCCTATATCCCAGCCTGAAAAATATGAAATTGATCTGTTGGACGTAGCGCATCTGAAACTTTCACTGGAAACGATAGATGACTTGGACGAAGTTGAGTTGGAAATAGGAGATCGCATGGGGGAAATACCATATGCTGATACTGGAAGGGCTAAAAAAACTATGCCTCTAACTTATCTATGCGAAGGAAGTGTATGGCTGAATTTCATTGCTCCAGAAGGTGAATATGCAAATATTAGCTTAGTTCCACACATGGATACGACAGGACATAGAGCTGGTATGCATCCACACCATAACTTCTATATCTACTGGACGGATTTTGATGGTTGCTCAGGCTGCGATAAGAACATACCTGGACATACTATTCCAAAAGGTGAACCGGTAGCTATAAGCATAATCTGTGGTAAAGATGTTCGCAAAGGCACTATAGATATTAGGACGTAAAATAGGCTGGCCTGAAATTTCTGGCCTAACCTTTCTTCTTTGCCTATTATCGGCTCTTTATGGCAGTGCTGTTCTTATGGATAGAAGTGATGGCGATCCGACTCTTTCAGATTTCGGGTCAGTCATTCGTTTCTCCTGCATGCGCGCGCGCAGGTTGACTAGCGCACTAAGTTTGTGTGCCTTTTATAAAGAGGAAACTCAGAATCTTCACTGAATGGCAAACATGTGAATAAAGGTGTTTTTGTCTTGAGAGAAGAGGATTTGAAGAAACTAGCTAGAGAGGGCAAGCTACAGGAGACTCTGGAAGAACTAAAACGGTTGTCAGAATCTTGGAACAAGATGGCAAGCAAACACAAGAGCATTTTAGCCAGCTATGCGAGTATCAGACCAGCAACAACAGATTCAATCGAAGCTGTAATTGAGAAAGAGAAGGAACTGACAAATACCATTAAGAGAGATATTGAGCAGATAGAAGAGTATCTCGCAAGAAAAGATAGTTTGGAATAGATGCGCCCGGGCACCCGATCATCAGATCACTCGTAATGAATTGGAAAAATCCGATCCGAACCGTGGGGATGAATGGTTCACGGTTCAACATCAAAAGAGTCGAAACATTTGTGCAAGAATCGATACATTTGAATAGAAGTATCCATAAGGGCAGATATCTACCGAAAATGCAAGAACTTTCCCCAACTTTCCCCTTTTTTCTGTTTCATGCATGCATCTACTGTTGCTTACAGGAGAATTGAAAGATTCTTATAGCCCGCTAACCTTAGAACTCCATAGGAGAAGCAACGATTTTTGAAATCTCGCATGTTTTCTACTGTGCAATGTAAAGGTTGTAGCTTCAAAGGTTCTTCTTACTGTTGGCGTCAATGTCCATACAACGTTTGGAAAAAACAAACCTGGTAAGAACCCGCATGTATGCAACTTTTGCTTAATACAGCAATGCGGGCATGTTTGCTTCTTCAGTTATTCGGAGAACAATGTCTAGTTCTCTGAAGGTCTTGATTGCTGTTATACCTCCTTCTGTAATCGCATAAACAACTCTTGTATTATCTCTTTTCTTGGGCAATGTTTGTTCTTCGACGAGGTTGTGCTCGGCTAGAAAGCCCAAAAATTGTTTCAGAACACCACAGTTTACCTTAGCCTTACACATGATATGAGTTAGCTTTAGTGGTCCATGACGAGCCAAGGCTTTAAGGATGTCAATATGCATTTCCAACTGTGACCTTCGCACAATCAAACCCTATTTCCTAAGTATTACGACTCAATCTTAAATCCTTTCAGAATCCCAACTCAGAACCCAAATTAAATTTTCTTCATATTGATACTAAGTTAGTATGTCCACATTAGCCTGCATGCACGAAGAGCCTCTTCGTAAAACTATCAACATTAGTTTCTGCCCCACATACATACATGCCTCAAGAACATACGATACTACCAAGATGATAGGGAAACATTCGTGGAAATCGAGGATACATTCGCCGAGATGTTTCCAGAGGGGTTGACATCAACCTCTGGGTTTTAGAGTGTCTGACAAACACTCAACCCTTTTTATGTTTCATGCATGCATTAAGATATTTTCTTCCCACATCCCTTGCAAAAAATAGCATCGCTCTCATTCTTCGTTCCACAATATTGACAATACTTCTTTCCTGCTGATGTGGTAAGGGCTGGAGATTGAGTAAGGACTATCGTCTTTGTGCTGGCTACACTTCCAGCAATCGCCAAAACCACAATAACTCCAACAATAAGGAAAGAAGCAACATCTTCTACGTCCTCGTCGTGCATAAAGACACCTACTTCACCATCTCCACCACACGTAGGACAGGAAGTGAGAAAGAGGGTGCCTGGGTCCCACCCGATACCATCACACCGTGGGCACGTGCGGTGTATCCCGAAAAGTGCTGAAACAGGAGGGGTAGCAATAATAAACAGCATAAGAAAAAGTAACATGAAAACGTATACATACGCATTTTTTCTAAACACGTATCTCTCCTTTTCCTTCATTTCGGATGTATTATGTTAATATCGAATTTGATTTAAGGTTTAAGGAGATGTGCATGCATGTATCCAACTACATCGATAAATGAGCAACGACGGGGTTGTGGTCACTTGATGCGAGGATGGTTGGGTTTTCCAACACATAGCACTTCTCGAGTTTGCTTTCGAGTTGCCTACTAAGGAACAGATAGTCGAGTTGCCATGGTTTATCACCTTCAATATGGCGATATGTTTGAACTGGATGGTCATAGAATCTGTTTAAGCAATTGACTAATCCGAAATTTTCGACACGCTCAAAGAGAATTCGATGGGATTGACCTGGCTGTTGTTCATCCCATTGAAGACTCGCATTGAAATCTCCTCCAAGTATGATATGACGTTTCCCCATTTTTCCCTCTAACAATAAGGTCAAGTCTGAAAAAATTCGGTGAAGCGGGATGATTGAATACCCATGTTCAATTATAGCATGAATGCTGATGACAGTTAATTTGACCTCACTGGAGAGTGTGACTTCCCCTGCGACAACTGACCCGTGATAGTTGTTGTCAAATTCGACTCTTTCAATTGGGTGTTTTGAGAATATTCCTGAACCCCACTTACGATTTCCACCAATTTCATCCCACACATAGTGTTTCAAATTGAGTAGAGTTGGTGGTGGAACGGCTTCTTGAACCAGCACTATATCAGGATTGATTTCCTCAGACAAATAATCCCATGAATCCTGAAGACTTCTTGGATGCTTCCAATAGTCCATATTCCAGGTGGCAATCTTCATCATGATTCTCAATCTCTTCTATGTATGCATGCTTTCCTCAAATTATTAAAGCAACCTGCAGTAATCAGAGCAATTGCAGAGGGGATTAGTATGTCAGCTTCGGAAAACATCTTGTTGGAAGATACGAATAAAGGTGGTTACAGACTGGCAATTGTAGCAAGATTTGAAGAACCATTCCCAGTCCAGTATGTAATCAGATTATCAACGCCTAAAGGAATCGAAGTTGAGTATATGAGCACTCTTGAAGGTTTCAAGAATTTCGGTGAACTACTTACAGCTCTACATTATTTTGCTAAGACTAAGCTATATCCTCAAGACCTTCAAAAGCTCAGAGAGGTGTTGACTGCAGAGAACATTAAGAATTTTGCAGAAGTATTGAAGTCAGCAAGGTTCAGCGTGTAGCGTGCATGCATTTTACAACAGAACCATGTTGTATTGGAAATGCGTGCATAGCTTCTCAGCTCTGCAGTTTGTATGCTTCTCCAAGTGCATTCAAGATTTCATCAAGATTGCTTCTTTCTCTTAGAGTGACTTGGAAGCATGCACTACCATAGAATTTCTGAATTCCTTCGGAGAGTTGTCTGAGTTTATGTTTCTTGACCAAGGTTTCACCAGTTTCGTAGGGAAGCATGAAGATGATGTGGATTTTCTTCCTTCTTAGCTGTATATAGGCAAAATTCTTCTTTCTACGCAGAGAAATGTAGTATTTTTGTGGATTTACTTTGATTGCTGGGTCAAGTTCTGTCATGCCCTTCTTGATTTCGTCATAAATTGAGATAATTTCTTCCTAGGCGAGAAGAGACAACCATACACACGTAATGACAAAGCCAGCAAATAGTCCAGGTATTGAGCCTCTCCACATCCAATACGGTTCTATGTCAGCGTACGGTCTTAAGTCAGGTGGTAT
>Ga0209991_10001423_pt1 | contig 10870 bp, 10 predicted proteins | sample ChitaG_FD_183167 | JGI IMG/M metagenome (GOLD analysis project Ga0209991, IMG submission 183167) | Deep subsurface microbial communities from South Pacific Ocean to uncover new lineages of life (NeLLi) - Chile_00310 metaG (SPAdes)... | ecosystem: Environmental > Aquatic > Marine > Oceanic >... | reverse complement strand
ACCCGGCACACCCACACCAGGCACATCCCCAGAAGCCGTCGCCAGCGGAGCACCCGGCACACCCACACCAGGCACACCGACACCAGGCGGCGTCACCACACCCGCCTCACCAACAACCGGAGCACCCGGCACACCCACACCAGAAGGCGTCACCACACCCCCCTGACCAACAACGGGGGCACCCGGAAACGCGGGCGCCGGCAGACCAACGTTTGCCAAGGGGGCGCCGACGGGAGCTCCCGGAGCAGGTGGCAGCGGCGGCATGATGCCGGCACCGGGGTTCACAGCTGAGATACCAGGTAACGAGGGCAAGGGGGGCATCGCTGCGGAGGATGGGACTGACACTGACGCTGGCGGGGCCGGCAGAACCGGAGGCGTACCGCCGGTTATCGAGGTCGCCGCCGGTACCGCAGGTGTGCCTGAGACGGGAGGCGTGACACCCGACTACGATGTGGACACTGACGCTGGCGGGGCCGGCAGAACCGGAGGCGTACCGCCGGTTATCGAGGTCGCCGCCGGTACCGCAGGTGTGCCTGAGACGGGAGGCGTGACACCCGACGACGATGTGGACACTGACGCCGGCGGCGGGGTTGGAAGCGGAGGCGTGCCTACCGAGGCCGAACTCGCGGGCGGAACGACGACCGGAGGTGCAGGCTGCCCCGGACCGGCAGCGATCGATGTTGCGGCCTGCTGCAGCGACTGCGAAATTTCCGCCGGATTGGAGACGATTTGCTGCAAGATCCCCACGCATGGCACTCCACCACGGGTCGGATCGGCGGTTGCCGACGGGCCGAGAAACGGAGAGCTCAGGAACATCCCTGCGCTGCCCAGCATGACAACGACAGTGCCCTTCTTGGTCCGTGACATCTGCTCCCAGTCCTTCTCCGTCGTGCTGTGTCAATTCCGATAACGGTGCTACTGGGCCTACTGAACCGACGATTCCTAAATTCGCCGACGCGACAATTCTGTTGTTATGCAACCGTTGTGAATGAGACGCGATCCCGTCACAGTTGGATCGCCGCGACCTTTATGGGCCGAATTCCTGCCCCTGCAGGATGAACCTCGTGGAGTGCCACAGGTCGCGACGCCGCCAGTCACGGCAACGGAGCGCGCCAAATGAGATGCGTTCCGCCATCCGGAGGGGCCAACACTGAGAATGATCCGCCGACGTCCTCGGCGCGGCGGCGCAGATTGGTGAGTCCGCTTCCGGTGATGTCGGCAGGCATCCCCCGGCCGTTGTCTTTGACCTCGATCGTCAGATCGTCATCGACGCTGATCGTTACCGTCAGCGCGGTCGAGTTTGCGTGGCGAACGGCATTGCTGACGGCCTCGCGAACCACTGCTTCCGCGTGGTCGGCCAAAGTTGCATCGACCACCGACAGTGGACCGATGTACTGCACCGATGTGCGCACCCCTGAGTCGGGGAAGGCGCCGACCGCCTCATCGACCCGTTGCCTCAGCCTGGTGATCCCGGAGGATCCGTCATTCAGGTCGAAGATGGTGGTGCGAATGTCCTGGATGACTGCTTGCAGGTCATCGACAGTGTCCGAAAGTCGTTGAACGCCGCTCCGCAGCTCAGCGTCAGATCGCGAGCATCGGGGTCGGTTTGCGGGAGAAGCAGATCAGGATTGGCGTAGAGGTGCACGCTCTGATCGCCCACCCGCCACTGCCACGGCTGAGAGTTGTGCACCGACGGCGCGCGGCCCGCAAGCGCGAGCGCAGACGACACCGTCTCGAGATCGGGGAAGTCACTGTTCATCTCGGCACCCTTCACGGACTCATCTTCTGCCATCCAGGCTGCGCCCCGCGGTGGGCTGTTGCAGAGGGCACAAAGACCCCTTTTGGTCACTTCCTCGGCGGCTCCGCGGATGTGAGCCACACGGCAGTGTCGGCGGCCAGCACTCCATCGAGACCCGGTGCCGATGACAGCACCACCGACGCCGCCTCCGGCAATGTCACGGCGGTCTCACCGGTGTTCACCCAGCACTGTGCCTCCCCACGCTGGAACGCAGCCACATCGGGAGCGACCGTCAGCCAGGTGAGGTCTCCCGCATCGCACCACAGCGAGGGTCGTATGCGCAGTGCAGCGCGGTACAGGTTCAGTGTCGAATTGGGGTCACGATCCTGGGCCTCGACACTGTGCTCAGCCCAGTGCACCGGCTGGGGCAACCACGTGACGGCTGCCTCTTCGGGGGCGAAACCGTACGGCGCAGATGTCGCGGTCCACGGCAACGGAACACGGCATCCGTCGCGGCCGACATCGGTGAAGCCGGACTGAGCCCATATCGGATCCTGACGCACCTCGTCGGGCAAGTCCTCGACCTCCTCCAGCGCCAATTCTTCGCCCTGATACACGTAGGCACTGCCGGGCAATGCCAACTGCACGAGGGCGGCCGCACGCGCACGTCGACGCCCCAGGACGTAGTCGGGGTCTTCATCGGCCCAGCGCCCACGTTCCCAGCCCGTTTCGATCAGGTTCGCCGGCTGCGATCGGGCGAACCGCGTCACTGTGCGGGTCACGTCGTGGTTGGACAGCACCCAGGTCGGCGGTGCGCCGACCGAGGCTGCCGCACCGATGGCGTCGTCGATCACTGTCCGCAGGGCCTCGGCACGCCAAGGTGCGCGCAGAAAGTCGAATTGAAACGCCGTGTGCAGCTCATCAGGCCGCAGATAGCGGGCCAGACGCTCGCTGCTGGGCACCCACGCTTCTGCGATGAAGACCCGACCGGGTGAATAGCGGTCAGCCACCGACCGCCAGCCCCGGTACACCTCATGCACACCGTCCTGGTCCCAAGCGGGGTTTCCAGCGCGGTGCTCGAACAGCGTCTGCGTCACATCGGCCCGCTCGGCCGTGTCAGGCAACCCAGCTTCCTTGACCAGGCCGTGTGCCACGTCGATGCGGAAACCCTCAATGCCGCGGTCGAACCAGAACACCAGGATGTCCTCGAACTCGGCGCGCACCTGGCCGTTCTCCCAGTCGAGGTCGGGCTGACCGGGCGCGAACAGATGCAAATACCAGTCACCGTCAGCCACTTGGGTCCATGCCGAACCGCCGAACACGCTCTGCCAGTTATTAGGAGGCAGCTCACCGTCGGCGCCCCGCCCCGGCCGAAAGTGGTAACGCTGCCGCGCGTCCGCCTCATCGGCGAGCGCAGCGCGGAACCACACATGCTCATCGGAGGTGTGGTTGGGCACAATGTCGAGCAGCACCCGGATACCGAGCGCATGCGCCTCGGAGATCAGGGCCTGCGCTTCGTCCAGCGTGCCGTATGCGGGCTCGATACCGCGGTAGTCGGCAACGTCATAGCCCGCGTCAGCCATCGGCGAGGGGTACCACGGATTGATCCAGACGGCGTCAACTCCCAGCTGCGCCAAGTACGGCAACCGGGCACGCATCCCCTGGATGTCACCGACACCGTCGCCGTTTCCGTCGGCGAAGCTGCGGATGTAGACCTGGTAAACCACGGCGGTCTGCCACCACGACGGCGTTGCGGGCGTCACGAAACTCCTCAATAAACGCGAAAATGTTTTCGATGCCAGCGACGGTGCTCCACCGGCCGATATCAATATAATCAGGATCCACGAAAGAATTTACGAGGCACTAGCCACAGTCGCTGTGTGTGCTGCCGACTCCCTGGCCCACCACCAGTTCTTCGGAGCACTTCCCTTGCAGCGCAAGGCAGACGGCGCTGCCCTCGATCCGAGCCAAGGGGTTGCGACCAAGCCCGCACCCGTGAATTTCACCGTCACTTTTCGGTGCCGGGAACATCCGGACCGGCCGTGGCGACTGTCAAAGCGGGTGTCGACGGCGGCGCCACCGGCATGGAGACCCTGCTCAGCTCTCCCCGACTCCACCTCCCGGCCGCGCTGACAGGACACCACCCTCGATGTGCACTGTGACACACTCTTCGACGTACCGAATGTGCTGCCTGGGGCCCTCATCCGGGCTCGGGGATCGTTACAGGCCTTCTTGAGCGAGGACGTGATGAAACGAATTCAGTTCGCCCGCGGGCGACGCCGCCGCGCAATCGCGCTGGCCAGCGCGCCTTTGGTAGCGGCAACGTTGTTGTCCGGTTGCGGAAGCGTCAGTGGTCCGCCGACCCTCACCTGGTACGTCTTCCCCGACAATGGCGGCGCCGTCGCCCGGGCGCAGCAATGCGCAGACGCCTCTGGAGGCGCCTATCGGGTCCGCACCGAATTGCTGCCTTCGGGCGCCACTGCCCAGCGGGAACAGATGGTGCGCCGGCTGGCGGCACATGACTCGTCTATCGACATCGTCAGCGTCGATGTCGTCTTCACCGCCGAGTTCGCCAACGCCGGATTCTTGAGGCCGTTTACCAGCGGGGAAGCCACTCGGTTGACCGCGGACATGTTGCCAGCCCCGGTAGCGACCGGAATGTGGGGCGACAAGCTCTACGCCGCTCCGTTCAAGTCCAACGCTCAGCTGCTGTGGTACCGGAAATCCGTGGCTGCCGCGGCAGGCGTAGATCCAACGAGCCCGACGTTTACGTGGGACGAGATGCTGAAAGCCGCTGTGGAGCAGAACAAGAACGTCGCCGAACAGGGCGCCCGCTACGAGGGCTACATGGTGTGGATCAACGCATTGGTTCTCTCCGCCGGAGGTGAAATCCTGCAGAATGCCACCGCCGGCCGTAAAGCCATCCCTGCACTCAACAGCCCGGCCGGGAAGAAGGCCGCCGCGATCGTCGGCAATCTGGCCCGTTCACGCGCCGCCGCGGTGGACCTTTCCAACGCAAAGGAGGAGCAGGCGCGTGCGAACTTCCAATCAGCTCAGGGCGGGTTCATGCTGAATTGGCCATACGTGCTCGCCGCCGCACGCGGGGCAGCAGAAGATGGCTCCCTGGATCAGGCCGTTGTCGACGACATCGGCTGGGCCCGGTACCCGCGGGTATTCGCCGACCGGCCGAGCGCGCCTCCGCTGGGCGGAGCCAACTTGGGTGTCGGGGCCTACTCACAGCACCCTGACGAGGCGGTCGCGCTCATCGAGTGTGTGAACGCCGAACCCAAGGCCACGCAGTACATGCTCGACGAGGGTGAGCCTTCTCCGTATGCGGCGTCCTACGACAACCCCGAGATCCGCTCGGAGTACGCCAACGCCGACTTGATCCGCGAATCCATAGCCGAAGCCGGCCCTCGCCCGCTGACTCCGTTCTACGTCGACGTCGCCAGCTCGATCATCCAGACCTGGCACCCGCCGGACTCGGTGACCCAGCAAACCCCCGAGGAGACCGACCAATTCATCGCTGACGTGCTGGCGGGAAGGCGGCTGCTGTGACGACGGTCCACAGTGCACCCATTCAGACGGAACCTGGCAAGCCGGCTGCCAGTGTGCGGGTCCGCGGCGAGCGACGACTCGGCTTGTACCTAACGTTGCCCTCGTATGTTGTGATGTTGCTCGTCACCGCGTACCCGCTGGGTTACGCATTGGTGTTGTCGCTGCACAACTTCCGGCTCACCGACCCCCAGGGCCGTAGCTTCGTCGGGCTGAGCAACTACGTGGTCATCCTGTCCGACCCGATCTGGTGGAACGACTTCGCCACCACACTGGCGATCACAGTGGTCACGGTGGCTGCCGAGCTGCTGCTCGGGTTCTGGTTCGCGTTCGTGATGCTTCGAATCATCCGGGGCCGTGGCCCTCTGCGGACGGCGATTCTGATTCCGTACGGCATCGTCACAGTGGTCTCGGCGTTCATCTGGCGCTACGCGTTCGCCGTCGACTCCGGCTTTGTCAACCAGTGGCTCAACATCTCCGGCTTCGACTGGTTCGGCGACCGCTGGTCTGCGATCTTCGTCATCTGCCTGTCCGAGATCTGGAAGACCACACCGTTCATCTCGCTGCTGCTGCTAGCAGGTTTGGTGCAGGTGCCCGAGGACATTCAGGAGGCCGCGAAGGTCGACGGTGCCACCGCCTGGCAGCGACTCTGGAAGGTGATCCTGCCCAACATGAAAGCCGCCATCATGGTGGCACTGCTGTTCCGCACACTCGATGCCTGGCGCATATTCGACAACCCCTATGTGATGACCAACGGTGCCAACAACACCGAGACGATCTCTTTCTTGGCCTACCGCCAGAACGTGACTCTGGTCAATCTCGGTATGGGATCGGCGGTCTCGGTGCTGCTGTTCCTCACCGTTGCCGTCATCGCGTGGATCTTTATCAAGGTCTTCAAAACCGACCTCTCGCAAGTTAGGGGTGACCAGTGACCAGTGCTAAGTCCGGCAAATGGTGGACGATCGGCGGAATCGTCATCGTCCTGTACAGCTTCTTCCCACTGCTGTGGATGGCCAGCCTTGCCTTCAAGCCACCGTCGGATATCGTCTCGGGCAGTCCCCAGTTCTGGCCCACGACGTTCACGCTGGAAAACTTCGCCGAGATCTTCAGCCAGACGTTGTTCACCCGGGCGCTGATCAACTCGCTCGGGATCGCGATATTGGCCACCACCGTTTCGGTTATAATCGCGATGTTCGCCGCCTATGCCATTGCGCGGCTGGAGTTCCGGGGCAAGACGGTACTGCTGTCGCTGGCATTGGGCATCGCGATGTTTCCGCAGGCGGCCCTGGTGGGCCCGTTGTTCGACATGTGGCGGGGACTGGGGATATACGACACGTGGGTCGGCCTGATCATCCCCTACCTGACGTTCGCCTTGCCGCTGTCGATCTGGACGATGTCGGCGTTCTTCCGTCAGATCCCTTGGGAGATGGAGCATGCCGCTCAGGTAGATGGCGCGACGCGGTGGCAGGCCTTCCGCAAGGTGATCGTGCCGTTGGCGGCTCCCGGGGTAGTCACCACAGCGATATTGACGTTCTTCTTTTGCTGGAACGACTTCCTGTTCGCCATCTCGCTGACGTCCACTGACAGTGCCCGCACGGTGCCGGCAGCGTTGGCGTTCTTCCAGGGCGCATCCTATTTCGAGTCGCCGGTGCCCTACATCATGGCCGCATCGGTGATCGTGACGATCCCCGTCGTCATCTTGGTCCTCATTTTCCAACGGCGCATCGTCGCCGGTCTGACCTCTGGAGCAGTGAAGGGATAAACCCATGGCAGCTATCACAATGAAAAACATCGTCAAGAAGTACGACGACGACTTCCCTGCAGTCAACGACATAAGCCTCGACATCGCCGATGGTGAGTTCATGATCCTCGTCGGCCCGTCGGGCTGCGGGAAATCGACGCTGCTGCGGATGATCGTCGGCCTGGAGGACGTCACCTCAGGCGACATATTTATCGGCGACGACCGGGTCAACGACTGGGCGCCACGAGATCGCAACCTGGCGATGGTGTTCCAGAATTACGCGCTCTACCCACACCTGAGCGTATTCGAGAACATCGCATTCCCGCTTCGCCTGTCCGGCAAGCACTCCGACGACGAGATTCGCAAACTCGTTTCCGAAGCCGCCAACACCTTGGAGCTTGGGGAACATCTCGACCGCAAGCCGGCCAACCTTTCCGGCGGGCAGCGCCAGCGCGTGGCGATGGGACGCGCCATCGTCCGGCAGGCCGATGCGTTCCTGTTCGACGAGCCGTTGAGCAACCTCGACGCCAAGCTGCGGGGCCAGATGCGTACCGAGATCTTGCGCTTGCAGCGCCGCCTAGGCGTCACGACTGTCTACGTCACCCACGACCAGACGGAAGCGATGACTCTTGGCGACCGGGTAGCGGTCTTGAAGAAGGGTTTGCTTCAACAGGTCGCGAGCCCTCGCGAACTCTACGACCAGCCGGTGAACCTGTTCGTCGCCGGCTTCATCGGGTCCCCGTCGATGAACTTCGTGCCCGCGCGCGTGCGCGGCAACGAGATCGACCTGCCGTTCGTGACGATCCCGATGCGCGACGAATGGCGCGAGGCCTTGGCGGGCGCAACGGACGGCGCAGTTTGTATCGCCGGAATCCGACCGGGCGCATTCGAGGATGCGGAATTCGTCGACATCGACAAGCGTTCGCACGGAGTCACTTTCGATGCCGCCATCGATGTCACCGAGTGGCTGGGCAACGAACAGTACGCCTTTGTGCCGTTCGAAACGTCGCCAGAGATCGGCGGACAACTGGCCGAGCTCGCCAAGGACCTCGACAGTGAGCGGCTGCGCTCGCAGCTGTGCGTGGAGCTGGATCCGCAGAGCCGGGTGCGTATGGGCGATACCGCCACCTTGTGGCTGGATGCCGAACGTTTGCATCTGTTCGACCCGCAATCTGGCGACAACCTCACGCGGGTAGTCGAATCCAGCGGGCGGCACGCCTCGGCCAGCGGGTGATCCGCTTCCTGGTGGCGTGAGTCCGGGGATTCGGAATCAGTTTCTGTCTGGTTCCTGTTTCCCCTTGACGAGGCGACCGTCTTTGATGATCGCGGTGAACGCCTCGTCAGGCCGGGTGATCAGCGAGATGTCGGCGAGGGGGTCGCCGTCGACGAGAATCAGGTCGGCGAGTGCGCCTTCGGCGACTACACCAAGCTGGCCGGGGTAGGGATTGCGTGGTCCGGACATGGCGAGCAGTTCAGCGTTGCGGATCGTTGCCTGCTGCAGCGTTTCGGCGGGGGTGAACCAGCGGGTGAGTTTTGCCAGCTGGGCGCCGTGTCGGGTGGCGAGTTTGGCATCGAACAGCGTGTCGGTCCCGAACGCAACCTTGACATGGTGCTTCTTCGCCAAGTTGTAGGCGACTTCGGTGCCAGCGGCCACCTGCAGGAACTTGGCTCGGTTCGCCGGGGGCAGCGGAATCGTGTCCTCGTCGTCGAGGAACGGCTGTAAGCACCACCAGATGTCCTTTTCGGCCAGTAGTGCGACGGTGGCTTCGTCGATCAGGTGGCCGTGCTCGATGCAGCGGACGCCGGCAGCCACGGCAGCCCGGATCGCCCTGGGTGTGTAGGCGTGCACGGTGACGTAGGTGCCCCAGTTCTCCGCGGCCTGCACTGCCGCGCGCATCTCGGTTTCGGTGTACTGGGTGACGTCGATCGGGTCGTAGGTCGATGCACAGCCGCCACCGGCCATCAGCTTGAGTTGGGAGGCCCCGCGCCGCAACATCTCACGTGCGCCGCGAAGCACCTCGGCTTCGCCATCGGCGATGACCGCTGCACCGATGATCTCGGTGTAGCTCAGATGGCCGGCCACGCCGCGAGGCACCTCGTTGGGTAACCGGAAGTCACCGTGGCCCCCGGTCTGAGAGATGAAGCCGCCTGCGGGGAAGATGCGCGGTCCCGGGATCGCGCCCTCGTCGATGGCCTGCTTGATACCCAACACCGGACCGCCGAGATCGCGGACGGTGGTGAACCCACGCAGCAGCGTATCCCCAGCGCTCACCACCGCCTTGGCGAACACGTAGCCGAGTTCGCTGAGCAGTGCAGCGTCGGTCGGGATGGTGGCAAACATCGCGTGCCAGTGCGCGTCGATCAGCCCCGGGATCAGGGTCTTGCCGGTCCCGTCGATCTTGGGGCCCGGCAGCTCCGAAGAGCCCGCAGGTGCCAGCGACGCGACCAGCCCGTCGCGAACCGTGACGTCCATCGGCCCGCTGATTCGACCCTCAACGCTGTCAAAAACATTGACGTTGGAGATGACCAACGGCGCGGATTTCATCTCTGACTCCTCATTCGGCCTGCCCGTCGAATGTAGCGATCCGAAGTCGGTCGTGTTGACAGAATCGATGGCCTGGCAGCGGTAGGCGAAACCGCGGAACTCGGCGGCAACGGGCAGGCAATGATGCTCAATCCGAGCTAGGACGACTACAAGTACATTGTGGCCAAGAAGCGTGAAAAGGCGTGAACACGGATAGAATCTCCATAATATTCCGCAAATGCGGTTCTAGAGGGAGGCGGCTGTGCCGGCGATTCGAATCAAGGACGCGGCGATGCTGCTCGGGGTCAGCGACGACACCGTGCGCCGATGGGTCGACAGCGGCAGCCTGACCTGCTCCAAAGACGAGTCCGGGCGCAAGGTGATTGCCGGCGACGTGCTGGCCGAGTTCGCTCGCGGGAACGCTTCACCCCCGCCGAACCCCGTGGGGGTCGCCAGCTCGGCACGCAACCGCTTGGTCGGCTTGGTCACCAGGGTGAAAGCCGATCAGGTGATGACCGAAGTGCAGATGCAGTGCGGGCCGTTCACCATCGTCTCACTGATGAGCACCGAGTCAGCCACCGAACTCGGCCTCGAGCCAGGGGTCGTCGCGGTGGCGGTGGTCAAGGCCACGACCGTGATCGTTGACACGCCGGCAGGAACATCGTGAAATCGCTCCTCGGACCCACATTAGCCACGTTGAGTGTCGCGGCGCTGCTGGCCGGTTGTTCCTCGCCGCAACATCAGGAGATCACCGTGTTCGCCGCGGCGTCGCTGCAACCAACCTTTTCCGAACTGGGTAGCCAATTCGAAAAGGATTACCCCGGAACGAAAGTCACCTTCAATTTCGCCGGCTCGGCGGACCTTGTCACACAGTTGAAGCATGGCGCCCCCGCCGATGTTTTCGCCTCCGCCGACACGGCAAACATGACCGCGGCCGTCGATGCCGGACTGACTGCGGGCGAGCCGGTCAACTTCGCCTCCAACACACTGACCATCGTCACTCCGCCCGGAAACGCACTGAACATCACCACTTTTGCGGACCTGGCCGACCCCGGAACGCAGGTGGTGGTCTGCGCGCCGCAGGTACCGTGCGGTGCGGCCACAGAAAAGCTCGAACAGGCCACCGGCGTGAGACTGACTCCGGTGAGCGAGGAGTCGGCGGTGATCGATGTGCTGGGCAAGATCACCTCCGGGCAGGCCGACGCCGGGCTGGTCTACATCACCGACGCCTCAAGGGCCGGGAGCAGGGTCGAATCAATCCCGGTCCCGGAGTCCAGCAGTGCGGTCAACACCTACCCGATAGCCGTTCTGG
>Ga0209991_10001417_pt1 | contig 10886 bp, 6 predicted proteins | sample ChitaG_FD_183167 | JGI IMG/M metagenome (GOLD analysis project Ga0209991, IMG submission 183167) | Deep subsurface microbial communities from South Pacific Ocean to uncover new lineages of life (NeLLi) - Chile_00310 metaG (SPAdes)... | ecosystem: Environmental > Aquatic > Marine > Oceanic >... | reverse complement strand
CGATTTTAAAACCTTTCTTGGAAGTATTCCCGAAGTAGTTGTTGTGGTAGACGAGGCATATATCGAATTTGTTCGAGATAAAAAATGCGCAAGAAGCATTGATTATCTTAATGAAGATGCAGCAATAGTTACGCTTCGCACCTTTTCCAAGGCTTATGGTCTGGCAGGGCTTAGAATCGGCTATGGAATAATGCCCAGGGAAATAGCGGATCTGATAAACAGAATAAGGCTGCCCTTTAATGCAAATTCGCTGGCCCAGGTAGCCGCTATTGCGGCCCTTGAAGATAAAAAATTTTTGCAAAAGACTGTAGATCTTGTTCAAGAAGGTTTAGATTTCTTATACGATTCCCTGGAAAGGCTGGGAATTAAATATTTTCCTTCCCAGGCAAATTTTTTTCTAATCGATGTTAAGAAAGATGCTGATGAGATTTTTGAAAAGATGCTCAGGCAGGGGGTTATTGTCAGGTCTATGACATTTTATGGTTATCCTAACTATATTAGAATTAATGCCGGGCTTCGTAATGAGAATGTTCGTTTTATTAAGGCGCTTGAGAAGGTATTATGAAGCTCCTCCTTATTACAATAGATGGTCCGGCAGGAGCGGGTAAAACCACGGCAAGCCGGAGCCTGGCAAAAAGGTTTGGTTACAGATATATTGATACAGGAGCTCTTTACAGGGGGGTTGCATTTGAAGCAAAATCTAAAGGATTGAGCCATGATGACGATGTTGGGCTTGAAAATTTATGCATGTCTCTGGACTTAAAATTCGTATTTGCAGAAAAAGGGTCCCGTCTATTCTCAAATAATAAAGACATCACAGATCAAATAAGAAGTCCTGAAATTTCGATGTTTGCCTCGGCTGTTTCTGCAAGGACGGTTGTGAGGAGATATCTTCTGGATTTGCAAAGGGATATGGGGAAAGGTAAAGGGGTTGTGTTTGAGGGGCGCGACATGGGCACTGTCGTGTTCCCAGGCGCCGACATAAAAATTTTTTTAGATGCATCCCGCAAAACAAGGGCATTGAGGCGTTACAAGGAATTGTCATTAAAAACCTCCCTGACAATAGAGGCGATCGAACAGGATATCAACCAACGGGATGAAAATGACAGGACCAGGTCTCTGGCCCCATTAAAACCGGCTGATGATGCTATAATAATAGATTCAACCGATCTTTCCGCAGACGAAGTGGTCGAGCTTATTCTTTCACATATTGCTAAAAACATTGGATAGCGCTTGTATGAAATTAAAGGTTGTTTTATTATAGTTAGTTTATTATAAATGTAAAATTATGCAATTTTTTATTGGTTGCGACATTAAATACAGGTTAAGGGGGAATATTGGTTAATGGATAATTTTGTAGAAAACAATTCAACTGAAAAGATAGACAAAGACGATTTGGCAGAGCAGACTGGTGAAGAGCAGGCTGGTGAAGACCAGGCTGGTGCGAAGCAGACTGGTGAAGAGCAGACTGGTGAAGAGGTTAAACAGCAAAACGATGAGTTAAAATCTGATCAGCCTGTTGATGATCAACCGTCAAAAGATGTTCAAGACTCCGGCGACCCCGAGAAAAAATATGAGGATATGTACGCTGAAAGCTTTAAGCGTTTCGGAGAAGGAGAGCTTGTTACCGGCAGGATAATTGCGGTTGACAAGGATTATGTGCTTGTTGACATCGGCTATAAATCAGAGGGGCAAATACGTATTCAGGAATTCAAGGATGATGATGGTAATATTAACGCGTCTCAAGGAGACGATGTTGAGGTAATGGTTGAATATTGGGATGAAGAGGAAGAGCGTGTTATCCTTTCAAAAGAAAAGGCGGCGAAGGTAAAGATATGGGAAGACATTAAGAAAACTTACGATAAGGACGAAATTATCGAAGGAGTTGTTTTAGCCCGTGTAAAGGGTGGCTTTTCCGTGGATATCGGAGTGCAGGCCTTTTTACCCGGCTCACAGGCTGATTTGCGCCCTATCCGCAATCTCGACGAGATGGTAGGGAAGACCTTTACATTTAAAATTTTAAAATATAATCGAAAGCGCAGCAATATAGTTTTATCCAGACGGGTTATTCTTGAACAGGAACGCGAATCTAAAAGGTCTGCAACTCTTGAATCCATACATGAAGACAAGATTATTGAAGGTATTGTAAAGAATATTACCGAGTATGGTGTATTCGTTGATCTTGGCGGTGTTGATGGCCTTTTGCATATTACGGACATTTCGTGGGGGCGTGTTAAACATCCTTCGGAACTTTTTTCGGTCGGCGAGAAGATAACTGTCAAGATATTGAACTTTGATATTGAAAAGGAAAGGGTTTCATTAGGCATGAGGCAACTTACCGAGGACCCATGGGCAACTGTTACAGAAAAATACCCGGTTGGTTCCCGTATTACAGGCAAGGTTGTCAGCTTAACAGATTATGGTGCATTTGTAGAATTGGAGGAGGGTATTGAGGGGCTGATTCATGTTTCTGAGATGTCATGGACCAAAAAAATTCGCCATCCTTCCAAGGTCGTATCTATTGGAAGCGCTGTTGATGCCATAGTACTCGATATAAAACCTGATAACAGACGCATTTCATTAGGAATGAAACAGGTCGTTCCAAATCCATGGGATGTAATCAGTGAAAAGTATCCTGTTGGGACAACCATTGAGGGGAAAGTCAAGAATATAACCGATTTTGGCCTTTTTGTCGGCATAGATGAAGGAATTGACGGCCTTGTTCACATCTCGGATATTTCCTGGACCAAGCGGATAAAACATCCGTCTGAGCTGTATAATAAAGGGGATGTAATTCAGGCTATAGTTCTTGATATTGAAAAGGAAAACGAAAGGTTTTCTCTTGGAATCAAACAACTCGAAACAGATCCCTGGACAACTGTGGCAGAGCGCTATGAGGTTGGAAAAGAGATTACAGGCACAGTTACAAATATTACCGATTTTGGGGTTTTTGTGGAATTGGAAGAAGGAATTGAAGGTCTTGTGCATGTATCTGAAATCAGCGCTGAAAAGATAAAAACTCCTGTTGGGAAATTCAATATCAACGATGTCATAACTGCAAAGGTTATGAATATTAACGGCAAAGAAAGAAGAATTGGTCTTTCAATCAAGCGGCTTGATATTGAGGATGACAAGGCGCTTTTAGGTGAATATATAGACAACATAGGCCCTGCAACATCTGCTTTTGGAGATATCCTGCGCGAGAATCTTCAGGATAGGTCAAACGAGTAGAAATTTTATGCATTGAAATTAACTTCATGTTTTCCAGACGCCATCCATATCTTTTTTTTATTCTGATTTTTTCATCAATAATGGTTACGGCTTTTATTGGCTTATCCCTGGTCTTTATGCTTGCTGCAAAGGCTGCTTGTTTTGATAATCTTTTAAAAACAAGAGGAGAAAAGGTCGGAATAGTTGAGTTGACCGGAAATATTACTTCTTCCAGGGATATAATTCATAGTCTTAAACGTTTTCGTGAAAACAGTTCTATTAAAGCTATAGTAATTCGCATCGATTCTCCCGGCGGCGCTGTCGGGCCTGCGCAGGAAATTTTCAGGGAAATCAGAAAAACAGTCAAGACAAAGAAGGTTATAGCTTCTTTGGGTGCTGTTGCCGCATCCGGGGGTTATTATGTTGCCGCAGGCGCCGACGGCATTGTTGCGAATCCAGGCACTATAACAGGCAGCATAGGCGTTATCATGGGTTTTGTAAATTTTCAGGAGCTCCTCCGTAAAATCGGCATGGTCCCAGTTGTCGTCAAGAGCGGCCAGTACAAAGATATCGGTTCTCCGGTTCGTGAGATGACAAAAGATGAAAGAAGTATCCTCCAAAATTTATCCAACCGGATTCACAGGCAATTTATTGTGGATATTGCTAATGGAAGAGGGATGGATTTATCTAAAGTGGAAGGGATCGCTGACGGACGTATTTTTACCGGAGAGGAGGCAAAAAATCTTGGGCTCATTGACCGTCTTGGGAATCTCGAAGACGCAATCGAATGGGCTGGCCGCATGGGCGGGATTAAGGGGAAGATTTCTGCTGTTTATGCGCCGAAGAAGAAGTTTTCCATCCTGAAGTTTATTGCAGAGTCATCCATTAAAGAGATTGCAAACATGATGATTAATCCATCGTTGTATACAGGCTATCTTTATTCCCCTTCAAATTAATTCTTAGCCACAGACCCACACAGACAAGATTAAGACATTAAATGGGAAACACAGACATATGCAATTGGTTATACACCACAATTACTCGTTAAAAGCTTAACAGCAACTTATAAACTAATGCACGAAAGTCGCTTGGCTTGACGTGGCATGTGACTTCATTGCCACAAACAAATGAAAAAAGAAACGCCTAAATTCAACCCCGTTTGTCACATTGGTGTGCGCGAGAAGTCGGATGAGCGTATTTTAGGCAGTGGTGAATTCGTAGAGCAGTTGATTCAACAATCAGATCTGTCCAGAAAAGAATAGTTTTCTGTACATAAGCGCCTGCAACGCACTGTTTCATATATTCACAGAATCTGTAAAAAAGAGAATATCAGTGTCGAGGCGTTGAAATCAGGGAGTCGACGCCAGAAAGTTTCTGCGATTAGATCTCAACTGGCAAGGAAACTTGTTGAAGAATGGGGCGTTTCGCTGACTGAAGCTGGTCGTCATCTGGGGGTGTCGCCTTCTGCAATTGCTAAAACGCTTTATCGGTTAAATAGCTATAAGTCTAATTAGTCGAGGGCGTCCCCAATACACAGAATAGACGATTTTACACCTTCGGCGAGAGAGTCCGATGATGAACGTTGGGGCTTTAGACCTCTGGAGGGACAATCCCGGGCCGTCCCCTGCCCGCCGTTTTTCTGGCGGGACTGAACTTTGGAATCTGGATAAGGGATGATTAGCAGCAGCATTTAATTGCAGCATACTGGATAATCGTAACGATCAGATGCGTGGTTCGCGATAGTGGGAGATTCACCGAAAATTTTTTAATAAACTATAAGGGGAAGTGCGCCCAGAAATTAGCCGCTTTTCTATCTTATTGAATTAATTTGTTTATTAAAAACGTATACTTTATGCTTGACAGAAGGATTATAGGATGTCCCCAAAGTTCTAAGGGGCAAGGCGGACAAAGATGGCGACAGGAAGATAACCGTGGCAGAGCTGAAGCAATATCTAAAAGATAAGGTTCCTTACCGGGCAAGAAGGCTGACCGGAAGGGAGCAGACGCCGGTTGTGGTGGGGGACGAGTCGTGGGAACGAGAAACGAGAAATGTAGGTTGGGTTAAGTAAAGCGCAACCCAACAAAAAGCCTTGGAAAGGCGATAAATGAAACAGATATCGAGTCATATTATAGCAGCTATTATGCTTTTTATGGCGCTTAGCCTTATTTTGCCGGCATTTCTTTATGCAGGGACGGTAAAAGGCGTCACCGGCAAAGGCGAGGCTGCCGTGGTGGGCATAACAGCCGAGCAGGGCCAGCTTATTGCGCTTCAGAGAGCGCGGGCGGATGCTGTTGAGCAGGTTGCAGGCACAAGGGTTCTGGGTTCAACGCTGGTAAAGAACAGCGTGCTGGTTGGTGACTTCATAAAGACCTTTAGCCGTGGTTTTATAGTGAATGAAAAAGTCACGTGGCTGCCATTGGGGACTTTTAGCGAAAACGATAAAAGCGCCCCTATTCCGGTGTACAGGGTAAAGATTGAAGCTGATGTCATGATTCCTGAAAGAAAGGCTGACCCCGGCTTCTTTTTAGAGGCATCTATTAACAGGCCGTTCTATCTTGACGGAGAAGAGGCGGTTGTAAGTGCAAAGGTTTCAAAAAAATCGCATCTTGCTATTTTCAATATAAGAGCAGACGACCGTGTGGCCATGCTTTATCCTGTATCCAGTATAGTTAAAACATGCGCGCTTCAATCCGGCGAGACATTCTTGTTCCCGTCCCAAGGTTCAGGACTGGTTCTTGAGATGGGCACACTAAAAGGTCATAAGCAGGACAGCGAGGCATTTATGGTTGTGGCTCTTGATGCGGAAAAGAATGCATCATTTCAGTTTGCGGACTATTTTTCAGCAGACAGATTATATTCAGTGCCTGAGTTCTTTGAGATATATAGCAGGTTTGCAAAGGATGTTGTGGAAAAAATCCTGCCATACGAGGTAAGAAAAAAGGGGCTGTAATAGTTTTTTTACCACAGAGATCACGGAGAACACGAGATTGTTGGGTTAATAATAGGAACCAAAATATTAAATCCATTTTTAATAAAGTATACACCAGCGTTAAAGAGAGTTCATGGGAGGAGAAGGGCGATATCTATCTGCAAGAACCCCAGCTTTACAGCAATAAGAACTTAGGATTTTAAAAAGGAAATAATATGTGCAAGATTAATTTTATTTGTATTATAACTTTTCTTATACTGCTGGCAGGCTGTGCCACCCCCATGGCAGGCTGTGCCACCCCCATTCAAGGCCCTGCAGAAAAAGACTTCCTAGATAGAGTTGTCAAACCCGTGTTTGACAGTGGTAGCGATATCAATGCCAAGGACGAAAACGGCTGGACCCTTCTGCACAGAGCAGCTAGAGGGGATTATAGGAGGGGGGCAGAGCTTTTGCTTAAAAAGGGGGCTAATGTCAACGCCGAGACAGAAATGGGCTTTACCCCTCTGCACTGGGCAGCTGAAGAGGGGCACAAGGAGATGGTCAAGCTTTTGCTTTCCAATGGAGCGGATATCACGGCCCAAGTTAAACACAACGGACATACTCCTCTACATGAGGCAGTTTATGGAGGGAAAAAGGATGTTGTCGAGATTCTTCTCTCCGAGGGAGCGGATGTCAACTCCAAGGCCGGCAATTATGACAATACTCCCCTGCACATTGCAGTTTTTTGGGGCAAAAAGGAGATAGTCAAGCTTCTACTTAGAAAGGGTGCGGATATCAATGCCCTGGGCGGCCATTTTGGCAAGAGTCTTCCAATACATATAGCTGCTGAAAAAGATAACAAAAAGATGGTTGAACTTTTGATCTCAAAGGGAGCAGTTATCAATGGCAAGGATAGCTTCAACAATACTCCTCTTCACGATGCTGCCGAAGAAGGTAAAAAGGAGATGGCCCAGCTTCTTCTTAAAATGGGAGCGGATATAAATTCTAATGGTAGATGGGGTTGGACTCCTCTGCACTATGCAGCCGAAGAAGGTAAAAAGGAGATGGTCAAGTTTCTATTTTCTAAAGGAGCGGATATCAATGCCAAGAATGAAAGAGGCGAGACTCCTCTCTACAATGCTGTTGAAAAAGGAAACAAGGAGATGGCCCAGCTTCTACTTTCTAAGGGAGCGGATATCAATGTAAAGGACAAGTACGAATATACACCTCTGTACAGTGCAGCTGGAAGAGGTAAAAAAGATATGGTCGAATTTTTACTTTCTAAGGGAGCGGATATCAATGCTAAGGAGAAATGGGGTACCACTTCACTGCACAGGGCGGCAGAAAAAGGTGACAAGGAGATGGTCATGTTTCTGCTTTCTAAAGGAGCGGATATCAATGCTAAGAATAAAAGTGGCGAGACTCCACTGAATGAGGTAGTTGAAAAGGGAAACAAAGAAATGGTCGCCCTTCTTCTTTCTAAAGGAGCAAATACCAATACCCAGAATGAATACGGCGAGACTCCTCTAGTGGAAGCAATTAAAAAAAATCATCAGGAGATCGTTAAGCTTCTCCTCTCTAAAGGGGCCAATGCCAATATTAAGAAGAAGTACAGAGGTCTTACCCCCCTGCACATGGCAGTTAATAAGGGTAACAAAGAGATAGTCGAGCTTCTAATTTCAAGGCGAGCGGATGCTAATGCCAAAAATGAATCCGGCTTCACTCCTCTCTATGAGGCATCAGGAGGAAAAAAGGAAATTGTCGAGCTTCTGCTTCTTGGAGGAGCAGATGTAAATACCAAAGGAAAAGGGAACTTAACCCCTTTGATCACGGCATCTTCCGGAGGTCACAAAGAGATTGCCGAATTTCTTCTCTCTAAGGGAGCGGATCCCAATGCTTCGGACTCAACATATTATACACCCTTGCATTATGCCGCATCCCACGGTCACAAGGAGGTTGCCGCCCTACTCTTAAAATATGGAGCAAAGATCAATAGCACAAATAAATGGAACAAGACTCCCCTACAGTTGGCAACCAAAGAGGGACATATCGAGGTATCCATATTCCTCAAACAGTACAAACCGGGTTACTCTGTCTGGGAGAAATACCTAAAAATGAACACCACTTCAGGGTATAAAGAGTTTATCCAGCAGTATCCCCAAAACCTCTATCGAAAAGAGGCCATAGCTAAACTTAAAGAGCTTGTCGAACTGGAGAAGCTGTTTAAAGAGACCGGAAAAGGTTCAAAGACTAAAGTGCACATCTCTATAAAAGATGATCTGTATGGTGCCATCTCCTCTTATAAGGCAAAAACCGCTGATCCCAAGAAATGGCTCTTTATTGTGGGAGTTGAAAATTACGACTATACAGAGAAGGTCAAATACTCTAAAAATAGCGCCAAGGCCTTCAAGCGAGCTGCTCAAAAGGTTTTTGGAATAGGCGAAAGAAAAACCTATGGACTTATAGGTCCTAAGGCCACATCTGGTGCCATAAAAGATAAGCTAGACAGGCTTACTAGAAATGTTAAAAAGGGAGACACTATCTATTTTTACTATTCCGGTCACGGTGTACCTGATCCCAAGTCCAAAGAGGCCTTTATTCTTCCTAAGGATAAGGAGGTCGATTTTATTGGCAAGGATAAGGCATTTAAACTGACAAACATTTACAAAAAACTATCCAATTCCAAAGCAGGTAAGGTGTTTGTCTTTGTTGATGCCTGCTTTAGCGGAAAGACAGATAACAAGTTTATCTTTAAGGGTATTGCTCCGGGGCTTATCAAGTCCAAAAAAATTGAATTCAACAAAAAGAAGATGGCGATTATGACCGCCGGAAGAGCTAATCAATTCTCTAACTCCTATGATCAGAAGGGGCACAGAATGTTCAGCTATTTCCTTATTAAAAGCATGCTAAAGGGGAAAGGTAGGAACTTAAAAACCATTTACAGGGAGGTTTTCGTCAAGGTCAAAGATGCATCCTGGGAAAAGGGCGATATCTACAACCAAGAACCCCAGCTGGAAGGAAACATCAACTTAAAGTTTTAGAGGCATTGGCCCAGCGCTTGATGTTGCATGCAATTACTTTACAGGCTACCGCAAAACACACTTTGGCTGCTCTTCGTACACGCAGCTTACCGATACCATGGCTTCGCTTTAATTCGGACATCGTCGCCTCGATCCCTGAACGGATTTTATATCGTTCTTTCCATTCAATGGTCTGCTGCTTTGAATGCATCTGATCTCGTAACCGAAGCCCAGGTGTTATCTCTAATCGAAAATCTCCAACAGTGTCTTGATGTTTGCACCCGCGTTCGCGATGATTGGGCGCACGAACCGGGCATTGATCAAGCACGCTGCATTTGCGACATATGTTTCCATCGAAAATTGCGTGAAGAGAACGGCCCGTTGTGTTGTGGGCGCTCAGTATTCGATGATCTAAAGGGCGGTGGCCTTCAGGACAATTGACTACAAAACCGTCACTGTCAAAATCAAATTGGTCTCGGCCCATTACCTCATCGGATAAACGGCTACGATTGACCGGAGCAATAAAATCTACTTTGCGTTCTATTACCTTCAACGCGGAGGGAACCGATGGATAGCCACCATCGGCAAAAAGTGTTTCAGGCATTAAACCAGCAGCTTCCAAGCGATCGAGAATATCTGGTGCTTTGGAGATATCGGAGCGGGCAGCGCCATGGACTTCATAATCGGTAATGATCTCTTTCCTGCCTGAGTTGTTGCAGGTCTCGGTAATATGAGCACTGTATCCTGAGCCTTTATACCCGTATGAAGCTTCCGGGTCGTAGGCAGACTGGAGGCTGTCGCCTTTGGTCTTCTTTTTTATGTTTATTGCTGCTTTGTTTGTGACTTCGCATTGTTCATGAAAAAGACGTTTGAGCAACTGGTATTGCTCGCTATTTTTTACTTCTTTATCATTTTCAAAAACGGCAATTAATTTATATGAATACTGTGCAAGTTGTTCTAATTTTTCTTTGCGCTGATATTGACCTAAGCCAAACCAGCCTTCTGGTTCGCGTTTGTACCACTGCTGAATATGGTCGGGAATTTGTGAAAACCGGGCCTGATCCAGACTTTTAATAAATAGTGTAATCGTATTGCCGAACAAATCCAGCCGTCCTCGTGTCCGTATATTTGAGACAATATGAGTGGAGTCGAGTCGTTGTTCTCTGACAGATAAACCGAGCTTTTTTATCGCTGTTGTGCTAATTTTTTCAAACAGCTCTCGTATAAGACTCATTTCTGGATCTTTGGTAGCCAATCGTCTTCGGAACTCCACCAAAGAACGCCGTGACAAATACGCTTGTTCATCATTGACATCTAATGCGTAACGCCACCGAATATCAAAGCCAAATGTGTCAAGTACCTGTTGATCACTCAGGTCGTTTAGTTCCTGAAGTAAACATAAACCAAGCATGCGAGCAACGCTGAGGTTGGGCCGTCCGGTTTTGCCGTAAAGCATGGAAAATCTTTCTTCACTTCTGATTAGAATCGGCAGAACTTCTTTCTTAAACAATTGAGCCCAAGAAGATTTTAAGCGTGTTCGCAGTCCTATGGATAACTGAGTATCCACTCCAAATAAATTTTGTTGGGGGTTTGATTTTTTAAATATATTTAATTATAGCATAGATAGGCACATAAGAATAGTTACTTCTCAGGAATCACATTTACAGATTTGAAATTATGATTCTTTTGTGGGGCAAAGGGGGACGGGGTTGAATTTAGGCGTTTCTTTTTTCATTTGTTTGTGGTA
>Ga0209991_10001416_pt1 | contig 10892 bp, 9 predicted proteins | sample ChitaG_FD_183167 | JGI IMG/M metagenome (GOLD analysis project Ga0209991, IMG submission 183167) | Deep subsurface microbial communities from South Pacific Ocean to uncover new lineages of life (NeLLi) - Chile_00310 metaG (SPAdes)... | ecosystem: Environmental > Aquatic > Marine > Oceanic >... | reverse complement strand
GACTCAGCATCATTGGAAAAGTAAAAATAGCCTCCTAGAGCCAGGAGAATAGCGAGCAGAATAAGGATATTTCTGAGTCTCAAGCGATTTCCCCCCCGAGATAAGTCCCTTCTACTACCTTCTTCGCCACCAGATGATGCCCCCTATTACCAGTACTAGCAACGGCAGCAAGCCTATACTGGAATAATTGATGAACCTTTCTGCCTCTGGGCTAACAATCAGTCTGCGGAAGGGAAGGACCTTGCGCTCGATTGAAACTATCTCCGTCCCGGCGGTAAGTAAATCTATTGAGCTGAGGAAGAGGTCACCGTTGTTGCCGCTGTAAAAATGCTGGTTTGAAGCGAAGTCTGAATCGCCAATGACTATCAGGGTAGTTCCTTGTCCCTCAACAACTTCACCAGCTTCATCAGTTAGAGGAGCGAAAATGATAAAGCCAGGAAACAGGGGCCCCTCCAGGTCTATTCCCTCATTAAACTCAGGCTCTTTTAAGGGGTCAAAATCCTTTTCCAGCCAGCTATCCCCGGTCGTCCCCAGCAGCATAAACATTTGAATCTGGCTGTCCTCACTTAGCCAGACGACCTGTCCTCCACCTTCCTCTATTTGAAGGAGTACAGGCGTATATTCGGGGTTAGGAATTATAGCAGTAGCCCCTGGGAAATGGGTCTTTTCAAAACCGAAGTAATTTCTCTCTCCTGTTACCAGAGGGGTATCCTTATTGGGGGAAACATATGATGATGAGTCGATAACAATTCCATCCTCTATACTAACCCCCCAGGAAGAGAGCAATTGCTTCATTTCTTGCGGAGGGTTGGGATTTATGAGAATCAGTGCCTGTCTGCCGCTTTCCAGGTAACGCTGGATAATATCGACCTCGCTGCTGGTTAGTGACAGCTGCGGCGCGGCGATTATCAGGGCGGCACAGTCCTCGGGTATACTGGAAGTAGCCCGAAGGTCCAGTATCTCTACCTTAAAGAGGTTATCGAGCAGCTCTTGCCCGGCGTAGCTATAGTCAGAATAAATGTCACTCTCACCGTGCCCAGTGAGGAAGTACACCTTTTTCTGCACAATCCCGGTAACCTCCAGGATAGCACCGGTAAAGGCGTGTTCTGCTTGTACCGGAATAATCTGCTCTTCTACTAGTGCGCAGTACTCCAGCCACAATACCATCCGTTTCCCGCTCTCTCCTTCAAATACGATTGTCGGATACCTGTATTCTTGCGGGATGAGGGTTGTGCCATACTCTCTTGCTATGTCTGGATGCTCAGCCGGGTCAATAGATTCTATGCTCAACTGGTCAGTATAGTTCTGGTACTCTTCCAGTAAATTAACGGCATATTCACCGATAGATTCACCGGGAATGTGGAAGGCCATAATCTGCACCGGCGTTTCTAGTCCGCTGAGAACCTCCTTTGTCTGGGGAGTGAGAGTGAATTGCGCCACACCGGTGACGTCAAAACGGTGATAGCTTCCGATACTAATAGCGTTAACTAAAAGGATGATGCCGATGAAGATTGAAGCCATTACCGTAGCGCTAACGCCAAACCTCCCACGCCTACCAGTTAGGGCGCGGCTAACTCGCCTGAAATCAATGATAAAGGCCGTGGCCAAGAGTAGTATTCCCAGCACCAGGATACCCCAAGCTACGTATTGAATGCTGGGCAGCAGTAGCATAACTATGAAACCTATCAGCAGAGCTACCAGCCCAAGCACGGCGATTAGCCCAGAAAACCGATAACCTCTGGGGTTAGTCTGCATTTAACTCCACCTGCTGCTTTCGAGAGACCTTATCGCTAGAAATAGAAACAACACCGTGATACTTAGATAATAAATTATGCCCCTGGTATCAATTACTCCCCTCATAAAGTCAGGGAAGTGATAGTAGAGCGAGAGGTAGCTAATGACTTCTCCCAGGGCTTCAGGAAGTAAGTCGGCTGCCATGTCTAAGAACCACAAGGCACAGAGAATTCCCCCAGCGACCACTGCCGCTACGATCTGGTTTGAGGTCAGCGATGAAGCAAACAGTCCCACTGCCAGGGAGGTACAGCCCAGAAGAAAGAGTCCAAGGTAACCGGTAACAATAGGCCCTATATCAGGGTCGCCAAATCCTATGCCGGGAATGACACCCAAAAGGATGGGGTAGTAAAAGGTGAGCGCCAGCATTACGGCAAGGATGCCTAAACTACCTAAGAACTTCCCCACTATTACCTCGCTGTATCTCACCGGTGCCGTGAGCAATAATTCCAGGGTGCCCATTTTCCTCTCTTCAGCAAGCAAACGCATAGTGAGCACTGAAGCTATCAGCAGCAACAGGATACTACCCCATCCTAAAAAGCCTTTGATGCTGGTTTCAGAGTAGGTGCTTGGACTGCTTTGAAAGAAGAAGCCAGTAAGCATTAGAAAGATGCCAGTCACTACGTAGGCCATAGGCGATGCCAGGTAGGATTTGAACTCCCTGAGGGCAATAGTTGTCGTGTTTCTCACTGGCTCGTCTCCTCTTCAGTGGTTAACTTAAGGAAGATGTCCTCAAGGCTCATTTCTATAGATTCCAGCGAGAGCAGAGTCCAACCGCCCTGGACTATGGTTTCCATTATCTTGCCACGAGGGTCTTGCCCGGCAGAGCATTCAACAATGTAGTGAGAGTCTTCGTAGCTGACCTGAAGAACACCCTCAATCTGGCGCAGACGCTCAGCCACTTTCTCAGCGGGGCCTTTTACTTCCAACCGGATACGCCTTGAACCGCTTATTAAGGCGGAAAGATTCTCAATACGGTCCTCGGCTACAATCCTGCCTTCATTTATAATAATCACCCGCTCACAGGTCACGCTTACCTCGGAGAGGATATGGGTAGAGAGAAGGATGGTGCGCTCCTTGCCCAATTCCCTGATGAGCTGCCTTGTCATAGCTACCTGAATGGGGTCAATGCCTATCGTTGGTTCATCCAGAATCAGTACCTCTGGCTCATGGATAATCGCCTGAGCCACACCCACTCGCTGCCTAAATCCCTTTGATAGCTTTCCAATAAGCACATCAATATATTCTTCAAGGTGGCATATATCCACCACCTCTTCTATTCTGGTCTTTATCCTATTTTTATCTAAACCCCTGAGTCTGGACGAGAAGTTGAGGTAGGAACGGACAGTCATATCGCTATATAAGGGCATCGCCTCTGGGAAATAGCCAATGCGCTGACGTGCCTCCAGGGAATGCTTGCTCATGTCATAGCCAGCGACCCATACCTCCCCCCGAGTTGGTGCCAGAAACCCGGTAAGGATGCGCATCGTAGTCGTTTTCCCCGCCGCATTGGGGCCGAGGAATCCCACGACTTCTCCGCTCTCTACATTGAAGCTAATATTGTCCACGGCGAGGCGTTTTCCGTAATATTTGGTTAAATTTTCAACCCGTATCACTTTTCCTGTGCCTACCTTAACTAATCAGAAACAGACAATACCTATACCAGCCACTTTATTTTTTAGCCAGTTCCAACTGTATCCACCTATAGGTATAATCGTCAAAGCCGTTCTTGAGCCCGCGCCAGTCTACTTCATGTAACTTTATTTCTGCCAAAAGCCAGACCTCAAGAACCCCAGCCTTCAGTATTTGCAAAGAATCCTCATCCACCTCCCGGGCATCAGCCCTCTCTGACACCATAAGGAGATAGTAGAATATTTTAGTTGACGTGGGGTCGCTTGCATAGGCTCGGGGCTCGCTTACCTCACCGATAGTGAGGCTAAATACTACCTGGTCAAACCCAGGAACTAAAACGCCACGAGGCAGCCAGCCAAGGTCACCTCCCTTTTCCCCAGACTGCTCATCTACTGATACTTCCCGGGCAAGGTCAGCAAAATCTTCTCCGGCTTCCCATCTTGCCCTTATCTCTTCCGCATACTCGTATGTCTCCAGTAGAATGGCATGAAGGTGAACCTGCTCGGCTACTGTGGGCACTCTTTCGGCTAGATACTCATGGAAGCGATTGGCTAATAGACCAGTGGCTACATATTCTCTGTATTCAGAATCTGAGAGGTTGATTTCATTAAGTAGTTGGCGGTACCACTCCTTAAATTCACTCTCAGAAATAGTTTCGCTCTCCCCTCTGGCTATTCGTCTCAACTCCTGGTCAATATCCTCCGGGCTGACTTCATCAACATACTGTGGTGCCGCTATTCTAATCAGTAGTTCGTTAGTAAGCGCCTCAAGCATCTCAAAAGGGTCAGCGGCGGCTAGCCATGCTCTCCTCACAAAGTAGTCCATGTTGATAGAAGTATCATCCACTGTAATTATGGTGCGGCGGTTATATCTTGCGTCCTCACTGAAATAGTAGAAGACGCCTACTATAATCAGGATTAGGACAACAACCACCGAGGCAATAATAAATGCTGTCCATCTCCCTTTACGGCCTCTAGCTACAGCTTTTGAACCTGATGCTTTCCCTGCCGGATTACTACCAGGTGACGTTTTATTAAGTTGAGGCATGCCTTCTTTAATCCAATAAGGTATTTAGAGCGATTGGCTAAATGATTTGATTCAATAGATATTCCAGGTTATTTACTATGGGAAGAACAAAAGGCTCTGACCAGTGGATGAACAGTCTCTCTTCTCCCCTTGCTAATCTTGACAATCAGGCTTATTGGTCTACCCAAACACTAACCGGCTAGACTCGGTGACACGCCACCCAGTGCTCGCCACCAATGGTCCTCAATTCTGGCTCTTGCTCCTTACAGATGTCAATTGCCATACGGCATCTAGGGTGGAAATGGCAACCACTAGGGGGATTAACTGGGCTGGGCACATCACCAGTTAGCAGAATCCGTTTTCGCTGGCGGTCAACCACCGGGTCAGGTATAGGAACTGCTGACAGCAGCGCTTGGGTGTAGGGGTGAAGTGGATTATCATAAAGCTCATCACTATCCGTAATCTCCATAAGCTTGCCCAGATACATCACCGCCACCCGGTCGCTGATATAACGAACTACCGAAAGGTCATGAGCAATAAATAGATAGGTCAGATTAAGTTCCTCTCGGAGCCTCATCAGCAGCTGGGTGACCTGTGCCTGGACTGAAACATCCAGTGCTGAAACAGGCTCGTCGCATACGATAAGGCTAGGCCTTACTGCTAGCGCTCGGGCTATCCCGATACGCTGCCGTTGCCCACCGCTGAACTCATGGGGATAGCGCTCCGCCATATAAGGCTCAAGCTCCACCATCCTAAATAGCTCAGCAATCTGCTCTTTGTATTCCTTGCCCTTGACCAGGTTATGAACCAGTAACGGTTCACCGATGATGTTACCAGCGGTCATACGGGGGTCGAGCGAGGCATAGGGGTCCTGGAATATCAACTGCATATTCCGCCGCATACTTCTCATCTCTCCGCCCTTAAGTTTCGTAAGGTCCTTCCCCTCGAAGAGAACCTTGCCCCCGGTAATTTTATAAAGCTGCAGGATACAACGCCCGGTGGTGGTCTTGCCACAGCCGCTTTCGCCCACTAGCCCCAGAGTCTCGCCTCTCTTTATATAAAAACTTATCCCGTCTACCGCCTTAACATCAGCTATCTTTCTCTGCAGGACACCGGCGGTTATCGGGAAATACATAACCAGATTCTCTATTTCAACTAAAATGTCGTTCCTCGCCATTAGCAATACCTCACTTATCTCTTTGCACCTCTCCACTTCTAAAGCAAGCAGAGTAGTGGCCTTCCCCTACTTCTTCTAGCTCTGGTTTCTCTTCTCGGCACCTATCGATGGCAAGATAGCAGCGGGGACAGAAGGCACAGCCCTTGGGTAGACGGGCGAGATTAGGTGGCAGACCATCAATAACACTAAGCTTGCGTTCTCGGGCCAAGTCCAACCGAGGCACCGATGCCAGAAGCCCCATAGTATAAGGGTGTTTTGACTCACCATATAGGACATCGGTCGGTGCTGTCTCCACAAGCCGCCCGGCGTACATCACATTCACCCGGTCGGCATAGCGGGCGACTACTCCCAGGTTATGGGTTATAATAATCACTGATGTGCCGAATTGAGATCTCAGGTTGTCAATTAGTTCCAAAAGCTGCGCCTGAACAGTAACATCAACCGAGGTAGTGGGTTCGTCAGCAATTAGCAGTTCGGGATTACAACTCAATGCCATAGCAATCATTATCCGCTGCTGCATCCCCCCGCTGAACTGGTGGGGATAGTCTCTTACTCTACTCTCCGCATCCGGCAAGCCCACTAACTGTAGTAATTTGACCGCTTCCCCAGTGGCTGTTTTCTTATCCATCCCACGATGTAGCTCCAGCGCCTCAGATAACTGACGACTGATGGTAAGCACCGGGTTTAGGGATGTCATCGGCTCCTGGAAGATCATAGCTATTCGGTTACCTCTAATATGGCGCATTTCCGCCTCACTAAGCTTGAGAAGGTCCTGCCCCTTAAAGATAACCTCACCGCCGACAATAATACCTGGGGGATAGGGAATAAGTCGCATGATAGAAAGAGCGCTCACGCTCTTGCCACAGGCACTCTCACCGACGAGACCTACACTCTCCCCCTTCTTGACATCGTACCTCAGGCCGTCAACCGCTCTTACCTCACCATCCTCGGTGTAGAAATAGGTTCTTAGGTCTTTAATTTCTAGTACTTTTTCTTCATCTACTGTCGCCATCTTGATAAAGCAAACACCGGGGTTTAAACGACTATATCATTGGCTAGACGGCCAAACTAAACTCCTGTGTCTTTGCCCTCCTTTATATCAGTGCCAATACCTAAAATCCCATAGCTGCCTTCAGGTTGTGGTCAAGCCAGATGGTAGCATATAGTATGCTCTTAGAGGCTACTACTACCTCATCATCCATATAATCAAACTCTACTAAAGCTTATAGCATAGGCATGCTTTTTGTCAATGCCCATGATAAAGCCACAAAGCCCTTTCTCAACCCACCTGAAAAGGGGTTAGAGTGGTTATAGCATAGCCCCCCACTCTTGTCAACTCCTTGACTACCTAACACCATCCAAGTTCTTGGAACTGTGGAAAGACTACAAGAGAGAGGAGGGCATGTGTCACTACTCATATGGATGAGCACATACGCTTTCCCTTTATTATCATCAATGCTATAATTATTTTGCAATTGCAAGCTGTTTCCTCCATACCCTGAGAGGATGCTGAGCCCAAAATCCGGACGTGATACCGTGACTATAAAAACTAAAGAAGAAAAGCAATGACTGGCAAGGTTAGCATTATCGGTGCTGGAAATGTCGGTGCTACCTGCGTTCAACGAATTGCTGAGAGAGGCTATGCTGATATAGTCTTGGTAGACATCATCAAGGGTCTGCCTCAAGGTAAATCCTTGGATATGCTTGAGTCAATGCCTATCTTGGGATGTGATAGACATATCATCGGAACTAATAGCTACCAAGAAACAGCTAACTCAGATGTGGTAGTCATTACCTCAGGCGTTTCCAGAAAACCAGGCATGACTCGGGAAGAGCTGTTACAGATTAATATGAACATTGTTACTGAGGTTACCCGTAATGTAGTGAGCTATTCACCAAATTGTATTATCATTATGGTTACTAATCCGCTGGATGCTATGACCTATCTAGCTCTCCGCACTAGCCAGTTTCCCAGAAACAGAGTTATGGGCTTATCTGGTGTCTTGGATACTGCCCGACTTAGAAGCTTTATCGCCGCTGAGCTTAATGTATCAGTAGAAGACGTATCCGCCTGTATTCTAGGACAACACGGTGAAAAAATGGTCATTCTGCCCAGGCTGTGTACAGTTTGTGGCGTCCCGATAACCCAACTCCTGCCCCAAGAAACTATTAATCGACTGGTAGAGCGCACCCTAAAGGCTGGAGCTGAGATTGTGGGCTTGCTCAAAACCGGCAGTGCTTTTTATGCCCCATCAGCCGCTGCTGCCCAAATGGTAGAGGCCATAATTTTAGATAAGAAGCAAATCCTGCCCTGTGCTACTTACCTGGATGGGGAATACGGGATTAAAGATACCGTCATCAGCGTCCCGGTAAAACTAGGTAAGAGCGGTATTGAGCAAATAATAGAGCTTGAGCTAACCGCTGAGGAGAAATCAGCCCTAGCCAACTCAGCTCAGGCAGTGCAGGAACTGGTGAAGACTATAAAGCGGTAAAAGAGACAAATAGAGAGCTGATATAAATCAGGAAAGGAATTAATCCTGGTGAGAGATATTAAGGCACAAGAAATAACCAAGACTATATCCCGCCTTTGCCAGGAGGCGAATTTCTTTCTGGCGAGTGATGTCCTGGCTTCTCTTAAGCAGGCAAGAGAGACTGAGGAGTCACCTGCTGGGTGTGAAGTACTGGACAGAATACTTGAAAATGCCGAAATCTCAGCCAGAGAGAGAATCCCTTTATGCCAAGACACTGGTACTGCGGTGGTCTTATTAGAGCTAGGTCAAGAAGTTCATATAACTGGTGGTGACCTTTACACGGCCGTGAATGAAGGGGTACGACAAGGATACGACGAAGGTTATTTACGCAAATCTATGGTGCGTCAGCCTTACTCCGCCAGAGTAAATACTAAGGATAATACCCCAGCCATTATTTACACTGACATAGTCCCTGGTGATAAACTTAAAATTACGGTAATGCCCAAGGGGGGCGGCGCTGAGAATATGGCTCGCCTGGCTATGCTACGCCCGGCGCAAGGCCGTCAGGGGATTATAGATTTTGTGGTCAATGCTGTTGATGAGGCAGGCAGCAATCCTTGCCCTCCAGTTATTGTTGGTGTCGGCATAGGGGGCACAGTAGAAAAGACGGTTATGCTGGCTAAGCGAGCACTATTGCGGAAGATAGGTGAACCCAACCCGGATGCCGAGGTTGCCGAACTAGAAAAGGAAATTTTGCAGCGAGTTAACAATTTGGGCATCGGGCCGCAAGGGTTTGGTGGCAAGACTACTGCGCTGGCAGTCCATGCTGAGGTTTTCCCTTGTCATATAACCAGTATGCCAGTGGCAGTTAACCTGCAATGTCATAGTGCCCGGCACAAAGAAGCAGTTCTTTAAGTTAGCGAAGGTGGATAGTATGGTCAAAAAGATTATGTTACCATTAACTGATGAGATCTTAGCCGGTCTCAAGGCTGGGGATAATATCTTGCTCACTGGCACTATGTATGTTGGGCGGGATGCCGCCCACAAGAGGATGGTTGAGGCTCTGGAACAAGGCAAGCCTCTGCCATTTGATATTAAAGGGCAGGTAATCTACTTTATGGGTCCCTCCCCCGCCCAACCAGGCCAACCGATTGGGTCAGCCGGACCTACTACCAGCGGTCGTATGGATAGCTACTCACCCCGCTTGATAGCTGAGGGGCTTAAAGGGATGATTGGCAAGGGCATGCGCTCACAAGAGGTGAAAGATGCCATGAAGAAGTACAAAGCAGTGTATTTAGCTGCCATAGGCGGTGCCGGTGCCCTTACCTCCAAGACCATCAAGAAATCGGAGGTAATAGCCTATGAGGAGCTTGGAGCTGAAGCAATTCGCCGTCTAGATGTAGAAGATTTCCCAGCCACAGTGGTAAATGATATTTATGGCGGCGACCTTTACCAGGAGGGAAAAGCCAGATATAGGATAGGCCAGAGGTAGAAGTCTAATGAACCAGTATGACTACATTATAGTTGGCAGTGGTATTGCCGGGCTTTATACTGCCCTGCTGGCAAAAGAACAGGGCAGTGTGCTTATTATAACCAAAGGCAGCATTGATGACTGCAATACCAGATATGCCCAAGGGGGGATTGCTGCCGCTATCGGCAAGAACGATTCTCCCCAGCGCCACTTCAAGGATACAATCGCTGCCGGGGATGGCATATGCAATGAAGAGGAAGTACGGATATTGGTCAACGAAGCCCCTGACCGCATTACTGACCTAGTCAAGTTTGGGGTACCCTTTGACACCCTTGATGGAGAGATTGCCCTGACTATGGAGGCAGCTCATAGCTTGCCCCGGATTCTCCATGCCGGGGGTGACGCTACTGGCGAACATATTGAGTTCACCCTAAGTAAACAGGTGCGCACCTCTAAGATACAGGTGCTTGAAGATTGCCTGGCGACTGAGATTCTGGTAGAAAGGGGGCGAGTCTCGGGAATAAAAGCCCTTGATTGCCACACCGGCTCTATTGAGGAATTTGAGTGTCGCTTCTTAATTCTAGCTACCGGTGGTGCTGGGCAGTTATATAAGTTCAGTACTAACCCAGAGGTAGCCACCGGTGACGGCATAGTTCTAGCCTTTAACGCCGGGGCAGAGATTACCGACATGGAGTTCATCCAGTTTCACCCCACTGCCCTGCGCCTTCCTGGGGTAACCCCGTTTCTCATCTCCGAGGCTGTCAGGGGTGAAGGAGGGATACTGCGTAATGTTGACGGCTACCGCTTCATGCCTGACTACACCCCTGAAGGTGACCTAGCACCACGGGATGTAGTCGCCCGCAGCATACTATACGAGATGAATAAAAATGGCTCGGATAGGGTTTTCATTGATGTAACCCACCTGCCACCCCGCGTTATTACAACTCGTTTCCCCCACATCTACCGTTTCTGTCTCGACCATGGACTAGATATTACCAGGGGTTTGATACCGGTGGCACCAGCGGCTCACTATATGATGGGTGGCATTAAGGTCAATAGCTGGGGAGAAACTAACATAGCTGGATTATTCGCTTGCGGTGAAACCGCCTGCACTGGAGTTCACGGAGCCAATCGGCTGGCTTCAAACTCGCTTCTTGAAGCAGTCGTGTTTAGTAAAAGAATCATAGAAAAAACCAGAAAAGGAGCTGTGACAGAGGCACCGGCTGCTAGCAAAGTTGTGGAGGTTGACCACTCACTCAGCGACAGGCAGGTTCCACAGGTGGTACCGGTGCCAAGTCTTTCTGCCATGCAACAACTGCAATGG
>Ga0209991_10001415_pt1 | contig 10898 bp, 7 predicted proteins | sample ChitaG_FD_183167 | JGI IMG/M metagenome (GOLD analysis project Ga0209991, IMG submission 183167) | Deep subsurface microbial communities from South Pacific Ocean to uncover new lineages of life (NeLLi) - Chile_00310 metaG (SPAdes)... | ecosystem: Environmental > Aquatic > Marine > Oceanic >... | reverse complement strand
TAAAACCGGTGCGAAATATCATAAAATGGAATCACTCACAGGCAGAAAGGATGTGATCGACCATTCTTGGGTACTCTCACTCTCGCCCAATGGCAAGTTCTTGCTTTATGAAAATCTTGTGATCCCACTGAATGAAGAAGAGCCCTTCAATCTTGTGGACATGGATGCTTGGCGCGGAATCTGGTCTCCCGACGGAAAAAAGGTTGCATTCTACACAAGAGAAGGGCCCATCTGGATAGTTCCCGTTTCTCAAGAAACAGGAAAAGCGGCAGGCCCCCCAAAAAAGCTCCTCGATATCGAATTCGGGTGGCAGGGACCTGTTTCCTGGTCACCTGATTCAGAAAAAATCGTTTTCTTTGGAACCAAAGGAGAATACCAAGGTAACATTTGGACCATTTCAGTCGAGGATGGCACACTGACTCAGATTACAGATGATCCTGTGTTTGAGGGACGTCCCGTATGGTCACCAGATGGCAAGACTATCGCCTATACTAAGACTAATTCTGAGATATGGGCTATCTCTGTCGACGGGAGAGAGCCACGGAAAATCTTTGGTCGCGGTCGTCCTGTTTCCTGGTCACCAGACAGCAACTGGATAGTATTCTCCACTCCGGGCCTTCAGTATTGTCTCTTCCGTTTAGCGGACGAAAAAGTGTTTGATCTAGATACGCCCGGCGTAGGGGGATTTTTTTCCTGGTCGCCAGATGGAAAAAAGATGCGTTTTTACCGTTCGTCCTATGAATATTCTTGTGTTCTCAAAGTCGTGTCTTCCTCCGGCGGTCCATCCTTCCAACTTGGAAGAGAGCTCGGACTTTGGCCGTATGTTCACCATTGGTCTCCCGATAGTAAGATGATAATCACAAATGGGGGCGCACCAATTGACATGAAATATCGGGACGATCTTGCCTTCTGGATAATCCCTATTGCAGGCGGTGATGCCTTCCCATTGAAGATAGACGTATCGGTCATTGGCAAACCTCGTGCCCGGTCCTTGTCGCCTGATTGCAAGAGGTTGCTTTTTTTCGTTGAGAAAGGCGACGGAAAGGAGGATCTCTATGTAGCTCCGGTTTCGCTGAAGGATGCTCGGACAACCGGACCCGCCGTTATGGTTTTCAAAGGACGGGATAAAAAGCCCGTTGGCTACGGCAGAAGGGATGAATGGGCCTGGTCGCCAGATGGGAAAAAACTTGCGGTGGTCCATGGAGGAGACATCTGGGTCACATCTGCAGACAAAGGCGAGCCTGTGAATATCACACAATCTCCGGAACACGAAACCTTTCCGGTGTGGTCTCCTGATGGCAAGATGATTGCCTATACAGTAAGATATGACGAAAAAGGAGGGGATGAACGAAGCCTTCATATCATCCCTGCATCCGGAGGGAGGGCGAAGAAAATATTGAACACCTCTGACAAGGAGGCGTTTGACTGGTCTCCCGGAGGAAAAGAGCTGGCCGTTATCTCTGAAGGAAAGATCTCAGTCATTCCAATCTCCGGCGGCAAAACCCGGGAGATTTTTGATCTTGAAGAATTCCACATAGAGGACGCCGGAGTGCTCAGCTGGCTGCCAGACGGAAAACACTTCGCCTTTATAGGCGAGAAAGAAGAAGAATGTCGGATATTCCTGGTCTCTGAAAAGGGAGACGAAGTCACAGAGTTAGCCGCAGATGATAACAACTGGAAGGATTGGCTCTATCCCTCTCCGGATGGGAAATGGATTTCCTATGATTCTGAAGGAGAAGTTAAGGTACGTTCCGAAGGAACCATCTGGGAAGTTGATATGAAGGAGCTTCTGAGCAAAGGAAAAAAAGAGCAAAAGAAATAACCAAATCATAAAATGGGACGGTTCCGAACTAAGGGGCTTAGCAGCCACTAAAGGCCAGATCCGATCTAGTTCATGGAGTACCTGTGGATATAAGAGGAAAACTGATGGAAAGAGATGTCTTTAACGCTGAAAAAAACCGCAAACTGGGTTGTAAGTTTTAATACCGATCTTTTCAGCGACACTGATTAGCATGTTATCAGAGACAACAAAAAGGTCAGCACCTACCGCAATGGCTGATGCCAGATGAACAGCATCGGCACCTTTCAAGGGATACTGAATTGCAAGAGACGCCGCAGACATTGCCAAGTCCTCAGTAAGCGGGATCTTTTTAAATAAGCCACCCCAGTCTTTTTCTAATTCTCTCATCGCCTTTGAAGCCGATTTTTCCAACATCTCCTTGTTTCGTAATTTCCTGCCAATAGCGGCAGCAAACTCTGCTAATGCCAGTGTGGAGACAAATACTTCTTTTACTACCGAGAAAAAAAGATCTTCTAGTTCTTCCGAACCAAGTTCTTGCACATATCGTTTTGCCAGTGTGGAAGTGTCCAGAAGAATCTTCAAACGCGCATCTCCCGAATAAGTTCTGAGATCAATTTTCCTTTTCCAGGGGAAATTCTTTCTATCTTACGTTTAAGGAGTTCAGTGGTTGATCCCTGATTTAGCTTCGAAATCTGGTATCGAATAACAGCGCTCTTAGTTCTTCCTGTTTTTTTGCAGTATTCTTCAAGAGTCTTGTATTCTTCATCTTTGAGTTTGATCAAAAGTTGTTTCATCATTTGTTACTCCAATTAGATATATTTGGATATTATTATATATCTTTTTTAACACAAACACAACTCATCAATTATATATATTCATAAATATTAGACGAATCATAGAATTAATGAATCTCAAATAAATTATTAGGAAGAAAAAATAGAAAAACTATGTTCCAAAAATACCTTTTATTACAGCTGACTATAAATTTATTGAGCGTGTAAAGGATTTTAAAGGCATAATCAGGCTATCTGAAATGGAGATAAATTAGCGCAGGATGAATAAAGGACTCTCCTTTTTTTTCTTTTTCTGTGAAAAATTGAAAATCAACTGAGAATATGTTAATTTGATTTCAGGATGAGTAAAAAACAAATTTCCCAGCAGCAAAAACAATCGATTATCAAAGGAATAGCTTCTCGACTTAAAAAACGGAAAAATATCATTTTTGCCTATATTTTCGGTTCATTTGCCCAAGAGGAAAAATTCTCCGATATTGATATCGGTGTCTTTGTTAGCGAAGAAATAGGTGCGGAATCCTTGAATTTTGAATTTGACCTGGAAGAAGAAATCAAATCTTTTACTCATCTTCCCGTGGATGTCAGAATTATCAATCATGCTCCTCTATCATTTGTTTACCATGTGATAAAAGAAGGAATTCTGATAATAGATAAAGATGCTGGGAAAAGAGCAGATTTTGAGGGAATAATCTTTAAGAAATATTTGGATTTTGCCTTTTTTCGAAGGCAATATTTGAAAGAGGTCCCAAATGCCCCAATTTGATCCAGATAGAATGTTAAAGCTCGTTTCTCAGATGCGAGAAGCTGTGGGACATCTTAAAAGACTTAAAGAATGTGAAAAAGCAGTTTTCACAAGCGATCCCGATAAAATAGGGAGCACAAAGTACAATTTTATAATTGCTATTGAATCTGCGATTGATATGTGTAATCACATTATCTCTCGTAATGGCTACAGGGCTCCTGAAGATTATGCTGATGCTTTTGCTGTACTTGGAGAGAACGGAGCTTTCGAAAAATCTTTTGTTGATGACTTAAAGGAGATGGCAAAGTTTAGAAATAGATTAGTTCATATCTATTGGGAAATTGATGAGAATCAAATCCATGATATTTTACAAAATCGCTTAGGAGATTTTAAAGCATTCCTTGATCAGCTCGCTAAGTTTCTAAACTGGTCTGACATATCTTAATTAAAAATAAAACTCCTCATTAACTTCACTTTAATTTCTATGAATTCTCCATGTGTCGACTATTGCCGCGACTTGGATTCTTTCCTGGTTTTCGTTCCCGGCAGAAAGTTCTCCATCACCCAAATATCTACACTTAGAGTGGAGGAACAAAAGGCCATTCTCTGTCCATCGGGATGAAGACTCAAATAATTCAATCGTTTCATCTCCAAACCAAGCTTCTGCGGTTTTTCTTCGTCCAAAGAAATCTGCCACAGGCTGCATTTATTAACATCATCCTTGTATTTGGCGAAAACCAATCCCTTTCCATCGGCTGCCCATGTGGATGTCAAAAAAGTCTCTTTTTCCCCAAGCGTCAAAATTTTTCTGGATTCTCCACCAGAAGAAGGCATGACATACAGGCTATTCAATAGGGTTTCCAAGTTCCGTCTCTCAAATGACAACCAATCTCCATCTGGAGAGAGAGACATGTGAAAACACCCAGACTTAAGCTCTTGTTCTTGGCCAGATTCAATATCATAAACCTTGAGAGTGAAGGGGAGTTTTTCGAGAGATTCATCATGTTTTTGGATCGTATAATAGAGCTTCCTTTTATCAGGCGACCAGCTAGCCCATGAGACCCAGTGGAAATCAGGGTCGAATGTTTTCAGCTCTTTCGATTCTCCAGTTAGTGCATCTATTTCATAAATCCCTGGATGCGAGAAAGAACTTTCCCCTACCACAAGGATAGATTCTCCATCTGGAGACCATTTGATAGGCTCAACATCATTCAATTCGAGCCTGAATTCTTTCTGTCCGTCAGCGCCTTCTGACTTAATGCAAAGAAACCAGACATACTCGCTTCCGAAGAGCCTGGAAGACATATAGGCCAGAGACTTCCCATCCGGAGACCAAGCGGGATAAAGATTTGAACCCTCATACTTTTGAGTTGCTTTTTCTGGTGAAGTCTTAAGTTTGGCTTTTTGCCTATCGTATGTGGCCGTGTAAATATTACTCGTCCAATTGTCCTTGACGTAATAAAAAGATCCACTTTTATCAAAACCCAGCGGATTGATCCCTCCCAATTCCTTTTGTACCAGCAGGGGGTCTCCCTGGAGATGTCCTCCTTCAATTCCTACAATCCAAGAATCTAAGGATCCTCTCCTATTGCTGGCAAAAAAGAGCTTTTTCCCATTAGGCGATAAGTCAAGGATAAAATCATTGGCCGGATGCTCCACCAGCTTTATGTCCTTCCCCTCTTCCAAAGAGTAAAGAAAGATGTCACGTTCTGAGGAATCTTTCTCCTGATGCAAATCATAGACTATGTGCTTCTCATCAGGTAAAAGCAAGGCGCTATCTAGAGGGTTAAGAGGCCTTTCAAGCTGCTTTATCATCCGGATCGAGCCATCTGCAACTTTGACCAATGCAAACTGACCTGTCATATCCCTTTTTAAGAAGGCAGCTAGGATATGATTTCCATCCGATGTCCAGTCCAGAGGATACAAAAAAGGAAATTCCTCACTGTGCAGGAGAACGCGGGGTTCCGGATTTGTCAGTGGAATAATGCAGAGATCACATCCGCCCTCGCCGGGTATGCCTAAACTCGACCAGCCGTAGGCAATCTTCTGGCCGTCGGGAGCCCATATGGAGCCGGAAGCATACTTCATTTTCTTAATCAATGACATCCTTTCTGTGGCTGAAAGCTTTTCCACATCACCGAATATGGAAAAATTATCCGTGAACCGCGTTCTCTTCTTTGTGAAAAGATCAAGAACAGCAATGTCGCCTCCGTGCCTATCTGTAAAAGCTATGTATCGGCCGTCTGGAGAAACACTGCTCAGATTGTTCATCCGCACATCGAGGTTTTCCCAGAGTTTCCTCATTCTGAATTGTTTGTCGTTTCTATCCGCCCCGGTTTGGGCTTTCAAGATGAAAGAGAGTTTTTCTTTAGCCAATCTGACCGCTTCTACCTGCCCAGGATAATTAGCGACGACTTTTTGAAAAGCTTTTTGAGCTTGTTTTGCCTCTTTCAACCCTAGCTTTTCATAACAAAAGCCGATATAGAGTTGAGATTTGGCAGCGTAGTCTCTTTGATCAGGATATTTTTGGATGATTTCCTCAAAGAGCTTTATTGCTCCTTTGAGGTCGCCTTTTGTTTCCATGGTGAATTTTGCCTTCTCGAAAAGCACCTTGTGTTCTGAGGAATTCTGAAATCCGAAAGCCATGAGTACGGCTGCTGTAAAGGCAATGAAAATAAAAGTCTTTTTGGAACTCATGATATTACCTCCCAAGTGTGAGTTTTTTTGTTTCTCAAGTTGTCAAATAAAAGTAAATGGATGTAAAAGACTGTAACAAAGTCAAAAGGTTGCTCTAACAATATCATCGTTATATGTTACATTCGCAACATCGGTCTTTTCTTTACTTTTTTTTATTTTTTCTGGGTTTTCGCTTCTGGCAGGAAGTTTTCCATCACCCAGATTTCAGCACTCGATTTTCCAGAATAGAATGTAATACGTTTTCCATCGGGATGAATACTCAGGCGGCGCATCCTTTCCATTGCCAAATCTAGTAGTTTTTGTGGCTCTCCGCCTTCAAGAGGCATCTGCCACAATTCGCATGCTTGTCCCTCTCCTTTGGACATGTCTTTAGCGAAGAGTATTTCCTTTCCGTCAGGAGTCCATGCGTATGTATTGATCCCATTTGACTTTATTTTTATAAGATCTTGAGATTCTCCGCCTGCAATGGGAATGGCTTTGATAAACCAAGGCCAACCTGGTTCGGCAGTGATAAATGCTAAGTATTTCCCATCAGGTGAGACAGACAATTGGCCTATATCCGGAGGCGCAGTCTTCCGATAGACTTCCTTCACCTGACCTGTTTCAAGATCATGCCTTATGATGCGAGCCCGCTTTTTTGGCCATTCAAAGTAAGCATAGAAGACAGACTTTCCATCAAGAGAAAATGTAAAATCTTTGATGTTTGCATCGGGCTCGCTTTCCGCAACCAGGGTCTTGTCGCCGGTTTTAACGTCAATCTTGTAAAGACCCAGGAAGACTTCTTCATCGCTCCCTGTGACAAAAATGGAGCGCCCATCAGGAGCCCAGCGAAGACGCCCGAAAGATTTAAGTTTAGGAAAGAGCTCGCGCACCTCACCGGTTTCATCAGAACGAATACAGAGGATGTGAGAACCTGGACCTCCTAAACCTGGCTTCCGTTCCGAAATGTAAGCCAGATATTTGCCATCTGGGGACCAGTCCGGCGAATAGTTTGAGCCCACGAAGCGCTGTTTAACCTTCTCTGGTTGAGCCAGAACTGTCCCCTTTTTTAAATCGAGGGAGGCAATATATACATCCACCATCCCGGTCTGGAGACTGTAGTAAAATGAACCTTTGTTGGTAAATCCAAGCGGCGATATTTGACCTATTTCTTTTCGGATCAATTTGGGATTACCTAGAGGTTTGCCTTCGGCAACCTCAACCATCCAAGCATCATAAGTTCCCGTTCGGTCACTGGAAAAGAGTATGATATTGGAGTCAGGTACCCAGCCAAGAACCCAGTCATCAGCAGGATGATTGACCACTGGAATTTCTCGCTTCCCGGCTATCGAAAATAAGAAGATATCGTGCTCTTGAGAATCTTCCTCTTGTGGATAATCATAGACAATGTAGCTTCCGTCCGGCGAAAATATTCCATTCCTCGGGTAACTCTTTATTTCTTTAAGAATTTGTAAAGAGCCGTCCTTAACAGATATTAGCCCAGCTTGGCTGTTTTTATATCCCCTTATGAGATAAACGAGGATATTTTTTCCATCAGGTGACCAATCTGCTGGAAAAACCCATTCATCCTTCTCTCGATAGAGAATACGAGGTTTGGATCCATCGAGCCCGATGATCCGCAGCTCAAGGAAGTTATCTTTGTTAAACCAGGCATAAGCGAGCCTTTTCCCATCAGGGGACCATCTGGAATCTTGGACAAATTCATAGGATTTGTCCCATGAACCTTTTTTGGTGATATGATGCTTTTTTCCTGAAACAAGTTCCCTTATAGCCAGGTCACCAGAATTCATGTCTGCAAAAGAAAGGTACTTGCCGTCGGGGGAAATCTCGCCATTGGTATCCACATCAGGGCCAACCCAGACCTGTCGAATTCTGAATTCCTTAACACCTTCTTTAACAAACGTCTGGACTTTTGTGAGTGTGATGAGTTTTTCTCTGGCCACATTGACTGTTTCAATCTGCTCAGGATAATTAGCGACGACTTTTTGAAAAGCTTTTTGAGCTTGTTTTGCCTCTTTCAACCCTAGCTTTTCATAACAGAGGCCGATATAAAGTTGAGATTTGGCGGCGTAATCTCTTTGTTTTGGATATTTTTTGATGATTTCCTCAAAGAGCTTAATCGCTCCTTTGAGGTCGCCTTTTGTTTCCATGGTGAATTTCGCCTTCTCGAAAAGCACTTTATGTTCGGAGGAATTCTGAAAGCCAAAGGCCATCGTAATGGCTATGGTAAAAACAATGCCGATAAAGATCTTTTTATTAATCATTGTGCTGCCTCCTGTTGGCGATTTTTCTCATTTGCCAACAATGTAGCCCTTTTTCTTTTCATTGTTGTCAAATAAAAGTAAAAGAATGTAAAAGATTGTCATCACCCAATGAATCGATACCCTTCTCCGTAGATCGATAGAATATATTTGGGATGTGATGGATCCGTTTCAATTTTTTTCCTTAATTTCAGTATATGATTGTCAATGGTCCGGGTTGTTGGATATATATCATAACCCCAGATTTTATCGAGCAATACCTCTCTTGTTATCACTTCTCCCTGGTGGGCTATGAAGTATTTTAGAATTTCTACTTCAAGTGATGTGAGATCCAATTGTTTATCTTTATGCTTGACTTTGAAGTGGGTAAAGTCAATTTCAACATCGCCGAAGCAATATACTTCAGGGATTGTTTTTGCCTCCCTTTTCTCGCGCCTCAAGTGAGCCTTTATCCTGGCTAAGAGCTCCCGGATGCTGAATGGCTTGGTCATGTAATCGTCGGCTCCAATTTCCAGTCCCACCACTTTGTCAATCTCTTCTCCCTTGGCTGTGAGCATGATAATCGGGATTGTTACGTGTTTTTGACGAAGCTCCCGGCAGACATCCAGACCATTCTTCTTTGGCAGCATAATATCAAGGATAATCAGGTCAGGAGTCTCTTCCATGGCTTTGCGAAGACCTTCCTCACCATTAGAGGCCCAGTCTACTTTGTATCCCTCGTCTGCTAAGTTGAGTTTCAAACCTTTGACCAGATCTTCTTCGTCTTCGATGATTAATATCTTTTCTTCCATTTTGTTCTATCCTTTTTTTGGATAAGAGAAAGGGAGAATCACAGAAAAGATACTGCCCTTCCCTGGCTCGCTCTCGACTGTGATCCGGCCGCCATGAGCCTCGGTAATGTGCTTAACTAAGGTCAAACCCAATCCACTTCCTCTGGTCTCAGAAACAATTTCATGCTTTGAGCGGTAGAATCTTTTAAAAATTCTGGATATTTCTCTGGGCGAGATACCTATACCTTTATCTGCGACCTGGAGTACTGCATTCCCGTTCTTTTTGAATAACTTTACTGTTACTTCTTTATCCTTTGGCGAAAATTTCATGGCATTACTCAATAGATTGACTAAGATGCTCGCTATTGCATCTCCATCAAAATTCATTTCCAGAAGATCTGTGGCAATATTTGCTTGAACAGAAAAGCCTTTCTTCTCCAGATGATAGCGATATGATTCTAAGGTGTCTCGGATAACCTTACCCAAATTGGCCTTACTAAAATTGAACTCTTTTCTTCCCATCTCAATCCGGGAAAAATCAAGGACATTGTTAATCATGTGCGAGAGGCGCTCGCTTTCTTTTGTGATTATTTCATAGGCCTCTTTCCTTTCTTCGTTTGTAAGGTTTTGTTTGCGCTGGAGTGTCTCACCGTAGAGGCGTATAAGAGTGAGAGGAGTTTTCAACTCATGGGAGATATTATGAACAAATTCAGTTTTCAGGCGTGTTGTTTCCGATTCACGGGAGATATCACGTGCTATAAGAAAAACACCTAAAAGCATCAAAACCACAATAACTGTTAGCAGAACACCATAGAAAAAATTCTCTCGCAAAGCTGTCTGCTCAAGGTCATTCAATGCGGGCTGGGAAACAACAAGTTTCCAGGGCAGAGGAAACTGGCGATAAGAGAAAGTTAGAGAGTCTTTTGAGAGCAATTCTTCTTTTCCAGTCAAAATATTTTGACCGCTTTCATCAATGATTTGAAGATGAAGTCCAGAATCCTTTGTTATATCTTTTAAAATTTTTGGCAAAATTTCTTTATTTAGCGTGGATAGATCCCAGCTAAAGCCACCATAAAAAGTCTTATTTGCCTGAAAGTTCGGCAGAATGCCATAAGAGATGAGGCAGAAATCTTCTCCGCGAGAAGTAATAAAGCGTTCTGCTTGTGCTTCGCCTCCCATCCGAGAAAGTGTAAGCTTTTCTTTTATTTTTGGAACGGCTTCTCTTCTAATAAAATCTGTAAAAATCAACGCCTGAAGGTAAGGAGATTGTTGCTTTCGGAGGTCCTTATAAGATTTTTGAATCTCGGGAAATTTTCCTTCTTTAAATTTGCCATTTAGAATTGACTCGATTTCAGTTATAAAAAAATCATATGCAGGAAGGTTAAGAAGCCAAACTCCATTCCGTATTTTCTCATAGAGCTTGAGCAAAATTTCCAGGCTATCCTCTTCTTTTCTTAGACGCTGGTGAATTTCAAATAACTCAATGGCAGCCACTACTCCGTAGGGATGTCCGGCTTTGTTCTGGAGCTGTCCAAATTTTATAGAAAGCTCATTGTACACTTTGTTAGCTTCCTCATATTTTCGAGAAGCTGAAAGACAACGCCCCAAGCCTTCTAAGGCAATTGCCTTGTGCTGCCTTGAAGGAGCAGACTTCACGCATTTCTGATATAAATCAGCAGCACGAGAGTAATTCTTCTGAGAGAATTCAAATGATTCTGCTCTTTGAAGTGTTTTAGCAAACTGGCTGTCTGATACATCCTTTTCCCATTGAAAGACCGAGCCATCCTCGCTTCCAGTTTTGGGGATAATTATTTGGTAGTTATTATCGAGCAA
>Ga0209991_10001414_pt1 | contig 10899 bp, 6 predicted proteins | sample ChitaG_FD_183167 | JGI IMG/M metagenome (GOLD analysis project Ga0209991, IMG submission 183167) | Deep subsurface microbial communities from South Pacific Ocean to uncover new lineages of life (NeLLi) - Chile_00310 metaG (SPAdes)... | ecosystem: Environmental > Aquatic > Marine > Oceanic >... | reverse complement strand
CTTCTCCGGTCCGTATTCCGTTCTCGCTTCTTGTCTCTTCATCCTGAGCATCACTTTCGCTCTGATCCTCGTCTGGGGATTCAGCCAGCCAGTCGGAGGGCACTGTCTTCTCCTCCACGGGGGCTATCGGCTCGGGCAGAGGCGGCTCAAGGAGCGTGATGAGAAGAACCGCCAGGCCCACGAGAAAAACGGGGATCCCTACAACTAATCCAATGATGATCTTGCGTCGCTTCGTCATGTTCCTCCAGCCAGTCGTTGGCGTACCCACTTGCTACCGATATGCGTCGATGCGATCGTAGCCTGTCGCGGTCTCCAGCCAACCGACTATCGTTGACAGACCTTCACAGATGCCGCCGCACTTTGCAACAGTCCTCTCTTTGCTCGGCTGCTCCATTTGGGCAAGGACGCAGGTCTGTCGCGCTCAGTCACCGGCCGAAATAGGGCCTGCGCCGTAATAATAGACGGTCAGATGATAGTGCAGGTGCTCAAGGCAGATTTGCGCTTCTTGCTCTCAATGCTACACTTGAGGTTGAAAGGAGGCGACTTTGGAGACACTGAAAGCAATCAAGACTCGCCGGAGCATCCGAAAGTACACGGAGTCAGCTGTACCCGACGACGCGATAGAGACTTTGCTCGCGGCGGCGATGGCTGCGCCCTCGGCCGGAAACGAACAGCCGTGGCATTTCATAGTGATCCGCGATCGCAACATGCTCGAAGAGATAAGCAAGAAGCACCAGTATGCACAAATGGCGAAGGATGCCCAAGTGGCGATTGTCGTTTGCGGCGACGAGACTCTGGAGAAATACAAAGGTTTCTGGGTTCAGGACTGTTCGGCCGCCACACAGACGCTGCTCCTTGCCGCTCATGCTCAGGGCCTTGGCGCCGTCTGGTGCGGGATCTACCCGGCCAAGGACCGTGTTTCAGCCTTTCGGGAGCTTCTCAGATTGCCCGATCACATCGTCCCTCTTTGCGTGGTTCCGATCGGGTATCCAGCGGAAGAAAAGCCTTCTGCCGAGCGCTACAGTTCCGCGCGGATTCACCATGAGGCTTGGGAATAGAGGAATCTAGATCCCATCGCGAGGTCGTTGAGCCTGTTTTCTTGTTATCCTTGTGCTGGCTCGATTTGCTCTTCCGATCTCGAGTGGGCTTGCAGCATTTCCAGCACTTCTCGTGCCTTCCGCCCGCTGGCGGTTCTGAAGACGACCCGTCTTTCGCCCGGCCAGGCGAGAATAACGAGTTGCATTAGGCCCCGCGTAAACCACCAGTCTCTGCGTTTTACGACACGTACCGCGTCGAGCTGAGAAAGGACATAGCCATCCCGCCGCCTCAGAACGCCTGCCGTTGAATCGATGATCAGGGTATCGGCGATCTCTTCGGCGGGCAGATCTCGGCGGTGCCTGTACGTTCTCCAGAGAGGGGTAAGGACGAAAAGAAGCGCAAATCCGACCCCAAACGGGGTGGCCCATGTTGTGAGGGAACGACCCGAAGAGAGAGTTTCAACAAGCAGCGCCAGACCAACACAGACCAGTAGAACAGCAAGCGCTGTGAAGATGGCGAGCGGGTAGGCCACCGGCCACAGTCTTCGGTCGATGAGGAGCGTTTCTGCACCGTGCTTGCGGATCTCGTATCCCCACTCGCGGTAGATTTGTGAACCCTCGAATGCCCCCTTCACAATGGGAAGATATTAGCGCTCATCGCTCTTTTCGAGCAACTGCGATGCCTATCGTGCCGAAATGAGAGCGGACCCTATGGATCGGCTTCAGCGAGTGACGTGCGAACAGGCCGTCCAGGCCGCCTCGACGCATGAAATCGTGGAAGCCGGCGCGGGGTGAGGCAACTGCGCCTTCAATGACCTTGTGCAACTCCGCAACATAGTATGTCGAATGGCGACGGGTGACAACTCTATTCCTGTCATCCCTTAAGATACTATGAGGAGCCGAGTGGCACAGACTCCTTTTCCGGCTGCTCCTTGATGAATCACGGTGTGCGTCCTCGGGGTTACGCGTAGCGTCGGGGCTTGTACCCGACGGGTTTTCCCACCGTGTGGTAGCCTCAAATCCTCGGGCGTTCAGCCTGTTGGCAACACGCGTGGCTGTGAGATCGATGATGGAATCGCCCCGTCCAACAATCGACGTCAAGTCTCGTTTCTCATCGCTCGCGCCAAATCGTTCTCCCCTGTAGATGCTAAGAATGAAGACCCGACCCCAATCAACCACTTGGGGGGCGGATGTGGTGGGGCAGTTGAAGAACTTGGGTTGGCCGGGTTTCCGTTTGGGAAGGGAGAGGGAGTTGTCGTGTTCGCCTGATGACGGGTCGGGAGGTAGAGAATCTACTTGGACTAATTCTTGTTCAAAATTATCCAATGTCTTGTACCTCTACTAACGTTCCCTCAAGGCCGGCAAACTCGTTCTCCCGGTGGGTCAGAACCACGACCTGAACCTCTCCGGACGCTGTCAGCTGGTTGAGCAGCTCTACGACCCGCGCAGTGCGTTCGCGACTCACGTGGACACAGGGGTCGTCCAGGATGAGCGTCTGCGGTTCCTGCTCTGCCAGATGCGCCGCGATGCTCATGCGAAGGAGGGTATTCACCAGCTCTATGAGCCCTTGGGAACCGTCATCGAACTCGCACTCGGCATCCCCCTGCAATCGCTGGGGGACCAGCTCGTCGCCAAGAGTTGCGAGCCTGTAGCGTCCTCGAGTGGCAGTCGCTAAGCGAACGTCGAGATCTTCTTTGATCGGGGCGATAACCCTCTGGATAACAGAGGATCGAACCGCTTCCATCGTTTCTTTCAGCAGCTTGATGGCTTCGGCTCGCAGTGCGACCCGTGTGAAACGCGCTTCCTCGGAAGAGATCTGCCGTTCCAGGTCAGCCGCCTTTGCGTAGTAACCCTTATCAGAAGCCTCTTCTAGTTGCCGAGCGAGCTCTTCTGCCCTTGCTTTCTGCTGCTGGACGCGTTTTTCTAGACGATCGTACTTCTGCTGCGCGGTCGTGCGGCGGATCTCTGCATTCTCCTTTAGCTTCTCAAGCTTCGCGCGAACGGAATCAAGCTCTTTCGTGGCTTTCTGCAGTTCCTCCCCGGCACTCTTTGCGCGGGCTTGGCACTTATCCGTGCTTCCGCTGCGATCGCGGTGTCGGTCGAGAGACTTTCCCGCCCCTTCCTTCCGGGCTTTGGCGGCTTGGTACCAGCTTTCCGCCTTCTCCGCTTCGTCCCGCGCATCCTCCAATCTTTGATACAGCTTATCTCGCTGTTTTTTGGCGTTGTTAAGCTGCTCCTCTATCTCAGAGATCTCCTGGCCCAGACGATCGACAAGCTGGTCCAGTTCCTGGTCAGACAGCGTATCGTGTGCATCGATCACCCCGTGCTCTTTTCGATCTTCCTGCAGCTTCTCAATCTCCCGGTCAAGACAAACCAGCGTGGAGTCGATCTCGGAGAGCGGGCGATTATCACGTGTGGACCGCTCTGTGTTGAGCTTCCCGAGTTTAACTTCCTTCTCCAGCCGCTCCTCACGGAGTGCTCGGAGTGCCTGAAGCGAGTCGGCGTTGAACGGTTCCAGCAGGTTTTTGACTTGCTGCTCGATCTCTTTGGCCTCATCGGCGAGTCGCTGCGCTCGGCTCGTGTCTCCCTCGACGCAAACGCTTCCGCCCGAGGGTGGCGCGATCAGCACGTCTTCAATCGCGGTTCCCGTTTTTCCCTCGAGAGGCTTGCCATCGAGCAGGATTTTGAGGTCGGTAACCTCATTCACTGTGACCCGTAGGGCCGAAGAGCCTATCGCAGAGCGCTTCGCTTCAGCCTTTCCCAAAAGCGTTGCGATCTGTTCAATGAGATCCGCACTGGGTGTCTCGCCGATCAATTGGACCTTCAGTCCCTCGATGTCCTGCTCGATCTCTCGAATCCGATTGCGCACCTTCTTCAGCCGCTTCTTCTCGGCTCGCTTGCTCTTAATGCCCAAGAGGTCTGACGCATCCTGCAACGAGCGACGCACTTCGGCAAGCCGGCCCTCCAAGTCCCGCACTCCCTCGCGTGCCTTGCCCAGCTCATCGCTTGTTCGATCACGTTCCGCCACCTTCGAGGCCCTCTCCTTGCTGGTGGCATCGAGCTCCTCGGCAGCCTCACTGTCCGCCTTCTCCAGTTTGCGGCGATCCTCTAGGACGTGTTTAGCACTATCTGCCTCGGCTTTCTTCTGTTCATGCCTGGCTTGGGCGGCCTCAAGCTGCCCTTCGGCACCCGAGAGATCGACGTGCTCCTGGAGAGCTTCCTCCCATTCTTTCTTTGCCTGATCCGCATCCTGGTTGAGGGCGGGCAGCCGGGCCTGGATCTCATCATAGCGCTGGCGCTTCTCATCGAGCTCATGGAGCGTCGCTCCCACGTCCTCTTTGTCCTTTCCGAGCCGATCGAGCTCCTCTTCTATGCGTTGCCACTCCGATCTGGTCGAAACCCGTCCGGTGGGGGTGAAAGTCTCCTTGTACACCTCACCTACCAGATCTAGGACCGCGTTGAAGTCGTCGCTTACACCTGCTTGGGGCAATCCCAGGTGGCCTATCGCCTGTGAGCGATCCTCTGGAAGGTCTCGCTCATCCTGGGGGACGAAGAGCCACTGGAACGCTCCCCAGTTGCCCGGTCCCGCACCCTCAGAGCTGCCGGAGAACGTGACTCCAAGCAGTTCTCGGAGTTGTTCATCCGCGTCTTGGTTCCTGGCGATTGGCATCCAACCCCCGTCCTTCCGCTCTGAGAGGGTGGCCGTTCCCCTCTGTCCACCAAAGGCCTTCTCGATGCGCAAGACCTTGCCGTTGTGTTCGAATTCGAGAATCACCGTGGGAACGGCGCCACGAATGCCGTAGGGAGCAATATGCTGCACCCACTGGGCCGTGCTCTGGCAACGGTCGAAGAGGGCTCGTCGGATGGCTTCGAAGATCGTTGACTTGCCCACTTCGTTCGGCCCCGCAAATATGGTGCTGCGGCCATCGAACAAGATCTCGTGCGGACCGCCTCGGAACTGCCTCCAGTCGGTGAGTGCTAGACGTAGAAGCTTCACAGGCCCGCCTCCCTCGTGAACTCTCCAAACAGGCGGATGGCCTCTCGCACCGTTGTTGAATCAGCGCCCTCGGCTGCATGAAGCTCGTGCAGTCTGCGTAGGACTTCCTCAAGCGAAGCGTCGGTCAACGTTAGCGATGCTTCGTCACTTCTTCGCCACCGAAGCTGCTCATCGCGGACCCGTAGGCCCAGGATGGGCTCACGGAACCTCTCTAGGATTTGCTGATATTCTGAATAGAGCGGCTCTGGCAGCTCTCCCGATATCTCCAAACGGAGCAGGTCAGAGTTTGCCGTCTCTAACAGCCGACGCAAACGGTCAAGGTTCTCATCCTCCACGAATTCCACCCGCTCATTGCGCCATATCAGTTGTCCAGATCGGATCACTTCTACCTTGGGAAGTGAGCCTTTCTCCTCGATCTCGACAATCAGGACGTTTCCGGCATCGACCTCTCCATAGGACGTCTGCTCGGGGGTTCCCGAATAGGCGATGCGACAGCGGCCATCCTCTGCATCGATCAACCGCGTTCCATGCCAGTGACCGAGTGCCAGGTAGTCCAGGCCAGCATGTTCCACGTGAGCAGGATCGAGTGGGAGAGTGATCCCTTCTTCGTGCATTCCGAACGCAATCGTCGTGAGATGACCGTGGGCCATCGCGATGTGGATGCCCCCCAATCGAGTAAGGTCTGGAAGCGCCGCCAAGGGATCCGCGCTGGAGTATCGGCTGAGCACAGGAAATGGGTGTAGCGTGACGCCGTCGCGGATCTCAGCAGGCCGGGGTTCCAGGTGAACGATGAGGTTCGGGATCCCTCGAAGCGCGCTGCGATTCCAAACGCTCCCCGGACCAGGCAGGTCGTGGTTGCCGGGAATGGTGTGAATCTCAACGTCGGGGTGGTCGCGTATGATCCGGGCGACGGCCTCTACATCACTGTAGGAGACGCGGTTGTCCTCGAACAGATCGCCGGCGGCCAAAACGAAGTCCGCATCGTGCTCCTCGGCGATGGAGAGGATTCGGTCGATCGTTTCGATGCGCTGTTGCGCAATCAGTGTTCCGGCCTGCCCCAAGCCTCCGCCCTTCATCCCGATCTGCCAGTCTGAGGTGTGAAGGAATCTTACCACACGAGTACCTCCTTTCTGGATTGTATCATCTGAGAACTTCCGGGTGTTGGACTGCAAGACCTGAGCCTATAGAGCCTGCTCTTCGAATTATGGTATGTGTCCCCCGAACCCATACCCCGAACCCATAACCCATCGAACCCCGCTTGTAGATCGTATTGGACCTGCTTGAACAGTGTTTCGGACATTATCACCTCCTATCTCACCGCTATTCCGCCCAGTCCTCGCCCAGGAGCTCCGCTTGCGCCACAACAGTCTCCGTTGCCTTCTTCTGCTGGTCGGGTGGGTGCCGTGCTTGCGCAGGATGCGATCGACAAGACCGTAGACCTTCACAGTGGGCCTTCAGGAAGTGTGTCATTGTAAAATCTGACCCCGAGTACCCCTACTCCACAATCGCCTTCACAAGCGCGTCGACTGCATCCGAGTAGAACTCGATGCTCACTTTCGTGGCGAGGTCATCGGGCAAGTCGAAAAGCTGCTTGCGTGATGACACAGGCATGAGGAGGGTTTGCGCTCCCTTCTCAATGCCTAGTTCGGCTACAGCGACCGGGTTGGGGATCATTTCCACCGAGCCTCCAAGGTTGAGCGCACCAACAACAACCAGGCCACCCTTGGTACTCCGCTCCATGAGACTCCCACACAGGGCAATCAACACGGGCAGCCCGAGACCGTGTCCAGACGTATCGGCATCCATCGCCCGCATCTGAAGCGAGAACTCATGTGACCGTGGATCTCGATCCCCGACAAGCTCGCGAGATCGCACATACAGATTCTGTTCGCCATACCGAACGCTCTCTCGAAACGCCGGCGGGACTGGTGCGTTGAGGATCTTAATACCACTCCCCGGCCCAGAGGTTGCCTCTATTCGGTACAGCGCCGGTGCACCTCCCTGATCGCCAGGGATGATTGCCCAAACCTGACCGGGGGGAAGCGGATCAGCGTCAATCGCCTGGTCGCTATGAAGCTCCGGCGTGGAGATGAACTGCTCCACTCCATTCACGCCCACGAAGTAGCTGAAGTGCGTGTTTCGGAACTCAGTCCTCAGACAGCGCTTCTGCTGTTCTTTCACTCGGCGCCTCGTCTCAAGCGCAGCGCGTACGATCCGCTCCAATTCCTCGTCCGGGATCTTCATCTCCGGGTCAGGGAAGAGAAGCTTCAAGAGACCACTTGTTGTCTTGTTCACTGCTTCGATGTCACGTCCGCTGAGTGCGCCACCCCAGTTCACTCTCCCCTGCAAGGCGGACACGCGGGTCCCAGTACGAAGCCGATTCCAACACTCAGAGAGAAAGTCGCTGACTAGCCCAAAGTGGTTGGTCAGGTGCTCGTTGGGGTTCACCTTGGGAAACTCCCAGCCCGGTACGTAGGCGTGGATCCGGTCCATGAACGCCGTGTCGTTACGTATTTCCGGCGGAAGCGGGCTTAGAAGGTGTGCAATCCTCTGCTGCTGTTGCACATCGACGTTAAAGTTACCCACCATGGCCAAACTACCGTCGGCACGGATGCTTTCTTTCCCTCGGGAGAACTCTCCCGAAGCCATGTACCCCTTCATGATGTTGATGCCGTCTTTCTGATAAAACGCGATCCCGGAGATCTCATCGAAGCAAACAATGTCATAGAGACACACTAAGCCACGCTGTCCATTAGCTAGGTTCACGAATAGCTTGGCTACGGTGGTCTTTCCGCCCGAGATTAGGTGCGAGTAGGGTGAGATCTGCTGGTATAGGTGGCTCTTCCCTGTACCTCGCGGGCCCAACTCTACGAGATTGTAGTTCCGCTCCACATATGGAACCATACGGAGGAGAACCACCCATTGTGCCCGCTCACTAAGCGCCTCTGGCTCCAACCCAACTGATCGAATGAGCAAGCGGATCCACTCCTCCGTTGTGAACTGCGTTCGGGCTTTCTGTAGTACTTCGAGAACATCGGGTGTGGAGAGTTGAATCGGGCGCAAGCTCTCGATCGCGAATGGGCGTCCGTTGCTCTCCTGAGCTATCGCCGCATCGTATTCGAGCGTGATCTCGGCATAGAACCCGTCGAGAAGCATCCTCTCGTGTTCATGAACCAGGTCATCGGCAATGCGCACATCATTCAGATTAAGGCTTGGCAGCTCGGCGAGGAAACAGTCGTTCTTTGAATCGAGACGAGCCTTCACCAGGTCGATCAGCTTCTCTGAGCCTTTCTCTCTTGCTCGTGCCTTGAATAGCTCTGCCTGGTTTGCCTTAACTGTTCGCTTCTCCAACTGCCGCTCGACAATGCGGAGGCCCTCTTCGATCTCTCCTTCGTCGACCGTCGCGCAGTAGCGTCCCAGAAGAAACTCAACGACATAGGTCGGCACTGGGTACTGTCGGCTGTACTTGCGCACAAGATCCTTGCGAACGAGGTATCCATCGAAGGCCGAGGCCACAAGGCGATCTAGGTAATCAAGTTTCATAGTCACGTATCTCCTCCAATGGTTGTCGATTCCTTGGTCAGCAGGTGGTCCGCGCTATCCAGGATTACGACACAAGCGGCGGTGCCCTGTAGACCCTCATCCTCGACCAGCAAACTCGCTCGCCCGTCGGAATCAAGAGCCTTCGGTTCGACCACGCTGGAGTTCGGATCATTCGGCTTCGTTCGCAGATCCGCCTTCAGCCCAGCCACAACGGGATCAATGGCGATCCGAGATCGCAGTCCCGCCCAGCGAATCTCTGTAACGCGAATCTTGACATCAGAACTAACACCGGATGCGACAAGGATCAATTCAGGAATCACGCATTCCTGAGGGCTGATTCCACCATGCGCGTACTCCCGACCAGAGATGAAGCAGTGAATCCCCGGAGCAACAGCGAATCGCTCGCTCGGATTCCAGGTCCACCCGAATACAGGGATCTCGACGTGCGAGGTATCCTTTACCGCCGCGCAGCGAGACCAACGGCTCTCCGCCAGGTACTTCGGAAGCGAAATGAAAGGCAGTCCCCCGGGCACGAGCAACCATCCGTGGTCCGTCACAACACGGACCCGTTTCCAGCCGACAGACAAGAGGCCCGTTACCGTCTCCAGCACCTGACTAAGCTGGTCCTCGATTTGGCCAGCCAACCCCATCCCAAGATCATGTCCGAGCTTGTCGAACTGGCCGCACTCCGCCCATCCTTTGGCTCCCGTTTTCAGAGGAGCCCCCAATACTGTCTCCTGCGCCAACTCGAACCCCGCCTCTTGCAGGAGATGGCGAAGATTCTTGGCGTCCAATGGCTTGTTGTCAGCACCAGACTGCGGGGTGTAGTCCGCCCCAAGCACGCTTCTCTCGACAATGTTTGAAACCGGTGAAACAGCTGGCTTTGCCGTTGCGGTGACAGTGGGGAGCGCTGACCAGCGCCAAGATCGGCTCACCTCAAGGCCTCGCTCCTCCGCAAGTGCTGCCAACCGCTCGCCCAGATCGTAGCGGAGACCATCTACGAAAAGGACGCAATCTCCGTGTTGGACATCCGGAGGCTTGCTGCGCTCCAGAAGGCCATCACTCTCCGTGGCGAGACATTCCTGGAACTCGGTTGCCGCATCTTCGAGCCACGGCAGATATGCGCTACGAATCGCGGCGACCATAGCCTGACGGTCTTCGTTCCTGCTCACGCATTCCATCGCGCGAAGGATGGCCCCGTCAGCGCGATAGCCCTTTTCCCGATACTGTTTCGCTATCTCGTCTACGCTGGGACCTCCCAACGAAGTGGCTGTCGTTTCCGCTAGGACCGCAAGCTGCTCAAGGGCGAACGCAAGCGGGCACATACCGAGCTTCGCCCACACCCATGACCGGCGGCCGCCGTGTTCTGCTTCCAACGCAAGGATTCGCTCTCGGGCAGTCGCCACCGGGACATCGGATAGCCCGTTCAGCGCTTCCCGGAGGCCGCATTCCATCGATTCCGCTTCGTCCGGCCAAGCATCGGGGGTGAAGAGTAGTGAAGTTGGCTTTGCCCTTTTGAGCAGGGCAGGAATCCCAGGATAGAGCCCCGGAGACTCGCTGAACCGTTGCCAGACTCCAAGCCATGCTCCCTCTCGGAGACCCAGCTTTTCCCCTCCACTTAGCTCCCCATCCTCTTCTGGATCGAAGCCGTAGTCCTCTTGGCATCGATTCCGGAACGCAGTCCACTTCTCGCTGTCCCACTCGCCTCGTGTCTGTTCAGGATCGCTCAGCCAAACCAGGAGATCACGTGGCGTGTCTCCAATCATCAGCTTGTCGAAGTCCTCAGCTTCAAGTCTCCTGCCCGCAAGCTTGGCCGCAGGAGTCACTGCAAGGTAGCGCAGGGCCCCAAGCATGGCTTGACGGCTTTGATTGTCTCGCGCTACATCCAGCCCAAGTCCGCCATCCTCTGACATGAGGAATGCCTCTACTGTCCAGTCTCGCCCATTCTTTTGGGTCCAGATGACGCCACGATATTGAAGCTCCACAAGCGGCTTCAGCTCCTCGGGGCAATCCTCGGCAGAACGAAGCTTCTGCCGTGAAATGCCTGGCATATAGATGACGGGAACAGTCTCATCCGGCCACGCCAATTCGGGATAGCTGGTGGTCCGAACGTCTGATTCGATGACGGAACGCAGCCAGATCGCCGGTCCGCTGCGGCTCGCAGGTTCGTAGGCTCCAAGCGTCAGCAGCTCCGGCATATCCGGACGAAGGCATTCGACGAGCGCTCGCCATTGCCCATTTGAGTCGGCCCAGAGAATGGCAGCCGGACGTACAACATCCCCTGGATTGTGCTTGGCTGCCTCGGCCAAGGATGCTCGAACC
>Ga0209991_10001413_pt1 | contig 10903 bp, 9 predicted proteins | sample ChitaG_FD_183167 | JGI IMG/M metagenome (GOLD analysis project Ga0209991, IMG submission 183167) | Deep subsurface microbial communities from South Pacific Ocean to uncover new lineages of life (NeLLi) - Chile_00310 metaG (SPAdes)... | ecosystem: Environmental > Aquatic > Marine > Oceanic >... | reverse complement strand
TCATCAGCCGCTCGACGATAGGCGCGCTAGCTTTTCCAAATTGTTTACGGGAGTGTCTTCCGCCGCCATGCAGAACTCCGCTCGGCTCCAGCCGGATGTACTGCTTCAGCCCTGGGTCTTCTATTGCGATATCATCGGCTGGCCATTTGTCGAAATACTTGGACACCATTCCATCACCGCGTGGACTTCTCCTTTCGCCCCTTCACGAGTTCCTTCAGTGAAACATCGTTCACTTTGATTACCTTGTAGCGAACGCCGGGGATATCACCGTACGAACCACCCCTCGAACCCCCTATCCCCTCGATGGTAACCTCGTCGTGCTCGTCGATGAATCCAATTGCACCGTCACCCGGGGTAAATGCGGTGACCTGGCGACTATTCTTGATGAGCTGAACGCGAACGCATTTCCGAATCGCGGAGTTTGGCTGTTTGGCTTCGACCCCAACCTTTTCGAGGACGATCCCTCGGCCTTGTGGAGACCCTTGGAGTGGATCAGCTTTTTCGTCTAGCTTGAGCATCCGCCGCTTGTACTCGACGCTCTTCCATCGGAACCGCTGTCGTCTGGAACTCAGCTTCCGAGCCGCGAATTCCCCTCTAGAACCTTTACTCACGTTACCCACCTAAAATAGTATTTCCCTTCAAACCTAAAAAATCATACAAGTGAGATATCTTGAATCCCGTGGTGGCGGAGGACGAGTTTCTTTGCGCATCGGATCCTCTTGCCCTCCCGGCCGACGGCTATCCCCCGGTCTTGTTCCTCGACATCTATAAACGCGATTTTTCTGCCCTCACGTTCCACAATGTTGACTCTCCTGACCTTCGCGGGCGCTAGGGCATTTTTCACGAACTCTACTGGATCCGCGGAGTGTTCAACGATTTCAACGCTTTTCCCGATTACTCGTTTTGCCTTCTGAATCTTATTTCCTCCCTTTCCTATGGCGAGGCCGATATCCCCTGCTTTCACGACGAAAGTAAGCTTGGCCTCGTTCTCGTGGATTATACAATCGTAAACCTTCGCCATGGTCAGACCCTCGAAAAGTGCGATGTAGCGCATTTCGTCGGCCCCGAGTTTGATGCTCATCTCGTTTCCCCCAAGCTTAGGATATTTGAGTGCCCAGGCTCCAGAACCGCGAGCACGCTTACCAAAAACAGTTTACCGCAGGCAACCCCCAACTCCGTGCTATCCTTCTCGAAAATGTGAATTGGGATGTTACCTAGCCCACCGTAACGCTTGATATTCTCTAAAACTTCTGGCTGGCAGTTCGATGCAACAATCACCAATTTCGCCTGTCCGAGTTTAACCGCTTTCAGTGACTTATTCCTGCCTAAAATGACTTTACCTGTATCGACCGCTTGACGTATTGCCTTATTTATGTCCACCCTCACCTTCCCTCCGCATCGTTAGCTCCACTGAACCCGTGCCCAGCGGAATCGGCTGCCCCGCGATGATGTTTTCGATTATGCCGTCGAGTCTATCGGTTTCACCATGGATACACGCATCCAAAAGGTGCTTGGTCGTGATCTCGAACGAGGCCCGCGCGAGCACGCTGGTCTTTTCACCGCTGACTCCATGCCTACCCACCTGCTTCATCGTGCCCCGTGTGGTCATCATGTCGGCGACCAACATGATGTGCCTTATGTCGACATCGAGTCCTTGCTCATCAAGCGTTTCCACCGCTTCGTTGATTATCGCTTTGCGCGCCGCTTCCACGCCCAGAACATCCTCGATTTCGTGGATGTTGTTGGTCACGGTCCTCGTCTGATCTACTTCGGGCATCGTCAAGATTTCAGAGAAGTTGGAGCCCTCGGTATAAACAACGTATTCATCGCCCTCCATCTTTACGACCACCCGATTGATTCCCTTAACGCCGTGGAGCGGCAGTGCCCTTACCTTCGCAGCGAGCCTGCGCAACTCGGACAAGCTCTGGGTCGTCGGTTTTATACGCAATTTATACCCGTCGATTAACGCATCTACTTTCAGCGCCTCCTTAATAGCGGAGGCCACCTTTGATGGGGTTAGCTCTCTTCGCTGCATACGGGAACGGTCGAGGGTGAGGACTAAAACAATGTTGATGAGGTCTGTCTCGGTTTGTAAGACGATATCCTCGACCGTGGTCAGCTCAATCTTATGGGCGAACGTGCGTGCTTTTTCCTTACCTCGAGCGTACTTCTCCTTCAGGTAAATCGTCGTTAGGGCGGCAGAGGGGACCCGCCTTGCATCGATGATTTCGATCAACCTGGGGAGCCCCAGGGTCACGTTCAGTTCAGCTACGCCCGCGTAGTGGAAAGTTCGCAACGTCATCTGGGTGCCGGGCTCGCCAATCGATTGCGCGGCCACCGTACCGACGGCCTCCCCAGGCTCGACCATAGCATCTACGTATGCCTGCTTGACGCCCTCGATTATCTTGCTGAGCTCCTCGCGCGTTATCGCTCTCTCCTTACTAGCGCGCAGCAAGCTTCCCTCTAACTCCTTGACCACCACTTCGGAGACCATTTCATGCAGCTTGCGGACTTCGGCCTTTATTGTGTCAGGAGAGACACCCGCCATACACTATCCCCCCACAACTCGCTCGATTATTTTTTCAACGTTAACAGCTTTTCCTTTGTCGCTGTGTGCTGGGTCAACGCCATCTTCCCCGTACACGAACTGCACCACCGCACCGCGATCGTCGCGTACGGTCCCATCGTACTCCACACGAAGGTCTTGGAGGGCGTTGATCAGGCGGCGCTGCATGTAGCCGCTTTGCGCGGTTCGAACTGCGGTGTCGACCAAGCCCTCCCTCCCACCCATGGCGTGGAAGAAGAACTCGAGTGGTCGGAGACCGTCTTTATAGCTGGAACTTACGAATCCGCGGGCTTCAGCACCGAGGTTCCCCGATTTGAAATGGGGGAGGGTGCGCCCCCTGTAACCTCGGCTCAGGCGTTCGCCCCGGACGGACTGCTGCCCCACGCAAGCCGCCATCTGTGTGAGGTTGAGCATGCTGCCTCGCGCACCGGTCCTGGCCATGATAACGGCATTATTGTCAAGGCCCAGATATTTCTCGGCGATTTCCCCCGCTTTGTCCCTGCCCCCCGCAAGCACTTCCATTATGCGCATCTCGAGCGTTTCTCGAAGGGATCGCCCGGGAAATGGCTCGAGTTCTCCAGCATCATAAATCGTGATCAGTTTATTCACCTTTTCCTGCACATTATCGAGCACCTCGTTTATCCGCTCCTTCGCCTCTGGAGGGATATCTTCGTCGTCGATGCTCGTTGTGAATCCCAGCATGACGGCGGCAGCTATCGAGAGCTTTGTAAGGCGATCCAGAAATTCCCGAGCAGCGGTCGTGCCGTAATCTTTGACAATTCTGTCCAACACTTCACATCGGTCAAGCGCTTTGTGGCTCCGCGCGTCCATAACCCCGTGGAGCAGCTGACCATCCCGTATGACCACGTATGCGTCGATCTCGCACTCCTCTTTCTTGCAGCGGGTGCGGTTCTCACATATCTTGGCCTTGAACGTCAAATTCAGCCCTTTGGGGAGGATTATGCTGAAGATCTGCTTGCCGGTCCAATGCTCGGTGCCCTTTTCTTTGACCGCTGGTTTAGGCAAGTCGGTGAATATCCTCACAGCCGCCAAGAGCTGTTGGCTCTGTTCCCTCGTCAGCAGCGTACCTTTACGCGTGAGCAAATATGCACCCGTTATGTGGTCCTGGATGCCTCCTATGATTGGGCCCCCGAATCGTGGCGAGAGGATTTGCTCTTGAACTCTCATCAGGATGCGAGCTTCAGCTTGGGCCTCCTCGCGCTGGGGGGCGTGCACGTTCATTTCATCGCCATCAAAGTCGGCATTGTAGGGTGGGCAGACGCTTAGGTTAAGTCTGAACGTTCGTCCGGGGAGGACCCTAACCTCGTGGGCCATTATCGACATGCGGTGGAGGGAGGGTTGGCGGTTAAACATCACGATATCACCATCCATCAGGTGCCGCTCGACGATGAATCCCGGCTCAATGGTTTTCGCTAGTTCCTCGCGGTCGGCATAGCGCAAGTCGTAGCGCTTGTGATCGGGACTTATCATGCAGTTCGCGCCTGGGTAAATGTCGGGTCCCCGGCGGATGAGGTTGCGGAGCCCCTCGATATCATGTTTGGTCGTGCGAACAGGCACGCTCAGGACCCTCGCGATGTATTCGGGCACGCCTATCTCGTTGATGCTGATGTTCGGGTCCGGGGAGACGACTGTGCGTGCGGAGAAGTCGACACGCTTGCCTGAGAGGTTTCCCCGGAAACGCCCTTCTTTCCCGCGCAGGCGCTGGGCGAATGTACGCAGGACGCGACCTGACCTGTGTCGCGCCGGAGGGATACCGGAAACTCCGTTGTCAAAGTAGGTCGTGACGTGATACTGCAGTAGCTCCCAGAGATCCTCGACGATCAGGTGGGGGGCACCGGCTTCGATGTTTTCACTCAAGCGTTGGTTGATCCGTATGATGTCCACTAGCTTGTGAGTGAGGTCGTCTTCAGATCGTACCCCAGACTCAAGGGTTATGCTCGGTCTGACGGTCACGGGAGAAACGGGCAAAGCCGTTAGAACCATCCACTCCGGCCTAGCGACTTTCGAGTTTATACCCAACAGCATTATGTCCTCATTTGTTATGCGCTCGAGCCTCTCCCGCACATCGCTGGGTGTAAGGCGGTTTTTGCCCTCGACAAATGAGGTGGGTTTTTCAAACTTCAGCGGGGCTTGCTTTTCGCCGCAGTGGGGACACTTCTCCGTGGTGGATGCGCTCTTAACGATTTTGTTTGTCATCTCCCACCATTTCTGTCCGGTCTCCTTCATCTCCGTGATCCACTTGTGATGTTCCTCAAGTTTTGACTCCTGTAACAGCACCCTGCCACATTTTCTGCAGGTCGCGCGAAGGCAGCTGTAGATGGTGTCGATGTAGCCCACATGGGCGACGGGACGCGCCAGCTCGACGTGGCCGAAGTGGCCTGGGCAATCGCCCGCCCGCGCGCCGCAGGTTCGGCACCTCAGGCCTGGATCGACCACACCTAGTCGGGAGTCCATGAGCCCCCTCTCTATTGGGTAGCCGTCCTCATCGTAGGTGTCGGCGGTGATAATTTTTGTTACTGATATTTTGCGTATCTCGTCGGGCGACATCAGGCCAAAGTCTATGCGGTCAATCAGTTTGGGGATGCGCATCATGTTCATCACCTAGGCCCTATCCTTCAGCCGCAAGTGTGGCGACATGCACATCGACCTCAGCTCGTCAATGAGTAGCTTGAACGCATAGGACATCTCCACCCCGTAAATCTCTGAATCCTCGTCGCAAACTGGGCAGTACGTACGATCTCGCCGCCTGTCGTAAACCGCCAAGCTGCCGCACTTGCCGCAGATTAGGCTGGTGTGCCTATCCGAGGCGTATAGGAGGCGCTCCTTTAGCAACATCGCCGCGCCATGGCCGACCAAGCAGTCACGTTCCATCTCACCAAAGCGCAACCCACCCTCGCGCGCCCTACCCTCGGTCGGTTGATGGGTCAGAACCTGTACCGGCCCTCGAGAGCGAGCATGAATCTTGTCCGCTACCATGTGGTGCAGCTTCTGATAATAGCAGACGCCAACGAAGATGTCCGTGGGGATCATCTCGCCCGTGATCCCATTGTACATGACCTCTTTACCCGTGTGCTTGAACCCGTAAGCGTGCAACTTCTCGCGCAGCTGTTTTTCTGGCGTTCCCTTAAATGGGGTGCCATCGACTCGCTGCCCCCCCATCGCTCCAACCTTGCCAGCAATCATCTCCAGCAACTGTCCAACTGACATGCGTGAGGGGATGGCGTGCGGGTTGATTAGGACATCAGGCACTATTCCATCCTCAGTGAACGGCATATCAGCGCTGTCGAGGATGATCCCAATGACGCCCTTCTGACCGTGCCTGGATGCAAGCTTGTCCCCGGTTTCGGGTATGCGCAGATCCCTGACCCGAACCCGCGCGAGTTTGTTTCCCTCCAATGTCGTGCTCAGGAGGACCATGTCGACGATTCCTTCCTCGCTGTGTCTGACCCTCATCGAACTTTCCCGACGTCCATGCTCGACTGCTATGCCAAACTCATCTATCTCCTCTAAGAATCTCGGTGGGCTGGTTCGCCCGACCAAGACATCCTCACCCCGGACTTCAGATTCAACCTCAGTTATCCCATCTTCCCCGAGGTTCCGATAGAGGCTCGCGTCAGCGTACCCCCGAATCTCCTCGCTTGGGATCTCAAACTTGTCCTCTTGCCCTCCGGGGTACCGGCCCTCCTCGGCCTCATAAACCCTGCAAAACGTCGTTCGCCCGAAGCCGCGGTCAATGGAATTTCTGTTGACGATGAGGGCATCTTCCATGTTGTAGCCGCCGTAGGTCGCGATCGCCACCACAACATTCTGCCCAGCAGCCCTGCTGTCGAAGCCTACCGCGTCCATCACCTTGGTCATAATAAGTGGGACTTGCGGGTAGTGTAAAAAGTGACCCCGCGTATCCACGCGGTTGTGAATATTGATTACTCCGACTCCGAGCGCTTGTTTGGCCATGTTTGCACCGTAGGTATTTCGTGGGGATTGATTGTGTTCGGCATAGGGGATGAGGGCGGCGCTTATCCCCAAGATCGCTAGCTGGTGAAGCTCCAAGTGAGTGTGGTCGGGCGTCAGCACCTCTTCCGAGACCGTGACGTAAGAGTTTTCCTCCTCCTCAGCATCCAAATACTCAATTACACCCTCTCGAATTAGGTCACGCCAAGTGAGCTCACCACTCTTGACTTTTTCGATGTGTTCATCTGTCAGGAGGATTTTCCCACCTTCGACGACGATTAGCGGTCTGCGCACTCGTCCGGCGTCCGTATTCACCCATACCTCGTTCGTGCCCTCCCTGTACGCTATGTTGATCTGCTCGTCGATGCCTCCCTTACGACGGTGCCGCCGGAGTTCCTCCGCGAGCTTTTTTCCGTCTTCGGCTATGCCGATTAACCGCCCGTTAACATAGGCGGCGCCCTTGCCTTTGCGCTCGCTACCCTTCTGAATCTTTGTGACGCCGAGCTTGGGCAGGAGTCGTTCGACCTTTCCTTCTTCGGTTCCAGTTGAGATCTCAGCCGTCAGCGCGAGATTTTTTACTAGTCCACAGTTTGGGCCCTCCGGGGTCTCACACGGGCATATCTTTCCCCAGTGCGTCGGATGGAGGTCACGTGCCTCGAAGTGAGGTTGGCTCCTGCTCAACGGGGAGACGACGCGGCGCAAGTGTGAGATGGCGGAAATGTAGTTCGTCCGGTCCAGGAGTTGGCTCACCCCGGTTCGCCCGCCAGGCCAGTTGCCTGTGGCCAGGGCGTGTCGGACCCGCTCGGTCAGCACGTCCGCGCGCGCGGCAGTCTTAAGGTTGAGATCCCTGTTTCTCGCATTTGCCCGCTCCAGCTGATACTTAATGTCTCGGGTGAGGTTGAGGAAGGCTAACCTGAACACGTTCTGGAGCAAATCGCCCGCAAGTTTCAGACGCTTGTTCGCGTAGTGATCCTTGTCGTCCACATTCCTCCGCCTAAGCGCCAGTTCTATCACCTGCTCAGCCATTCTGCCAAGGTAGTACACCTTGCTGATGCGGTCGGTCGGACGGGAGCCTATGTGGGGCAAAAGGTATCGGTCTAAAACCTCTTGGGCCCGTTGTAACCGATATTCTTTGGTCTGCCCGATGGCCACCCGTTTTCCTATAAGGTCTAGAGCATCCTCACGTGTTTTTACTTCGATCGCTTCCTGGAGGTTCTCGAAGAGTTCTCGGACGAGTTCGGGGTCGTCGGAAACTGCTTCAACGATTTCGCGGTCACTCTCGAGTCCCAAGGCACGCATCAGGACCACGAGCGGTACTTGCCCTGGAACGGCCGGGAACGAAACGCGCAGCAGGCCGTCGCGCTTTCGCTCGACCACAACGAGAGCTCGAAAACCGCGCTGAGTTGAGAACACCTTTGCAACCTCAGTGCCCATGCGCTCGTCGCGTTCGACCAAGATTGAGTTCGATGCAAGATCCTCTTGGGTCACGATTACGCGCTCCGAGCCGTTGACGATAAAGTAGCCTCCGGGGTCGAGCGGGTCCTCGCCAGCAGCTATTAACTCATCCCCGCTCTTCTCGCTCAGGTTGCAGAGATCCGACTTGAGCATCACCGGCATCTCACCAATATAGACCGTCTCTGGCGGCCCTTCCTTTCCCCGCTTGACGAGGATCATGTCGAGGCGAATCGGTGCGGTGTAGCTGAAGTTGCGCAGCCTCGCCTCGTTGGGAGATATTTCAGGGCGGGAGCCATCGGCTTCCCTGACCGAGGACTTGCCCAGCTTCACTTGGCCGAACTTGACATCGACACCTTCTATGTCGAGTTTTATGCCGCTTATTTCATCAATCACTCGCTGGATTCCGTGCTCGATGAAAGCGTTGTAAGAGTCCAAGTGCTGTCTCACGAGCCCTTTTTCCCTGAAGAAAGCCTCGACCAACGGCCAAGTGTCCTGCGTGCGCATCACCTACTCCTCGATCACGAATCTGTACGCGATAGCTCTTCCTGCAGTGGGACTATCGCGGGTGATCTTGAGGATGTCGCCAGGCTTTGCGCCGATGGCCTTGACAACGGGATCGGAGCTCTTGATAAGTGGGAGCTGGTGGGGGGAAATTTTGTAGCGTTCAAGAACCTCTTTCGCCTTTTCCTTCGATAAAATCTCATGTTTTGGCACGAGCACGTGCTGCCCGATATCAAACCCGGCTGACATACTTTCCCCCGCGCGCCGCCTCGCAACGGGCCCGGAGGGATTCGAACCCTCGACACCCGGCTTAAAAGGCCGGTGCGCTAGCCAGACTGCGCTACGGGCCCCCAGAAAGCGGCTATTGACTCTCCTTTTTATGCTTTTCGGTATTTAAAATCATCGGAAGCGCATTTAAGGCTTGCTAAAAGGAGGTTCCGTTAACTTATTTGACCTGAAATATTAAAGAAGTTGGTGATAAAATGCAAAAACAGATTCAAATAGGGGTGCATCCAACAGTAAAACCGTTATTTGCGGATAGGCTGATGGTTGGGACTCTGTTACAATCGGCAAAGAAAAGGGATGAAACTGGAAAAATTAGAAAAGAAGGACACATAAGAATTGGTTTCATTGATGGGATGAAAAACCAAATTATAACCGAAGTTGTTCTTAGCCTGATGACTGCCAAAGGTTTAATGAAAAATTTAGACGATACCATCAAAAAGTTGGATGAAGAACTGAAATCTGGAGAACCTCCGAAAATGGCAAAAATTACAACTACGATGGAAACACCTGGGTACATAGGGTAACCGATTGAAACGGATTTTCTGCGAATTTCTGATAAACTAGTTCAATTAGTGATTTCTTTCATTGTCTCATGCTTAGTCGCTAGCTCTATCAAATCGCCCCACCCATCGTTTAGATTTAGATTTACCCCTGCGGCCTCCGCCGGTGTCTTTCCACCTAGACTTTGATGTGGTCTTACGAAGTTGTAATGCACGAACCAACCCTTTAGCATCTCTACACCATTTTCAAGTCCTCTCGTAACTTTGAGCCTGTCTTTCAAAGTGCCGTGAAGTCGCTCCACCACGTTGTTGGTAACCCTTGATTTCATCCCCACGTTTTGCACGAGTTCGAACTGTCATTCTCTAGCCCTAAGAATTAGGCGAATCAGATAATTAAGTCAGGCAAAATAACTATACAGTACCTCCTAAAATGGCCCAAAATCTCAAGCTAAGCCCATTAAGTTAACAGTACCCTAAAAGGAGGCGCCCTGGCCGGGATTTGAACCCGAGGCGTAGGCTCGACAGGCCTACATGTTTGGCCTCCGGAGTCATTTATTACTCCGGATTAGACCGGTCTACACCACCAGGGCCCGAATAAAACTGAACCGCGCCAATAATAAGTTTTTACTCAAGTGGGCTGGCGGCGTCCTGGAGTTCCCGTGCCCTCTCGGAACACAGTACAGTCTAGATCGCTGGCAGGCTTATCTTCGGCGTTCGGAATGAGTGCCGGAGTTTCCCCACCGCTGTGACCGCCAGCCCGATTAATTCTTGGTTTTGGAATTAAAAAGCTTGTTCAAGTGGTCCCGCGGGGGAGAATTTCCGGGTTTGACACCCCTTTTGAACTCCCGACATGTCGGTGGCTATCTTTTGGGTCTTTGGCCCGCCTCACGGCGAACAGCCGACCACTCTAACCAGACTGAGTTACCGCGGGACCGAATAAAATTAAGATTTTTCGGCTCTTAAACTTTCATCAGAGAAACTCGTGCAGCCTGCGGATTGCGTTGAGCTTTTCTTTTCGCTCCAGCTTGGCCTCTTGAATTGCGCCCTCCAGAATTTCTGTGGTTTTCTGATAGGTTAATTTATTCACGGGGTAGGGCACCCCGTCTTTGCCACCGTGAGCGAAACTGTATTTAGCGGGGTCTCGCCAGGAAGGCGATTTCCCATAAATGAGGTCCGAGACCAGCGCGAGCGCCCTCACGGCTTTTGGACCGATTCCCCTGATGGCCACTAGCTCTTCGTAGCTCGAGGGCTGGATTTCGTAGGCTTTGCGGAGCGCCGCCATCGTTCGCTCGGTGAGATCCGAGATCGTGTGCTGGGTCGGCATCATGAGGGTGAGCACCTGTGGCGAGCGCTCCAGGTAATCGTCGAGTGACCGCTGCTCGGTTTCCCGAACGTAGCTCCCTAACCGCCTCGGGTCGTCGCGCACGAGGTCAAGGCTCGCCTTTCGTGTTTCTTCACTATCGCGCGCGGTCATGTCAAGCACCACTTCTTCTTGCCGATCACTTGCGATGCCCGTATGAGGTTCCTCGACGAAACTGCGAATGTCCCCAGAGAGCCAATGATAGCGTCGTGCCAATCGCTCGTGCATGCCCTGCTGCACCACCGCCCAGTCGCTGTCCTCGCT
>Ga0209991_10001412_pt1 | contig 10906 bp, 10 predicted proteins | sample ChitaG_FD_183167 | JGI IMG/M metagenome (GOLD analysis project Ga0209991, IMG submission 183167) | Deep subsurface microbial communities from South Pacific Ocean to uncover new lineages of life (NeLLi) - Chile_00310 metaG (SPAdes)... | ecosystem: Environmental > Aquatic > Marine > Oceanic >... | reverse complement strand
AAACAGAGATTAATCTTTGGAGTTTCTATTCCTGTTGTTTTAATGGGGCTCGTTTCTCTTTTTACAGACATTTCCAGTGAGAGTATCCAAAGCATATTACCGTTGTTTATTCTTGAGATTGGAGGAACTGTTCTGGTTTTAGGGCTAATATCCGGAATAACAAATGCTATTGCCAATGTTTTAAAAGGAATTACAGGTTGGATGAGCGATAAAATAAACAAGAGAAAACCTTTCATCGTTGCGGGTTATTCTCTCTCAAACCTTTCGAAACCATTAATTGGATTAAGCCCCTCATGGGAAATGGTATTGGGATTAAAGACTACTGATCGTATTGGTAAAGGATTAAGAACATCCTCAAGAGACACTCTTATTTCATATTACGCCACAAAAAAGGGAAAGGCTTTCGGATTGCATCGCGCTATGGATACATTAGGGGCCGTTTTTGGGTCATTACTCTCTTTTCTTCTATTATATTTGGCGTGGAGTTATTCACAAATAATTTTTTTCTCTATAATCCCGGGGCTTATAGCTGTAGCACTTTTACTACCAATTAAAGATGTTTCTCCAGAAGAATTAGATAAAAAATTAAAAAAAAAAAAACAAAAGGAAAAGATGGAGAAGATTGATAGAAACTTTATAAAATTAATCGTCATACTTGGTGTTATTGAATTTGCTAGTTTAGATGTGGTTTTTTTAATACTAAGAGCTTCTGACTATATCCCTCCTGATTTAATCTACCTTATACCCGTTTTCTATCTAATTTTGAATATAGTTTATACTATTTTTTCCCCTATTAATGGCTCCTTGTCGGATAAGTTTGGACGAAAACCGATAATTATTATTGGATTATCAATTTTGTTGGTTTCTTGTGTAATTCTCGCTTTTCCTGTCGAAGTCTCCTTATTTTCAGTGGTTCTAATCATTATTATTTATATTATGCATGGTTTTTACCTGGCTTCTGTAGATCCTATCTCTAGAGCATATATTGCTGACTTGGCAGGTAAAGAAAAAAGAGGTCGAGCTTATGGGTATTATTATTTTTCGGTTGGATTCATTAGTATGATTGAGGCTTTAATTTTCAGCTATATTTATGGCGCGTTCTCGTTTACTTGGGCGTTTATTTACATTTCAATTCTGTTAGCAGTATGTATTGTTATCTTTGCAATTACAGATTTTTCTAAAATAATGAAAAAAAGTTGAATTAATTACATTTTACGGGTTTTCAATTAAAATTAAGCTAAAGTCCATAACTGCGCTAAATGTAGTAAGACTTCTGAAGCCTTCTGTAGTGCTAATGTGGGAATATGTTCTTTTCTAGAATGGAATAATAATCCTCCAGAAAATATGTTAGGCGTAGGTATCCCCATTTCGCTTAATCTCGAACCATCAGTTCCTCCTCTAATAGAATGAATTTTAACTTCTAATCCTGCCATTTCGATAGCTTTTTCTGCCAAATCTAAAACAATTTTTTCTTTTTCGACAAATTGGAGCATGTTGCTATATTGATGTTCGAATTTTAAATCTATTTTTAAGCCGGGATATCGTAATTCATAAAGATCTTTTAATTTGCGAAGAAATTCTATTCTATTTTTATTATTATCTTCGATGAAGTCTCTAATTATTAAGATTATATTAGCTTCTTCAACCGTTCCTTTTAATTTCGTTACGTAATAAAATCCCTCTCTTTCTTCAGTATGTTCTGGGGACTCATATTCAGGAATCTCACTGAGAAAACGGCTTGCTATGTGTATTGCATTAATTAAAAGATTTTTAGCATAACCGGGATGAATACTAAGTCCCGTGAAGGAAATTGTTGCTTTCCATGCATCAAAACATTCAAATTCTAATTCTCCCATTTTTGAACCATCCATGGTATAACAGATTTCGGGTAACCTTTGTTTGTTAATATTTAAAGTTCCTTTCCCTATCTCTTCATCTGGTGTAAAGCATACAGTAATAGGTCCATGCTTTAACTCTGAAAATTTTTGCCATGCAGCACACATTGTCATAATTTCTGCAATACCTGCCTTATCATCTGCACCTAATAATGTATCCCCTTCTGAAGTAATAATATCTAAGCCAATATAATCCTTCAATATTGGTGAATCTTCAACCGTAAGTTTGATGTCATTATTGCCTACAAACTCTATTATCCCCCCGTCGTAATTTTTGTGAATAACCGGTTTAACATTCTTACCGCTTACAGCTGGTGAAGTATCAATGTGAGCTATCAAACCAATTCTTCTAGCATTCTCTAATCCGCTACTTGCAGGTAAATCTGCGTAAACATAACCAAAATGGTCAAGTATTACATTTTCTAAATTTAGTTTCTTCAGTTCAGCGGCTAAGATTTTTCCTAATTCAAATTGATTTTCTGTTGAAGGATGTGATTGGGAATCCTCGTCAGAAGTGGTCCATATTCGAACGTACTTTAAAAATCTATTTACTGCTTCTTCTAGTAAGAATTCTTTTATTTCATTTGATAGCATAATAATCCCGTTTTAACTAGTAATAAATATCTTAATGTCAAAATTTATTTAATCATTTTCCTTTAAATTTAGATTCCCTTTTTTGCTTAAAAGACTTCATTCCTTCCCCGAAATCATAAGTTGCAATGTTTTTGCAATAAAGTTTAAATTCGTGATTAAGCGAAGGAATTAACTCGTTATATTGAGAAAAATTTAACATATTTTTATTATAACCTAAACATTTTGTGGGTAGATTCACTATAGATTGAATAAATTCTTCCGATTTAGTATCAAATTCCGATAATGTGTAGACCCTATTCACCAAACCAATAGATAGAGCTTCTTTAGCATCAAGTAAGCGCCCTGTTAAAATTATATCTGTTGCCCTCGCAAACCCTACCATTCTAGGTAGTAACCAACTTGCTCCACTCATAACACAGTGAGCCCTATTTACGCGTTGATCTCCCATCTTCAGATTATCTGCCGCTATACGAAAATCACACACGAGAGCTAATTCAAAACCAGCTCCTAAGCAATAACCCTGCAGTAATGCAATAAAAGGTTTTTGAATATCTCTTATTAATCTAATGACTTTGTGATGCGGAAGTTTAGATCCGTCTTCCAGTGGCTTAAACCTTATACCTTCGGGCCCCATACTCTTTAAATCATCACCCGAACTGAATGATTGGTTATTACCCTCAATAACAAAAGCGCGGATTAGTTTATTCTTAGAATTTGATTCTAAAACGTCAATTATTTCCATTAAAAGGGGATAATTTAGAGCGTTTAATCGTTTTGGACGATTTAAAGTAATAAGTCCAATATTATTTTTGATTTCAAATATTATATTCTCAAAATCTTTTTGAAGTATCATCATCACCTTGTTAGAAAGATAATTTAAACTTAAACTTAAATCTGTTTATGATAATATCTTTTCTAAAATAATTTTAGAATTAAGAAAAAAAAAAATAAAAAGGAATTACCAAATTGCGAAATTCTTATCAATTTGAGTAACAAACACGATCGCATAAGGGATAAGTAAATCCCATATACTTGTAAAAGCATTAATAATAATTACCCCAATAATAATTGCTGTCCAACCTGATAAACCTGGAAGTCCTATAAATTCCAAATTCACATACGCTATACTCTCAGTATATAATGTTACAAAAAGTAAGTAGTTAGCTAACATCATAACCCCGATTCTTAAGATTATTCCAAATATACCGTAAACAACATAATTTCTCAGTTTTTTAATTTTTTGGCTGTTTCTAACTCCTTCCTCATTTCTAGATAGTTTTAAAAACACCATGGGAACTATGATAAGATAAAATGTCGCTGAAAACTTCATTATAGGACCTATTGGTGTAAATGGATCAAATGGCATTAAACCCAATGTCCCAATTATACAACACAGTATTCCCGATTTAGTCCCAAATACGAGAAAACACATTACCCATATTATTGATACGGGATCTATAATAGCAATCCCCCATCCAGGAATCCTTGGAATGATTGGTGCTAAAAATGCAGACAGAACAATAGAAAGGGCTCCAAAAAGGGCAGCTCCAGATATTTGTAAAACCAGTTGAGAAGATTTTGACATAGTAGTTTCTCTTTCTTCAGTCATGTGCTCTTGCGTTAAATCCGTCATTTTTTGACTAAACTCTAATTTTTTTATTAGTTACGAGTTGAAATTAACATGTAAATTTAAATATGCATGGTAGGTTTTTTAATAATCATTCTACTAATTCTGAGACTCATATCTAAAATTAGGTAATATTTAATTATCTTTATATAAATTTGAAATTCAAATTCTTTGAAATATTAGATATCGCTTGTATTATCAAATAAATAATTTAAAAACTCGATTTACTTAACACATTTATCTACCCAAATTTGGAGATATTAAGATTATAATTAGGTTTATTTCAAGATTCTTTTTTCTTTAGAGTCTAATTCAAACCAATCACTCACATTTCCTAGTTGTTTTCTCGAAGAATTGCATAATACTTTAAGAAATGGGATAAAATCCTGAACAATTTCGATGTCAGAGATTTTATACTTCTTTTGAATTTTTTCTACGATTGATTTTTCATTCGTAGATAACGAAAAAAAGCCAGATGATGTGTATCTTGGAAACACAATGCTACGATAGCCTTCATCAGGCGATCTATTTTTTCTTGATAAAACAACGCCCCCCGCGAAGAGATCGTAGAAATAAGGCAGTAGGGACCAATATTGATTTTTACGGATTCTTCCGAAAATCTCGTCAGCTAAAGAAAGATTTTCAAAAGCGTTTTCGATCTCATTATTAAGTCTAATAAATGAGGTAAGATTCTCGTTAATCCATTTGTATAAGAAATTATAATTTACATTTGATTTATCTGTTAAATCTCGTGCTTCCTTTAATGTGTTAGTTTTTTGAAATAAATCTCTAATTAAAGTAAAAATCTCTTCCGTGCTATCTCTATTTAATTTTAATATCAGTTCTTTATTGTCTTTATCAGAATAACCTTGACTTATCCCTTGTAAATCGTTAATTACTCCCCGCAAATCCCCATTATTTTTATTAATGATTAAGTTTAAGTCATTACCACTTAAATTAGAAATCTTTTCTTTAGTAACTATTTTTCTCGCAATTCTTAACATTTCTTCATTTGATAATGAATTTACTTCAAATCTTCTTATTTTCTTATAAAGCGATTTAAGATTCTGTTTATATTCATTAGAACACATTATTATAGGAAATTGCGTATTTTCAATAAGCTTTATAATTGTTGGGACGGCTCCTCTATCTGTAACGCCATAAATCCCATCAATTTCATCAATTAATATCAATTTTCTTTTACTTTGAACTACAAAATCCATAATACCTCGTGATTTTGTTGTTTCTCTTAGTTTGGATTCTAGAGCCTTTTTTGTACGAGTATCGGAAGCATTAGTTTCTACTACATCCATATTAAGATCATTAGCTAGCGCGTAAGCAATCGTCGTTTTACCAACTCCTGGAGGCCCCTCTAGAAGGACGGCAGCTTTCTCAGTAGCCAATTTTAATTCTTCTTTTTGATCTTTTTCTTCGTGAATTCGATTATAAGCCCTAATCTTTTTATTTGCTTCGTTTATTTTTCTCTTTTCTTTAAAGAACTCTATTATAAATCTTCTCAATTCTTCAGCAATGTCAACTTTCTGCCTACCTATTTTAGCTGTAGGTAATGCCATGTCCTTTATCGATCTAGGCCTGTATTTTTCGACCCATGGAATTTTCATATTAGAACTGATTGCCATATTGTTCACCTATAGAAACGCTGAAAAGCGACATATTTTAGCTAACAAATTCGAAATCTGAATATCGGTATCTCTTCCATCAATTGCCCTAAAATCAGCTTCAGCTATTAGATTTAATAATTTATTTCTAGAATATTTGCTAATTGGTATTTTTGTCAGCTCAATTAACAAGAGCTGAAACATTTCTTGAGAATTAAATTTAAAACTCGTTTGAATCTTCCTAGATAATTCCCTTGCTTTAAGGAAATTTCCATTAAAACACATTAATAAAAGACCTCTAACCATATCGTTTTTTGAATTTATTGAGTTCTCATACAATTTCTCTAAATTAATCACTTCTCCACTAACAGAGCAAAGTTGTAACAGGTCTATCGCATGTGAAATCTTTCCTTCTGAAGTCTTATAAAGAAATTCGATAGCTTCTCTTTCGATTTTTAAAGATTCCTCTTTTGCTATATTTTCTATTAACCCTTCAAACGAGTTAAAATCAACGGGTGAAATTAGAAAAATTTGACATCTACTCATTATTGGATCTATAATTCTTGAAACTTTACTTGTTATTAATATCATTCTACAATTAGTGCCATAAATTTCCATTAATCTCCGAAACGCTTGTTGATTTGAACCTAAAGAATCAAAATTTTTTACAATAAGAATTTTAAATGGAGCATCTCCCAATACTTTTAATTGTACAAACGGTCTAATTTTAACGCGAATGAAAGCCGGAGTTGTTATTCTTTTTCCCGCCATACTCCCTAATTTACTAGTTGAAACATATGCTTCAGAGCGAGCTTGTTTCATTTCCTCGTCTGTTAAAGGTACTTTTGAATACACTATTTTTGAATTTGCATCAAAATAACTCCCGAGGAATTCTTTTGAAAACAAATTTGCAATTGTTGTTTTTCCGATACCTTCCTCTCCAACGAATAACAAATGTGGGAAATTTCCATGATTAATAGCTTCCTGTAACCTTTCTTTAATTGGTTCTCGCCCACATACATTATTTAGGGTTTTAGGTAAATATTTTATACGCCAAATAGGAATCTCTGAAAGCAAACACATTTCCTCCTGATGTTTTTATATCTATTTTACAAAATAATATTTCTAATCAATTGACCAATTAATGCGATTAATTGAATTTTCTCGTCTGCCCCCTGGCTAATTCTATAATCTACATCCCCAAAGAAAGCTATAATATTATTATAATCATTAGATTGAATATTAAGATCATCAATTCTTTCTATAATTTGTCTTATAAAATTTCTGGAATCTAAGTTTTCAATCGTGTCAAAAATTCTTTTTACTTCATTTATGTCTTTAGCTTTAATTGCATCAATTAACTTTTCTAACGTTTTATCGTCTAAAAATCCAGAAATCTTTAAAATTTCGTTTGGATCTAAATTATCGATCAATTCAAGTGCAACTGACATTTGTAAAGTATTAATAGCTTTTCGTAAATCTCCACCTGAGATAAAAAATAGAGTATCGTAAAACTTATTTGCTTGAGTTTGAGGAATTTGTAATTTTTCTTTGTCTGCTATAAACCTTAATCGCTCTACTATTTTTTCTTTTGTAAGATTAGTAAATCTAAATACAGCACATCTTGAAATAATTGGATCGATTATTTTATTAATATAATTACATAATAAAATAAATTTTACATTGCTAGATGCTTTTTCAATGATCCTTCTTAATGCTTGTTGGACTTGAGTAGGGATATTATCCGCTTCGTCTAAAATTATGAATTTTAGTGTATTATCTTCAAGTAATAGATTTTGGTTGACAAAACTTTTAATTACGCTTCTAACATAGTCCATCCTTACTGTGTCCGAAGCGTTTAATTCTAAAACGCTAGCGTAATAATTTTGCTTCTTGATCACAGTTTTGGCAATAACCAAAGCTGTGCTCGTTTTGCCCGTTCCCGCAGGACCTGCAAAAATCATGTGAGGCATATTATTGCTCTTGGCAAACTCTTTTAAATTATTAATAGCTATGCTCTGACTTACTACTTCTTCAAAAGAAGTCGGCCTATATTTTTCAACCCAAGGTTTTTCTTCTTTAATCCCAATAATCTTTCCCTTTTTATCTGGAATCTTCAAGATTTTCTTTAGATATGTCTAGTTCTAAAACCTCGTACACCTTCTTAAAATGCATCTTTGCGTAAAGATTGGCTGCTTTTCTCGCTCTTTCTTTAATATTTACTTTAATTTTTTCAACTTTGATTTTCTGCAAGTGCTCAATGGCTTTCTTAACAAGCAATTCACCAATACCTTGTCCCCGATATTCTTCCATAAGGTATACTTGTTTAATATATCCCTCAGAAGTGCCAAATGGATCGATCCTTAACTCTGCGATAATCATACCAATAACCTCATTATCCTTGTCTTCATCGATCGCAATCAAAATCCCATGGCGCTGTAAAGGGTCATAAAGACGTCTTCGAATCCCCCAGTCAAATCTTTTCATATCGAATACATCGCCGAATCTTGAAATTAATAGTTTCATCAATTTCTCTAAGGAATCTATATCATCTGGTGTTGCGTTTTCTATTCTAATATTTTTTTTTTTCATATCAAATCAACTGGAAAAACAAAAAATAACAATAAATTATAAATTGCTTTCTAAAAATTTATATTTTCTTGATTAATAAATAACAGCTTTTAACAATATCTTAAAATATAAAATTAAAATGAACAAGTTAAGTTTTTAACGCGCTGAGACTCCATCCCACGCTTTGACTTCTGCGTCTTCATATCCACATACTGCGCATTTCTGGTTAACTTCCCATGCTTCTAATGCAGGGTGAACACGAGTAAAAAGGGATCCACACTGCCCGCACACTAGATATTTAGCTCCACAACCATCGCACATTTTCAATTGACCTTTTTCAACAAATCGAAATGTTCTCGACATCCAGTCGTCGTTAACTAATCGAAATGTATCTCCATCACATTGAATGCAATGCTTTCCATCAAATTCCGCCATATAACTTTATACCTTTTTTTTTGATTTTACTTATATCGTAATGATAAATAAATAGAGTGAATATTTAAAGAAATAAAGTATTCCACATTTAAAATTGCTTCGAAAATGTTTTAAATTATAAAAAAATAAATTTAAAAAAAAATTCAACAAAATTACATTTCTAACTTTTTAACTGGTCCGTTTGAAGTACCTTGGGGATTAATTTTTTCCAGTTCCCCAATTAGTTGAAATACTTTATCGTCATTCAAAGCTTCACCAAATTTTATCAACATTTCTTTAGAACCAACAAATAAACCTTTTCTTTTCATTGGTTTCCCGTCCTCTTTTAAAGGATTTACTTCCAAGAATAATAGTGCGGGTCGAGTCTTAGTCGCAGGAACCTTAACTACATTCACGCCAGGTACTGGAGTTTCCATCTTCTCCCAATCGGCACCATTTTTTAGGTGAGCTTTTAACTGAGCTTCAATATCAGCCAAATTTAATCACTTCTTTTTTATAAATTTTTTATACATATTAGGTGTTACATATAAGGCATATAATATATACTATAAGGCGTATAAAAAGTTTTTGGTAGCGAAATTATGTTAGTTAATCTTAAAAGCGAGCAGACAAAAATCTAAAATGATAATAAAGTCGTGAGCTGATGCCTAATTTTAATTCGTCGGATTACTTGGGGTCGATTTCCATTAAAAACTTTAAATATCACCTCGGTATATATAATTGTATAGAAAAATTAAGAGTTTTTCTGAAAATCTCATAAAAGTGGTGATTAAAATAAAATTAATTTCAGTAAACTTGCCAGAATCTTATCTCAAGGTCCTTGAACTCCTTGTTGTTGAGGGAAAGTTTCCAAATCGTAGTGAAGCTATTCGTGTCGGAATTAGGGATTTAATAAGAACAGAATATCTTATAGAAGAATCCGTAAAAAGAAATATGAGTCCGAGTTTAATTCAATCTGGAATTGAAAACGAAGTTCAGGAAATTATTTAATCTTCATCTTCTTTTTTTTCTTTTTTATCCATCAAATCACTTATTCTTTTTCTTCTATCTTCTCGTCTTTTAGCAATTCTATCTATAATATCGTCGCTTTCGACTTTAGGGGCTTTTACTCTCGGTTCTGGAGCCTTTTTAATATCTAATTCCTTTTTGTAGATATTTATCTTATCCTCTATCGCTGAAATAAATCTAATTCCCATTTTAGTCTCTTTTAAATTAAATATAGCTTCGTTTAATTCTGTGATTGCTCTCATAAAGGAGTTGCTCGATAGAGAAATTTGGGCTTTGTCTAATGCCTGATATGCTAGCTTGAACTTGTCGAGATTCTCGTCTTTATCGAAATCGACATTAGTAATAATTGGAACTTGACTAGCGTTTTCTAACACTTCAATTTGCTTATTCATTTCTTTGATCAATTTATTTAAATCTGTGTTTTCTATTTTCTTGATTACTTTTCTTAATGCTAAAATTCCTTCATTATATCTAAGCCTTTTTATCATATCGTTAGCTTGATCTCGTTCTTTTTGAATTAATTTTGCTCGTTGTTTGCGTTTTTCTTCTTTCTTTATTTTTTCAAGTTCTTTTTGTTTTTCATCTGCGTCTTTTAGTAATTCTTCAAGCTCTCTTTTTTCTTTCACCTTCTTCTCTTGATAATGTTTTAACTTCTCTGTTAGCTTCATTTCTTTTTTGAGAATAAACAAAAGATCGTTATTAATCCGTGATACTTCGTGTTCCCATCCAATTTTTTTGAACAAATCTCTTGCCAGTATATATTTTTCATAGGCTTCTTCGAACTTCTTGTTATCTTTTAATTTAGTGCCCTCTTCTAAGAAGCGTAATGCTTTTTCTGAGATTTCCCTTTCTCTTTCTTTTTCTTCTTGGATTGCTAATAGTTCCCGTTTTCTTTGATCTTGCTGCAGATCATGTAAATCTTTAGCCTTACTGATTTGATCTTTAAGTTGAGCTTCAAGTTTTAATTTTTCGACCTTTTTCGTTTCATTTAATTCTGCTTCGCGTTCAATTCTTTCCTTCTTTAGTTTTATAACATTTATCGATTCTTTTATCATCTTTATTCCTTCTGGCCAATTTATCTCAGCAAATATATTCTGGCTCTCCTTGTAATAACTTACAGCTTTTTCAAAATTGTTTTGTTTTAACTCTTTTTTAGC
>Ga0209991_10001411_pt1 | contig 10907 bp, 7 predicted proteins | sample ChitaG_FD_183167 | JGI IMG/M metagenome (GOLD analysis project Ga0209991, IMG submission 183167) | Deep subsurface microbial communities from South Pacific Ocean to uncover new lineages of life (NeLLi) - Chile_00310 metaG (SPAdes)... | ecosystem: Environmental > Aquatic > Marine > Oceanic >... | reverse complement strand
ACTCCAATGAAAGGAAGTATCATACAGTACCCAAAAACATGACGCCACTGGAATTTACGAAAGCTCAGATGCAAAAACATCTCACGCTTTAATTGCTAAATCCAGTTTGGCAAATAGGGCTAGGGGCCTCTTTATATATTCAAAGTATGTAGCAGAACCACTGGATGAGAAAGAATATGTTATTTATTATGGCCAATAAAAGAAAGAATTAAAAAATGCCAAGATGGCCCATTTCGTTAAATTCTTAAGATATGCCCAGATGCATTATATAAGATTTGCGAAACAGGTAATACCTGAGTTAAAGCGTGCAAAACAACCGTAACATGTATTTGCAAGAAAATCTGAGAGTTTCGTAGTTCCTTTAAGTAATGAAGTTAAGAAAAGAATGTGGATAATGCCATGGCTAGGATACTGTTTGTCCAAAATTATAACGATGAATTGTTAGGAATCAAAAATATCGCTTCTTATATTAAGATGAAACATCAAGCTAGTGTAGTATTTGGTTCTTGCAAAGATATTATAAAAAAATATTATCTATTCAAACCCAATGTAGTTGGCATATCAGTATTAACGAAAGATCATAATTGGGCATTAAATATTGCAGGGCAAATAAAATCGGTAGATAAAGATAGTATGATATTATTAGGTGGATCCCATCCAACATTTTATCCTGATATAATAAACGATAATAATATAGATGCAATTTGTATAGGAGAAGGCGAAAAGCCAGTATTAAACTTGCTAAACAATATTGATAGCAATGAGAGTCTTACATCTATTAAGTCTCTTTGGCTAAAAAAAGATAACAAGGTTTATAAAAATGAACTCGAAGTTGTCTTAGAAGTCAATAAAATTCCTATCGCAGATTTTAGTATTTATAATGATTTAGTAAATGTCTATAAACCCCGAAAGCTTATGGTTATGTGCTCGAGAGGATGCCTGTTCGAGTGTGCTTTTTGTTGCGAATATCAGTTAAAAAAGATGTACGGAGCAGCATACTTTGGGTTTCGAAAACAAGAGGACGTAATAAAAGAAATCGAATTAGCACTAAAAGATAGGAACTTGAAAAGCATTAGTTTTCAGGATGAGAATTTTGTTGCAGACAAAGGATGGTTACAAGAATTTCTAAAGCAATACAAGAGAAGGATAGCATTGCCGTTTTATTGCTTAACAAGATGTGAATATGTTACCGAAGAAGTAGCGGGACAGCTTAAAGAAGCGGGATGTTTTAGGGTTGGCATAGGAGTAGAGTCTGGGGATCAGTATTTACGAAATAAAGTGCTCAATAAAAGATTATCAGAAACAGCAATAAAAAGAGCTGTTGACATCTTAAGAAATAAAAAAATAAAGTTCCATACTTTTAACATGTTTGGTCTACCGGAGGAAGATTTTGAAAAGGCTTTTAAAACAGTAACATTGAATATACGGCTAAAGCCAGATGTGGCATGGAGTAGTTTATTCCAGCCTTATCCTGGAACCAAATTTTTCAACAATAGAACTAAAGACAGCATCCTTGATTCAAATTTCAATCGATTTAAGATAAATTATAGTTACACCAAAGATTCCGTAAGAATAGAGAGACTCCAGAAGTTATTTATGCTAACTGTAAAATTACCCCTGATGAGATACTTTTTGCCTATTTTAACCAAATTACCGTTGGATTCTATTTATGATAGAATTTCGAAATTATGTTGGCTGTATTGGTATAAGAGAAAGTTGCAAGGTGCTTAATAAGATGGATTGACGACTTTCTGTGGTGATATATATCGGACAAATTTAGAGGAATTTCGTTTTTGGACTTGTATTAATTTCAGCTCATTTTCATTCAAATTCAAAGCGGTGCTAGAATCCTTCCTCAAGGGCAATGTAGCCGAGGTGGCCTGCAAGTACGGGATTAATCCCAACCAGCCTGTCATGCTTGAGGAAACAGTTTTAAGAAAAAGGCGACATTGTTTTTTGGACGGAGACAGCGAACCGGGAGAAACATCTGGAAAAGAAGATCGATGGCCTGTGTGAATGGCGGGATCTGCTGGCCGAAGTGGAAGCTTTTGAAGAATTGACGAAATTAATAAAAGATGCTGTTGCATACTCCAATGAAAGGAAGTATCATACAGTACCCAAAAACATGACGCCACTGGAATTTACGAAAGCTCAGATGCAAAAACATCTCACGCTTTAATTGCTAAATCCAGTTTGGCAAATAGGGCTAGGGGCGTAAAGTAATGTCTCATAGCATCAGCGTAGTCACTCCCTCTCTCAATCAAGGACGATTTATAGAGCGCACCATTCAAAGTGTACTGAACCAGAAGATATCGGATTTGGAGTATGTTGTCATTGATGGAGGGAGTAATGATAAGACTTTAGATATTCTTCGGCGCTACGAGGGCCGTCTTACTTGGATTTCAGAAAAGGATCGTGGTCAGGCGGATGCCGTAAATAAAGGGCTATTGATAACCAAAGGCGAAATTATTGGCTGGCTGAATTCGGATGATATCTATTATCCTGGCGCTCTATCCACTGTCCTGAATTTTTTTAAAGAACACCTAGAGATCGATGTTGTATATGGCGATGCCGATCATATTGATGTGGAGGATCGTGTCATAGAACCTTATTATACTGAAGATTGGGATTATGAATGGCTAAAGGAGATCTGCTACATTTGTCAGCCGGCAGTGTTTTTCAGGCGTAGGATAATTGAGAAGGCAGGCTTGCTCGATGATCGGCTACATTACTGCTTAGACTACGAATACTGGTTGCGTTTGGGGGCCATCACCCCTTTTGTAAAGCTTTCTAAGCGGTTAGCGGGGTCGAGGATGTATCCAGATAACAAAACGTTTAGATTACGTATTGCTGCTCATCGAGAGACAAACGATATGTTTCAGGAAAGATGGAAGGCTGTACCGCCCAAATGGATTTTTGCCTATGCCCATGCGGTTGTTGAGCAGAAGGATTATAATCGTTTGAATCCCAAAGAAAATCTTATATTTATCTGGAAACTTATAATAGTCACAATTACTTCATCTTTACGCTGGAAAACAGCTTTTTCATTTCAGATTATTAAAAAGATAATTAAATGGGGATTGAGCTCATTAAAAATCATTGTACAACAGCTTTGATTTTTTCCGGGATTAATAGTTTTATGAGAAATGCCTGGATATTTATTAACGTTAACCAGCGGACGAGTTAGTCCTTGTACCAAAAATAGAGATCTCAGGTTAATAGGAGAGGAGAGTATTTTCAATTGTTTACATGAATTTTGAGTGTCTGAAAATCTAATTTTAGTATTTTAATGATAGATAAAATGAAAATCGGTTTTGACATCAGCCAGACAGGAAACAATAAGGCGGGGTGTGGATATTTTGCAGATTCATTGATTCTGGCGCTAACCAGCATGGATGATCGAAACAGTTACATACTTTATCCCCATTTTGGTGATAGTTTTTGCGATCCAGATGCTGTTCATATAACCCGAAAAATTAACAAACCAAATGTCTCTAGGAAATTGACAGGCAAGAATTTCCAGGAATCCATCGTGTTTTGGAACAAACTCCCATCACATGGAGAGGATCTATTGGGGAATCCGGATATCATCCACTCCAATAATTATTTCTGCCCAAGGGGGTTAACTCGTGCCAGGATTGTTTACACTCTCCACGATCTTAGTTTTATAGAACACCCCGAATTAACGACGGAACAAAACCGCTGCGTTGGCTTTGAAGGAGTTTTTAATGCTGCTGTGAGTGCGGATTTCATCATATCAGTTTCCGCCCATTCCAGGAAGATGTTTTTGGAAATCTTTCCTCACTATCCACCGCAACGGATACGGGTAGTGCATGAAGCCTCTCGCTTTGTGTATCAAAATATTATTAATCAAAGTAAACCAGTAAAAAACTTAAAACCTTCAGAATTTTGGTTAACAGTCGGAACCTTGGAACCACGTAAAAATCTGCGCCGCCTTATCAAAAGCTTTGCCCGATTCAGAAACGAAATAACAGTCAAATTTCCTTTGGTACTGGCTGGCGGCAGAGGTTGGCTCGAAGATAATCTCGAAGGTTTAATTCGCGATTTGAGCCTGAGCGATGCTGTCCAGTTGCTTGGTTACCTGTCAGATGAGGAGCTGTGTTGGCTATACCAAAACTGCTTCGGCTTTATCTATCCTTCCCTCTATGAGGGTTTTGGACTTCCAGTGTTGGAAGCAATGGAACTTGGTGCTGCAGTGATTACATCTAATACCACCAGTTTGCCGGAGGTGGCTGGCAATGCCGCTCATTTTGTTAATCCGTACAATGAACAGGATATTAACATGGCGTTCCATAAACTTTTCACTGATAAAAACTATCGATTATTGTTAAAGAGGCGAGCGATTATTCAGGCTAAGAAATTTTCGTGGAATAGATGTGCATCAGAAGTTTACAATATTTATAATCAAGTGATGAATATGCCAAAGTATAGAGATGAATCTTCCTAAATTGAGAATGATCAAATTTCGTATATAAAGAATCTAAATCCAATCATCGATTGTTGCATGAAACGTTTTAGACATTTTATTTCCAAGATTGGTCTGTCTATCATATCTTTGATTATCATTTTGCTGGTCTTGGAGATTACTTTTCGCTTTAAAGCGTTTTCTGAGGACACCAAAGGAATACATGCTTTAAAAGATATTGAACATAATATTAATGACCTTCAAGGTGAAAATTCGCTGCGCCACGTTATTCGTTTAAGCAACCATCCGAGAATTATTTATGAATTGATTCCCAACCTGGCAGTTATGTTCTATGGGGAGTCATTAAAAACTAATTCTGATGGTTTCAGAGCACCTCAATATTCAAAACAAAAAAATTCCGGAACAATCCGGATTGTCGGATTGGGGGATTCATTCATGTTCGGATGGCGGATATCGGACAATGAATGCTATCTTTCATTATTGGAAAAAAATTTGAAAAGAAATTTCCCTGATATTTCATGGGAAGTGATAAATACAGCAGTTCCTGGTTACAATACCGTAATGGAGGTGGAAACCCTGAAGGCCAAAGGCTTGCAATACGATCCTGATTTAGTTGTCATCCACTACGTTGGAAATGATGTAGACCTTCCGAACTTTATTAGAAAAAAAGAGAACCATTTAACTACGAAAAAGTCATTTCTATTAGAATTTATATTACATCGTTTGCGAGGTGCTACCAGACCCGTTAAGGATCCTTTAGTTCCGGCTCCACACCACGCCTTTGAGAGGCGATTCGAAAATGATCCGGATCGAGTTCCGGATGAATACAAAGATATGGTGGGAAAAGATGCTTACTACCGGGCGATGAAAGAACTAAAAGCATTAAGCCTGAAACAAGGTATTGAACTCCTGGTGATTTCACTCCAAGCGCCTAACTATGTCAAGGAGACTTGTTCCCTAATAAACATACCTATAATCGAAACGATCCAAAGGATAAACCACTTCATGGAATCGCATGGAATTGAGCAGTACATAGGGTCTGTCTTGACTATAAGCAAGGAAGACCCTCATCCATCCGCCTTAGGACATGGAATAATTGCGGACTGCATCTTCGAATATCTCAAAAAGAGTGGCCTTATCTTGAAGTTCACAAAAAGCAAATGAGAGTTTAAGCTTAAGCTGGAGTAAGACAGCCCATTTTGGTCGGTCAAAGAAAACCGCTATCGCCTGGAGCATACGAATACCTATATGGGCCTGGATAATTTACTAATGCATGGCATTGATATCCCTAACTCTGAATATCACCTTCATATTCAAACGATACGGCAAGATCAGCCCCTTGCTAAACCAGAATATCTTTATTTATATTCGGATTTTTCCTATACTTTTATCATCTATTTTAGGATACCCAGTAATAGGTTAGAGAAATTGGGAGTATAATTATGAAAAAAAATGAAAGTTACATTAGAGTTTATAAATCTCTTGCCTTACAGACTTTCAATACTATTGTTCTAATTCTCCTGTTAAATCTGATTTTGGCTGGTCTTCTTTGGGTTCGTGACACTTTTTTAAAAAGCATGCCTGCTGTGGATCAGAGAGTTTTGTCACACAGAGAAAAGTATTCTGATCTCAAAGCATATACTGTCATGAAGCCTGTAGACGTGAACAGATTTCTTAACGAACAGGATTCTATGGGGAGTATAGGCTTCCAGCATGAAGCTTGGGTACAGTTTCGAAATCCAGAATTTCATGGTACTTTCCTTAATACCGATGAACGAGGTTTTCGGAAAACAAAAGATCCTCAATTCTCTAGCGGAAGGCCTATTAAGATTTACGTATTTGGTGGTTCTGCTACTTTTGGATATGGAGTAGCAGATGACAATACGATACCCTCTTTCATTCAAACAATATTGGAACGACAATATCCTGATTATTCTATTTTAGTTAAAAATTACGGCCAAGGATTCTACTATTCTTCTCAAGAGATGCTGCTCCTCATTTCTTTGATAAAAGACAACGATATTCCAGATTTTGCTATATTTATTGATGGTGGAAACGACACACACCAACTTCACCTCAAGCACGATCAACCGTATTTCACCAATACATTAAGAGACTTATGGAATTTTAGGAGGCATGTATCTTATTCTCAGCCTAAAAGAGATTATTCGTGGATTCCCATGATACGACTGGCAAAAGGTATTTCCCGAAGACTGTTAGCTTTGAAGTCACATAAGGAATCTAGAAATCCCAATAAAGAGAAACAAATTAATAATCTCTCAACAGGAACGAATGAAGAATGTAGTAATGCAGATTATGTTATGAAGAGATATAAGAACAACATAAGGATTATTCGATCAATCTGCTGCGAATATGGCATAAAATGCTATTTTGTCTGGCAACCTATGCCTTTCTATAAATATGATAGATCACTTCACAGAACCTTTCCTTATCCGGGACAGATTCCAAAACATTGGTCTGAAGTATATACAGGAATGAAGGATTATTCTTCTTTAGATTTTCTGTACTTGGGTGAATTCTTTGAGAATGTCTTTGAAAAAGTATTCGTAGATGATGTTCACTATAACGAAAAGTACAATGAGAAGATTGCTGCCGAGATTTGTGAGCTATTGAAATCTGATCTAAATGACTTTACTTCTCCAAATAGCGAATCGAATTTGAAGTTTACAGAAACCAAAATGAAAATTTTCGGTGAAGAAGAAATTAGATGGAAACTAAAAAAGGCATTTGATATTGCCGTAGGGACAGGTCAGACTTACGTACGCTGCGGCTCAAACTGAGTCTGCTCTCTTTTGAGAAAAAGGCCTTGAGTTTATTAACCAGACTGGCCCACTGCTATCAAGAAAAAGGTCTTATTCAATGTGCTGTTTTATACTTCGATGGCCACTTCATACCTTACTATGGCGAGAGGAATCTGCACGAGGGATTTTTCATTCAACGGCGGCCTGCAATGATGGGTAATTCTTCCTTTTAAATTCATTGGTCTTCCTAACACATTAAATAATTACTTGTATCGTTATTTAATCTAGATTCAAATCAAGGGAATCCTTAACAAAGATTTCAAAAAAGCGTATATATAAAAGGAGCTACTGCAGAACTCTGGGTAAAAATCAGTAAAAAGCCAAATAATACTAAAAAGATTATAATCGGAATGAGCCACCAGAGCTTTCTTTGCCAAAGAAAGACAAGTAATTCTCCAAATATTCCTAACCTAGATACAAAATTTTTTATTGCTCCCACGATTACCTCTTATTAACAGCAAAAATGACCCATCATTGCAAGCCCCAAAAGAGTGAAACAATATCATCTTTACTTTGTCTGTTATAACAAAAACCTTGTTGAGATTGCCACGTTTCGCTCGCAATGATAATTTAAATTATATTAGGACAAAGCCTATTTCCTAATCATGAAATTTTTGAGTACAAGAACATCTATTCCGCTTTTGCTAAAGGTGTTTAAAGCATTTGCTGGTGAATTGACTATCGGCTCTCCCCTTAGATTGAAAGAGGTATTAAGGAGCACAGGTACTCCTGTTGCCTCGCCGAATTTCTTCACAATTTGATAATACCGAGGATTCCATTCTTCCCTGATTGTTTGAAGTCTTCCTGTCCCCATATGGTTAACGGCATTTATGGTTTCTGCCTTCGATTCTTTTAAAGGCAAGACTAAAAGCATGTACCTTGCAGTAAATTGTTTTGCAATATTATCTCCATGGAAAAAGTCCTTTGTGTTTTCTTCTAATATAACCGGAGCAAAGGGCCTGAAAGGCTCACGAAACTTTATTTTTATATTCACTAAGTCCTTCATCTCCTCGCTTCTTGGATCCGCTAAAATGCTTCTGTTTCCTAATGCCCTTGGTCCCCATTCAAACCTACCTTGAAACCAGCCCACAACTTTTCCATCCACAAGGTCATCCACAACTCTAGCTAAGAGCTTATCATCATCAGAGAAGTATTCATAAGAGATATTATTGCTCTCCAAGCATTCCTTGATTTCGTTCTCCGAGTATTCCTTTCCCCAGTAAGCGTGCTCCAGAACGAACTTTCTTGGCTTTCCCATAAACCAATGATAAACATGTAATGCAACACCCAACGCGCCACCTCCATCTCCTGCTGATGGCTGAATGAAAAGCTTTTCGAATGGAGTTTCACGCAGAATTCTTCCGTTTGCCTTTGAATTTAAACCAACTCCTCCAGCAATACAAAGATTTTTCATTCCTGTCTCTTTATGAAGAGAATTTATCAGTTTTAATAAAATTTCTTCTGTTACTCTTTGTATACTGGCAGCGATATCTGCATAGTGTTCGTTCTCTCGGCAGAGCTCCTTATAATTTGATGGTTTTTTACCAAAATAGGAGGGAAATCTTGTGTTAGAAGTGAAAAAATTCATCTCAGGATTTCTTGGTTTTCCGAATAGTTGTTCAAATTTAGAGTTAAATGCTCTCTCATCAGAATAATGATAGGAAAAATAATCCATATTAATCCAGAAAGAACCATCTGAGGCGACCTTAATGATATTATTGTATATCTTGTCAACATAACTTGGTTTACCATAAGGAGCCATTCCCATGACTTTATATTCTCCATTGTTTACCTTGAATCCTAAAAATGCAGTAAAGGCGCTGTAGAGAAGACCAAGAGAATGGGGAAATTTTATTTCTTTAAGTAATTTTATCTCTGTTCCTTTCCCTATACCCATGGTTGCGGTCGTCCACTCTCCAACTCCATCCACTGTCAGGATTGCTGCCTCTTCAAAAGGAGAAGGATAAAAGGCACTAGCCGCATGGGAGAGGTGATGCTCTCCGAAAAGTATCTTATTGTTCTCAATTCCTACTTTATCTTTTATAATACTTTTCACCCAAAGTTTATCTCCAAGCCAAGTGATCATTGCTTCTCGAAAAGCTTTCCATGATTTTGGAAAACTCTGGAAAGTTGTCATCAAAATACGCTCGAATTTATGAAAGGGCTTCTCATAAAAGGCAACATAATCTAAATCCTTCCCTAAGATGCCAGCGTAATCCAAACAGAAGTTTATGGCATTCTCAGGGAAATCAAAGTCGTGTTTCACTCTCGTAAACCTTTCTTCTTCTGCGGCTGCTATGAGCATCCCATCTTTTATGAGAGCTGCGGCAGCATCATGGTAGAAACAGGAAATTCCTAATATATACATCAGGATTGCCTCCTGTACTGTTCTGGATCAGTGTTAGCTTCTTTTTTGGGCAGCCAGTGAGATTTGCTGCTGTGATGTTTTATCTTTAAAGGATCAGAAAACATTTTCACAGCTAAGGCAAAGGGTGAAACAAAAATGAAAAAAAACAAGGAAAGAATCATTCTACTTTGAAAGCTTCCCATCCTCTTTGAGAAGTCCTTCCAGCTTTGCCATAGTTTATTAAATAGATTTATTGGAACTCTTGTAGGCTCCTTGTTGCTTGAGCTCTTTTCTTCATTTAGCTTTCGAAACAAGATAGCTAATACTCCTATGATGGTAGATAAGATTACCCAAATGAGAATCAAAAGCCATTTGTTTAAGTCTGATGTTATTCTTGAATAAATCGCTCCTGTCCAAATGATCACCACTAAAATCAAGTCAATAATTTGAGGTTTTAGATCTGCAAATTTTCCAGCTTTACCCACAGATCCACCAGAATAACCTACTAAGGATAAAAGAAAGAGTACTATGAATGAAATTATTTCCATTAGGAGTTTAATTCTTTTTTATTTTTTTTCTCCAAAAACATCCTCATTCGCATCATTGGCTTGATTAGTCCAAAAGGCTGATAAAACGAAGAAAAAATCACCCTGTAATTATCTATTAATTAACCACTAAATTGGTGAAGGAATAAAGAATTTACAGGAATTTTCTTTTTTCGCAATTTACAGTTTTGTCTTTCTTTTGTTCAATTTTAAGCTTCTGACACTCAATGTTGTATATATCATAGGAAAAAACGAAGGTCAATTTTTCCAAAGCGAAAGAAAGTGCCACAAATCACAGGAAGATTGCGAAAAAAACCCAAAAAAATAGAGTTCCCCAAAAATATCAGGCTAAGAGTTTTTAGCTATCAGAAATACTCTCTTCTCTCCTCAACCGCACATGAGATATTCCCAGTCGGAGAAGATCGAGATTATCCGGATGGTTGAAAATTACAATCTCATTGTGAAGAAGACGCTAGAGGAGATGGGAGAGAGCCGGAGTTCGTTCTATACTGCAGGAACTCACAAAAAGAATTCGTCAATGGGTAGATTATTACAATAATCACCGGCAGCACGAAGCCATCGATAACGTAACGCCTGGGGGTCGATATTTTGGAAGGGATAAGGAGATTTTGAAACAGAGAAAGAAGATTGAAGCTAAAACAATGAGGTTAAGAAGAAAAATCTATCAAGATTGAATGCTTCTGAACTTGATAAGGAGCCATAATTAATATTAAGATGATACTCCA
>Ga0209991_10001410_pt1 | contig 10915 bp, 11 predicted proteins | sample ChitaG_FD_183167 | JGI IMG/M metagenome (GOLD analysis project Ga0209991, IMG submission 183167) | Deep subsurface microbial communities from South Pacific Ocean to uncover new lineages of life (NeLLi) - Chile_00310 metaG (SPAdes)... | ecosystem: Environmental > Aquatic > Marine > Oceanic >... | reverse complement strand
TGGGCGACGAGTTCGCCGGGCATGGCAAGATGTTCAGGTCTCAGGCGTTCAAGCTCAGCGCCACCATCCTCTTCCAGGTCGTGGGCTTCGTCGACGACATGAGCAACGTCCTGGTGGACCTCTCCCAGCGCTACGAGCGCATCACTGTCTACAAGGTCTATGGCAACCACGGACGCATCGGTCAGGCTTGGAATGACCTGCCGCAGTGGGATAACCTTGAGCTGCTGGCCTGGTCCATGATACGCGACCGCGTCCGGGCGGCTGGGCTAGGCGAGGACCGCATCGAGTTTCACATCACCGTGTCGCCCTTCGTCCTGGCCGAAATCATGGGCAAGACCTTCCTCGGGACACATGGGGAGACTACAAAGCCCTGGAGCCCCTATGCGGCCAGCGGTGTCTACAACGCCAAGCTGCGGACCAACGCTCTCCTGGGCGAGGTCATCAACTACTGGGTCCTGGGCCACCACCACGTTCCCTACCACATGGAGCGCGAGCTGGAGGGGCAGATACGGGGCAACGGCTCGTTCTCCGGGCCGGGTGACTTGGCCGTGAACAAGATGCGAGAGGCCAACCTGCCCAGCCAGGAGCTGTTCTTCGTACACCCTAAGTACGGCATCACCCACCCGCACAGGATTCACCTGGCGACGGTGGAGGACATCAGGAACGTCCACGTCATTGGGCGGACGCGGGGGAAGAACCCGGCTGAGATATGAGGGCGCAGGCAGTCCTGAGGTGGCCCTGGTGTCCGCGCTGTGGCAGCCCTAAGAATGTATGCCGACCCACGGTGGCCTCGGACTACGAGGAGTTCTACTGCTACACCTGCCGCTGGGGATGGAGGAGGCGACATGAGAGACCTAAGCGGCCAGAACCTGGTCTGGGTCTGGAACTTACCCAACTGCGAAGGCGGCGCGGGGGCACGCATAGCTGACCGCGTGCTTACCCACGGGGCCACCGGCATCATCCTCAAGCACGATGACGGCGGCCGCCCCTTCGGCCTCGCCTGGAACCCCGAGTATTTCAGTGGCCTCGTGCATGACCTGAAGGCCCGTGGGCTCACAGTCGGGCTGTGGGGTTACCACTATGACATCTGGGACACCGGCCTGCAGATGCTGCACCGGGCCATCTCCATGCAGCCCGACTTCTACGTCATCGACTGGGAGGTGGAGCTGGAGCAGGCCCTGCAGGGCGTTGACCCAGCGCATCTGCGCCAATGGCTCTACTCCGCCACGACGAACAGAGGCAACATCGGCCTCTTCCACGCACCCCTAGCACAGCCCAGCTACCACCAGCCTTGGCAATACGAGACTTTCAATCGCTACTGCGACGGCATGATGCCCCAGGTCTACCACCAGGCCATGGGCTTCTCTCCCGAGGATGCCCTGTCGGTCTCCTACAACGAGATGGCAGAGTGTGGGCTGCTGACCAAGCCCATCTACCCCATCGGCCAGGCGTACACCGTCCCGGCCCCGGAGATGACCCGCTGGGCCAACGCGGCCACCCGCATCTTCGGGGCCCAGGGTCTAAGCTGGTGGAGCTACGAGCACATGGACAACGAGAGGTGGGGCGCCATCTCATCGTTCAGCACAGAGGAGGACAGCATGCGAAGAGTGAACGGAATCTCGCCCGGCTGGGCCCGGGTGGCAAAGGAGCGCTGGATTCTCAAGCCCGGCCGGTATAACCTGTCGGCGCGTGAGGACTTCGGGCTGCTGCCCCTGGACCGCTCAGCCGTCCTGGACGTAGAGTTCACGCCAGTTGACATCGACGCATTCATGGAGCCAGCAGGCGCTATCTACGTCATCGTCCGTGACGGCGACGGCTCCTGGGCTGGGCTGGTCGGGGGCACCGCTCCCTGGCGGCAGACAGTGAAGGTCTACATGGACGCGACTCCGCAGGGACGGGCTAGCTTCGAGGTCGTGGGCGGCAGCGTCCGCGCTGTCCTCGTTGGCATCCTGGAGGCGGGCTGATGGTGACAGGAAGAGCGTCCTCTAGCAGCCCCGGCCAGAAAGGCGACGCCGGGAAGCTCCGATTCGACCTAATCCCACCGCGCTCCCTGCAGGACCTGGCCCACGTCTACACCATCGGGGCCAAGAAGTACGCCGACCGCAACTGGGAGAAGGGCATCGCGTTCGGGCGCATCTTCGGCGCCATGCAGCGCCACGCCTGGGCCTGGTGGGACGGCGAGGAGCTAGACCAGGAAGACGGGCAGCATCATCTGGCTGCCGTGGCCTGGTGTGCCTTCACCCTCCTGGAGTACCTGCGGACGCACCGGGAATTTGACGACCGACCGCTTGATGTGCTCCCGCTCCGCTGCGGCGAGTGCGACCAGAACCCGTGCGTCTGTCCGTGGGAGCAGGAGCCAGAGGAGCTGTGCTTCTTGTGCGGCCGACAGCACCCCTATACCTGCCCGCAGCAGGAGGAACCATGCGAGTCTACCTAGCAGGCCCCATCACCGGCTTGAGCTACGGCGAGGCTGTCGACTGGCGGGAGCGCTGGGCTGCTGACCTCATCGAGCTGGGCCATACTCCTGTCACCCCCATGCGAGGCAAGGCTTACCTGAGCCGGATGCGCAAGCTGCGACCCGAGGGCTACGAGGAGTTCATCACCTCCTCGGCCAAGGGCATCTACAGCCGTGACTGCTTCGACGTGGCCCAGTGCGACGTCCTGCTCGCCCGCTTCCTGGGCGCCGAGGAAGTATCTATTGGCACTGTGATGGAGATTCAGCGGGCCCATGACTACGGGAAGTACATCCTGGCTATCATGGAGAAGGATAACCCGCACCGCCATGCCTTCGTGGAGCAAGCCTGCTCGCTCGTCACCGAGACGGACGAGGAAGCCCTGGACATCCTGGCTGTGCTGGGAGAGGGTTACACATGAGTCCATACATCAAGCCAGAGGACCGCCCCGACCTGGCGTTTCTTGAGAAGCGGGGGCCGGTCGGCTACGCTGAGATGAGCGCGGTGCGCGGAGTCCTGGCGGACGTGTCGAGCGAGTTCTACCGGCGCAAGATGGCACCCTACGAGGACATGAAGAGGGAGGAGAACGGAGATGTCTACTGACATGATAGTCCTGAAGAGCGAGCTGGGGGCAGACCGGCTTGAGGCCGTCGTGCTGCGCGGCCTCTCCCCTCGCGTCTCTCTCTACTGCGCAGGCACCGTTGCCCCCCAGGGCATGACGCTGAAGCAGTGGGACGTGCTAGACCACGAGGTTAGGAGCCTCCTGAGTGCCGCTGAGGCAGCAGCATGCGCAGCATGGCCGCCTAGAGGCGCTTGAGCGTCTACTGATTCTGGAGGGCCTTCAGTAGCTCCTTCCAGATAGACACCGACGTCTGCCCCCCAGTAGTGGAAGCACTGGGGGGTAGTTGCGTCTGTGCCAGGACAAGCAGGGCGGCCAGAAGGTCAGTTCCGTCCACTGGGTTCTGCTGCCTTGGCCTGATGGGCACTACTCACCACTCCACAGGATACCCCGCAGACGCGGCGACTGTCCCATGGTGACATTGATGAACGACACCTTGGTGGCAATCTCCAGCATCGCGTCGTCGTAGGCGTCCCCCTCCATCAGGAGCAGGTCTGCGGCCGTCGCCTCTGCGTCAAACGCGACGGCGACGTCCCCCGGCCCCTCATTGACGATGGAGATGGCCCGGCCCTTCTTGCCGCCAGGCACCGTCACCAGGTCCTCAGCAGTTGCGGGGACGGTCAGGGTCGCATCGAACGGAGTTGAGGTATCTGCAAACAGGAAATCGAACTTGGGCTTGACCTTGACAGGCATGGCAGTCCTCCTGAGAGTGTCTACTGGAGGCGCTTGAGCGCCTCGAACACAGCAACCATTATAGCAGCTATCGCTCCGGCGAGGCCACCTGTTGCTATCTTCCCCCCGCCGTGGTTCCGCTCCTTGTGCTCACCCAGGTCATCGCGCAGGTCCTCCACGTCGGCCAGCCTCTCCTCGGCGTTCACGGTGATGCGCTTGTCCATCCCATTCAGCCGGTCTTCGAGGTTGTCGAAGCGGTCATGGATGGCGTGGAACTGGAACTCCAGGTAGCGGCGCTCGTCGTTATCCATTATGGCTCCTATGTAAGGTCATCTGGTACTGATTCGTCAGTCGGCACTGCACCAAAGCGTCTCTCGTCTGCGCCGAAATCTTCGGCCACCGTCTCGTCGCTCGGAACGGCACCGAAGCGGCGCTCATCAGCACCGAAGTCGTTGGGAACCAGCTCGCTAGTTGGCACGGAGCCAAACCGTCGCCCGGCGCTCGGTCCCGCGCCTATGGTGTCCGTAGCAACGTAGGCATAGACCGCCGTGCATTTGTACGTCTCCGCCACGTCCGCTTCTGTCTGGCAGCCGCACTCCATGCTGTTCACGAGGTCTTGTGTCCATGGGTTCCCCGCCGGGGTGTTGCCAGCAGGGATGTAGAACGTGTACCAGTCATTCGGACCACCGGCGCTCCGGTCGAACACCACGGCCTCATCCGCCCCATCCGCCCGCATCAGTACCGAGAACTTCCCGTCGTCGCCGGGGGCCACGGGTGCGAGGAGCGACATCTGCATGACGCCGTAGATTGAGTCCTCTGCGCCCACGCCCGCTGCACCGCAATCGACCATCTCATGCGTCTGCTTCTCGCTCGACTGGTCGGTGTTCGTGTCTGTGGTATCGCCATCGTGGCCCGCGCTGCTATAGGCTACGTCATCCACGTCGGCATAGTCACCCACCCACTCGTCGTAAGTGGGCGCACCACTCACGGGCCAGAAGGGGCGTATAGCATAAGCCGTCTTCGAGGGCTCCGTGGTGATGTCCCCAGCCTCATCGTCATTGCACCAAACGTCGTCGAACCAAATCTGAACGCTGGGGTTCTCGTCCTTAGCGGCTAGCGGGTTGAAGTAGAAGTAGTGGATGAACTCGTCCGTAGGCTGGATGAAGGTGTAGTTGATGATTTCGTTCCCGTCAACATAGACCTTCGCCCCGGCATTCCCGCTGCCTGGCGGGTCGCTATCGTCTGTGTTGTGGTCGTATTCGACCCAAATCGAGTGCCAGGTGTTGGCGGCGAGCCCAGCCGCACCCGAGGCATTCTCACCGGAGAAACTGGACCGGAGTTGAAATTGCCCGTCCGTGAGGAGCCGGAGTTCGATGTAATCGTTGTCCGTCGTCCCATTGCCGAGGTACAACTTCCATATCGTGTAGACCACCTTTGCAGGTGTTGAGTCGGAGACCCGCATACCCCACGAGCACCAAATCTTGCCGGTGCCGTTGTAGCCTCGCCCAGCTCCAGCGCCGCCGGGGTAGCGGCGGGGCACGAGCAGCTTGCTGGCCTCGTTCGCGGTGATGTCGGCACGGCGGCTCGCATACCCCGTGCGGAAAACGGATGTATCTCGCACCATGTCGGTGAGAGACAGCGGCTCCGTGTAGGTTTCTTCTCCGACTGCCCACTCCAGGTCCAGCCCCCAGCAGCCCCTAAACATTCCACCACCAGACTGACCACTCGGTCTTGTAGTCCTTGTACTCGATGTGCGCGAACCGTCTGTCTAAGTATCGCAGCGAGTGCTTGGCTACGGTTCTAGGCGCCTTGCCCCAGCAGAGTTGACCAGGGACGCGGCTGAACCAGCCAACGTCGAACAGGGCATCCGCCGCCTTCCCGTATGCGGTCAGCGGGAGGCCCATCTTCATTACCCAGATGACGAGCCGGATGCCATCCCGCCCCTGAACCTCGTAGTAGGGCTCGGTGCGGTCATCCGTCACATGGGGCAGCGGCTCATCCCTCACGAGCAGGTATCCCTGCAACATACCCTCGTCAGTCTCGAAGCCGGGGAACCACTGGTCAGGATGCTCTAGGTCCGCCCGGGCCTCCTCCACGGTGTAGTTCTCGTTAATTGGTCCAGGCCAGAGGAACTTGATTACAGGCACAGCCGCCTGCCAGAGCACAGAGACAGCGGGCGCGTCATCGGGGGTTAGAAGTCGTACTCTCATGTCTCTCTCCTACTGCAGCAGCCCGTATAGCTTCAAGTCCGCAATGAGTGTGCCAAGCACGTCGGCCAACTCGTCTATCGTTGTAGCGTTTGCGTCGAAGGCCCGGTCAGCGCTCACGTTCGAGGTCGTGTAGGCCGCAGAACGAGCAACTGGCGTCACGCCATAGAACCCGATGCGTGAGTTCGCGGCAGCATTACCGGCCAACACCTCAAAGACCACGGTGCCAGAAGGCGACTGGATGTTAAAGAACTTCGCGTCTGTCAGCGATGTCAGCGCGAGCTTCTGGCCCGCTCCGTCCGCTCCGTCTGTCTCGAACTGCCATGCCCGCGAGGTGTCGAACTTCAAGAGTAGGAAGTCGTCTCCAGGCGTGGCGTCAGCCACGGTGATGCCTTGGTCCTTGATGAGCACGCCGTCAATGGTCACGCCCGCAGCGCCGGTGTACTCGTTAATGGTATCGACCTTCAGTGGACCCGTCACCACTTCAATGCTACGGTCTGCGCGGACGATAAGGTCGTTGGCGGAGTTGTGCTCTAGGATAAAGTCGTCCTCGTAGGCTTTCAGAACGTAGTAGTCGAAGGCGTCGTCGTGGGCACCGGAAACGTGGAAGTAGATAAGACCGCCGCTAGCACCTGCTGAGGCCCCGTAGAGCACAAGTTGCGCCATAGTCGCATCCCGGTCGCCCAGGTAGAGGTAACTGGTCTTGACCGTCAGCGCAGAGGTGGTGAGGGTCATGACGTCCGACCCGCCAATCTCAAAGTCGAACCTGTTGGTCCCCCGGTCGTACTCGAAGCTGTCATCGGTGTCGAGCTGGATGTGGGGGTTCGAGCTAACGATGTCGAGGAAGAAGTTGGCGTCGTCTACCTCTAGCTTTGCTAGCCCAAGGGTGGTGCTGTAATCAGTCAGATTCGTCCAGGCGACGTCCGTTCCATCGGCAGCAAGATAGGTGCCAGCATCGCCAACACCCAGCACGCTCCACGCAGACGCACCACCGTAGATGATGGACCCCTGAGCGTAGGTCAGGACAATCTCAGCGCTCAGCTCACCCGTTGCCGTCCCGACGAAGAAGTCCACCTCCGTGACATCCTGCAGACGGTCAGCCAGGTCGTCCAGGGCCTCGGCCACATCATCCGGGTCGTCGCCCGGCCAGTCATCGCCCTGGTTGGGCGTGTAGCTACTGTCTCCTGCATCGGGGCCAAGCCAGAAGTCAGAGTCCGTGGTGCAGTTGTAGTAGGCATTGGGGTAGGTGATGATGGTGGCTAGCTCGTCTGCGTCAAGGTTCCCGCCGTCATTGATTCCGGTCGTACAGGTGTCGAAGACGTTATCGGAGATGGCTATGCCGTAGAGCTTGATGCCCGCTGACACACTACCGAAAAGGTCAACGCCGATAGCGAAGTCCTCGAAGGTACAGCCGCTAACAGTTGCCTTGTGACACCAGGCAATGCGAAGGCCCGTTCCGGCGCCGCTTCCTTTGAAGTGCGTGTTCGAGATGTGGAGGTCGCCGTTGGCGTAGCCCGTAGCGCAGGTGAAGGTGCCGCCAGCACCGGCGTTCTCGACGCGGCAGTTGGTCATGCGCGCTTCCGTGTAGCCGCCGTCGCCGTCAAATACCGGGTGGTCCGCATCGTTAGCCTTGAATCCTGACGTGTCGGCAATCAGCCTGAACGCGTGGATTGAGTTCCAGACACCGTAGGCGCTCACCCGGCGCATGAGGAGGCCCCCGGCCAGGTTGAAGCCAGTGGACATGATGTAGTAGCCGCTGTCGTGGCGGACGATGCAGTTCTCCAACTTCACCACATCCAGCGAGCCGCCACCATCGTCGAAGAGCGGCTTGTCAGCGTCATACTGCACTAGCTCACAGTCCTTGAACTCAGCGATGACGTTGGCGTTGTTCAACTGGATGACTTCGGCGTCGTGGTTAGCCGGATACTGGTTGTCGATGCGGAAGCCCTGGAACTGCACCGGCTCCCTGGCAACGATAGCTGGAGTGTCATCTGTGCTAGGCTGCAGGCGCACTCGCGGAGGTGCGGGGGCAAGCTCTCCGGGGTCTTCAATCTGGACGATGCTCGACCACGGGGCCGTATGGATAAGGAACATCGCGCCGTCGTTCGTCTCCCCTGCAGTGTCAGGGATGACGATGTCTTCCCGCAGCGTGCCCGCCGAAGTGCAGACCCAGATGGCCCGGGCGCCGCTGCTCACGGCGGCAGTGATAGCAGCCTGGAGGGTCGTATGCGTGCCCATCCCAGAGGGGTCTACAACGTAGTCGTAGTTGACACCCTGGCCCAGAGCCACGACCTCAATCTGAATCTTGCCGGTGTAGGACCGGCCACCGACGCCGGTAGACGTGCGGACATGCCAGGGGACGAACCAGTGCGGCCCCGTCAGGCCGGTGAAGACAGCCTCGCCGCGAACGCTGGTCCTCTTCACCTGGCTGATGGTGCCATCACTCAGGTTCTTGGCTGCGATGTTAATGCCTGCCAGAGGCTGGTAGCGCTCGTTGACAGCAGTGACCTTGTAGAATGCCGTGGCCTTACCCTCCTACGGAGTAGTGGCTATAGACCGCCTGACCCACCCACGCCCGTTCGAGGGTGTAGTCGGGGCGGGTCTCAAGGTCTTCTACGAACAAGTCTACCACGGTGAACCCGTCCTGCACCAGCGCCATCCTCTGCACCTGGTCGTTCATGCGGTCGGCAGCATCGAGGAGGTGGAAGCGCTCCCCCATCACGCGCCAGACCATGTTGACGGCCGGGAAGTAGAAGTCGATGACAACGCCTCCAAACATCATCCGGCCGCCCCAGCGGGAGGACTGGAAGTAGAAGTCGACGCCGAAGACGAGCTTCTTGCGCACGGTCAGCCACTCGAACACGATGAACTCTGGGCGGGTGCCCATGGCCTGTCCGCCCCAGGCAGCATAGCGGTCCTCGAAGTCGTCCTCAGGGAAGCGAGGGAGCGTCGGCGCCTCGACGGCTGGCCGGACCATTAGATGGGCTCGATGAACACAACGTCGATGTAGCCCTGGCCCTTGACGTCACCACGGTAGTCGTCGACGGTGGCCACCATGTTCTGCAGCTTCACGTTGCCTGACCACACGTTGGGGATGCTGGCTGCCACCAGGGTCTTGGTGTTCCAGATGGTCTCCAGAGCATCCCAGACGTCGGAGAACTGGTCATAAGTCGGCGTCTCCTCCTGTCGACTAAGCTCAATCATCCGGCTGACGTCCACGCGGAAGGACCAGACGGCGCGGGCATTGGGCTTCTTGTCATAGAGCAGGATGAGAGCACTCAGCTCAGCGGAGGTGGTGGCCGTACTGCTGCACACGGCAGTCACGCGGAAGCGGACGGTGCGGAACTCCAGACCCCGCAGGGGGTTCGTGGCCGTGAAGTAGCCCACGTCGGTGAGCGCATCGAATACCATAGCAGCGCCAGCAGAATTCTTGAGCTGCGTCCAGCCGGAACTCTCAGCGTTGTCAAGCTGGAACTCGACCTTGATGTACTCAGTACCCGAGAGGTTGTAGCCATCAATCTCCATCCGATAGAGGCAGCCACTCAGCTCGGAGAAGCCGCCGTCAATCCAGCCGGTGATGAAGTGCGACGTCGATTCGTCGTCCTCGAAGGAGTCGACGCCTACGATAGGATGGATGCCCTTCAGTGGCAGGGTGTAGTGCCGCGCCTTGAAGGTGGCGCTGACGTTGGTAGCCCCGTAGGGAATCCACAGGTGCCGCGTCTTCGGCCAGCCCAGGTGGGGCATGGTGTCAACGAAGCCGAAGAAGCCGTGGGCCGAGTCTATCTCTTTGCCCAGCGGGGTCCAGCCGGTGCCGGTGAACCGGAGCAGGCGGCACTTCCAGTTGGTGTTGTCGTTCCAGACGCCATACAGGTAGTCGCCGCCGTCAAAGAGATACCGGATGTACCCATCGCGGAGGCAAGGCGGCAGGCCGTCCTTGTAGCGAATGCCCACCGGCCGTATGGTCTCGGTGGCTCCCGGGCTGTACTGCAGCACCTCCACGCTGTTGGTAACGTAGATGGCACCCTGGAAGATAGCGGCATTCAGAACCCGGAAGCCGGGGCCAAACTCAATCGGGATGGCCGCACGCGCCTCGGGGTCCAGGCAGTAGAGGACACCCAGGCAGTGGAAGTAGAGACCAGCAGAGCCCCACGGGGCCATGGCCACGCCGACAAAGGTGACACGCCCACCGGGCCCCTGCCACAGGAGCACGCCGTCAGCAGCATCATCATCGTTCCAGCTCACCCCGTCCACCGACTGGATAATCTTGGCAACCGGGGTGGTGGCGATGATAACACCGCTCGTTAGCGACTCGGTGCGGTAGGTGGCCCAGGGGAAGGCGTCCTCGATGACCTTCGAGGAGGCGTCGCCCCAGCCAGAAACCCCAGCGGTGGAGGAGCGCAACTTCGAGTCGGCAGAGCTGGCTTCGCCACAGTACATCAGCCGGAAATCCGAGCCGTCGTACCACTCGAAGACAGATGAAATCATGAAAGGATTCGTCCCCGAAAGCGTGTCAGCCACAGCAGGCGTGCCCCGGGCGACTTCAAAGTGGTAGAGCGTGTTGCCGAACCCAAAGTAGCAGGACCCGCCGCTCTGGGCCCCCAGGTCGCTCTGGCACCATGGCTTCGAGGGAACGCGGTAACGCCCCTCAAACTTGGCTGGGTCGGTAGGGTCTGCGTCAGCCGAGGCGGGAGGCATGACCACGCGCCCGGCCCGGGTGACATCAATGCCACCCTCGTTGTCCCAGATGGTGCCCAGGGCCTCGCGGATGTCCAGCTTGCGGTGGCCGACGCCGCCGCCGAAGTCATCGAGGACTAGCCAGAAGGCATGCAGGCGCTCATCGTAGGTGGCCTTGCCTACCTTCATCCCGGCCGTCCACTCGGAGGCCGGTTTACCAACAGCGGGGCCGTCTGTGTAGAAGTCGGTCCCCGCTAGGGTTACCTTGTCTTCGTCTTCGGGGGCCACGG
>Ga0209991_10001409_pt1 | contig 10917 bp, 8 predicted proteins | sample ChitaG_FD_183167 | JGI IMG/M metagenome (GOLD analysis project Ga0209991, IMG submission 183167) | Deep subsurface microbial communities from South Pacific Ocean to uncover new lineages of life (NeLLi) - Chile_00310 metaG (SPAdes)... | ecosystem: Environmental > Aquatic > Marine > Oceanic >... | reverse complement strand
AGGGCAGGTAAGCTCGTCTATCCCATTGTGGCGGTAAACGATGCTCAAACCAAGCATCTCTTTGACAACAGATACGGAACAGGACAGAGCACAATCGACGGCATCACGAGGGCTACCAACATACTCTGGGCCGGGAGGAAGGTGGTTGTTTGTGGCTACGGGTGGTGCGGCAAAGGGATAGCGAGGCGGGCTCAAGGGCTCGGGGCACACGTTATCGTCACCGAGGTCAAGCCCATCCCGGCCCTGGAAGCTGCCATGGATGGCTATCAGGTCATGCCTTTAATCAGGGCTTGCGAGATGGGAGAGGTCTTCATCACCACCACGGGCGATACGAATGTGATCGATAAAGCTCATATGCTCCAAATGAGAGATGGGGTCGTTCTGGCAAACAGCGGCCACTTCAATGTGGAAATAAACATCCCGGCTTTGGAGAGCCTTGCCAGATCGAAGAAACGAGTACGTCCTTTCGTTGATGAATACGCTTTGAGCGATGGACGGCGTATTTACCTGTTGGGGGAGGGCAGGCTGATCAACCTCGCTGCCGCCGAGGGACACCCAGCCAGCGTCATGGACATGAGCTTTGCCAACCAGGCCCTATGCCTGGAGTATCTTACCAAGATGAAGGGAAAGCTCAAGCCTGCCGTCTATCCTGTGCCTGAGGACATTGACCAGGAGGTAGGCAGACTGAAGCTCGCCTCCATGAATATCGCCATTGATTCTTTGACCGAGGAGCAGAGAACATACCTCGCAAGCTGGGAAGCAGGAACGTAGAAAGGAGCAAGAATGCCGAATAGCTTCAATCAGTCGGATTCTTATCCGGCCACTGCGGAGTGCGTCACTGAGGGGCATCCTGACAAATTGTGTGACCGGATTTCAGATGCTATCCTTGACGCCATGCTGGCGAAAGACCCCTTCGCCAGGGTGGCCTGCGAGGTCTCTGTCGCCATGGGAATGGTGCTGGTTCTCGGTGAGATTACCTGTGAGTGCTATGTGGAAATCCCCGAGGTTGTGCGGCAGGTGATCAAAGAGGCAGGCTATACCAAACCCGAATACGGTTTCGATTATCGAACATGCGGTGTCCTCGTCTCAGTGAAGGAACAGTCAAGCGACATTGCGGCCGGGGTCGGCCAGTCCTTAGAAACAAGAACAGGAGACGCAGTCGACCGAGTTCTGGATAGGACTGGTGCCGGTGACCAGGGCATGATGATTGGCTTTGCCTGTAGAGAAACTCCCGAGCTTATGCCTCTGCCCATTACACTGGCACACAAGCTATGCCAGCGTCTGGCTCAGGTAAGAAGAGACGGTGTCGTTCCTTATCTGAGGCCCGACGGGAAATCTCAGGTAACCATAGAATACAGTCGTGGCATACCCAAGAGGGTGGTCTGTGTCGTCCTGGGCGCTCAACACGACCCCGGGGTGGAACATAGCATCATTGAGCGCGACCTTATACAACAGGTGGTCAAAAAGGTTATCCCTGCAAATTTGCTGGATAACGAGACCGAATACTACATTAATAGTGCGGGCCAGTTTATCATCGGTGGACCGGTGAGTGACACCGGCTTTACCGGGCGCAAAATCATAGCTGATACTTACGGCAGTGCCTGCGGACATGGCGGGGGCGCCTTTTCAGGCAAGGACCCTACCAAGGTGGATCGCTCGGCAACCTACATGGCCAGATATGTTGCCAAGAACATAGTAGCCGCCGGACTCGCCGATTATCTCGAGCTTCAGGTTGCCTATACTATCGGAAAGGCTCACCCTCTATCTCTGTCCATCGAGACTTCCGGCTCGGGAAAGGTTCCTGACGAAACCATATTGCATCTCATCAACAAGCATTTCGACTTCCGCCCTGAGGCCATCATGAGGGTCTTGGACCTGCGCCGCCCCATTTATCGGCAAACTGCTACCTACGGGCACTTCGGCAGAGAGGAGCTCGGCCTTCCCTGGGAGAAGACGGACAAGGCTGGGACCCTGAGAAACGAAGCAGGGCTTTAGACGATCTCTATTCTCATGTCGTCCACGTTCTTCACCTCTGTTGTCAGGTCAACCAGGGCTATGGTACGCTCAGGAACGTAATACGTATAAGCTGAAGACGTAAATATGGTGAGACACCTCCTGTCATACATTACGGATGGAGCATCCAGCTGGTGTGACCTTATTAAGACGTTCTTACCCAAGCGAGACATGATTCGCTCGAACCAATCCCGCCCGAATTGAGGTCTCCCGGTACAGGGATCGATTCCCAGGTCCTCCCCGTCCCTGTCTTGCCAATCTCCCCAGATCATCTGATGCCATTCGGCACTGCCCGGCTCTATCCTCTCCACATCCTCCAGGACTGATATGTCAGGGAGGGCTCCATGTACAGCAAACACTCCGTTTGGCGTGGATGCCGCAAGTGGCAACCTGGAAAGAACCTCACCGTATCGCTGGCGAAGCCTGGCATCCAGCCCTTCCCAGAAATCGCTAGGCTGAAAACTCATTACAGCACGACCTTCATGGTTTCCCATAAGGAGAAAAAGACCGTCGGGGTGCTTGAGCTTCTGCTGGAGCAACAAATTGATGTTCTCCAACGAAGCTGGTCCTCGATCAACATAGTCGCCCAGGAAAACCAGCTTGTTCTCCGGTTTAAGGTACTTGCGGATGATTTCCTCGGTGGCTTCAAGGTCACCGTGGGTATCGCCGACAAAAATGACTTCGCCTGACTCCAGCCGTATTAGCTTAGCTTCCTCAGCAAATCTCTTCTCAGCCTCATCGAGTAGCTCTTGTATGTCTTTCCTGGTCATTGACCGAAGCCTTTCATCTTGAAGAAGTATACACCTTCGCCAGCACAGGTGCCTTCCATGACAGGAATCGGCGCATTCTCCAGCAAGTGTCATCATCGTCTCTTCCATCATCCAACGTAAGCTCGGTGGGACCATAACCACAAGCTTTGCCGAAAGTCGAGCTAATCTGCGCGTCCAGCGCTCGTCGTTCGACAGGCTTACCGCGAGTGATTGATGAACAGCTTCAAGGCATGCAATTATCCTTGGCTGAGTGCTTTTGCTATGATGCCGATATGAAAGCCGGGCTGGTTTATGACCCAATCTACCTGGAACACGATACCGGTGAGCACGAGGAGAATTCCCGCAGGCTAATAGCTACGATATCCTATCTGGAGGAAACTGGAACTAGAGAGAAGCTTACTATGCTACCTCCCCGCCCCGCCTCGGCAGAAGAGCTTGGGATGATACATACGGCGGAGTACATCTCCTACGTCAAAAGCAAAGCAGAAAAGGGCGGCGGCTGGCTCGATCCCGATACCAGGATATGTCCGAGGTCTTACGAAGTAGCGTCCTATGCTGCGGGCGGGTTACTGGTTGCCGTGGAAGGAGTGATGAGAGGACAGGTGGACAGCGCCTTTGCCCTGGTCAGACCACCGGGGCATCATGCCGTTCCTGACGCAGCAATGGGCTTCTGCGTATTCAACAATGTGGCTATCGCCGCCAGGTTTGCTCTGGGCGAATTTGGTCTCAGCCGTGTTCTTATCGTCGACTTCGATGTCCATCATGGCAATGGAACTCAGGATGCGTTCTATGCCGACTCCGGAGTGCTTTACTTCTCCACTCACGAATATCCCTTCTATCCCGGGACAGGGAGGATGGAAGAAACAGGCACAGGTGACGGCGAAGGAACTACGATTAACATCCCGATGGCCGCCGGCTGGGGCGATGACGAATACTTGAGAGCTTTCAGAGAGATCCTAGTTCCGGTAGCACATAGATTCCGGCCCGAACTAATACTTGTTTCTGCCGGATTCGACCCTCATTGGGCCGACAACCTGGCTATGATGCAGGTAAGCATTCGGGGCTTCGCTCAGATGACAATGATATTGAAGAAACTGGCTGACGACCTGTGCCAGGGGTGTCTCGTTTTCGCTCTAGAAGGCGGCTACAACCTTCGAGTAGTTGCTTCTTCCGTAAGAGCCAGCTTCGATGTGCTTCTGGGTAATAAAGAGATAGATGATCCGCTGGGAGAAGCACCAATGACAAGGAAACCGGAGGGGTTCGACAGGCATATCGAGCAGATAAAGAGAATACAGCACCTGGCCGGATGCTAGACGAGAATCCGGAGGACGGTTGGCAACGGGTTCAGAGCCTGGTTATTCGATACCGGTGATTAGGTTAGCCATACCAGCTACGTAGGGTTAATCGCCTGCCTAGCTATTCGCGGCGTTGCCGTCGTATTCAGGTCCAATCAGCTCAGGCGGGACTTCGTGGCCTCTCTCTATCATCAACTGGACCACGCCGGCATGCAATGGCGGCATTCCGACCATCTCTATTATTCCATTCAGCAATGCCAAATCGGTCTCCAGTGGTATCCAGTCGGCACCGCTCGGCCAGGCGTTGACGAACTCACCCCAGTTATCGACATAGGATTTCACCATTCTGTAGACTACATCCTGAGCGATATTCGTCGTAACGAAAACACCTGTTGTGTGTCCCAGCGTGTAGAAGCCAGGCATAGGCAGATCCTGGATTGCATCATCCGGGATCCAGGTTGCCGACGTTCCCGGCGTAGCCACCAAGGCCGGCTCTAAATGCTCCTCAGGCCAGCCCAGTATCTTTATATCTCGCACGCTCTGTAGGTCGTGCATAGACGAGTCAAGCCCAATACTGGTTACAGGCTTGGCAAAGCCAACTATCTCAAGGTTCTTGGCCATAGTCACGACATCAGCATAACTGGCGCTCACCCAGTCGGGCTCAATTCCCAGAGCCTCTAGCTGGCGGCGGAGATTGAACTCTGTTGCCGTGCCATTCATTCCTGCTGAGAATTTCTTGCCGTGGAGATCGTGCAGCGTATGTACTTCGGCGCCCGGCCCCTCGTCTACAATCACCACCAACACGTAGTTCTGAAGATAGCCAGACAGAATCCGCAACTCGGTCCAATTGCCATAGGCGATGTACTCGTCTATGGTCATACCGTTGTATGCCATAGCCATGCCATCCCAGTTAACCGCAAACCCTCCGTCAAACGTCCCCGCTTGCGCCTTTATCAAGTTGTCATGAGTGGCGCCGCTTTCCACTACTGTCATCTTTATGTCATGGTTCTCCGCGTTGATGATGTTAGCCATAACGACCGCAGCGACGTAATGCGTGGCGGTTGCGTTCGTTGAGCCGAAAGTGTAGCTGTATACTACCGCTGACGGCTGACAGGCTAAAGCTGGAAGGAGTAATGCGAGTGTCACTGTGACCGCAACTATCGGGAGTAACCACTTCCTTTTCAAACTTGAATCTTCCTTCCTTTAGGTCTTCCGGTATGCCATCAGCTAATCTCACACCTCGTCTCACATAACAGCCTGGTTTCTTCAGGACCTCCGTGCATGTTACGTCACCCGTACCTTGTCAGGCATTCTTTCCCACAGACCCGCACAATCCTGACTATAATGATGACATCCAAATGTTAAAATCCTGTTAAGACCTGACAGATGCCGCAACCTGTCACCACCTTCTTTCGGTTTTCTTTCGGCTTGGCCACTATTCGGTGTCAATCGGCGAAAAAGCCGGCAAACCGAGGGCTCAGGGCCGTATCTCCATTTCGTACCAGGCCGTAACGGTGGGCTGCTGGGCGAGAAGCCTGCTCAGGGCGCCTTCGCGAGAACTTGCCTGTGTCACCCTGTCCGAGGCGTCCGCTGACAGTGAATCACCCCCAGGTTTCATAGCGGGCCGCCCCAGAAGGTCTGTCAGTATCACGGAGTCTGCCCGCCCCACCAAGTGCTTGAGGACGGCCTGTTGAACCTGAAGGCAGATTTCATCTATAATTGGGCAATGCGAACCTACGGTCCCGTTAACCTGAACGCCCTGTGGTTCATGATAGGTCTGAGTGTCTCGCTCTTCTTCGTCACTTTGCTAAGGCCCGAGACAATCTATTTTCTGGGCTTGACGCCTGCACTCCTCTCAGAACAACCCTGGACCATTATAAGCAGTATGTTTGTCCACGCAGGTTTCTCCCACATATTATTCAATATGATAAGCCTGTATTTTCTGGGAAGCTTCTTACTCCGGGCAGTAGGGGAGAGAAGTTTGCTGGCGGTATTCTTCCTCGGGGGCCTAGCGGGTAATATCCTCTTCATCCTTCTGGCTCATCCATTATCAACAGGAGTGGGAGCCTCAGGAGGCATCTATGCCCTCGCTGGAGCACTGGCCATAATGGTCCCCAGAGCGCCGGTCCTCATATTTCCCATCCCTGTCCCCATGCCACTCTGGGTAGCAGTCTTGATCTTCCTCTTCATCTCTTTCCTCATCCCCTGGATAGCCTGGCAGGCTCACCTTGGAGGTTTGCTCCTGGGGCTCGTGGCAGGTCTGATCTTCAAGAAGAGAAGACGAATGTATTATTTCTGACCCCTTAGAAGATGCACGTAAAGGGAGTTCGCTTGCAGGCCGACGGGCTCGAGCTTACTGGCGAACTTCATCTTCCGTCAGGGGACAAGCTTCTCCCTGCCCTCTGCATCTGCCACGGCATTCCGGCCGCCCCTCCCGACGCCACCGACAGGGGCTATACACTACTGGCAGAGCGCTTCTGCCGTGTTGGCTTCATCACGTTGATCTTTAACTTCCGGGGGACGGGAAAGAGCGAAGGTGACCTCGACATCGTGGGCTGGACTCGAGACTTGCAGGCTGCTCTTGACTTTCTGTATGACCTGAAGGAGGTAGATAAGACCAGTCTCGGCCTGCTCGGGTTTAGCGGAGGGGCAGCGGTTTCCATCTATGTCGCAGCTCATGACCCCAGAGTATCCTCAGTGGCGACCTGTGCCTGTCCCGCTGATTTTCGCTCTCTCTTTCAGAGAGAAACGCCTGTGGGCGCTGTGCAACGCCTTCGCGAAATCGGAGCGATTCGCGACAGGGATTTCCCGCCCTCAATAGAAGAATGGGAGAGAGGATTTGAGACCATTACTCCGATCAACTGGATAGATAGAATCTCTCCCCGCCATCTGCTTCTGGTTCATGGAGACGCCGACGAGTTGATACCGCCGGAGCACGCGCACCGTCTCTACCAGAAAGCTAACGAACCCAAGGAGCTACGCGTGATTCCCGGTGCCAGGCACAAAATGCGCCTGGAAGAGGCGGCAATGACTGTCGTTCTGGACTGGTTGAAGGCGCGATGCTAGAAGAGGAAGATCTCTGCACCGAATCCCGGACGGTCTCAAAGCCCTGAGAACCGGAATTCTGTGAAAGAGGCGGCTATGTCACTCTTGCGGAGGTGTTCTGGCAGCCGCGAGAATTGCCACGGTTGAGTTCATCACAGCGGTTCTTCGTCTTTGCTTAGCAGGACGATATTATCGGCTACCTCATCATATGAATCGCTCAACGTGAATATGATGATCTGGTAATCCGTGGCCAGTGTTTTCAGAAAGCTCAACGTGTTAGCGAGGCGAACCGAGTCGAAATTAACAAATGGGTCATCCAGTATCAAAGGCGGCTTCTTATCGCCAAATATCAGCTTTGCCAGGGCAAGTCGAAATGCTAGATAAAATTCGTCAATCACTCCTCCGCTCAAGTCCTCGGGCTTAGCCCAGTCTCCTTTCTCATCCGAATATACCGCGAACTCCAGAGCTTCTTTGTTAACTCTTACCTGCTTATACCTGTCATTGGTGAAGACAGCCAAATATCTCTGAATTTCTTTCTCCAAAGCTTCCTCAACTGACGAAAGAACCTCGGTTCTCGCCTTAGAGATGAATTCCCTGGCTAATTCATAAACTTTCCTTTTTCTGTCTTCATGTTTCAATGATTCCTGAAGTCCTTCCAGTTCCTCTTCCAGCCTGACTTGCTCCTCAGCATCATGTTTCGCTGTCTTAAGGATTGCCATGCTATCCCTTTTACGGTCTTCTAGCTCATTTCGTGTCGCCTCTAATCTCTGAACCTTCCTTTCTAATTCGATGTATTCTTCCGGACTCATGCGTGTTTCTATCAAGTCCTCGGTCAGTTTCGCCTGCTCAACTGCTAACTTTCTAGCTACCTCCTGCCTTCGTTTCTCAATATCCTGAACCGTTTCACCACTTAGCATCCCTTCTAAGAGGTACTCCGCTTTCCTTTTCTTTTCTAGCCAATAATACAAATCTCTTTCTTTCTCATTAAACTCAACAACCGTGTTACATTTAGCTTCAGCCAGCAATTCTTGTTCTCCCTGACTAAGTTCATCGAGAGACCCTTTCATTTTTTGAACACGCTCTTCAATGCCAGACATGCTGGTCTTATCTCGAATAAGAGCAGTTCTCGCCCACATAGTTATGGCAAGAAAAGCTGCGCCCAAGATTATCAAGCTCAAGAGGTAGAAGGGACCAACCAGGACTCCAATTATCCCGCCTGTCAATATTATTATCGCAGTAGCTATACCTCTCTTTGAACCGAGGAATCTAATGGATTTTCTTCTATTTAATTTTTCTTTGGCCTCGGCCAGCTCTGTGTCTCGCGTAGCTAAATCCTTCTCGATATGCCCGCGTCTATTCTGGATTGCATCCAGTTCCTTTCTAAATTCCGAGACCTGTTGCTTATCTTCAAAGCCTTCGATAGTACTGAGCGCTTTATCTGCTTTCTCAGAGTCCTCTTCCTGGTTCCTTATCCTGCTCAGTAGTTCTGCCACGCTATTATAATCTTTAGTCAACCTTTCAATAGATACCTCGATATCTTTACGCTGTTTATTTTTCTCCAACAAAACCCTGGCATTTTCATACTCCTCCTTGACCTGAGCCAGTTGCTTGTTTGCTTCCATCAGCTCAATTTTTTGCGCCTCAACTTCGGAGACCTCATCCTTAACCTCATTATATCTCTGTGAAGAATCCTCCAGTTGGCTTCTCAGACTCGCCAAGCTGCCTGGGATTTTTGCTGGTCTGTCCAATCCCTTCCTAATCTCAGAGATTTCGTCATCCAGCTTCTGTATCACTTGCATGGCAAGGGTGCCTTCTTTACCCCCACTCACAACTTCCTCTAAGCTTTCGTTAATTTCCTTCTTACCTGATGAGATTTCACTTACCTGTGTTTGACGAATACAAGAAGAACACAAGAAGAGCTTGTCAGATTTGGTTCCCAGTAGCTCAGCCATTTTCTCTGAAATCTCTTTGAAAGTATCAAGTTCTTCTTGAGTATTATCATCAATAAGCCTGACGGTTCCTTTGTCAAAATCCTTCTCCAACAAATACCTGTTCCCTTTATCCTCAAACTCAAGGCTGGTTTGAAACTGCCTGGTTGAGCCCCAGGAAACATAATCTTTAAGCTCTTTTGCAGTGCTTTTAGGATTATGAAAAAGGGCAACAACGATACCATCAAGTAAAGTGGACTTCCCCATTTCATTTAGCGAACCTTTGACCACATTTATCCCGGGGCTAAACCGGGCTTGAAAATCAACAAGTCTCTTGAAGTTTTTAAGCTCAATCCTTTTCAACCACATTATAAGACTTCCTTCCCGTCTAAAAGAGCTATACCATACTGAAGGGCATTTTCAGCAATGTCTCTCTCCCCTCCCTCCTCGCTCTCGATTTGCCCCTTCATCAGCTTAATAAATCTATTCCTGATCAACCGCTCTTCATCCTCCGTGACCTCTCCTGACTTTGGATGAGATTTATCCACAACGTTAAGATGAAAAAATTTCTCCCTCAATTCATCCAATTCCTCAGGATTTACTATAAATTCGGCATCGCGAAGCCCCTTAAGAGTGACTTTTTTTACCAAATTCGGATTTGCCCCCTCGGAGATTCTCGCTTCTAGCTTCGCCAGGTCTTGTATTTCACTCATGTCTATCTCTACTTCGTCATAGTCACGAAGTCCAAGCATTTTGGGTTCAACCTTAACCTCGCTTGAATCCAAAATGCTAACTACAATCACAGCACCTCTTTCTCTTTGGTCAGGTATCCATTCCGGCGGGCCGGAATACCAGGCTGGAGGCTTCTCTGAGCATCTATAGACTCGGTGCCAATGCCCCAGCGCTAGATAATCCATGCCACTGGTTTTAATTTCCTCAAGCCTGAAGACATGGTCATCTTCCGCTATTTTTTCTGGGATATAGAAGGACCCGTGAGCCATAGCGATATGAAACTTACTTGAAGTCGCAGGCTTGAGTCCTTTCAGTGGGCTTATGTATGACCTATTACTTAGATTCGGCTTCCCATATACCGTTAAATCCAGGTTGGGATACTCCTTGTAAGATATATTTTCGTCAGTAAAAATGCTTAGATTGGAGCATTTTCCTTCAAAGTCAACTTTCCTGTAAATTGACGAGGAATCAAGAGAATCGTGCGTACCGGGGATAAGGCAGACTGGAATATTATTCTGATTGAGCAAATTAAATTGCTCTATTACCAAATGTATATTCTTTTGTGGCTGCTGGTTCGCATCGAATAGGTCTCCCGCAATTAAAACGATGTTCACCCTTTCATTTATTGCACTGGCTATGACGTTCTGGAATGTAATTCTCAACTGCTCTCGTTGAGAGACACCCTTATTTCCTAGACCCGAGAACTTCGCCCCGAGATGAATATCAGCAGTGTGCAAAATCTTGAGCATGTCAAATGCCTCTTCGTCAGGAGCGTTATTCAAATATTCAAGCCGTGGTTCTCACTGAGATTAATTCACTCTGTTCACAATGACTTTCTTAACCCATGCTTCTGGGAAGGAACAAAACACCTACGATAATCGCAGTGGCTACAACGGAGAGCAAGTACATTCCCGCCCCCGCAGTTAGACCTATGGCCGCAGTCATCCAGATGGTGGCGGCCGTTGTTAGCCCCGCTATCTCGTCTCCCCGTGCACCGCGGAAGATCACTCCGCCGCCGATGAAACCGACCCCAACTACCACTCCGGCCGCAACTCGAGAGATGTCAGCCGTGCCCCCGCCAAACCCGTATATGGATGCCAGGGTGAAGAGGGTTGCTCCCGAGCTAACCAGGAT
>Ga0209991_10001408_pt1 | contig 10922 bp, 11 predicted proteins | sample ChitaG_FD_183167 | JGI IMG/M metagenome (GOLD analysis project Ga0209991, IMG submission 183167) | Deep subsurface microbial communities from South Pacific Ocean to uncover new lineages of life (NeLLi) - Chile_00310 metaG (SPAdes)... | ecosystem: Environmental > Aquatic > Marine > Oceanic >... | reverse complement strand
TTATTTTCTCCTCTCCTATCTCAAGGGGCTAAACACGGCAGCCTATGTTCTGGTTGCTGCCTTGCTACTTAAGTCAACCTTTTCCTTGAAAGAGCTACGGCGGGCAGCTTTAAGGGTTAAACGATTTCTTGAAGGGGGGAATCTGCGCCGGGCAAGGGTTGAAATGAAGGTTTTGGTCAGCCGGGACACCTCCCAGCTTGATAAGCCACATTTGGTGTCGGCGACGGTAGAATCGGTGGCGGAGAATACCAGCGATAGCTTTGTTGCTCCCCTGTTCTATTTTCTCCTCTTTGGCCTGCCCGGGGCTATTGCCTACCGGGTGGTAAATACCCTCGACGCCATGATTGGCTATCATGGGGAGTATGAATATCTGGGGAAGTTTGCCGCCCGGCTGGATGATGGGCTGAGTTTCATTCCGGCGCGATTATCTGGACTGCTGATAGTGGCGGCTGCCTATCTTTGCCGGAAAGATGGCAGGAATGCCTGGCAGGTTATGCTTGCTGACCATGGTAACACCCAGAGCCTCAACGCTGGCTGGCCGATGAGCGCTGCTGCCGGGGCACTCAGGACGCAGCTGAAAAAGGTGGGACACTACAGCTTGGGCAATGCCAATAGTCCCTTATCCCCCCAGCTCATCCTCCCCGGGGTAAGGCTGATGGTGGTATCTGCCCTGCTTTGGGTTGTCCTTTGTTTGATGGTGGAGGTGATGAACCTTGTCTTTACCGCCCAGATTTGAAGTGCAACATATGGCATCCTGTGAGCATGGTGGCATTGATTATGCTGAGCTGGAAGCGCTGGGCATTGCCCCCGAGGAGGTCCTTGACTTCAGTGCCAATCTAAACCCCTTTGGTCCGCCGCCGGGAATAAAGGAAGTTATGAGCCAGACGGACATTGCTGGCTATCCTGACTCCAGAGCTACCAATCTCAGGCGTTTGTTGGCTGATAAACTGGGGGTAAAGGTGGAAAACATACTCATTGGTAGCGGCTCCACCGAGCTCATACGCCTGGTGGCTCTTGCCTACTTTGGTCGGGGAGACTCGGTCCTCATCATTGAGCCCACCTTTGGCGAATACCAGATTGCCTGCCAGATTTCAGGGGCATCCCTTGTCAAACAGCGGCTTTATGCGGGAAATGGCTTCCAATTAAACATAGAGGAGACAATTGAATCGATTCATCGGAATCATCCCAAGGGCATCTTCGTTGACAATCCTAATAATCCCACCGGGCAGTATCTTTCCCGGGCGGAGTTCGAGAAACTCCTCGATGCTGGTAAGGATTCTTTACTGGTCCTGGATGAGGCTTACATTGCCTTTATGGATAATGTCTGGTCATCTCTGGATATGATTGCCGGAAATAACCTGTTTATCTTGCGCTCTATGACCAAGGACTATGCCTTGGCTGGGCTTCGCCTGGGCTACGGAGTGGCTGGAAAGGAAATCATCGCCACCCTTAACCGCATCTGTCCACCGTGGAATGTTAACGCCGTGGCACAAAAGGTTGGGATTAGAGTTCTGGAGGAAGAGGGATATTTGAAGCAGTGCCAGGCTGAGCTGAGGCAGGCGAGGGGTTATCTGGTAACCGAGCTAAACCGCCTGGGACTATCGCCCCTCCCTTCGGCGGCGAATTTCTTCCTGGTGGAGGTGGGCAGTGCCGCTGAGTTTCGGCACAAGCTACTTCGGAAGGGAATTCTGGTGCGGGATTGCACCTCCTTCGGTTTGCCCAGCTATGTCCGTATCTCGCCCCGAACCCTGCCCCAGTGCCAGAGGCTGGTCACTGCTGTTGAAGAAATGATGGCTAGCGGGCAGGATACGAGCTAAAACCCTATCAAGCTTGACTTTTATAGCTTTCATTTTTATAATATTCCAGTTGATTGGTGGCAGAAGTACTGCCCGAGTGGCGCAATGGAAGCGCAACCGACTTGTAATCGGTAGGTTAGTGGGTTCGAATCCCCTCTCGGGCTGGGGTTTTGATGTTGGTGGTGTGGGGAGGGGTGCCGGAGTGGTTAATCGGAGCAGACTGTAAATCTGCCGCCTGAAATGGCTACGTAGGTTCGAATCCTACCCCCTCCACCATAGCTTAAAATATAGAAAACTGGTATAGTGGTTTTAGTGCCCACATAGCTCAGTAGGAAGAGCACCTTCTTGGTAAGAAGGGGGTCACCAGTTCGAATCTGGTTGTGGGCTTGAATAAAGGGAGGTTAAAAATGGCAAAGAAGAAATTTGAGCGGACTAAACCCCATTGCAATGTGGGCACTATCGGTCATGTTGACCATGGTAAAACAACCTTGACCTCGGCGATGACCTTGGTATTATCCAAGGTAGGTCCCACCGGATTCCGCGAGTTTTACTCTATTGATAATGCGCCTGAGGAAAAGGCACGGGGACTGACCATCGCCATTGCCCATATTGAGTATGAGACTGAGAAACGTCATTACGCTCATATTGATTGCCCGGGGCATGCCGATTATATTAAGAACATGATAACCGGTGCTGCCCAGATGGACGGTGCCATATTGGTGGTGGCTGCTGATGACGGGGTGATGCCTCAGACCAGGGAGCATCTCTTGCTGGCGCGTCAGGTGGAGGTGCCATATATAGTAGCCTGCCTGAACAAAATAGACCTGGTGGATGACCCAGAGCTATTGGAAGTGACCGAGATGGAGCTAAGGGATGAGCTATTGCCCAAATATGGCTTCCCTGGCAGTGAGATTCCCATAGTGAGAACGAGTGCGCTTAAAGTTCTGGAGTGTGGCTGTGGCAAGCGGGAGTGTCAGTGGTGCGGTGCTATCTGGGAGCTGCTGGATGCCATTGATAGCTATATTCCTACCCCGGTACGACCTAAGGACCAGCCCTTCTTGATGCCGGTGGAGGATGTTTTCAGCATCAAGGGGCGGGGTACCGTGCCCACGGGAAGGGTTGAGAGGGGTGTGATTAAAGCCGGGGATGAGGTTGAGATAGTTGGCTTGCACCACGAACCTCGCAAGACAGTAGCTACCAGCCTTGAGATGTTCCATAAGACCCTGGATTATGTTGAGCCGGGAGATGCCGTCGGCATTCTGCTTCGGGGTATGGACCGGGACGAGATAGAGCGGGGTCAGGTGTTAGCTGCCCCCGGCTCGATTAAGCCCCATACCTACGCTGAGGCTGAGGTATATGTTTTGAGTAAGGAGGAGGGAGGCAGGCATACCCCCTTCTTTAACGGATATAAACCCCAATTCTATATCAGGACTACCGATGTTACCGGGACTATCGAGCTACCAGAGGGGGTGGAGATGGTTATGCCCGGTGATAATATAAGCGTGAAAATAAAGCTTATCTATCCGGTAGCCCTGGAGAAAGGTTTGCGTTTTGCTATTCGGGAGGGGGGTAAAACGGTAGGTGCTGGTACCGTTAGCCGCATCATTGAGTAGAGATGGCGAGAAAGACTGAAGCTAGGAATATTATCCATCTTGCCTGCACCGAGTGTAGGGAGAGGACATATACTACCAGTAAGAACAGACACAACGACCCTCAACGGTTAGAACTTAGGAAGTATTGCCCCCGTTGCCGCACTCATACCCTCCATAGGGAGATAAAATAGTGGCAGGCGACTGAGAGGCATATGAGGTTCCTTCATGACTCATCGTGCTACTACCAAGCGTTCCAGGTTTAGACTTATTGGTGAAATCATAGCCGAGTTAAAGAAGGTAGTCTGGCTCACCAGACGAGAGGCTGCTTATTTAACCTTCCTGGTGCTGATTGTTGCCATTATAGTCGGTATAATCCTGGGAGCCTTTGATTATGGTTTTACTCGCCTGGTCGATGAATTCTTTTTGGGTAGATAGAAGCTTGGTTTCCAGATTGGGCTGAAACAGTTAACCAAAAGGGACACCCTGCTTTTCCAACAATTTTGGTCTGAATGAGGTTATCGGTGGAAGGGAATCAAAAAAGCTGGTTTGTAATTCATACCTACTCCGGGTATGAAGAACGAGTTAAGAAGAACCTAGAGCAGCGCATCAAGTACATGGACAGCGGGGATGAGATCTCCCAGGTAATCATACCTACTGAGGTGGAGATCGAGGTTAAAAATGGACAGCGGCGCAATGTGGATAAGAAGATACTGCCTGGTTACATTCTGGTTCAGATGAAGATGAGCGACCAGAGCTGGGATATAGTGCGTAATACCCCCGGTGTCACCGGTTTTGTTGGTAGCGGTAGTAAGCCAACTCCTCTGCAGGAGGAGGAAGTCAATCAGATTTTGAAACAGATGGAAGCGGAAGCACCTAGGGTTAGGGTTGGTTTTCGTCAGGGGCAGAGTGTGCGGGTGACCAACGGTCCCTTTATTGATTTTGTTGGAGTGGTGGATGATATCAGCCTGGACAAGGGCAAGGTCAAGGTGCTCCTCTCCCTTTTTGGACGTGAGACGCCGGTGGAGCTTGACTTCTTACAGGTGGAGAAGCTTTGAGTTAGGGGGCAAAGTGGCGAAAAAGGTTAAAGCAGTGATTAAATTACAGATTCCAGCGGGGAAGGCAAATCCGGCGCCACCGGTAGGCCCTGCCTTAGGACAGCACGGGCTTAATATTATGGCCTTTTGTAAGGAGTATAACGAGCGTACCGCCAGCCAGGTTGGCTCTATTATTCCTGTGGAAATAACCGTCTTTGAAGACCGCTCCTTCACCTTTATTACCAAAACGCCGCCGGCTACCGATTTGCTCAAGAAGGCATTGGGTATAGAAAAGGGCTCCACCGATGCCGGTCATGAAAAGGTGGGCAAGTTATCTCGAGCTCAACTTCGAGAAATAGCCCAGCTCAAGGCTAAGGATTTGAATGCTACCAGTATTGAAGGGGCGGAGCGAATCATTGAGGGCACCGCCCGAAGTATGGGCATTGAGGTGGAATAACGTTGGCGAAACACGGTAAGAAATATCGCGAGGCGGCAAATCTGGTAGATAGGACAAAGGTCTATCACCCTCGGGAGGCTATTGAGTTAGCCAAGAAGGCAGCTTATACCCGATTTGATGAGACGGTTGAGCTTCACCTGCGGATGGGTGTTGACCCCCGTGATGCCACTCAGCAGGTGCGTGGTATTGCTCTTTTGCCTCACGGGCTGGGCAAGAAGGTGCGGGTCCTGGTTTTTGCTCAAGGTGAAGCGGTGAGGACTGCCGAGACCGCCGGAGCCGATTTCGTTGGCGGTGATGATTTGATTAAGAAGATTGAGGATGGGTGGCTGGATTTTGATACCACTATCGCTACCCCTGATATGATGGGCAAGGTAAGTCGGCTGGGGAAAATCCTGGGGAGGAGGGGATTGATGCCTAACCCCAAGTCGGGAACTGTGGTGGCTGCCGATGACCTGCCCCGGGCAATTAATGACGCCCGCCAGGGGCGGGTAGAATTTAGGCTGGACAGGACAGCCATCATTCATGTCCCTCTGGGCAAGGTTAGCTTTGAGGATGATAAGTTGATGGACAACCTGGCAGCAGTGATGGAAGCAGTGGTGAAGGCTAAGCCCAGCGGTGCCAAGGGTCAGTATGTCAGAACCGCCTCTTTAACCACTACTATGGGCCCTGGTATGAAGCTCGACCTTAAACCAACCCTATCGTTAACTTCTGGTTAATAATCTAGATTGAAGGTGATGTTTGATGGAGGATGTTGCTATTGTCGGTGCCGGGCAGAGTGTTTTTTCTCGTAGCTGCGGTGTATCTATCAGGGAGTTATGTTTTGAGGCTTTTAAGGAGGCGATGGAGGGTCTAGATATCACCGGTGAGGATATAGACGCCTCCGTTATTTGCTCTGCCCCAGAATATGATAAACAGCGCTCACCCTCGGGCTTAATATCGGAGTATTTGGAGCTAACCCCCAAGCCAACTTTCTATGTTGAGACGGTATGCTCCTCCAGCAGCACCGGGTTAAGAGTAGCTTGGTCACTGATAAAGGCCGGTCTTCACAAGGTGGTAGCGGTGATAGGTTTTCAAAAGATGTCTGAGCTCTCCTCCCGTGATGCTGCGGAGAGGATGGGCCGGGGGGGAGATATAATCTGGGAGTCCCCCTTTGGTGTAACCATGCCCGCCGGTTATGCCATGTATGCCCGGGCTCATATGGATAAGTATGGGACTACCGAGGAGCAACTGGCCAAGGTGCGGGTCAAGAACTCCCACTATGGGGCTACCAATCCCAAGGCTACCTATCGCAAGGAGCTGAGCCTGGAGGAGATTTTAAACTCGGAGGTGATAACCAGTCCGCTGAAGAAGTTTGATTGCTGCGCCAATGCCGATGGCTCCTCCTGTATCATAGTAGCTAGAGGAGATGTCGCCAAGGGGGTAAGTGCCATCCCAATCTGGATTATCGGTCTGGGGGCGGCAACTGATACCATGACCATGGCAGGAAGAGAATCGCTTACCGGCTTGAGGTGTGCTCAGGAAGCAGCCAAGCCGGCTTATGAGATGGCTGGCATCGGACCGCAGGATATTGATGTAGCTGAGGTTCACGATTGTTTTACCGTATCTGAGATTCTGGCTTATGAAGACCTGGGCTTTGCCAAGCCTGGGGAGGGGGCGGGGTTGATAGAGGAGAAGCAGACCTATGTCGATGGGAAGATACCGGTAAATGTGGATGGGGGTTTGTTATCCAAAGGTCATCCTATAGGTGCTACCGGAGGCTCACAGATTAGGACCATTGTCCGTCAGCTCAGGGGGGAGGCCGCTGAGGTTCAGGTGAAGGGAGCGGAAATAGGTCTGGTTCATAATATCGGTGGCGTTGGGCAATATGGCAATGTAACCATTTTGAGGAGGTAGCTAAATGGGCTTTGAGAATTTCGGCACAGTTAGCTTCACCACCGAAGCTAAAGTGGCTGATTTCATAACCCACCTGGAGGCAGGTAGAGTAATGGCAACCAGATGCCGAAAGTGTGGGGTTAACTACTTCCCACCGAAGGCGGATTGCCCGAAGTGCCTGTCCAGTGATGTAGAATGGTTTGAAATTAAGGGCAAGGGTAAGCTCGCTAGTTATACTTTGGTGAATTATGGCCCCTCCGGTTTTGAGGCCGACGCCCCATATATTCTGGCTCTGGCTGAGTTTGGCGAGGGCATCCAAATCCTCGCCCGTTTGAGCCGGGAAATTGAGGAGAAGGATATTAAGGTTGGCATGAGTTTGGTGGTTAGCCCAGTAAAATTGCCCGACAACAGGATTGCCTACGAATTTAGAAGAGTCTAGCAAGGGGGAATAGACATGGTTGGTATTACCTCATATGGCGCTTATGTACCTCGGTTCCGGTTAAGTCGGGAGGCGATAGCTAGAGGTGCTAGGGGTGAGAAGGCTATTTGTAACTTTGACGAGGATAGCATAACTATGGCGGTGGCGGCGACTAATGATTGCTTAACCGGGATAGACCGGGGGACGATAGACGGTCTATACTTTGCCACCACCACATCCCCGTATAAGGAGAAGCTGGGGGCAACTACCGTGGCTATGGGTGCTGACCTCAGGCCAGACATAGTTACCGCTGATTTTGCCCATTCCCTGCGGGCGGGGACGGCTGCCCTTAGGTCAGCTATAGATGCGGTTAAGGCTGGCTCGGCGAAGAAGGTGATGGTAACTGCTGCCGATTCTCGTTTGGGAACTCCTGGTACACCTTTTGAGCAGAACTTTGGTGATGGTGCCGGCGCCCTGCTGATTGGGGACAGTGATGTTGCTGTCGCCGTTGAAGCCAGCTACTCGGTCTATAGCGAGATACTGGATGTATGGCGGGCTGATGGTGACACCTTTGTTCGCTCCTGGGAGGATAGGTTTACCACTACCCATGGCTATTTGGAAGCGGTCGGTGAAGCGGTGTCGGGACTGATGAAAAAGACCGGCTTCAGCCCTGGCGATTTCGCCAAGGTTGTTTTCTATATCCCTGACGCCAGAAGGAGTGCCGATTTAGCCAAGAGATTGGGCTTTGATGTCAAGACCCAGCTTCAAGACCCCTTCTTTGCTGTTCTGGGCAATACCGGGACTGCTTTTCCCCTGATGCTACTGGTGGCGGCGCTGGAAGAAGCTAAGGCTGGCGACCGCATTCTGCTGGCTAGCTATGGCGATGGCAGCGATGCCTTTGTCCTGCAGGCGACCGAGCAGATAGAGAAAATCAGAGACCAACGAGGCATGAAGGGGCACCTGGAGTCAAAGAAGGTGATTGATGATTATAAGCAGTATCTTATCTGGCGTGGGCTACTGCCGATAGAGCCACGCAAGGAGACAGTTGCTTTTATCTCTGCTCCAGCCATCTGGAGGGAGCGCGATGCCAACCTGCGACTCCACGGGGTTAAGTGCCAGGCTTGCGGCACTATCCAGTATCCGCCGCAGCGGGTGTGCACCAAGTGCCATACTAAAGACCAGTTTAAGCCATATCGGCTATCGGATAAGAAGGCCAAGATATTCACCTATTCTATGGACTACGTAACCTTTCCCGTGCTGGAGCGCCCCGTGGTTACTACCACTATTGATTTTGAGGGTGGGGGCAGGATGCTGTGCTATATGACTGACCGTGACCCAGAGGAAGTAAAAGTCGGTCTGCCGGTAGAGATGAGCTTTAGGAAAATAATTGTTAAGGATGGGATTCATAGCTATTTCTGGAAATCTATACCACTAAGGACTTAAGTGGTAGAATAAGCTGAGAGGTAACCGTATGGAAGGCATTAAAGATAGAGTGGCAATAGTTGGCATGGGCTGTACCCAATTTGGTGAGCTATGGGATAAGAGCCATAAGGATTTGGTGGTGGATGCCTGTTACGAGGCTTTTGAGGATGCTGGTATTGAGCCTAAGGATATTCAAATGGCATGGTATGGCAGCCGTGAGACCGGCTTTACCGGCACCCAGTTGGCTAGTGCCTTAAAGCTGGAGTATATCCCCGTTAGTCGGGTGGAGAACTTCTGCGCTGGCGGCACCGATACCTTCAGGAATGCTTGCTATGCCGTAGCTTCAGGGGTTTGTGATATTGCCTTGGCTGCAGGTGTTGAGAAGTGCAAGGACCATTATGGTGGCTTCAGCATGGATATTCTGGATCAATTTGACCGGAGCATGGTGGAGTGGGAACTGCCGCCGATGAGCCAGTTTGCTCAACTGGCGACCAGATATATGTATCACTACGGGTGGAAGTACGAAGACTTCAAGCGTATCTTGTCCCTGATTGATGTTAAGAACCATCACAATGGCACCATGTCCCCCAAGGCTCAGTTTCGTCGGGAGATAACCGTGGAGCAGGCAATGAATGCGCCGTTAATTTCCTATCCCCTGGGATTGTTTGATGCCTGCGGGGTGACCGATGGCTCAGCTGCTGCCATTATTGCTACCCCTGAGATTGCCAAGAAGATGAGAAAAGACTACGTTTTGGTCAAGGCTTTAGCCCTGACCAATGGTGCCGGTCAAGCCATGCTCCAGCCGGAGTATAATTTTATCTCCATCCCGGAGACGGTAACCGCCGCTGAGCGTGCCTATAAAGAGGCGGGAATAACCGACCCCCGCCACGAGGTAGACCTGGCCATAGTGCATGATTGTTTTTCTATTACCGAGCTTATAACCTATGAGGACTTGCAATTTAGCCCCAGGGGCAAGGGTCCGCAGGATGTTGAAGCTGGTACCTTTACCCTGGAGGGCGAGTTGCCGGTTAATACCGATGGCGGACTAAAGTGTTTTGGTCATCCCATTTCTGCCAGCGGGCTGAGGATGATTTATGAAATCTATAAGCAATTGCAGGGTAAGGCTGGTCCCAGACAGCTAGATGAGGCAGATATTGGTTTAACCCATAATGTGGGGGGTATTTGCGGCTTCTTTAATTGTACCGTAGCTTTATTCGGGAAGCCTTAATTTATAGATTAAACCTTTCCTGAGACAGCGGGTGCCAATTGGGGCTTAATCGACTGCCTGCCGAGGAAAAAAACGGGCTTAAATGGTAAGTCCTTGTGCGGCAGGCGCAAGGACTTGCTTTTTAAGATGAATGTTTAGTAGTGTTAATTGGGGGTGATGGGAGATGTCTAAGGAAAAGAAAACGCAGATTATTGATAGCCTGCAGCAGCTCTTTTCTCAATGCAGCATTGGTATTCTGACCGATTATCGGGGGCAATCAGCTAATGAGATGACCCAGTTGCGGCGCCGGCTGAGGGAATCGGGAATTGAGTATAAGGTGGTGAAGAACACGCTGGCCCGGTTTGCTGCCCAGAGGGCAGGCAGGGAAGAACTGCTCAGTTTCTTTGAGGGTACGGTGGCGATTGCTTTTGGCTATGGTGGTATAACTGAGCCAGCTAAAGCTTTAGCCGACTATATTGAAACCTCAAAAGCAAGCATGAGTATCAAGGGAGGCTTTTTACCAGATAGGCTGCTTACTAAGGAGGAGGTAACCACCTTGTCTACCTTACCATCGAAGGAGGTATTATTATCCAGGGTTCTGGGTGGGGTGCAAAGCCCTATCTCGGCTCTGGTCAGCCAGCTTGCTGCCCCAATGAGGGGGATTATAGCGGGGCTGCAAGCAAGGATTCAGCAATTGGAGGGAGGATAAGATGACACAAGAGGAAGCCAAGGGCAGAAAAATAGCCAAGGAGCCTGAAGCCAAGGCTGAGGTGAAGGAGCCTGAAGCCAAGGCTGAGGTGAAGGAGCCCGAAGCCAAGGCTGAGGTAAAAGAGCCTGAAGCCAAGGCTGAGGTAAAAGAGCCTGAAGCCAAGGCTGAGGTGAAGGAGCCTGAAGCCAAGGCTGAGGTAAAAGAGCCTGAAGCCAAGGCTGAGGTAAAAGAGCCTGAAGCCAAGGCTGAGGTAAAAGAGCCTGAAGCCAAGGCTGAGGTGAAGGAGCCTGAAGCCAAGGCTGAGGTAAAAGAGCCTGAAGCCAAGGCTGAGGTGAAGAGGCCCGCAGCCGTTGACAAGATAATGGCTAGTATAAAAAATATGACAGTGCTTGAGCTATCGGAGCTGGTCAAGGCG
>Ga0209991_10001407_pt1 | contig 10922 bp, 12 predicted proteins | sample ChitaG_FD_183167 | JGI IMG/M metagenome (GOLD analysis project Ga0209991, IMG submission 183167) | Deep subsurface microbial communities from South Pacific Ocean to uncover new lineages of life (NeLLi) - Chile_00310 metaG (SPAdes)... | ecosystem: Environmental > Aquatic > Marine > Oceanic >... | reverse complement strand
TCTCGTTGATTCAGTGTATCCAATTGCTTTGCAGCTTCCACAGCCTCAATCACCCGTTCCTTACCTGTGATGAAGCTGGCTCTTAGCTTTCCCTTAGAGCTTTCTACCGGATGTCTTCGCAGGGCTTTCAATTCCCTCTTGGCCTTATCTATTTTGGCCACGATATCCTCAAGTTGCTTATTGAGCTCTTCTTCTGTCTCCATAGCCTCATCCATTAGTTATCTCTCTCTGCTTACCTCATCCAAATCCACCTGGCTTAACTACTCCCCAGCCACAGCATACATCCTAATCCTATTATACCACTTGCCAAGTCAGTGAAGTTTGAGGATAGCTTGAGGCTTTGCTGTAACATAAACAACGGTTAGAGCAAGTCCATCGCCCAATCCAAAGGGGGTATCCCCTTCTTGATATTCAGATACCTGTCTCTCACCAATTTGGCTTTTGGTGACTTCGACTTTAGCGCCGCCGTCTTATCATGACTAACAGCACTATCAGGCCAATCAACACTGCTATAAGAATCCAGCTCCACCATGCCATGGTAGTCCTCTTACAGTCCTAATATTGGAACAAATTACTTGTCATATACTACTCTAAACTCATTTTGGATACAAGCCTAGAATCACCACATTTTGACGGTCTGTGCAATTAGGTAACAAAACAGGCAATTGTTCAATGGTAGAGCACAATGTACAATCATGAAGGCAAGAGGCACTTGCCCGATTGCAGCTGGTACCAACTATACGGGAGGAGCAGACAAAAGATTTAGACCAGTTAGGAAGAAAGCACAGAACCCCTGGCACCTCAGTTTCCTTTGACAGAGCCCGCCAAACCTCTTCCCTCATTTTCTGCAGATCGGCTGGGCTTCTGCTTCGATTCCCAGGTTGCTGAGATATACATCTCGGCAGCATGAAAGGAGCTACGTGCTAGCGGACCAGACATGACAGAGACAAACCCCAATTTCCTTCCCACAATTTGGTATTTTTCGAACTCTTCAGGGTGAATGTATCGAACCAACTTGTGGTGCTCGAGCGAAGGCTGTAAATACTGACCTATGGTTAGAAGGTCACAGCCAACCTGTCTAAGATCAGCCATTACTTCAATGACCTCCTCCCAAGATTCGCCCAATCCCAACATGAGCCCAGATTTGGTCAAGAGATTCTCGTCGAGTACTTTGGCCTGTTTTAGAAGGTCCAGTGACCGCCGATATTTCGCTTGTGGACGAACCTCGGAGTAAAGCCGGGGCACTGTTTCTATGTTGTGGTTAAGAACAGCAGGGGAGGCACCCACTACCGTTCGCAAGGCAGAGGTTAACCCTTGAAAATCCGGAACAAGTACTTCAACTGCGATATTTGGATCATACTCATGGATCGCTCTGATGGTTTGGGCAAACTGGGAAGACCCGCCATCGGGAAGGTCATCTCTGGTTACAGACGTAATGACTACATACCGCAGACCCAGTCTAGCGACTGCCTGCACAATATGCTCCGACTCTTGCGGGTCGGGAGCCTGAGATTTGCCACACTTCACAGCGCAAAACGTGCAACTGCGAGTACAAATATTACCTAGTATCATGAATGTTGCTGTACCTTCGGCAAAGCATTTTGTGCGGTTGGGACAACGAGCACTTTCACAAACGGTGTGCAGCTTCAAGTCACGGGTGAGCTTCGTCGCCTTCTTCAGTATCGTAGGCTCAAGAGCGCTTAACTTCAGCCACTCCGGGCGTCTAGTGTAGCCAGCCATCTGTCGGTCTCCTGCTCACAACTTAAGCAAAACATCTCGGAGAAGCAAGGAAGTAACTCTCCTATGATGGTTTTCATCTCTACCCAATGCCCCAACAACTCTGAAATTGAGGTCATCACTTCGCCTGGCAAGCCGCAAGGTGTTATGTACTCAAAATACCGCAGGTCGTTGGTTACGTTGAGAGCAAACCCGTGCGTAGTGATGCAGTGGCTGACATGTATGCCTATGGAGCACACTTTCTTTCCACTCGCCCAGACACCCGGGTAGCCTGCCAGCCGGTAACCTTGGATACCCAGAGCCAGCAATAACTTGATGATAGCCGCTTCTAGGTTCCGGATATATTCACGCACACCAAGACCGTTTTCTTTAAGGTTAACGATGGGATAGCCTACAAGCTGTCGTGGACCATGATAGGTAATACCTCCACCCCGATCGGTGTGAAAAACTGCAATTCCTTCTCGAGCTAGTATCTCCGGAGGCACAATTATGTCCTCTCCCCCCCTGAACCGCCCTACGGTGAAAACTGCTGGGTGCTGTAGGAGCAGCATTACATCACCAATTTTGCCCTCAGCTCTTGCCTGCTTCAATTCTTGTTGCAGCTTCAGGGCAACCTCGTATGGCACTGTCCCCAGGTAAGGGGCAATACAGGCCTTCTTGACCGTAGAAATAGTCATTAGTAGAGCTCTAAACCCTCAGGAAATGGATGGCACCGTCGAGCTGACCCATGGCTGTTTCGCGCACTGCCTCAGGTAGAGTGGGATGGGCGTGGATGGTGTGAACAATGTCCTCAGCCGTTGCTCCCAATCGTACGGCAAGCACGCCCTCGGCGATAAGGTCGCTGGCATGGGGGCCCATGATATGCATTCCCAGGACTCTGCCATCGTCAGCATTACAAATCATCTTAACCATACCAGTCGTCTCGCCCAAGGCAACAGCCCGACCAGAGGCTCTGAAGGGAAACTTGCTCACTTTGTGAGGAATCCCGCCATCACTGGCTTCCTTCTCGGTAATGCCAACACCGGCTATCTCGGGTTGGGCAAAGATACAATTAGGGACAGCGTGATAATCGACTTGGCGGGGATGACCAAGGGCATTCTCAACGGCTACCTCTCCTTCATAAGAGGCAACATGAGCCAGCATGTTCTTGCCCAGAACATCCCCGATGGCGTAGACGTCTTTGATATTTGTCTCAAGGTATTCATTCACCTTGATAGCTCCCCGGTCTGTCTGTATACCGAGCTCTGATAAGTTCAGACCCTTGGCGTAAGGCGTACGCCCGGTAGCCATAAGAACCATCTGCCCATCAACCCCCTGCTCGCCCTCCGTGGTATCCCAAACCACCCTGAGAACCGCTCCCTTCCTCTTAATGGCCTTAACCGCAGCTTCAATTTTGACTTCAATACCTTGCCTCGGTAAGGTCTGGGCGAAACGTCGACCAATCTCTTCGTCAATAGGCTCTAGTCGGAGAGGACGTCTCTTGACAATGGTTACCTTTGTCCCCAACACATTAAATATGCTGGCAAACTCAACACCCACGTAACTTCCCCCAATGACCACAAGGCTCTCCGGGAGTTCTGTTAGCTCAAGGATCTCATCGGTGGTCAGCACCCCAGGCAAGTCTCTACCAGGGATAGGGAGTGGGGTTGACTCCGAGCCAGTGGCGATAACAAGCTTCCTGGTCGCTATCTCTTCATCATTCACTTTAACCAGGTGTGGAGACAGAATACGACCAGTACCCCTGTAGACACGTATCTTGTTTCCTTTCATCAACTGCTCAACACTGGACACTAATTGGCCCACAATATTGTTCTTGCGAGCCATAATCTTTGAGAAATTCGCTCTGACGTCGTTAACCTCGATACCGAAATGGTTTGCCATTCTTGTTTCAAGCAGTACCTCCGCGCTTCTGGCAAGCGCCTTGGTGGGAATACAGCCTCGGTTAAGGCAAGTACCACCTAGCATGTCCTTCTCAGCCACAGCCACTTTAGCCCCCAAGTGAGAAGCGTGAATTGCTGCCACATAGCCAGCAGGACCTCCCCCAATTATCACTATGTCCTTTTCATCCAAAGCCTTAACTCCTCATCCGCCAGCGCAGGTCTGGATCTCTGGCAGCTCTGACATCGTCCAGCCGTTTAACGGGCGTGTTGTGGGGGGCAGTATGCAAAATCTCAGGGTTTTCTTCGACATCTCTGGCTATTTCTTTCATAGCCTCGATAAAGGCATCCAGCGTCTGTTTGCTCTCCGTCTCAGTAGGTTCGATCATGAGGGCCTCGTCAACTACCAAGGGGAAATAGACGGTCGGCGGGTGAAGACCGTAATCAAGCAAACGCTTGGCGATATCTACAGTACGAACCCCCTTTGCTTTTTGTCGTCTCGCCGAAAACACTACTTCATGCATGCAAACGCGGTCATAGGGCAGGTAGTAATATGGTTTTAGCTTTTCCTTAAGGTAGTTAGCATTTAGCACTGCGTTCTCACTGACCTCCTTTAGCCCTTCGGCGCCCAGAGAACGGATATAAGCATAAGCCTTACACATTACGCCGAAGTTTCCGCAAAAATTAGCTATCCTCCCTATAGACTTAGCTGGTGACACGAACTTATACCTCCCACTGTTCTTAGTCACCAAAGGCGAAGGCAGAAAATCGGCAAGATCTTCCTTAACGCAGACGGGCCCTGAGCCTGGTCCACCACCGCCATGGGGAGTGCTAAAGGTTTTGTGGAGATTTAATTGGACGTAGTCATAGCCCAACTCCCCAAATTTCGCACGCCCCAACAGAGCATTCAAGTTTGCCCCATCAGCACCGAGGAGGCCTCCCCTTTCATGAACCAATTGGCCAATTTCCAATATTTTTGGGTCAAATAGACCTAAAGTGGTAGGCATGGTTAATGTTAAAGCAGCCACCTCCTCATTCATTGCCGATTCCAGGCTTTTCATATCTACGTTACCTTCACTATCGGACGCCACGACGCCTATCTCAAATCCGCACATAACAGCACTAGCCGGGTTAGTGCCGTGGGAAGAATCGGTTAATAGTATCTTCTTCCGAGCTTTATCCCCTCGGTCTTGATGGTATGCTTTTACCAATAGCAAACCGGCAAACTCACCATGCGCTCCGGCTATAGGAACCAAGCTGGTGGTATGCATGCTAGTAATTTCAGTCAAATATTCTTGCAACTCAAACATAAGCTGCAAGGCTCCCTGAACAGACTCCTCTGGCTGGAGGGGATGAATTGAAGCAAAACCAGCAAGTTTGGCAATATCCTCGTGCCATTTTGGATTATACTTCATGGTGCAGCTGCCCAGCGGGTAGAATCCCGTATCCACTCCATAATTGAGCTTACTCAGGGCAGTGAAATACCTGATTAGCTCAACCTCACTTACCTCAGGTAGCTCAAGCTCCTGGCGGAGTAGCTCCTTAGGGGGCAACTCGGTCGGAGGTACATCCAGAGCTGGGAGACTGCACCCGATCTTGCCCGGCTGGCTGACGTCAGGCAGCAAGTAATGATGATTCATATCTGGCTCCTAAAATCCTCCTAGAATTTCAACTAGCTTGTCCATCTCCTGTTTGGTGTTCATCTCGGTAATACAGAGCAGCATAGCATTATCTATTATGTGGCTTATATCTAAGCCACCAATTATGCCTTCGTTGAAGAGGGCTTGGTTGATCCGGGAGGGTGCTACCGGGCAACGAATGGCAAATTCCTTAAAGAAAGGCTTTGAGAAAACGAGGGAATATCCCTTGAGTTTGGCTATTTCTTCAGCGGCATAGTGAGCTTTGTGATAGCACAGCTCAGCCACGTGCCTCAGTCCTCTTTTGCCGAGGGTGGCTAGATAAACGGCTGCTGCCAGGGCCATCAAAGCCTCACTGGTGCAGATATTAGATGTAGCTCGCTCCCTTCGGATATATTGCTCGCGTGTCACCAGGGTCATAACATATCCTGGCTTACCCTCAACATCGACCGTCTTTCCCACAATACTGCCTGGCATCTGGCGCAAGTATTCTTGGCGACAGGTAAAGACGCCCAAACCTGGTCCCCCAAAACTTGTCGGGTTGCCCAACGCCTGACCATCAGCGACAGCAATATCAGCCCCGTACTGCCCTGGCGGCTTAAACATCCCTAGAGAAATGGGGTCGACTATGGCAATGAATAAGGCACCGATATCATGGACTTTCTGAACATGGGCTTCCATCTCGCCAAGATAGCCAAAGAAATTGGGCTGTTGAACTACTAAACAGGCACAGTCCGAAGATAAGCTTGAGTCTAACTCTACCGTCTCTATAGATAAATTCCGACCTTTGACATAAGTTCTTATCACATCACGGTAGGTCGGATTTACCGTGGTTGACACAGCGACCTTGCCCCTATTCTTCATTGTGCATGCCATTATGGCTGCTTCCCCAGCCGCTGTGCTGCCATCATACATCCCAGCATTGCTCACTTCCATCCCGGTGAGTTGACAGACCAGCGACTGGTATTCATAGGTGCCTTGTAGTGTACCCTGGCTGACCTCAGCTTGATACGGAGTGTAAGCAGTATAGAGCTCGCTCCGGCTAATAACGTGTTCAACCGTGCTAGGAATAAAGTGGCGGTAGCTGCCGCCACCCAAAAAACAAACATAATTATCCAGACTGGTATTAAGGTTAGCCAATTGATTGAGCTCTTTTTTGAGTTCCAGCTCAGAGAGGGGAGATGGTAGCTTGAACTGTGCGTGACGTAACGTTTCAGGAATATCCTGGAATAGCTCCTCGATTGAGTCGACACCGATTTCCTGCATCATAGTCGTGCGATCAGCGTCGGTATTAGGTAAATACGGTGATGGCATGATACTTGTCATCTGCTTTTTTATTCTGATTCTTCAGATAATACGGCTACGAATTTATCGTACTTATCACTATCCATTAAGGCATCAAGTTCTGAAGGCTTGCTCAATTCTAGCCTGACCAGCCAGCCAGCTCCGTAGGGATCTTTATTCACCAGCCCAGGCTCATCAATGACGATTTGATTGATTTCCAGCACTTGCCCGCTGACTGGCGCGAAGATATCCGAAACCGCCTTCACCGATTCTACCTCGCCCATCTTTTTGCCCTGTTCCACTTGAGTTCCCGCTGCCGGCAAGTCTAAAAACACTACGTCTCCCAGCTGAGATTGTGCGTAATCTGCAAGCCCTACCTTCCCTTTATTCTTGGACTCCGGACAAATCCACTCATGCTCCGTGGTGTACTTATATTCTTTGGGGGTCATCTTATGCTCCTTTCTTGTAGAATCGTCTGTTAACTATTTGAGCAGCCACTGATTTGTTGCGAATCATTATCTCTATATCAGTGCCGGTGGTGGCTAGCTCAATAAGAACGTAGCCGAACCCAATATTAACATTTAGAGTTGGTGCATAGCCACCGCTGGTGACTTTCCCTACCTCTTGACCACACCTAACAATTTTGTAGCCTGAACGAGCTATGCCCTGCCCCGTCATCTGAAAGCCGATATGCCTGCGCTTTACACCTTGGCGCTTAATCTCAATCAGAGCACTTTTGCCGATGAAGTCGCCGTTGTCCATCTCTACTGACCACCCCAACCCAGCCTCAAAAGGATTGGTGCTCTTGTCCATGTCCTGCCCATACAACAACATACCGGCTTCCAATCGCAAGCTGTCGCGTGCGCCCAGGCCACAAGGTTTCACCCCTCGCCTCATAAACAATCCCCATAGGCGTAAGGCATTTGCCGCGTCGCCTATTATCTCAAATCCATCCTCTCCTGTATATCCTGTTCTAGCGGCAAGTACCTCTACATCTTCTATTCTTGTTTGGGTGTGACCAAAGCGAGGTAAATGGCAGATGCCCTTCAGATTATGCAGTTGGCAAACGGCCGGACCCTGAACAGCCACCATAACCGTATCGGCAGATTTATCTTGAATGACGATATCAGGGTCCGAACCTGCCCAACGCTGTAGCCAGCCAAGCTTTTGCTCAATATCGCCTGCATTCCAAACTATTAAGTAGCGGTCAGTTCCCACCCGATATACCCACAAATCATCTAAGATACCCCCATCCTCTAAACACAAGAGACAGAGCTGCGAGGAACCTATCTCCAGCCTGCGTGCCCGTTTGGTTAATATTCTATCAAGAAAGGCTCCCGCCTTCCTTCCGGTTATCCAAACTCTACCCATGTGGGAGACATCGAACATACCTGCCCCAGAGCGCACAGCCCTGTGCTCTTCAATTATAGAGGTGTACCAGATTGGTAACTCCCAACCAGCAAAATCCATCATCCTGGCTCTCAATTCGTGATGCACTTTGTTAAGGGGAGTCTTTTTTACCAGTTTCATCATCTATCTTCTCATACGTAAGCTTCTTAAAGAATTTACATTCTTCCCCGACAATAAAAGGGAAGACCTATTCTCCATAGGTCTTCCCTGTCTCTTTACCTGAGAGATCACCCGCCACCTATTTGCGGGCTTACCCCTTCGGTGCCCTTACATCGGAGCCTCTCCAGGGATTTTCCTTACGATAGTCCTTTTGCCTGAAAGTTTCGAGAGTTGCTCTCTTTCCTCTTCGGCTCCCTATACCGGGTATCTCCTACCGTAACCTACCAACCTTACCCACAATTATGACACAATACTATGGCATATTCTACCCATAGTCGCAAATCTGCCTATAGCATCTTCCCTCTCCGAGGATGAGACCCAGCAATTACGGTCACACCTGCAATTGTTACGAGATGTGGCGCTCAAAGAACTTGAAATAGAGCAGAAACCGGTCCTGCCCTAGACACAATCGCTACTGGACAACAAGTCAAGATTCGCTGCACGAAATGCTGGTGCCTGGAATTGCGCTTTTTCAGTTAAAAAGTTGACCATAGCTAGGCGATAACCAACAGATTGAGCCAGCGATGCGTTTTCTGCCAGAGTTACACTACAAGCCAGCCAGGCGAAGGTGAAGAAGTAAGCAAAGGAGAACTAGGTTATATCATGCTTCCCTTGTAGAATAGAGGCTCCTACAATATGAACCTGAGGTCTAAAGGCCTCATCCCGTATCTAAAGTGCGTCTAAGTGTAAGATAGACAGAACTTTTGGCCTAGAATTCGGCCTTTCATCAGTTAAGCGCTGAAACGATTGCACAAAACAGGCAATTGTTGCCTAAGCTAAACAATACGCTAGAAGGTGCAATGAGATAAGAATAGAAGCAACACATCAAAGATAGGACAGACCACTTTTAGTGAAGTTTGAGGATAGCTTGAACTATGAGTTGAAGCTAACGGACTGTCGACAACCGGGCGGGTTTTGGCACAACAACCTAACATATCCTTGAGGAATATTGACAGTTCCCGCTAAATGGCCTAGTATGGACATCATGAAGCGCCAATGAAAGTCTTCATTGTCCTTCTTATTGTAGGCTTGATAGTTGCGTTAGTAGTTGTATTACCTGGTCGTGTTGGCAGGCCTTCCGAGGCGGCTATAGAGGAAGCGGTACTTGCACATATAGGAGGGATGACGCTGCCTATTTCTCCTAATCTTCCTCTTCCTTCCCAATGGTTAGAAAAAGTTGAGGTCATAACATATGGCGAACCATACACAGTACAGTCTTCAGAAGGAGAGCGTACGGTTTGGCCTATCAAGGTCTATCTGATAGACGGCCAGCACAAAGAATTAAAGCAAGTTGACCTCTACAGGGATGAGTTTCGCCAATGGACAGTGTTGCTTATCCAGGATTCCAGCTAGTATCACTACCAGGGCAATTAATGGGATTAGCCTATTCACTTCCACTATTTCATTATATGTCTTATTTGACTAAAAAAGAAGACTCCCAAAGCTAGAGGTCGGTTTTTAGCTATGAGAATAATGCAAAAAGAGGCATTTTGGGGCTAAAACGGAGACGAAACCGTCTAAAGACACACTTTTGCTTCTCTCATGCTATTAAGAGGGGCAAAGGCTAAAGTAATCAGTGAGGCTCTAGGCCATGCCTCAGTAGCCTTTGCAATGGACGTTTACTCTCATATAATAGAGGGGATGCAATCAGATGCTATGGCGTTACTGGACGAAGTGTTACCGCCAGGGAGAAACGGCGTTGAAAAATAAAATAACGCCAATTTAACGGCAAAATTGGACATAACGCTAAGCAAAGGCTAAAATTTAGCTTCAATGGCAGCGTAGCTCAGGGGTAGAGCAGAGGACTCATAAGCCTTTGGTCGCTGGTTCAAATCCAGCCGCTGCCACCAATAGGCACAAGTCCTCTCCAACCGACCAAGGCATTACTCAAATACCAAAAGCGTATCAACACGCAAATTCTAAACAAGGGCTTTAACTTGGCGGATATATTAAGCGGAACGGAATAATGCAACCTTTTTCGGCCTTCTGCAATCTAGTAGTGATAGAGGAGTGGTCATGTCTCTAACAAGGTTCATCAAGAATGTAGTGAAAGCTAAAATTGAAAGCATTTTTGCTATTGCCGCAGCACTCCTTGTATTGTTCACGGCAATGATGGATCCGTATATATCACTCGGTATCGCCGTCACCTTATTAGTTGCTCTTGGAATATATGAATTTGTCAAAGACAAAAACAAGAGAAGGGATATCTAAATGGCTAACCGATTTGGAAGGAGGGCAGCAAAATGAAGTTAGCTAGAATCATTGCCCCATTTAGTCTTAGCGCAGTGCTTTTTATCCTGTCATATGTGTCCCTCAAAAATATTGGAAAGGGTCAGGAAGGTTCATTGCGAATTGAATAGGAGGTGAGCTTCGATATGGAATTCCGGATTATAGCGATATTGGGTATACTCGGCGCAGCGTTGATTGCGGGCGGCATCGTCACGTATCGGGGCAGCACTCGGGTTGCATTTCGGGCATTAGGTGCTGCTCTAATTGCCGCCAGAGCCGTCATGTGGATCCTCATTATAATGACCATACCGGTATCCTTTACGACAGGAGGGTGAATATAGAGCTAGATGGAAGTTATTGGTGGTTCGAGTCTCCTTTGATGGGGTGTTCACTATTGTTTAACGCTGAATAGACAGCGTGTAAACAATTATTTCGTGAAAGTTCGCTTCCCGCATGGTAATGGGGATAGTACTCGTAACTATTGGCATTGCAGCTATTTTCTCAGATAAATGACCTTTTTTCGAGGCCGACCCTCTATCCACTATGGTGTAAATCCCACCGCTGCCACCAATAAACATGAATCCTCTCT
>Ga0209991_10001406_pt1 | contig 10926 bp, 11 predicted proteins | sample ChitaG_FD_183167 | JGI IMG/M metagenome (GOLD analysis project Ga0209991, IMG submission 183167) | Deep subsurface microbial communities from South Pacific Ocean to uncover new lineages of life (NeLLi) - Chile_00310 metaG (SPAdes)... | ecosystem: Environmental > Aquatic > Marine > Oceanic >... | reverse complement strand
AACCATTGACCAGGGAGATTGTGAGCCTGGCCCGGATTCAGTATAAAGATTTCTAAAATGATTCATATCCAATACGGTAATAAAAATATTTTTTTCAATGTTGAACGATCGAGCCGAAAGAAAACGGTGGGTATATACATTGATCCCGAAGGGGGTGTAATCGTTCGCTCTCCACGATTTTTAAAAGTAGATAACATTAAGGAGATTGTCAGAAAACGGGCCCGTTGGATAGTTGAGAAACAGGAACTTGTGAAGAATCATGGTCTTTTAGGTTCGGTTAAAGAATTTGTTAGTGGAGAAGCCTTTCCCTACCTGGGCAAACAATACCGTTTAAAAGTCATAAAATCCAGCACGGAAAAAGAAGAGAAATGCAAACTCATAAACGGTAGATTCCTGGTTGAAATTAATAGAGATTTAAACGGAGATAGTGTCAAAAGGAATGTAAAAAAGGCTTTAATAGAGTGGTACTTAGCCCATGCTGAAGAGAAGATACCGGAGAGGGTAAAGTTATATTCTCGTCAGATAGGAAAGTGGCCCCGTAGAATTGAGATCAAAAATCATAAGAGGCGGTGGGGAAGTTGTTCTCATAATGGAATTGTTCGCTTTAATTGGAAGATCATAATGGCCCCCGTGACCATATTGGATTATGTGATTGTTCATGAGCTCTGTCATCTCATTCACCAGCACCACTCTTCTCAGTTCTGGCAAAAGGTCCAAACAATTATTCCTGATTACGCCAAGAGGCGGAGGAAATTAAGGGAGCACAGTCTTCAAATAGGGATCTTTGATTAAAAATAATTAAAAATAACCTATGTAAAGGAATTGATAAAAGGAATAAGGTTTATTTCTGCTCTTTTTCTTGGGCCATTATCTTATCCATAAGGCTACCGATTCCTCTGAGAGCCTTTTCTTTAGGAGCTAATTTGAGCAGGATATCCAGGAAGGCCTGAGCAGAGGGTGAAAGATTAGGTACCCATTTTCCCTTCATATTCAAAGATTTTCCAGGCATATTCATAAACGGCTTTTCCTACGCCCATTATATAAATTTTCCGGCCCTTTTTCTTGAAAAGTTTAAGATTGCTGTGATCAAGTATTAGAATTTCATTATCTGTTGCTACTTTGCTCTAATTTTATTTTCCCTGTTGCATTATATATTTTTTAAGTATATTTAACACTTAAGGCTTTTCGGGTTGTTTCAATCATTTTTTAAACAATTTAAAGGGAGGGATAAAAATGGCAGAAGAAAAAGCAGCAAGATTTCCGGATCCGCACGAGTATCAGGTTCCCCCGGAACTTGAAGGCTGGGAAGAGATGTACCCATCACACTATCTGTTTTCAAAAGAAAGGGAAGATTGGGAAAAGAGGCAATTCTGGTATCTGGACAAGATTCATGCACCAGAGCCCATGCCGCCACTCGATCTGATCTTTCAGGAGGCATGGCAGATTTCACTTTCGCAATACACCACGAGGGTATTTTGCATACCCCCGGCCCAGGGGATCGCTCAGAGAATGGTCGGGCCATATATGTACATCTGCGCCATTGCGCCTCCGCCGGATGAGGTAATTGGAGAGAAGGCCCAGTTGTTTGAGAAGCGGGTGTTCTATGTGTTTGAGCATTATGATGAGTTATGGGACAAGTGGCTGACCAAATTCAAGGCCCTTGGTAAAGAGATGGAAGCAGTTGAGGTGCCAAAAGAGCTGCCGAAATTCGTTCCAGAAGACCAGGTCTTGCCCGCACCAACTGGATGTTACGTATCCTATGATATTCTCGAGGCCTTTAATACACTAGTAAATCAGATGTTTAAGGGTTGGCAATACCACTTCGAGATGCTTAACTTAACCTATCTGGCCTATCTCATGTTTGGCGACGTTACCAGAAAGCTCTTTCCTGGGATTAGTGAGAGCTCCATTGGAAAGATGGTGGCCGGGGCCTATGTATCCATGTTCCGTCCGGAGGAGGAGCTTTGCCGGCTCTCCAGATTAGCTACATCTATGAGTGATGTGGCAGAAATACTCAAGAATGGCACGACAGCCGAGCAAAAGATAGCAGAGCTTGAAAAGTCAGAGGATGGGAAGAAGTGGCTTGAGGCATTTGATAAGGCCAAGGATCCATGGTTTTATGTATCCTGTGGCAGCGGCTGGTTCAACTACGAGGGAAGCTGGATCGATAAGCTGGACATTCCCTTTAGCTATATCAAGAGTTATATAGAAAGACTTGAAAAGGGAGAAACGATCGAGCGGTCTTTAGATAAGGTTGACAAGGAAAGAGACGAAACCGTTGCCAAATACCGTGAGCTGATCAAGACTGACGATGACAGGAAGGCATTTGATGATGCTTACAATACCGTCAGGACCATATACAGGTATGCCGAGGATCACCTTTTCTGGGTTGAGCACTGGTTCCATACCATATGGTTCGACAAAATCAGGGGGCTTGGCAGGCTACTGGTCGATAATAGGATGTTAAATGAGGTAGATGATATATTTATGTTCAACCGCTACGAGATACCAGAGCTTCTCACTGAGGTAGCTACCGGTTGGGCCTTGGGGGTGGATATACCTGTAAGGGGTGACTATTACAAGGCCAAGGTTGACAAGCGAAAGAAGATCCTGAAGGCGGCAAGCGAGTGGAACCCGAGCCCGGCCCTTGGTGTTCCGCCCGAAGAGGTGGCAGAGCCTTTCACTATCATGTTGTGGGGTGTTACCACCGATAAAGTAAAGGAATGGCTCAAAGGCATGGAGGGAGTCAGTGCTGAGGATATATCTGAGATCAAAGGTTTTGCTTCTTCGGCAGGTGTTGTTGAAGGCTCGGCCCGGGTGCTCAAGCTCCTCAAGGAGATTGTGGATCTCAAAGAGGGAGAGATCATGGTTTGTCCTACAACCAACCCCTCCTGGGCCCCTGTGTTTACCAAGATCAAGGCCACGGTTACTGACATTGGTGGGCTCACCAGCCATGCGGCCATTGTGTGCAGGGAATATGGTGTCCCGTCAGTCACCGGAACAGGAGTCGCCACGTCAGTTATAAAGACCGGGGACATTATCAAGGTTGACGGCGAAACGGGTGTGGTTACCATCGTAAAAAGAGCTTAATAAACAGGGAATGGAGTTTGGGGGTAACGGAGTATTGGACGCGAGACTAAAAATCATCACTCCAATACTCCAATACTCCGACCGGAGCGAAGCTCCGTGGTTAGATGGAGGGAGAGATGGACTACATCCTGAATTTCGAAAGTCTGGACAAGAGTTCGCTTCCATTAGTAGGGGGCAAAAATGCCAGCTTAGGAGAGATGATCAAGGCTGGTATTGGCGTCCCACCCGGATTTGCCGTGACCACTGACAGCTATTTGAGCTTCATAACAGAGACGGGAATAAAGGATAAGATATTCAACATACTTAGCAATATGCCCCATGATGACATGGATTCACTCAACAAGGCCAGCGCTGAGATCCAGGAATTAATCAACAATGCCTCAATGCCAGTTGAAGTTCAGAAGGCGATAGGGGAGGGGTATTCTCGGCTTTGCGAGAAATGCTCTGTTGAAAATATACCCGCTGCGGTCCGGTCGAGCGCAACGGCCGAGGACCTGCCAACGGCAAGCTTCGCAGGGCAGCAGGACACATACCTCTGGGTTAAGGGAGAAGAGAAGATCATTAATAGTGTCCAGAAGTGCTGGGCAAGCCTGTTCACGCCGCGTGCTATAGATTACAGAAACAAGAATGATTTCCCCCACGAAAAGGTGCTGATAAGCGTTGGGGTGCAGAAAATGGTTAACTCAAGGGCGGCCGGGGTTACGTTTACCATTAACCCGACCGATGGGGATCCGTCCAAGGTTGTCATTGAAGGGAGTTGGGGATTGGGAGAGACGGTGGTGTCTGGTTCTGTAAATCCTGATAAGTTTGTCGTGGATAAGGTAGTGATGGAGACCAGTGAAAGGACCATATCCGCCAAGCATATTAAATGTGTCTATGACCCTGATAAAAGAGAGGTAATAAATGTAGATGTAGAACAGGATATGCAGTCTAAATGCTGTTTAGAGGACTATGAGATAAAAGAACTTGTAAAAATAGCCAAGGAGATTGAAAAACATTATGGCCGTGCCATGGACATAGAGTGGGCCATTGATAAGGACTTTTCTTTTCCGGAAAGTGTATTCATTGTGCAGGCCCGCCCGGAGACCGTGTGGAGCCAGCGAAAGACAGAGTCTGTTATAGGGAAAAGGAGCGGTTACCAGCTATTGATGGAACAGGCCATGAAACGTATCAAGATTCCAGGATAAAACTGTTCCACAATTTTATAAGAGGAGGAAATTATTTTTATGAAAAGCATGAGGGATTTTATTGAACAGGCAGAAGCAGAGGGAATGCTTCACCGGATCAAGGCGGAGGTTGATTGGGACCTGGAGTTGTCTCATATCGCAAAGCTCAATGAGGAAAAACAGGGTCCGGCCCTGCTTTTTGAAAATGTAAAGGATTATGATTCTCCTGTTATCACCAGTGTCTGCACTACCACACAAAGGCTGGCTCTGATCATGGATATGCCCAGGGAGTCTACTTTAGTGGATATTATGAGGGAATGGGTGGATAAAAATGAGAATAAGATCCCGCCCAAATGGGTAGATAGTGGCCCGTGCAAGGAAAACATTATGATGGGTGATGACGTGGATCTTTTCAAATTTCCCGCACCCAAATTCTACCCATTAGATGGCGGCCGCTTTTTCGGAACGGCCCACTTCGTTATCACCAAAGATCCTGATACGGATTGGGTCAATCTCGGTACCTACAGGCTTCAACTGCTTGATAAGAATCACCTGGGAACCCAGTTCATAAAGGGAAAACACTCCGATATCATGCTCAAGAAATATCAAGCACTCAAAAAACCCATGCCTGTGGCAGCGGTCGTAGGATGTGATCCTCTCCTGTTCTTGATGGGTGCAGCCAGGCTTTCGGCCTTTGACTCTGAGTATGATTTTGCAGGATCTATCCGTGGAGAGGGTATAGAGGTCGTTAGGGCGGAGACAAATGACCTGCCTGTACCAGCTACGGCCGAAATCGTGGTCGAAGGAGAAGTAGATGCTGATAAGTTTATGGAAGAAGGTCCCTTTGGCGAGTACACTGGTTACTATTCAGGTGTGGGGACAGATCCCCGGAATTTCATAGATGTCAAATGTGTAACCCATCGAAACAACCCGATATTCTGGGGAACCACCGTGGGAAGAGCCGTTACAGATACACACATGACTATGGCACTTACATATGGCGCTACCCTATGGCAGCAGCTTGTGGCCATGAAAATCCCCGGTATAAAGGCTGTGTACTGCCCGCCCGAGGGATCGGGAAGATTTCTGGCCATCATTTCCATGAAGCAGATGTATCCCGGGCACGCCGATCAGATGCTCACCGCAGCCATCTCAACAGAGATGGGGGCCTATGGTCTCAAAACGGTCATTGTAGTGGATGAAGATATCGACCCATGGGATATCCCCCGCGTCATGTATGCGCTGAGCTTCAGATTCCAGCCCAACAGATCCCAGGTTATCAAAAGGGGGAGATCCACGCCGTTAGATCCCTCCCTTCCCATAAATGCAAGGGAGATAACCGGCAGGCTGCTCTTAGATGCAACCATCCCATATGATTGGAAAGAGAAGCCTATACCCATAGAGCTTGATCCGGAAATTGTCAGGAAAGTGGAGGCCAGGTGGTCGGAGTTGGGATTTTAGGACAAAAAACAACTTGATTGCTTAGGAATTTCCTTTTTTCATCCCCTACCAAACGCTCCCCCTTGCTGAATGTCCTCTGTCTGTGTGGCGGAAAGGGAGAGGACAGGTTTGGGGTGCTCATTTCAAAAAGGAGTTGCTATTATGTCAGAAAGCAATTTATTGGATGGCAAAAAGATCCTCGTTGTGGATGATGAACCTGATATATTAGATGCATTGGAAGAGCTACTATCGATGTGCGATGTTGTGAAAGCTTCCACATTTGATGAAGCAAAAGGGTTTTTGGAATCCCAAAATTTTGATATAGCAATTTTGGATATCATGGGCGTTGACGGCTATGGACTGTTATACATTGCTAAACAGAGAAAAATAACAGCCGTCATGTTGACAGCCCATGCATTTAGTCCTGACAATCTCGTAAAATCTATCAAAGAAGGAGCCACTTCTTATTTACCTAAGGAAGAAATAACGAATATTGCAGCTTTTTTGAGTGATATATTAGAAGCTCAGGAAAAGGGGAAGAATCCTTGGGAGCCCTGGCAGGAGAGGTTACCTTCCTCTTATTTTGAAAAGAGATGGGGCGCTGCCTGGCAGGATACTAACAAGGAGTTTTGGGAGAGATTTAGGGCCAGCATTAGAGCTAGGCAAAATCGGTCTGGGAAAACTGATTAGTTGAAACAAATCCAGTTTGGAGTTAAGTCATGGCAATTGTTATTGTTGGCATGCTCGATGAGAGGGAAGAGGGCCTGCGGATCTTAAAGGGGTGCATAGAGGGAAGAGGACATAAGATTATACTGATCGACATAAGCATTGGTACCGGTGCCATCACATCTTCACTGAAAGCGGATATTACCTGCGAAGAGCTCGCTCAAGCAGGTGGAACAACCATAGATAAAATCAAGGATATGCTAGCAAAGAAGAGGGATAAGGCAATTTCGACCATGGCTGAAGGGTTGGGTAAGAAATTAGTAGATTTTCATCAGGTCAGTGAACTACAGGGGATTATAGCCGTTGGCGGGATGACAGGAACCTTCATCTCCCTCTCAGCGATGAAACTTTTGCCTTTCGGGGTACCCAAGCTGCTAATATCAAGCGTAACAGCCATGCCTGCATATGCCAAGAGGCTTGCGGAATATTTTGGGGTCAGGGACATCACAGTGATGCATAGCGTGGTGGACACCGTGGGTTTAAATCCCTTAGTGAGAAGTCTGATGGTCAATGGCGCTGGTGCCATATGCGGCATGGTGGAGGAATATGTGCTTCCCCAAAAAGAGGAGAAACCCTCTATCGCCATTACCGAGTTCGGTTTCTGTGATAAGGGTGCTCATTATGTTAGGGAATTTTTGGAAGAAAATTATAATATTGTTTCATTTCATGCCACCGGATTGGGTGAGAAGGCAGCAGGTGAACTGGTAGGTCAAGGGTTGTTCGAGGCCTTCATTGACTTAGTACCAGCGGGTTTTAGCGAATACCTCTTAGGGGGCAATCGCGCCGCTGGGCCGGACAGGCTGGATGCTGGATGCAATCAGAACATACCTTACATCCTATCGCCATGCGGGTTTGATATGATCAGTTGTGGACCTATCCAGAGAAGGGATGAGGGTGACTCCCTCTGGGTCTCCCGAAAGCTTGCCAAAAGGAAACTCCTGATCCAGGATGCTATCAGGGTGCAGGCAAGAACAAGCCCTGAAGAAATGCAGACCATTGCCAGAGCAGTAGCTGAGAAACTCAATAAACATGAGAATAAAAAGTTGGTGAAGTTCATCATACCCACCAAGGGTTTCTCATCGATAAGCGTCGAAGGGGGTGCTCTTTATGACCCGATTTCTGACAAAACCTTTATTGATGAAATCAGAGGGAACCTGGATCCAGAGATCGACATCATAGAGCTTGACACCCATATCAATACTCCTGAGTTTGCTCGGGCCGTGGTAGATGCACTAGAACAAACCCTGTAGGAAAGGTAATCAATCCGGTTAAGATGCCTCAAATTTTTTAAAAAATATGTGAGAGCCAAGAAGTTTAGATTGAACAATTAGCTCAAGACATAATGAGAAAATCAGTTGCTATTCTTGGAACCCTGGATTCAAAGGCTGAGGAGCATCTATTCTTAAAAGAGGTTATTGAGTCAAAGGGGTATTCAGCTATTACTATTGATGTTGGAACCACTGATGTGTATAAGTTCACACCGGATTTTTCTGTGTCCAAATTGATACATACTGATAAGATGGAAAGGTCTCAAATAGTTGAAGCCATTATTGAAAAGGCCAAGGAGCTTATTCTTGATCTCTACCATCAGGGGAAGATAGGGGCTATTATCTCGGCGGGTGGTGGGACAGGAACTTTTATGGGAACATCTATTATGAAGATTCTCCCTTTGGGGATTCCTAAATTTATGGTTTCTACTGTGGCTTCCCGCGACATGTCTCAGACAATAGGTACCAAAGATATCACTATAATGCATAGCGTGGTAGATATGCTGGGGCTGAACTCTATTTCACGTCTTATCTTAGCAAGAGCAGCAGGCGCAGTTTGTGGAATGATGTCAGTCTCCAGTGTTGAGAAAAAAGAATTTCCTCGGGTAGCATTATCCCTGTTTGGTTTTGTTACGCAGGCTGCTGAAAATATCAAGTCTATTTTGGAAGAAAACAACCTTGAGGTAGTCCCCTTTCACGCAAATGGTACTGGTGGAATGGCCATGGAAGAGATGATAGAAGAGTCTTTTTTCGATGGGGTTTTGGATCTTGCCACCCATGAACTGGCTGACGCCATGTTTGGTGGCTACTGCGGAGCAATTGGTCCTCAGCGCCTGAGCACATCTGAAAGTGTTATTACACCAAGATTGGTGATACCGGGCGGACTTGATTCTGCTGTTCTTGAATTTGATAATAAAAGTATCCCGGAAAAATATAAAGATCGAAAGATATTTTTTTACGATTTTAGGTCTGCCATTAGACTTACTGCGGATGAATCAAGAATATTGGCCCGCACAGTGGTCGATAAACTGAACCAGAGCCATAACCCAATCAAGATCCTGATCCCCCTGAGAGGATGGTCTGAAGCTGATAGGGAAGGGGATGTTTTATTTGACCCAGAATCCAGTCAGGCCTTCTGTGAAACATTAGAGAAATCCCTTAAATCAGATGTTAAGGTCGTTAAAGTTGATTATCATATTAACGACAGGGAGTTTGCTCAGGAGGCAGTTGATATTATGATTGGTATGATAAAAGGTAATGGATAGGGTAGCTGTTATTTCGAAATAAGGACTGATTCTTGGAATTTAGAGTTAAGACAGACAAGGAAGTCTATAATCTTGAGGCCTTTGTAAAAGAAATTGGCAAGGACTTTTTGGTAGCCATCTGGGGTGATGAAAGGCCCCATATTGGTGCGGTTGCTGTGGCCCAACCAAGGCCAAGTTTAAAAGATGAGAGTTTACGGAGCGCTACAGCCTCTGTTTTTTGTTATCTCGGTCATAAGGACGATATCATAGCCAAAGAGGCTGCCGAAAAGATCTCCTCAGAGCTAAATACAAATGTTACGGTAACGGTGGGTATACACTTTAATGATATTAATGAAGCAGGAATCAAAGCTGTCATAGAAAATAGCAGGCAGTTAATTAATATGATAATTGAGAGAATTACCACTAAAGAAGTTAAAAGTTAATGAAGATTCAAAATGATCGACTAATAATGAGTAATGAATGAAAGGGTAAATGGGGGAATATAAAAAAAAGAGGGTAATAATCGGCATTACTGGTGCAAGTGGGGTTATCTATGGCATCGAAATGTTAAAAGAGCTTAGTAAAAAAGATCTTGAGACCCATCTTATTATTTCAGACTCGGGTAAAGAAAATATTACCCTTGAAACAGACTATTCAGTGAGAGATGTAGAATCCATGGCCGATAACGTATATCATAATGACGATTTGGGCGCCCCTCTGTCCAGCGGATCTTTCTTAACCAATGGCATGATAGTGGCCCCGTGCACAATAAAGACATTATCTGGCATAGCTAATTCCTATTCTGACAATCTATTGGTGAGGGCGGCCGATGTTACGCTAAAAGAAAAAAGGAAATTAGTCTTGATGATCAGAGAGACACCCCTCCACAAAGGTCACCTTAAACTCATGACTATGGCCGCTGATATGGGAGCCCATATACTGCCACCAATACCCTCCTTTTATCACCACCCAAAGACCATTGAAGACATTATCCACCAAACCATCGGTAAGGTCTTCGATTATTTTGGATTTGAGCACAATCTATTCAGGCGTTGGGGAGGATGAAAATAGTTAAAGAAAAGATGATCCATCAAATATTGCCATTCTAATTTTCTTCAAAAAAACTAATAATTTTTTTTCTCCGAAATTCGGGTGAAGATTCAACCGTGTCCGATCGAATCGATGACCATAGAGTTATTATTGCTATAGGGGGTGCAAAGGGTGGAATAGGAAAAAGCATATTTGCAGCTAACCTGGGGGTTTTCCTCGCCTTCAAGGGCAAGCGAACAGTGCTCGTTAACCTGGAACTCATATTTTTCCTTCATCGCGTTTCAGATGGTTGAGGCATTTCAGGGCCTCTTCCTTCTCGAAAAAGGTTGGTATGAACGATACATATTCTTCTTCATGATGCTGTCCTAAAAACTGCTCATTTCCACCGCGATCCATCACTACCACCCAGACCCACGGATTTCCCTGAATCTACTTACTAATTCGATGCTGCTTTCTTAAAGATCTGAAATAAAAGATCTGATCCCAGCCCCATTCAACGACGTCTCGGCTAAACCTCCTCAACCATTATTGGTTTAAAGGAGTACAATCAATTCGTTCCATGCCTTTATCAACACTGTCTTTAAGTCAACTGCAAAATGTGGTTTTAAGACAGAAAGCAGGTTTTATATCCGGGCAAGGAGTACAGTGAGATTTTGGGCAGGCCCCTCTTTGGGTTTCAAATAGAATTCAAAAAGTGATGACTCAAGGAATCACAACCCCCCCTTTATAATGATAATTTCCAATTCATCGGCTGCATCTTCGGCCCTGTCAGAGACCTCAACTATATTTTCAAGACAAAGTTTAAGATGGATCTTATGAGCATAATCTAATTCACCCTTAAAGATATCCCGGGTTATATCCCACTCCTCTTTGTCCACAGCCGATTCTATAACCCCTACCTCTTCAGTCTTTTGTCTGATAGTTTCGATATCAAACTTATCT
>Ga0209991_10001404_pt1 | contig 10930 bp, 13 predicted proteins | sample ChitaG_FD_183167 | JGI IMG/M metagenome (GOLD analysis project Ga0209991, IMG submission 183167) | Deep subsurface microbial communities from South Pacific Ocean to uncover new lineages of life (NeLLi) - Chile_00310 metaG (SPAdes)... | ecosystem: Environmental > Aquatic > Marine > Oceanic >... | reverse complement strand
TTTTATCAAGCCCTGATTAGAGACCTAAAAGAAAATAAATATTCTGTTTATTTTGGGAGAACTCGGGTGGACCGGTAATTTTTTGCCCTTTTTTTCATTTAACACAAAGGCTAATCTGTTAAATGTCGGTAACCTTTAAATATAAGGGGTTTGGTAGGCTCAGGATGTAATAATCTCCCATTCTTGATATTTTATTTTACTTATGATATCATATATCCGAAGAGTAAAATGTAAAAGGGGATTAAAGATATTTTAGTTAAATAAAAAAAAGCCTTATAAAATAAGGGTTGCATAGCTTTTTTAGGAACTTTTCGGGTCTTTTTAAAAAAAGAGTTAAATACGATATGTTAAATACTAAAAGGGGCGTCAGAATATGAGGATAGTTGAGCCGATCCGGGACCTTAACCGGATACAGAGGATCAAGGGAAACTTGAAGATGAAGAAGAATCCCCGGGATCTGCTCTTATTTACTGCCGGAATTAATTTGGGCCTGAGGATTTCGGACCTGCTAAGGTTAAAGGTCGGAGATGTCAAGGACCGCAAGGGGGATATCCGGGACTTTATCTATATCACCGAGCAGAAGACCAAAAAGCAGAGGAAGATCGCTTTGAATGATGGGGTCAGAGAGGCCTTGCAGATTTATTTTGATAAGACCGGGGTCTATGACCTGGATAGATATTTATTTACTTCTGAAAAATCTAGGAAGAATAGACCCCTAAACCGGGTCCGGGCTTGGCAACTGATTAATGAGTGGTGCAGGGAAGTAGGGATTGAGGAGAGGATCGGAACCCACACCTTAAGAAAAACCTTAGGCTATCAGATGAGAAAGAAGGGGATCGCTATTGAGGTAATTCAAGCGATCCTGGGCCATTCTAACGCTAAGGTTACCTCTTCTTATATCGGGATATCTGACGATGAGTTGGAGAAGATCTCTAAGAGTTTTATTCTGTAAAAATTTGATAAAGGGCAATCTCTAATGAAAGAACCGCAAAAAAAGTCATGGGGAATCATAAGGGGATCTAAAAAATTCTACGATACAAGCGATTCTGAGCAAGATTAGAAGGCAAATCTCTGGAGAAAAGAGAATTTTAATAGGATGTGAAAGATATGGAAAGCTGGTTTTTGATATTGGGATGGAGTTCACCCATTTGGTATCGACATTTTCCTCGTATGTTTGGGTAGTATGATCTATCTGCTCTCTGAAGCTGATGCAGAAAGCAAGCGTGTGCGCCAGGAGAAAAAGAGAAGAAAAAATAATGCAACATTCTGCCCCTTCACCGCTGAAAAAGGAAATTTTATAAGAATCAATTTTAATGGTTTATTATGAAAGATAAAATACCCAACGAAAATAAATGGAATTTAGTTGCTCCTTGTGGGCTTTATTGTGGAGAATGTACCGCCTTTCTTAATAGAAAATGTGAGGGTTGTAGAGCAGATAAAGGTTTAAGCAAGAGATATAGAAAATATTGCCAAATTTATGGTTGCTGGCATAATAAAGACTTAAAGATTTGTTTAGAGTGTAAAGAATTTCCCTGTAAATTCTTTGATTTCTTTAGGGCTGAAAGATTAGAGGAGAGCTCTTGGTTTTTAGATGTATGGGGCAACATGAAGCAAACTAAGGAAGTGGGTTTAATAAAGTTCCTGAAGAAGAAGGCAAATTGGCTTAAAAAACGAAAAGAATGTGCTGAAAAAAGAGGGATTAGGTACTGCGATGACTGCAAGCTGTGGCCATGTGAACTTTTGAAAAGACCTGTTCTGGTTCCAGCGAACTTAAAGGAATTTAAAGAATTTATGAGAAAATGTGAAAAATAAGCCAATTTTTTTTAAAAAAATGATTAAAGAAATATCTTTTTGAGTGAAACATTTTCGGTAAAACCTCTTCATTAAGCTGTTTATGGCCTCCATATATATTAAGGATAAGGAATTATAAATAAAAAACACTTTATATTTAATAAATATTTATTATTTTGGGGAAAAAGCTATAAAATATGAAGTCTTTATACAAATAATAGCCCTATTCAACCAAAAGGGCAGGGTAGGTAAAACTACTCTTGAACGATTAAAAATAACACAAATTATTTCTACTAAATTTTAAGATACTCTAAGTTCTTATAAACTTTTAGGAGATGAGAATTATGAAAAATTACATTAGATATATAACTATACTTCTCATATTTATATTTTGGCTATTTCCTTGTGAAGCAGAAGAGCCAACTATCTACCAGATGGAAAAAAAGATGAGCTTTGTTTTAGAGGATATGGAAATTATTTTACAAAAACTATCGGAAAAATATGATGAATTTAAACCAGAAGAACCTTTGGGTGAAGCTTTATGGTCTACACTAGAGAAATCAAAGTATAATATAAACCTTATATTATCATACTCTTCAAAAATCAGCTATTCTCCGTTATTCCTTAGTACTTTAGAATATGACACTGAAGCATTTAAAAGTTTTGTGCATTTTACGAGTACTGGTCGAATACCATTGTCTATTTCCTCTACTGAGGTATCTGATGTATTGAATGCTTCTCTTGACCTTGAATTGAAATCACGACTTATTAAAAAAAGTGAAACAGATTTAGTTAAAGTAAAAGTGAATACTGTTAATAGACAAGGAGAAGATATTAACAATTGTATAGTTTGGTATGCTCCTTTATTATTAAAAGATGATGAAAGGTATAAAGTAAGGTTTGATCACCTAAGTACACCAACAACTGACTTAATTCCTGCAGGAATATGGGCAATCTGGACAGAAAAAGATGGAAAATTTGGACGAAAGGACCCGTTTCATTGTGGTGATGATGGACAAAGTGAACGTGAGACTGATATATTTAGCCCTGAATAAAGGAAGCAAAGAAAATGATAAACAATGTTTTATGGAAAAAATTAATAAGTAAAACAAGTAAATGTTCTCAGATAGTTCTTGTAGTGATTTATCTTCTTTCATCTTTACGTTGTCTAACACCAATTAAAATTTTTCAGTTACCATTCATTGTAGAGAAATTTTTTCTTTCATCTTTAAGTTGTCCAACATTCTTAATTAACTGGACTAAAATTGTTATTGTTGCTGTATATATGATCGTATTATTAGTAGTTCGTCCAATTAAATGGGCAAAGTACCTATTTGTACTTTTAATAATTTCAGGCCTTTTTACAGGATTTTTCTATTTGGTAATATTGGATTCAAAAACAGTCAAATTTGATGGTCATATTTATGTCAAGGGTCAATTAACAGAAGTGGCAAAAGAATATTTGGAAAAAAATTCACCAATGACTGAGAAAGAATACTTCAACCGAACTGGTAGGCAGCCAAATAGAGTTTGGACATCAGAATCATTAGAAAAAAACAAATTAATCTTAGGTGGGCTTTATTCTTTGGTTGTAGGGATTATAGGATTCGGAATATTGGGTGTATTAGAAATATTTGCTAGGTCAAATTCTGCCCAGTTACAGTCTGTTTCTGTCGAAACTACCAAAAATCCAAAAAACAAGCAAGGAAAAAAGATAGTTACATAATCCCATATAGCCAAATCTATGTATAGTGAAATCTATAGATATGAAATGAATTACTTTATGATTAAATTCTTGGCATAATCTTATATTAATTAAATAAAACAATAAATTATTTCCCAAAAACCTTGCATTAAAAGAGTAGGGGTTCTTAAAATAAGTTTTTTAAAAAAGAGGGTTTTTGAAAGATTTGTCGTATAAAATGTAGAAAAATTCTGTCATTTTGCAAGAGGTGGTAAGTAGCACGGTAGAACCATTAAATATATGTTAGAAAATCCTCTTTATAAGAGTATGGCTTATTATAAAGATAATAAAATTAAGAATAAGGAACTGGCTTTAGTTTAAAATAGAATGTTGCATTAAAATGGAGACATAAAGTGTGTAGTCAAATTTTAATAATTATAGGTCTTTTGCTAAACTTACTTGGTGTATATGAATTATATAAATCAATTATTCCTAGAGGCCCTCTTTATGCAAAAGACGGATCGAACGAAGCTTTTCCAAATGCAGTATTAAATATAAATGTTGCAAGAATAGGTTTAGGATGTATTTTTATTGGTATTATATTCCAAATTATAGCAATAGCAATCTTTATTTATTACGATATAATTATTTAGATTTTAAAGCTTTGTATTTATAACTGTGTAAAAAATACTTATTTTTTACACAGAGAAAGTCAAATAACTCAAATTTCATAATCCTAATTGCAGGAAGCAAAAAATATCTAATTAGAGGAGGATATTAATTATGCAAGAAGGTTGGGCAGCTTTTATGGGTGCTATTGCTGGCTCTACTATAACCGCAGTAGTCGCTTTAAAAACTATAGCGTATCAACATTCTAAACTCAGAGAAGAGCATATTCAAGATATTTTAATCCGAGAAAGAGTTGAGAAATATAAAGAAATTAATAGCCTTCTTTTTAAACTATGGTGGGATTTACCCCTCCCTCAAATTAGTCTAAGAGAACTTAACTCAGAACCAATACAAAATCAAATAAAAAACACAAAAGAATATATAAACCATAACTCCTTATTTCTTGGTCCTAAAGTACAATATGCTTTTTGGGAATATTTTAGTGAGTTAGAGAAATGGTGTCGTCTACTTAAAGATCATTCAGAAAAAGAATTGAATTCTAAATGTCCAAACTTCGAGGACAAAATAAAAGAAACGTTAGATAATTTATTTAATTGTACAAGAGCAGCTATGCTCGAAGATTTAAGTATTTCCGGATTTGAAATTTTTTCTTCCGAAGAAATAAGAACCTCATATAAAAAGGGAATTGAGAAGGTAAAAAATTATTTTAAAGAAGAAAGATTTAATAAAAAAGGTAACAAATAATATTAATGAGTTAATTAACTAAAACTGGAGAAGTGATTTATTTGCAAACAATAACCCTAATCAACCAAAAGGGCAGGGGAGGAGAAGCTATTCACAAATGGTTAATAAATATTACAAATTATTTCTTCTAAAGAAAGGAGTAATAAATAAATTTGAATATAGAAAAAGTTAAATCGAATGTTTGTCTAATTAAAGCTTGTAGCAGATCGACTCATAAAGAATCAAAATATTGTATTTTTCATGCTAAACCAGAGGAAAAGAATGAAAAAAAATTTAAGCAGGCGTTAAAAAAATATGTTAATAAGGTTAAAAAAGAAGATGACGATTATGATTTTAAGAAATTTATTTTTGTTGGGAATATAAATTTTAAAAAAGATTTTAATGTTACTTTGTTTAAAAAAGCTAATTTTAATAGTACGATTTTCAAGGGAATTTCTAACTTTGAGGGTATTGTCTTTGAAGAAAATGCTTTCTTTAGGAATGCAATCTTCGAGAATGCTGCCTTTTTGAGTACAACTTTCAAGGGTAATGCTAATTTTAGAAGCGCAATTTTCTATTATGCTAACTTTAAGAATTCAACCTTCAGGAGTAATGCTAATTTTAGAAATGTAACCTTTGGAACAGTTTATTTTAGGAGTACAAAATTTAATAAATTTGTTAGCTTTAGGAGTACAACATTTAATAAATATGCTAACTTTAAGAATGCAATTTTCAGGGGAATTGTCACTTTTTTATATGCTACTTTAGTTCCCGGGAAAAAACTAAATATTAAAGCCGAGGGGACGGGAATTATCGTATTTGAACAAACTAACTTAGAAAATGTCTTTTTAGACCTAAATTTAGATAAAGGAGTATTAATTGACTTTACTAATGTCTTGCTAAAAAATACTAAAATAAATAAAGACCAAATTGAAAAACATATTCTTCAGGAAGATAGAAAAAAGTTTTTTCGAGCTAAAGAAATTTATTTATTATTAAAGAACAACTTTCATAGCATTGGGAAATACGACGATGAAAGTTGGGCTTTTAAAAAAGAAAAGGATATGGAAAGGAAAAGTAACTGTCATTTTAAAACTTTACATAAATGGCTTTGGTCTTGTTTCTTAAATGGAATATTTGGGTATGGTGAACAGCCAGGTAAAGTAATAATATCGGCAATATCAATTATTTTAATTTTTACTTTTCTTTTTATGATTTCTGGAATAAGTGATACTAGTATTGGAGGTTTTACTTCAAATAATTTTATAGATTGCGTATATTTTAGTGTTATTACTTTCACCACTTTAGGATATGGAGATTTCCGCCCCCTGGAAGGTTGTGGCAGGGTATTTGCAGGAACTGAAGCCTTTATTGGTGCTTTAATGATGGCACTTTTCATTTATACTTTTGCAAGGAGAACAGGGGGAAGGTAAAATTAAATGATGTCTAAGAAGGAAAAACCAAATGATAAAATTACTCCTAAAGAAATGAGAGATGCAATTCAAAGATCTGGCTATCTATTAGAACAGAGGGTTTTACCAATTTTTGAAAAATTCTATTATGCAATAGATTTAAATACTATTTTCCCAGACCCTGAAACGGGAAAGTCAAGAGAAACTGATATAAAAGCGTTTTGTTTGCAAAATATATTTGATACAGACGATTTTTATAACAATTTATATATTGATTTATTATGTGAATGTAAAAATAACAAACAACCAACTATATTTTTTATTAGAGATTACCATGATTATGAATTAGAAAATTTTTGTGAGGACATTGCTTTATCAGGTATTCCTATACTATTTTCAGATAATGACCATTTTATAAGTTTTTCAGATTTTTTAGAACTGAAAAAATTCCATCATTATAGTAAAGGAGATATATCTACACAATACTGTACTTTTCAAGAAAAAAAGGGGAAAAATGAATGGATGGCGTTTCATAGTGATGAACAACATAATATTTTTGACTCTTTATTAAAAGCACTTGACTATGAAATAGAAGAGGATTTTAAATTATATGATTTGCCTGATGAATCAGAAGAAGAGTCTATAGAAATTAAAATTTATTATCCCTTGTTAATTTTACAGCAAGATTTATATTCTGCTTTTTTAAAAGGAAAAAACTTTATTTTAAGAAAATCAAAACATATAAAGTTTAGAAAGCAATATCATTCAACCTATTCAAAGGAAATAAAAACCTATTGTATTGATGTTATTACTGAAGATTATTTACCAAAGTATCTTAAAATTATAGATAAAGAATCTATGAAAATTAAAAATAAAATAAAAAAAAGAAGAGAAGAAATATTTCAATCAATTAAACAAATAATAAAAAATATAAAAGAGGATAAAAATTCTAAAAATACCACGTCATATAGAGAATGGCTCGAATTTTAAAGATATAAATATTGGATATAATTAACAATAAATATAAATTATAATTGATTATTACAAAAATACTTACCAAACTCCTTGCTTAAAAGAGCGTGGGTTTTTATTTTTGGATCACCAAAAAATAAACCTTCATATTCCGCTTTTAAGAGAGGTATTTTTCTAAATAGGTACAATCATAAAGGGTAAGTCAAAATTCCTCCATATATGCAGTATATGAATGTTTTTGTAAATCCTTCAAAGCCTTTGTTTATAAGGGTCACAGTGTTTTGGGTGTATTATTACTAATTAATAATACTTATAAATGTTTTCAAAAAAGAAGGGTTTTTAAAAGATTTGTAGTATAATGAATATAGAAAAATTATATTAATGCAACGAAGTACTTCGCAGAACATGTCGATTTAGGAGCATAAATGAAGTAATTTGATAATTTTAAGTTGTTTGAAATTTTGACGGCCATTAAGAGGGAAAAGATTATCATATAAATGTAATAGAAGGTTAGGTAAAAATCAAAATGAATAAGAAGCTAGATGAAAAAGTGCTCTATGATATAAAAAGTATTCATCATAATTTCACGGCAAATTCAGAAGGCCTAAGAGTATTTATATCAAATTTAATTCCTATAGCAAAAGAGCATGATAAGATCCTAATGGAAAAAATAACTAAAATATGGGAAGAATTGTTTAAAATAACTGGCGTATCCGAAAATAAGTTGAAGAAAACAAAGCACAAGAAAATTACATTTAAGCCGACTAAAAAACAAATGGGACAAGTTCTTGAAACCTTGAAGGCTTTACCACATTTAACGCCAGGTAATGTTGAATTACTTTATAAAAGCGCGTTCGTTATGTTAGTATGTTATTTTGACTTTCTGATCTCAGATTTAATTCATTATTTTTACCAAAGGTATCCCAAAAGTCTATCTGGTAAGGAACTCTCTATAACATTAAACGAATTGAAGCTTTGTGATCATCTTACTGAAGCGATGGATTATATTATAAACAAAGAAGTTGACAAAGTATTATATGACGGTTTGGAAGGTCAAAAAGGATACTTTAAGAATTTTCTAAAAATTGATATCAAAGAAAACATTATACATTGGGATAAAATAAACGAAGCAATTGAACGAAGAAATATAATTGTACACAACAATAGTAAAATTAATAGGCGATATTTAAAAAGTGTAGATTTATCGATTATTCCTGAGAAAACAAAAGATTTAAAAGAAGGTAAAAAAATTCGTATGAATGAAGATTATTTTACAATTATCTTCGACGAAATTTTTATTGCCGGAATCATACTAATTCAAAATTGCTGGCGTAAATGGAAAAATGATGATATTGACAATGCGGATTCCTATTTAATTCACAACATGTATGATACACTTTACCAAGAAAAATGGATAGTAGCTGAAAGATTGGGATTGTTTGCAAAAGAATGTAAAGCTTTCTGTGAAAGCAATAGATTATATTTTGATATAAATTACTGCCAGTCATTAAAATGGCAAAATAAAAAAGACAAATTAGAGAAAGAGCTTGTAAAATTCGACAGAACAACTCTTAGCCCAATATATATACTTGCATTATATGCGTTAAAGAGTGACAGACATAATTTTTACAAAAGTATTGAAGGAGCAATTATCGTAGACAAGATAGAAGAAGATGATTTTATGGAATGGCCTTTGTTTAGAGAGTTGAGAAAGAAACCAGACTATGAAGAGAGAATAAAATCAGCATTTATATCGGTCTCTCAAAACAAGAGTAAAAGTAAACCCCAAAACTAACATTGGTTAGAAAATGAGTATCGGACTCTATTTGAACAAAAAAAATTATCAATGGGGAATTAAAATTAAATAAACTAGAAGAAGGCTCCAAATACAGAAATAAATTCACACATATAATAGCCCTAATCAACCAAAAGGGCAGGGTAGGAGGTCTATAATATAATGGAAATAACAAATATTGATTTCTCCGCATTACTAAACATGGTTGATACGTTTTATAACAATGCTTGGAATAGACTAATTTTAATATTAGCTATAGTTGGAGTGGCATGGCCTTTAATTTTAAAAGTTTATTCAGATTATCGTGTTAAGGCAAAAGAAGAAAAACTGGAAAAGAGATTATCTGAAAAAATTCAAAATCTAAATGAGAGAAATTTAGAAATAATAAATAAAAAAAGCGATGCAAATATTGAGAGAACGGAGAAGTTAATTTCTAAAAAATTAAAAAATATTGATATACAGTTAAATTTATCGAAAGGATTTATCTGGCACTTTCAAGCCACAATATGTTACGATAATAAACAATATAAAGGTGCATTAGAGCTTTATTTCGACGCTGTTGAATTTTATTTTAAAGGGAAAGATGAAGTAAATTTACAGAGAGTAATAAAATACATTAAAAGCTGTTATGCAAAGGTTAAAAAATTATCGCATTTAGAAGAAGTAGAAAATAAACATCTTGATTTAATAAAAAAACTAAATGAGATAAATGAAAATTTAAGATATAAAGATGTTATAAACGATATAGAAGAAGAATTTGATTCTGCAAAGAAAAGGCTTAAAGAGGTAAAGAATTAATTTTATAAATGTCAATTATTGATAATATAGAATTATAATAAGAATTGTGAAGTATAATATTTAATATACTTCCCAAAACCCTTGCCTCAAAAGAGCATGGGTTCTTTTTTAGATCACCAAAAAATAGTCCTTCATATTTCGCTTTTAAGGGGGGTCTTTTACCCCTTAACGTATAAATCATAAGCGACCCTCAAAATTTCTTCATATACGCGGTATACGAACATCTTTAAAAATCAAGCAAACCCTTTATTTGTAAGGGTTACAGCGTTTTTTCGATATTTATATCAAAAAATATTTGAAAAAAAGAAGGATTTTTTGCCTTGCTATAGTATAATGTAATTAATAAAAATTGAATATTTTGTTAAGGGGGTAGTCGGGTGGGGCAAAAACATAAACTTGCTAATAATAATATCATATCTTTTGAGATGAGCGTAAAATTACAATACAAAAACTGCGAAATGACCTTAAAAAAAATTGATCGGGTTTATATAATTAATGCAATAGACATTACGGAAAAAGGATATATAGTTGAATTTAGTGAAACCTTCCTAGCAAAGAAAGAATTATATCCTAACTTGCTTAACTTCTTAAATCATGTAATAGATCAAGATTTGGATTCAGTATATCAAAAATTAAAAAATAAGAAGAAATTTATTGATTATATAAGAAATAATAAGCAAATAAAAAATATTTGACAATAAGACTTCCATATGATAGTATTAAACCATGATAAAAGATAAGAGAATTCAAGAATTAATAGAAATCGCTAAAAAGAATAACATAGGTCCGGGAATGATGGCCAGGTTAATAGGTGTAAGTTATAGTACTTATAACCGGTATCAAAAAGGTAGTACCGTCCCGGAGAGTCAAAATACCATAGAAAAAATAGAGAAAGTTATCAAAAAATACAGCATTTAAGGGGGAAAACCGCATATGGTGCTCAAATATCCACATTAAATAAAATTAAATATTAGTGGGTATCGGGTGGCAATTTTAATTTTTTTTGATTTTACAACGTCCTATAATATATCTTATGTAAAGTAATACACATTTTATTATATTTCCATCATTTTTTCTTATTTATTAACTATAATAGAAAGATTTTTATTATATTAATATTATTTT
>Ga0209991_10001403_pt1 | contig 10933 bp, 8 predicted proteins | sample ChitaG_FD_183167 | JGI IMG/M metagenome (GOLD analysis project Ga0209991, IMG submission 183167) | Deep subsurface microbial communities from South Pacific Ocean to uncover new lineages of life (NeLLi) - Chile_00310 metaG (SPAdes)... | ecosystem: Environmental > Aquatic > Marine > Oceanic >... | reverse complement strand
TGCCATTAGCATACTTCCCTTATTTGCCCTTTGCGACCGCAATGACATTGGCGGTGTTTCCACTCCTTTTCACCCCGACACTGGCAAGGCGCAGATTTTTATTTACGATGCCCACCCCGGAGGCATCGGTATCGCCGAAAAAGGATTTGAGATGATAACCGAGCTCTGGCAAGCCACTTTGAAAGCAGTGGAAGCATGCCCTTGCATTGACGGCTGCCCTTCCTGCGTGCAATCGCCCAAGTGCGGCAACAACAACCAGCCCCTGGATAAGGAAGCTGCGATAGTATTGCTTGAAGAACTGGTTGGAGAACTGGTAAGATAAATAAAGGAAGGTAATTATCGGACAATAAAACCCGGCCTGATTTGGTGATATCTTAGAAGTAGGCGGCGGTTGTTTGATATTCTTATATTCCAGATATTCAAAGGCTTTTCATTTCAAAGGTAAGGCGGAGTGAGCAAATTTAGTAACGACTTGGGGATTACTAGCTTAGACACTTTTGGTCAGCACAGGAGGTTATAACCATGGGATTAGAAGAAGTTAAGAACATAGCGGCGAAATGTGTTCATTTTGGCATGTGTAAGATAGATTTCTTAGGGACAGGCGTTTGCCCTTCTGGGATTAAACATAAATATGCGGGTTACTACCCCCAGGGAGGAATGGAGATTGTTAATGCCCTAGCTAACAAGCTGATACCTGTCACTGAAAGGCTTATTGACATAGCAAGGTCCTGTACCTTGTGTGGAATATGTGATAAGCAGTGTTACTTCGTGACTGAACTTCGACCTATGAAAGTCATGGAGGCACTCAAAGAATATGTTGAAGCCGTTGTGCAGAGAAATGAGCCAATTGAAAGTCCGGTGGAAGACCAGGTATTGCGCGATTTAAGAGGAATTGTCGGCGGCGAATGGGCGACGAACGATCCCGCAATCTTAGTCACTTACTCTAGAGATATAAGCCCAGTCGATCCCGCAATCTTAGTCACCTACTCTATAGATATAAGACCAGTCACTTACTCTAGAGATATAAGCCCATGTCACCTACGACATATGCCTGAATATGTTGTCATGCCTGGATCTACCCGAGAGGTTGCAGAGATTATTAAAGCAGCCAACAAGCACAAAGTGCCATTTATGCCCAGAGGCACCGGCCAGAACAGCCATGGATTGACCCTTGGAGAGGGAATCATTATTGACCTGAGCAGAATGAAAACGCTTGAAGTGGATCCCAAGAATTGGACTGCCACCGTTGGAGCGGGAGTGACCTCGTTTGAGATGCAGAAGGAAGCGAACAAGCACAAAATGAGGGCCAGTGTGGCAGAACCGGCAGCATGTGTTTGCGCTAATATGGTAATGACGGGTATTTATGGGACTCTTTGCCATGCATACGGATATGCGGGCGATAATTACGTTGATGCAGAAATTGTTGCTTTTGATGGGAAGCCATTCAGGACAAACGACAAGTATGCACCGAACGTATTCAACTATTCTTTGCCTCCCCCAGGTACTCTTGCTCCTCTCCCTGGCATATGTACTCAGATTACCGTAAGACTTTACCCAATTGTAGAAGATGAAGAGGGAATTTTGGTTCCCTTCTCAGACCTTCATGAAGCCTTAGAGATGATGCGGGAGATAGCTAGAAGGAGGATAGGCTTAGTCGATTCGATTCTGGGATTAGAATATTTTGCACCGTTCATTTCCCCAACTTTCCAGGCGTCAGAGGAACTCAGGCGTTTCTTCACAGAAGAAATGGAAGTGAAATACCTGCTAATGGTGGTAGGGGATAAATCCACGATAAGGACAATAAAGGAAATGGCAGACGTTACTGTGGACCAAGAGATGTTCAGGACAATTATGCTGGGTTTACCAAAATTTTATAGCGATGACGGGATGGAACTACTATGCCAACTTTCAGGGGCTGAAAAACCTTACAAATTCCTGTTTAAGGAAGAAACAAGGCCTTTAGTAGAGATGAGCTTATCTCCTTCACCTGAGACTATAGCCACAGTAGTTGACGAAGATTTGCAGGATTTCTTCAAGAAGTTATATTCCAAGCCGGAAATGACAAATCTGGTCTGGCTAAATATGTACAGGATTCTCTCAAGCAGAATAGGCAGAAACTACGCATATGCTCCAAGCCTTGCCTTCGTTTCCCTAGATAACCTGGATAAAGTGGTTGAAATATGTGATATGCTGAAATCAATCGGTGACAAATATGACTTGAGGAGCGGTTTAGGAGTTATAAATCCACTGGACTTTGGCAAGCGGGCCCAGATAGAACATGTCTATTACTTTGACCAGACAAATAATCAGGAAAGGGAAAATGCAGCTAATGCCCTGATAGAATCGATGAACAAGGTAAACGCATTCACGCAGGAAATGAAGACCCGCGCGCTTGTTGCCATAGTATTTCAAGGGCTATGCAGAAGCGAGAATTTGCTATATACGTAGGCATACCCTATCAGATAGAAAATTGTGCATCTGTGGTGACGAGGTTAGAGTGTCATAAGTCCTTATTAAACAAAGAGCTAACGATATCCAATACATTCCGGGGTGTCAGAATCTCCGTGGCGAATAAAGAATCGGACCTGAGGGACCTTGCTAATGAGGAGACTAAATGAGAAGGTCTGTAGATTATATCGTTGAAAAGAGAAAGAATGCCGAAAGCTTGATATTTCTAACCGGGGGCACCGGTTTTATAGGAAGTCATATTGCAGTAGAGCTATTGAAGAGAGGCTACCTCGTTGTCCTACTATGTCGGCCGAAGAACAATCTAGGTGCGTACGAAAGGATTCAAAAAGTGCTGGAGTGGCATGGACTTCTTTACAACAAAAACTTCAAGGTAGTGAGTGGACAGGTGGATGAACCCCGGTTAGGCTTAGATGATGAGGTGTACACGTATCTATTGGAAAACGTTGGCGAAATATGGCATTGTGCCGCCGATACGTCATTTCTGGAAAGGAAAAGAAAGCAAGCGGAAAAGGTAAATGTTCAGGGCACGCTCAACGTGTTAAAGCTAGCAGCGGAGAGCAAATGTTATTTCTTTCATCATATGAGCAGTGCATATGTCGCGGGGAAAGTTCATGGAAGGTGTATGGAAAAATATGTACCTCAGCGGCAATTCTACAACGTTTACGAAGAAACTAAACATATAGCTGAAGGCCACGTGCTCGAAGCTTGTGGTAGAGAGAAGATAAGAGTGAATATATACCGTCCTTCGATAATCTACGGGGATTCAAGAACAGGAAAGAGCCTGAGCTTCAAGGCCTTCTACGTTCCTTTCAGGGCGGGACATTATTTGAAGAAGCTCTTTGAAAGGGATATCGAAGAAAACAAGGGGTTGCAGGCTGAAAAGATGGGTGTTAGAAAGACTGCCGATGGCAAAATTTATATGCCTATCCGAATCGGAAAAATAGATGGAACTTCATTCAATTTGGTTCCTATCGATTTTGCGGTTGACGGGTGTATGGCAATTATGGAGAATTGCTTAGACGGCGGTATTTTTCACTTGGTGAGTAGAAAGCCAAACACGCTCGACGAGCTCATTCTATTTGGGGAAAAATTCTTTAATGCTGCGGGTTACAAATCTGTGCTAGCTGAGGATTTTGTCAATCAGCCCAGGAATGCTCTAGAAAATTTGTTTGATTCGTTCATTAATGTATATGAGCCAAATTTTCACGATGACAGGATATTTGATGACACAAAAGCGGGGGGGATTTTAGACAGAAATAATATTGCATGTCCTTGTCTTGACTATGATATCTTTAGCAAATGTATCAAACACGCCATAGAAGTAGACTGGGGGAGAGCGTTACCGTAGGGTGCAGGGTATAGACTTCACGCCCCAAAATGGTTGTACCGCCTGTAAACGATCTTCGTAAAGTAATCAAGCTCTTATACCTTCGCTGGTAATCCATGTATTTCATAGCAACACTTGGGATACATCGTCCTAGGCTGTTTAAGCTGCTTTTTTTCAAGACGGATAAGCGATTATTCTCAGAGCTAATTGTAATAATGTTGCATTTAGCCCTTGGTTTCATTATAATATTGCCATGGTTCGAGACTCAATTCGAATTTTGCAAGCTCAGGGGCACAAGGCAACCAGGCCGCGGAAGCTGGTGCTCGAGGTGCTCGGAGAAATTGAAAACCCACTTTCCCCTTACGACATACAGGGGATTTTGCACGCCAGAGGCAAATATCTAAACCACGTTACCATCTATCGCATACTCGATTTGCTTTGCAGCCTCAATCTAGCTCACAAAATGCTATCCAGCGGTGGATTTGTGAAGTGCAGCTTGGATGCTATAGAAGGCTGCCATCGTTTTATGGTCTGCCAGCACTGCGGAACCATCCAAGAATTTGCTGACAAAGAATTGTGTCGAGAGGAAAACGACTTCGCCCAGAATCTTGGCTTTCACACCGAACATCATCTTTCCGAATTTTCTGGACTCTGCTCCCGGTGTTACAGGAAATAGCCCAAATTGGCAAGATAGGAAATGATCAAGCGCATAGCACGCGAACTCAAAGAGCATATCCCTTTCACGACCCTTGGCGCTCTTATGGGAATTATCATCATGGTTATAGTAGTTTTAGGCAATGTACCTTCCCATATTTCCCAAACCGCTTTTTATATCTCACACCCGCTCCACGTTTTATTGAGCGCACTTGTGACGACAGCTATGTACATGAGATACAAGAAGGGCAAGGTCTGGGTGGTGATTTTGATTGGCTGGACAGGATCGCTTGGTATAGCCACGATAAGCGATGCCATGATTCCTTATCTTGGAGGAAACTTGCTCCATGCCCAAATGGAGCTTCATGTGCCCTTTATCGAGGAATGGTGGATAAATCTCTTTGCGCTGGCTGGCATTGCCATCGGCTATTGGAAACAAACAACCAGAATCCCACACTTTGGACACGTATTGTTAAGTACCTGGGCATCCTTATTCTACATCATGGCATTTGGAATAGCTGATAATTGGATTCCTTTGCTTCCTTTTATGTTCCTGATTTTATTTCTGGCAGTCTGGATTCCTTGCTGCCTGAGCGACATCGTATATCCTCTTTTATTCCTGGGGAAAGAGCCAGAGCTACCTTCGCCAGAAAGACGAGAAACCGCCAGCTAGAAAACCGTCTGCACCTGTGCTATCATATACGGGTATCCTTGATGATGGAGGCGGCTTGCTTGATTTGTTAAAAAAGACTGAACCAGGAGTAAAAAGAAGTAAGGAAACCTGGTTTGGCAAGATAGCTAATATTTTTAACCGGGACGCCTTCGGGGATGAGGTCTGGGAGGAATTAGAAGGGTTGCTTGTCTCGGCTGATGTTGGTGTAGAGACTACGAGCAAACTCCTGAGCAAAGTCAAACAGCAGGTGAAAACAGACAGGCTTTCAGAGGTATCTCAGATACGGGAAGCTTTGAAAGAGGAGATGATAAACTTACTAAGCGTCCCTCCATCGAGACCTCTCGCTTCGCTCGGAGTAACATCCAGTCATTCTGAGTCCCTCGCCTCCTGTCATTCTGAGCGAAGCGAAGAATCTAATCTCGCTCAAGATAATCTTCGCGAGGAATCTTACAATACTCAGGGCAGGCTGAGTGAAGGGGCAGAATTTCCTCAGGTTATCCTTGTGGTCGGCGTGAATGGCTCGGGCAAGACGACGAGCATTGCCAAGCTGGCTTATAGTTTGACTTCGCAGGGAAAGAGAGTTATCCTGGCGGCAGCAGATACCTTCCGGGCAGCAGCTATTGAGCAGCTTGAACACTGGGGAGGGAAAGTAGGTGCCGAGGTCATCGCCCACCAACCAGGTGGCGACCCCGGAGCGGTTGCCTATGATGCCGTTCAGGCCGGCTATAGCCGCCATGCTCAATTGGTGATTATCGATACTGCTGGTCGCCTTCATACCAAGTTTAATCTCATGGAAGAACTCAAGAAAATAAAGAGAGTGGTAGCTAAGCACGATGCTTCAGCCCCTCATCAAGTTTTGCTGGTAATGGACGCTACCACAGGGCAAAATGGACTGGCCCAGGCCAAACATTTCACCGAAGCTGTGGACGTCACCGATATTTTCCTAGCCAAGCTGGATGGCACAGCCAGAGGCGGCATAGTATTTGCCATCTGCGACCAGTTAAATATACCAATTTCTTATATTGGTACTGGTGAAAAATTACAGGACATGGCTCCCTTTGATGCTGAGGTCTTTGTCAATGCTATTTTCTCTTAAACCGAAAGGAAAAGATAAATGCTCACTATCAGCATAGACCCCGTTGCTTTTATCATTGGCTCCCTAACGATACGATGGTATGGGATTATGGCAGCTGTAGCGGTTGCGTCGCTGTTAGTCATCATGCTCCGGGAAGCAAAAAGGCTAGGCATCACCCGTGATATTTACAGCATTTCCTTCTGGGGTATTATTGGCGGCCTTATCGGAGGCCGACTAGCATATGTAATCTATTATTGGGAGCATTTCATGGCCAACCCCCGAGAGATTATCGGCTTTGCCGGCCTTGCTCAAATGGGGATGATTATTGGCATCATTGTGGCAGCGTTGATCTATATGGGGGTGACGAGAATGCGCTTCTCCACGCTACTTAGCGTAGGCGATGCCTTTATTGTGGGGGCGCTTTTAGCCCTTGCCATAGGCAGAATTGGTTGCACCCTAAACGGCTGCTGCCACGGCCAGCCCAGTCCTTTTCAGTTTTTCCCGTTGGCAGTAATCTATACCCCTCGGAATACCATCTCTCCTGAATATTGGGGGGTGCCACTTTACCCTACTCAGATTTATCACGTATTATGGAATCTGATAGTTTTTGCTATAATTTGGCGATTTCGGGGAAAATTTAAACCTGAAGGCGGCCTCCTGTTCTTTGGTTTTTGTGTTTATGCCATCGGTGATCTTAGCTTGAGGTTTCTCCGTGAGGCGCACGAAGCATTGTTCCTGGGTCTTGATAGCGCCCAACTTGTTGACTTAGCCATATTGGTGATTTTTCTGCCCTGGCTTATTATCAGAATACGCCAATTCAAGAAACAGGCTTTGGTGGCCGAGCTTGCTAGCGGAGCTGAGTCGGAGCAAAATCGAGAAGATTAAGGCTTAGTACTTCTTCTCCATTCCAGTGACTTTTTTCCAGGTTATACACAATATCCATGTGAGACGGAATTTCCTCCCGTTTTCTCTGCGACTCAAAATCTACAGCTTGCCAGGTTATGTTTCCTTGTTTGAGTTTTAGTCTCAGCCACTCGCCCTGGTTGCCGAAGTTACGACACTCAATTACCTCGACCTGCCGAGTGAGAAAGGTCGGCTGTGGATTGCCCCGACCAAAAGGGCTCAACTTTTGGATAAGGTTAAAGGTCTCTCCACTAAAAGTAGCTAAGGGAAGCTCGGCATCAATCACTAGTTCCGGGCGAAGGTCAAGACGACCTAATTGATCCATAGCTAGTCCGGTAATCCGTTCCTCTAGCTGAGCCAAATTTTGGCGCGTTACGGTGAAGCCAGCAGCTAAGGGATGGCCACCAAAGGCGGTAAGCAAGTCATGACATTCTGCTAAAGCAGACACAATATCGAACTCAGCTATGCTGCGACAGCTACCTTGACATGACTCCGGACCCAGGTTGATGATGATAGCAGGCTTATAAAATTCATCTGCTAACTTGCCGGCAACAAGCCCGATGACACCAATGGAGTAACTTTCGTCACCTTCTATAAGCACCGGCAGGTGTAGTCTGGCGGCTAGTTTCTCCCTCGCTCGGCTTAATACTGCCTTGGTTAATTTTTGCCGCTCGGCATTCTTTTCCTCTAGCTCCAGGGCCAGGAGGCGAGCTTCCTCTGGTGACTGAGTGGTGAGCAGCTGGTAGCTGGTGGAGGCATTGTCCATCCTGCCAGCAGCGTTGAGGCGAGGCCCTAGTATCCAGGAGATATCTTTAGCGTCAAGTTCACCTGGCTTCAGCCCGGCCAATTTAACCATTTCTTGAATTCCCACGCGGGAGCTATTATTAAGCTCTCTCAGCCCTTCCTGCACCAGGTAACGATTCTCGCCAACGAGGGTAACTAAATCGGTAACGGTGGCCAAAACTACTAAGTCCAGCAATCTGGTTAGCCATTTCTCCCGGCTATCTTTGTGAAATAGCGCTTGCAGAAGCTTGAAGGCAACGCCAGCACCGGCCAGATCCGGGTAGGGATACACTGAATCCTTGCGCTTCGGGTCAATTACAGCTACGGCTTGAGGCAGGCTCCCTAATGGAATGTGATGGTCGGTGATAATCATATCTATCCCCATCTCTTGAGCCTGTTTTACCTCTGCGAGGTCAGTTACGCCACAATCAACAGTGATGACCAAATCAGCCCCCTGGGACTGAAGCTTCTCCAGAGCTGAAATCTTTAATCCGTGGCCTTCGTTGACGCGGTCAGGAATATAGGTAATAACTTCAGCACCAAGCCTTGACAGTCCCTCGACAAGAATAACTGTGGCCGTAACGCCGTCAACATCAAAGTCGCCGTAGACGGCAATCTTTTCCCGGGAAAGCACGGCCTTATAGACCCTGCTTACAGCCTGTGATATATCAGGAAGGAGGAAGGGATTACCCTCCAGCCTACGGTCAGCAGACAAAAAAGGTTCGATTTCTTCTGGCTTAACACCACGATTGTAGAGAAGTTGAGCAATTAGAGGAGAAAGGTCAGAAGCATTCAAGTATTCATCAGGCACTGGAGGCAGGATTTTCCATTGAGCCCGTTGATTCAATTTCGCACCTCAGTTTAATGCCTTGGTTAGAATCGCTAACTATATCACAGAAAAGGCTTTAACAAAATGTCTTTGCGAGCGAAGCGAAGCAATCTCACATCCTTTTTAGAGATTGCCACGTCGCCTGCGGCTCCTCGCAATGACAGGTGGGGCTTCCTAATCGGCAAAACCACGGATTAAGAGTAATTTGACCATGCAGCCAGGCAATAAATATAATCCATATAAATGAAGGTCGCTTTCTACACATTGGGATGTAAGCTCAATCAGGCAGAAACAGAATCTCTGGCTAATCGTTTTAGAAAAGCCGGATTTCAACTTGTTTCCCCCGGTGACGGGGCAGATATTTATATTGCCAATACTTGCACAGTCACCCATATCGCCGACCGCAAGTCACGCCACTGGCTCAGGCTGGCAAGGCGAAGAAATCCCCAGGCCCTAATTATCGCCACTGGCTGCTATGCCCAAAGAAATCGTCAAGAGCTAGCCCAGCTTGCTGACCTCGTAGTTGATAACAAAGAGAAAGAGCACCTGCTTGCCCTTACTCAAACCCTCTCCCTTGAAGGGAGAGGACTGGGTGAGGGTGAAACAAAGCAATCTCAGATGCTCGCTGCCACCGTTAGGACTCGTAGCCTGATAAAGATTCAAGATGGCTGTCATAGCCCCTGCACATATTGCATTGTGCCCAAAGTAAGACCTTGCGAATATTCTTTGCCCGCTTCCCAGATAATTGACGAGGTGAAGCAAAAGGTGGCCCTCGGTTACAAAGAAGTCGTTCTCACCGGGACAAAGGTCGGCTCTTATAGAGATGGAAGTGCTGAACTCAGGGATTTGGTCCAGCGTATTCTCACCAGTACCGGCATCGAGAGATTACGTCTTTCGTCTTTACAGCCTTCAGAAATATCCTCTGAATTTCTTGCCTTGTGGCAGGATGAAAGGCTTTGTCGGCATTTCCATTTAGCGCTACAAAGTGGAAGCGAGACCGTGCTTCAAAGGATGAGGAGGAACTACTCTCCAGACCAATATCAGAGAACAGTAAATTTGATTAAAGAGATGATACCAGAGGTGGCCATCACCACAGATATCATGGTTGGTTTCCCCGGGGAAAGCGATGAAGAGTTTGAACAGAGCTACTCTTTTTGCCAGCAAGCTGGCTTTGCCAATATCCATGTCTTCCCCTTCTCACCCCGCCCTGAGACAGCGGCAGCCGGGATGCCCGAGCAGATAAAAGACAAAGTTAAGGCAGAGCGCAACCAGCGGATGCTAGGGCTATCTCGAAGCTGCCGGCGCAGCTTCTGTGAGCAGTTCTTGGGGCAAACTATGCCGGTCCTGTGGGAGCAGGAAACCAATCCCGGAAGCGGCATATACTCAGGGCTGACCAGCAACTACATCAGGGTATTTACTGGCAGCGAAAAGTCCCTGAACAATGAGATAGCACCTGTTAAACTGGTAGAATTTCATAACCAAGAAATATGGGGAGAGGTGATTGATGAAAATCCAGGTTAAGGTAAAGCCCAATTCCAAGACCGAAGAGCTTAGCCAGGAAGGGGATAGCTTTATAGTCAAAGTTAAAGAGCCGCCCAAGGAAGGCAAGGCCAACCAGGCAGTCGTCAAGTTACTGGCAGAGCATTTCGGTGTTCCCCACAGCCAAGTCAGGATTCTCAGCGGCTTCAGAAGCAGGAATAAAGTTATTGAGGTTGCAGAAGAGTAAGGTACAAGTCTTTTCCCTAACCAAGGTAGCCTGGTAGTTTTAAGGGAGTTTGTGCTTTTGGGTCTTGAAGCCAAATTTCTGGCTGCGGTTTGCCACTTCCTCTAAATTAGCCCGGTCGGGGCTGCCTCGGGTCTCAGATTTGGTAGCGTTAAGACCGGCGGCTGCGCTGGCCATAATAAGCGATTGCGCCAGGCTACTTCCCATAACATGGTAAGCAGCAAAGACCCCGGCGAAGACATCTCCACAACCTACCGTGCTAACCACATTTAGACCCAGCTTCTTGAGAGGCAAGGAGGGGACTTCGATCACCGCACCGCTAGCCGGTTCAAGCATGGCTGCCCCCTGAGCGCCAAGTTTGAGCACCGCATGATTGCCGAATCCTAGCTCTTTTAGCTTCTGTAAGCTCATATCTAACCCATCTGTTCCCAGTAGAGCATTCGCCTCCGTCTCATTTAAGAAGAGGACTTCTGCCTGTTTGGCAAGAGATTGCAATG
>Ga0209991_10001402_pt1 | contig 10933 bp, 9 predicted proteins | sample ChitaG_FD_183167 | JGI IMG/M metagenome (GOLD analysis project Ga0209991, IMG submission 183167) | Deep subsurface microbial communities from South Pacific Ocean to uncover new lineages of life (NeLLi) - Chile_00310 metaG (SPAdes)... | ecosystem: Environmental > Aquatic > Marine > Oceanic >... | reverse complement strand
CTGAGCACCCCGATTGCTTTATCGTCAATCTCGACAAGCTCACCTATGCCGGCAATCTTGAAAACCTCACCGGTTTTGCCGACCACGCCAACCACAAATTCATCAAAGGCGATATTTGTGATGGTGCTCTCATAGAAAAGATTATCGATGACCATAAAATAGATGCGATTATTAATTTTGCCGCCGAAAGCCACGTCGACCGTTCAATCACCGAGCCCAAGGTTTTTATCGAAACAAATGTTACCGGCACATTAACCCTGCTCGAAGCCGCACGTGATAAAAAGTTGGAACGGTTCATTCAAATCTCCACCGATGAAGTGTATGGTTCGCTCGGCCCAAAGGGCAAATTCACCGAGCAAACACCGCTCAGCCCGAATTCGCCGTATTCCGCCAGCAAAGCCGCAGCAGACCAGCTGGTAAAAGCCTTCGGCCATACCTGGGGCGTAAAATTTAACATCTGCAGATGTTCAAACAACTATGGACCTTATCAGTTCCCGGAAAAATTAATCCCACTGATGATTAACAATGCTTTGAACGATAAGGAGCTGCCTGTCTATGGTGACGGGTTGTATGTACGTGATTGGCTCTATGTATACGACCATTGCACTGCCATATGGACGGTCCTGACCAAAGCACCGCCCAGCGAAATTTACAACATCGGCGGATGCAACGAAAAGACAAATCTCGAAGTCATCAATGTGATACTTAACCGCCTCGACAAACCAAAATCACTGATTAAGCACGTAACCGATAGACCAGGCCACGACAGACGTTACGCCATCAACGCAAGCAAAATAATCAGCCGGCTCAATTGGCACACATCAGTCGGCTTTGAAGAAGGTATTAATAAAACCATAGACTGGTATCTGCAGAATCAAAAATGGCTGGCCAACGTCGTCTCCGGCGACTACCAGAAATACTACGAATCTATGTATGGGAATCGCTAAGCGACCGGAAAGGCTACCCGATTAATGGTGGAGATTGTCAAAGGCAAAGCAACAATATGTGTGGCAAATTACAAAACATTGGACTTCACAAGATTATGTCTGCGCAGCATTCGCAAATTCACCAGCTATCCTTATGAGACAATCGTCGTCGACAACAACTCACAGGATGAATCTCTGGCGTACCTCAAATCCCTTGGTTGGATTCGTTTAATCGAGCGGCGTCCCGAAGCCGCCGAGCCAGGTGGCGGTTTCGCCCATGCTGCTGCCCTGGACCTTGGCCTTAACAACTCCAATACCGAATTCTTCATCTCAATGCACTCCGATACCTTTGTCAAAAAAGCAGGCTGGCTTACTGACCTGATTAGCTACTTCGGCAGCAACGAAAATAACAAACAACGAGCCACGAGTAACGAGCCACGAGTAACGAGTATTGCCTGCGTCGGTTCAGGCAAAATCGAACCGACACCAAAATGGCGAATCCTCCTCAAGAAAGCAACTGACCTTAGAACGTTGGCGCGCAAACTGCTTCGAGAGCCGGACCCAATCGGCAAATTCCGCTATTACAACCGCACGATATGTTGTTTATACCGAACGGATATCTTACGACGCGAAAACCTGTCGTTCCTTATGGACAGAGACAAGGGCTTAACAGGGGGCAAAAAGCTCTATTTTGAACTCATTGACCGCGGCTATAAGACCGTTGAGCTGCCACCGGCAATAATGGGTCAATATATCATACACCTCGCTCACGCTACTCAGGTGGTCAACCCGCAGGAATTTACTTTGCGAAAAAGAACAATAAAAAAGTGCAATCGACTTGTTGATAAAATTATGGCATCTAAGGCGGTACATAGTATGCTTACAGATGATTCGTTGGACCAATAAGATATGAAGATGATAAGTAACATTGTGTTCACAAAAAACCGTCCTTTGCAGCTGGACGCATATCTGGAAAGTCTGTACAGATATTTTCCTTCAGAGCTTATCCAAACATATATCATTTACAAAGCTGAGCTGTTTGAAGAAGAATATGAACAGCTTTTCCGAAAATACTCAAACTGCATAGTGATAAGAGAAAACGACTTTCACAGCGACTTCCTAAAACTTCTAAGCCAAATCAGCACAAAATACATCTTGTTCGGCATCGATGACGTCGTATACTTTGACTCCGTCGATTTTGACATAATAGATGAGACGTTCAATAAGTTTGGTGAGGATATCTTCGGTTTCTCACTCAGATTCAGTGCAGAAAACGTAAAAGATGGTAACGACCCAATCAGCGAAACTGCCATCGCTGGGCAGACTGTTTACACCTTAAACTGGACACAAGGCCGGACACCAACTACACGCTATCCTTTTGAACTTTGCGCCACCGTTTACCCGACTGCACTGGTAAAAAAAGTAATCAACAGTGTGATAAATAATAATCCGGTAATTAAAAAGCTGTTCTCGCCGAGTTCTGCTTTAATAAAAGCTTTGGGAAGAACAAAATTGAAACGAAAGGTCTTGAAGCATTTCGGCTATTTTTTCAGCCCTAACACTTTGGAATCCTGGAACTGCCGCTGGTGTCAGAACCACAGCGACCAGCTGCCCTCTTTTCTTTACTTTCAAAAGTTATGCGCCAGCGCAATACAGGTAAACCTGGTCAATACCTCAACGGTTAATATAACTAACGGCTCCGCTGATTACACCATTGAGGCCTTAGCCCAAAAATATAAACAGGGATATAGGCTGGATATAGATTATATCGCAAATAATAAGCCAACAGGCCCAGACTGCGGGAAAGAATTTTTCAAGCTGGGTGAGGACAAACAAGTATCAGTACGGTAGAATATATATGAATGGTTATGTCGCAGTTTTATATTTAAGAAAGCGAACGAAAAATGCAAGCTTGTTCCAAATTAAAACAGTACTACAGATATCTTAGAAACCTTAAAAAATTGCGGTCCAGGCAGTTTAAGATTGGTTCAAGCGAGAATCTAACCAAACAGGTAAACTTTTATTCACGGTTTATAAACAAAAATGACCTTTGTTTTGACATCGGAGCAAACGTTGGAGATAAGACCGAAATATTTGTACAACTTGGAGCTACGGTAGTAGCTGTTGAACCGCAAGAAAGCTGTTGGCGTGTTCTAAAACACAGATTCAAAAATAAGGATGTGTATGTAATAAATAAGGCGTTGGATAAGAGTGTGGGCAATAAGGGGATTTTTATTGACAGGTCACCTACAATTTCCTCGATGTCTCCGGAATGGATTGACAGTGTCAGAAACAGCGGCAGATTTGCAAGACACAGATGGAGTTACAAACTAAAGGTGGAAACTACGACATTAGACGCATTGATAAAACAATTTGGAAATCCTGTTTTCTGCAAAATTGATGTCGAAGGATTCGAGTTTGAGGTCTTGCAGGGACTTTCTCAACCTATTACGGCACTTTCTTTTGAGTTTATTCCGGAATATCTGAACCTCGTACTTGCTTGTATTGAGTACCTGTCAAGACTTGGTAATACAGAATTTAATTACTCTTTGACAGAATCAATGGCCTTTGCATTGCCAAGTTGGGTAGATGCTGATGACATGACCGATGCGTTGCAGGCTTTGCCAAACGAATTGGCAGTCCAAGGTGACATCTACGTCAGATTCTGTGAAAATAAACAGACAAGAAACTCGGCACGCGGCAATTAACCATAAATTTGATAATTGGTTTTGAGTCTTTAGAAACTCCGAACAAAAAAGCCCAATATCAGAAAGAAAAAGATGGTCCTAAGCAAGACATCCAATAATAAAATAGACGTGGTTATACCATACCACACTAAAGACAGCGATATCATAGAAATGTGCCTAACTGGATGCACTAACAATATACATAATTTGGGAAACATATATGTGATAACCAAGAATTCAGACTTGGCATTTGATGGTGCCGAATTGATGAATGAGGATGAACTGTTCGATGATGGCTTAACCAAGCAATACATTGAGTCAAGATTAAGCACAGAACATCCAGACCTCGCTTGGAGGTCTGGATGGCTTTTCCAGCAGTTTATCAAAATGGGTTGTTCTTATGCCATCCCAAACCTAACTGATCATTATCTGGTTGTGGATGCTGATGTTGTTTTTCTTAAGAGGACTGATTTTTTTACAAATGGACGAATGACACTGACAAAGACACAGGAATATCATCAACCCCATTTTAATTGCTGTGAAAGACTTTTGGGGGAGCCCATTAATAGAAAACACGCTTTTGTTGCTCACCATATGCTCATATGCAAATCTATTATGCTCGAACTCTTGTATAACATTGAGAAGCGGTTCAATAAAACCTGGTATGACGCGATATTGGATAACATAGATAATAAGAACGGCTTAATGTTTTCTGAATATGAAGTATACGGACATTACTTAGAAAATCACTATCCAGAAAAGCTTGTCGTAAGGCGGTTGAGAAATATCCAGAGGTTCAAAATACGATGCTTGCTAAAATTAATGTTTAATATGGCCGATTACGTAACGATCCACGATTACAAAAAACCAAAAAACAACCCCAAAACGAATCCTCAAAAATATAAATTATTTCTTCGCCTTGTCAGAAGCAAACTTAAAAAACAGAGAGCAAAAGCAGAATTTACACCGACACAATAAATTATAACTAAAGGACCTTATGTGTTCAAAAAGATTAAATCTGGGCTGTGGTAGGAACATAAAGAAAGATTGTGTCAATTTAGATTCTGTTAGTTTGCCTGGTGTGGATATAGTCCATGATATTGAAAAACTGCCGCTTCCGTTTGATGATGAAGAATTCGATGAGATACTTTGCGAGAATGTTCTTGAACATATCGAATATATACCAGTATTAAAAGACTTACGCAGAATATTGAAACCTGGTGGTCGGTTGAGAATTCGTGTGCCGCATTTCAGTTCACGAAACAACTATGTTGACCCAACACACAAAAAACGGTTTTCTGTTTCCACCTTCGAATTCTTTGTTGAAGATTCTGACCATGGCAAGGATTACTATTTTGATTTTCATTTTTCCAAAATCGTCAGCCGAAAAATAAAATTCTACAAAAAAGGTATATTCTGGCCCAACCGTATCGTAGAACCCTTGATAAATCTCGGACCAAGAATACAGTGGTGGTACGAGAGTACTTATATGTGCCGATTGATTCCAGCCAATGACATTGTTGTTGAGTTGGTTAAATAGATTTGCCTTATGCCAAAAGCAAAACGAATATTTGTAATAGCAGATTTTAAGGACGAGTTGGCAAAATCCATTCGTATGCAGCAGCGCATGTGGGTCAAAGGATTTCTCAGACTCGGCCATGACGTCCAACGGTTTAGCTACAGGAATATTATGATGCAGTTTAATCCTTTTCCGGGAAGCACTTCAGACGCTTTATGCCGCGGTTTGTATCATTATTTAGAGAGATTTGACAAGGATAAAAAGTGCACAGCAGGCTACTTTGCAGAAGCTTCCAAGAAGAAAGAATAAAATTGACAGACATCCGTATAAGAAAGAATAATCTACCCGTTGTAGAAGTTGTGAAGTAATAAATAATAAAAAAACTTCCTACAAATCGGGAGTGAGGAGTAAAGAACAAATGTGGCCTTTTCATAAATCTGTGCCTCAGAAAGCAGATGGGATTAAAAACCGTGTCATTCTTTTTTTCCCTGCCGCCGACGAACCACTGAATCCAAAGAGAAAGTATGAATTTCCGCTCTCTATAGTCTCACTTGTTCCGAAGCTCATAAAGAAAAACTTTCGTGTTCATATTTTCGACGAGCGCGTTCAACTCAATTGTCGTGAGCAGATGGAAGCTTTATTGCCAGACGCAGTATGTTTCGGAGTTTCCTCTATGACAGGATTTCAGATCCTCCGAGCAATCGAAATGGTGAAATTTGTTCGGGATCGAAGTTCTGTGCCAGTCGTTTGGGGCGGGTGGCACGTGTCACTGCTGGCAGAAGAATCGGCCAACAGTGACCATATCGACTATATCGTGCGTGGGCAGGGGGAGGAAACCTTCAGCGAGTTGGCCGAATCCCTTGCAAACGGAGCTGCCGACCTCGAAAAAGTGCGTGGAATCACATATAAACGGGACGGCAGACTCGTGAGCACACCCGACCGCCCTATTATCCCGATCAACGAACTGGAACCAATGCCGTATTCTCACATTGATATCCGCAAGTATCGCAGGTACTACTCTTACATGTCGAGTCTTGGCTGTCCGATGCACTGTGGCTTCTGTGCTGAGCCAGTAGTTAATAAAGGTAAGTGGTCTGCCCGCGAACCCGTGCAAGTCGTCGAAGAAATCGAATACCTTTGGAAGCGTCGCACGCATCATACAAGGGCCATCTACTTTATCGACAGCAATTTTTTTGTGAGTAGGCGACGTGTTGAAGAAATCTGTGCTCTCATTCTGAAAAAGAGCCTGAAGCTCACATGGTCAGCCCTCGGTCATGCAAAACTAATGGCACGAAGCGACAACCATTTCTTCGATCTCTTGCATAGGAGCGGATGCTATCGCTTGCTCATCGGAGCAGAAAGCGGTAGCCAAGAAATTCTCGACTACATCAACAAAAAGACCACAGTCGAAGATAACTACACATTTGTGCAAAAAGCAACTCGAGCAAAAATCCAACCAGATATATCTATGATGTGTGGCTTCCCAGGTGCGCCCATAGATGATCTTCGTGAAACGATTACTTTTATGAACGAGGCAAAAAGAATTTCCCCAAAAGCCAAAATCAAACTTTTCTTTTTCACGCCGTACCCTGGCTCACAGCTCTATACGGAGGCGTTTAAGCAAGGATTCAAGCCTCCCGATTCGCTTGAAGGATGGGCACATTACACATTGCGTCAAATCAATATGCCGTACCTTGACCGGAACTATGAGAAGCTCGTGCGTTTCTTCGTTGAAGTTTACTACAAGAAGTTCGCAGGAAGTGACAAACTGGATTGGGACAAGTTTTTGCGATTGGCTCGTGAAGCAAAGCTGTAATCATGCTAAGTATTAAGTTAAATCTCGTTTTTGGTTTGCATGCCCCAACTAATTAGTTAGGAGTTGAGAATGAGCAGAGTAAGACGCATATTCGTAATAGCTGATTCCAAGGACGAGTCAGCAAAAGCGATTCGTATGCAGCCGAGAATGTGGGGCAAAGGTCTTCTTCGTCTTGGCCACGATGTTCAGCGGTTCAGCTATAGAAACATCATGCTTCAGTGCAGCCCTTTTCCAGGTAAACGACTTGCACAACGTTTTGCTAAAAAAAGCGCAGATAGACTTCTTATAGACCAACTTAAGCGGTACTATCCGGATATCGTTCTTATCTTAACTATGAAATATCTCGATGCTCAAACTGTTATTGGAATGCGTGATGCAGCTCCGGATGCTGTCTTCATCGGCAGGGACGAAGACCCGTTTCCGGATGAGAACCCCGCTCGAATCTCCATCGCCAGACAGACTGACATTATCACAACAACCAGCGGCGGCAGATTCTTGAAAACCTACAAAAATACAGGCGTGCCTCGCTGCGCTTTTATACCCAACGCCTGTGACCCCGATATTCAACACCAATATGACGTGGAAGAAAAATGGAAAACAGACATAATCTTCACCGGCAAAACCGAACATACAAGACTCCAGCGCAACGATGATAGGTACAAAATCGTTAAACGGTTATCCCAGATGCCGAACGCTAAACTGTATGGATGCCTTGGCAATGCAAGGGTTGAAGGAATCGAAACCTTTTACGCCATAAGTGGCGCCAAAATAGCTTTGAGCATCAATATAGTAAATGATGTAAGGTTATACCATTCCGACAGGCTTACAAATTGTGTAGCTTGTGGGACATTTACGCTGGCAAAGGAAGTACCTGATTCGGACTTGCTTTTTGAAGATGGTGTGCATCTGAAATATTTTGACACCGTCGATGAATTTTTTGAATTGGCCGAATGGTATCTGAAGAACGAGCAGGAAAGAGAAAAAATCGCAAAGGCCGGGATGGAAAGGGCTCACAGCGAATTTAATTGCGAGAAAATCGCCCAATATATGCTTGACTTGGTCGAAACAGGCACCTATAAAGCGCCCTGGCGGGATATTCCATAGTGAGCCTTCATTTATATTATTGTAAGACGAGAACAGAATGATTAGAAAGACCGTTCCCTGTAATCTGTGTGGAAGCATCGAAGGCAAATTCCTTTTCAACGCAAAGGACCGCTTGCATGGGTGCGAAGGTACGTTTACCTATGTCAAATGTAAAATGTGCGGTCTTGTCTATATGAATCCTCAAATCTTGCCCGAAGATGCAGGGAAATTTTATCCCAATGATTACGGCCCCCACAAAGCCACAAAAAATAGGCAACAAAACCGACTCACAATGGAAACACAGCTAAAAAAAAGGTTGTTCGGTGCATTTATCTGTAACAAGCTGACCTCACAATCTCGATTATTGGATGTAGGTTGTGGAAATGGCAAATTTCTGTATGAAATAAAAAGCTTTGTCGGATGTAACGTATACGGAGTCGATATTTCTGAGAAAGCCGCAAAAATAGCAAAGCGCGATTATGGTTTAGATGTTTTTACCGGAACTATCGTGGAAGCACCTTTCCCCTCGGATTACTTTAATATGATTACAGCATGGCAGTACTTGGAACATGTTCATAACCCTTTGGAGGTTTTGCAAAAGTTTTATCACTTACTTAAAGCAGATGGAGTCTGTATTATAAGCACCCCCAACTTCAACAGTTTTAACTCAAAAGTATTTAAGGACAGGTGGTACGCTCTCGATTGCCCAAGACACCTTCACATTTATACACCTAAGACTATTGATAAGTTCCTGGAGAAGGCTGGTTTTTTACTCACAGGAATTAGTTATGATAAATCTTCAAAGAATCTTCTCGGTTCCCTGCAATACCATTTTTATGGGGACAACTACACTGCAGAATACCGCAATAGGATAAAAAGATCTCTGATAGTAAAGGCTGTATTATCCCCTTTAACCCGGGTATTTGCTCTACTTAAGAAAAGCGACAACATAATTATCTCTGCAAGAAAAGTGACCCGAAATGAATTTGCTGATAATAAGTAACAATCCTGACCGTGCGAGCTTCAGACAGCGAATAGCAGTCTACCTCGATGTTTTGCGCACAAATGACATAGATTGTGAAGTCGCTAAATTGCCGGGTGGCTCCTTAGCACGCAGAACGCTCTTTAAACGAGCAGGCCAATTCGATGGGGTCTTTCTCCAGAAAAAATGCCTGAATTTGCGCGATGCTGTCTGGCTGCGCCAATACAGCAAAAAGATTATCTACGACCTCGACGACGCTATAATGTACAGTCCTAAAACACCTGACAGTGACAGAAGTTCGCACTTCAGGCTTTTTCGCAGAACTGCCAAATTAGCCGATGTGGTTATTGCCGGCAATTCTTACCTGGCTGAACATGCGCAAAGATTCAATACCAATGTTAAGATGCTCCCCACCGGCTTGGACACAAAAGCATACAAGGTAGAAACCAAACCGAAAATTGACGACAAAATTCGCCTCGTCTGGATTGGCAGTAAAAGCACATTATGTTACCTCATGGAAATAAAACCCGCCCTTGAGGAAATCGGCTCCCAATTTGACAATATTGTTTTGAGAATAATCTGCGATGATTTCTTTGACTTGCAAAATATGGAAGTGGAAAAATGTTGGTGGTCTTTGGAAAGGCAAGCTGTGGATTTAGCAACAAGTGATATTGGGCTTGCGCCCTTGCCGGATGACCGCTTTACAAGGGGCAAATGCGGCTTCAAAATTCTACAGTATGAAGCTGCCTATTTGCCGATAATTACTTCACCAGTAGGCGTAAACGCAGAATACGTCCGTAATGGAGTGACGGGCTACCACGCACCCAACATTCCGCAATGGGTCGACAGAATTACTGAGCTAATCGATAACATCAAGTTAAGAAAACAAATGGCTGATGCAGGGAAAGCTCAGGCTGAAAGATTCGACACCAGTATTATTGGCAAAAAATTATGCAGCTTGATTACAGAGTGCTTACAAGGTTTAGCAATTAGCGTAAAACAACTCGAGCACTTCGGCGATCGAACAGAAAAACCTGCCCGCTTGCAGAAAAATACAGTTACAGTTAGTATTTGCATCCCAACGTATAATCGAAAGGATTATCTCAAAGAAACTCTCGATAGTATCCTGGCGCAAACCTACAAAGACTATGAAATCGTTATAGTTGACGACGGCTCCACCGACGGCACTGAGGATATGCTCAAACAACTCGGTTTCCCTGTTACTTATCACTGGCAGGAAAACAGTGGTGACGCCGCCACTCGCAATAAACTTATAGAACTTGCACAGGGTCAATATATCTCGTTCATAGATTCTGATGACCTATTACTACCCGACGCTATTGAAAAATTGGTCAAGATTATGCAAACAGAAGATGAAGACGTTATAGCTTATGGCTCGTATTTGCGAATAGACCAAAATGGGAACGTCTATGGCAGGTGTAAAAGAAAATTGTACAGCGGAAACATCACTAAATACTTATTCCAAACTGTTTTTGTCCATACTTGCGGTTCCATATTTCCCAAAAAAATATTAAAGGATTCCACAGTATTTGACACATCTTTGAAGGTATGTTCTGACTATGACTTTTGGCTCCGTCTTTCAATGAAATACAGATTTGTTGCTCTGCCTGAACCTACTTTCAAAAGACGGCGCCATATAAACAACCTTTCAACAGCTTCTTTTGAAAATTATCTCACTGAATTTCAGGTCCTCGAACGCTTCTATTACGAAAAGGGCGGCAATAAAATCATCCCCCAAAAAACAGCTATGAAGGTACTCAGCAAAGAAGGATGCAGGACAGGTCGTTACGCAATCAGAGAAGGATTATACGACCAAGCATGTCAACTACTTCAGCAATCCTTCCGGCGACATCCGAATCTTAAATCCCTGATACATTGGACAAAAGCGGTATCAATAAC
>Ga0209991_10001401_pt1 | contig 10937 bp, 8 predicted proteins | sample ChitaG_FD_183167 | JGI IMG/M metagenome (GOLD analysis project Ga0209991, IMG submission 183167) | Deep subsurface microbial communities from South Pacific Ocean to uncover new lineages of life (NeLLi) - Chile_00310 metaG (SPAdes)... | ecosystem: Environmental > Aquatic > Marine > Oceanic >... | reverse complement strand
CCAGTCCCCGATCTCCATTTCGGCCAGGAAGCCCACCCGACCCATATTGAGGCCCAGAATGGGGACAGAATGTCCGGCGGCTATCCGCGCTGCCCGCAGGATAGTGCCATCGCCTCCTAAAGTGATTAACAGATCAAAGTCACCCACACAGCGGGCGACTTCGTCCTCGTCCCAGGCCGAGCACAGCCAGGGAGAAACGCCCCTCTCTTCCAGATGATGGGCCATCTCCCCGGCCAAATCCAGCGATTCGGGCAGCTTTGGATGGTGTAGTAAAGCAGCTTTCTTCACTGACGATGCTCCGTCGCTATGGTCAGTCTCGACCAAGCCGTTGGCTCAGCCAGCTTGTCACGTCCTCCAGAGCTACAGGGTGCTGCTCGCCCTTAGCCATGTCGCGCACGGTCACCTGGCCAGCCTCGGCTTCCCTCTCCCCGATGATCAGGGTGAAGGCCACGCCTTGCCGGTTGGCCTGCCGCAACTGAGCCTTAAGGCTCCGATCGCCGAAGGAGAAAAGCGCACCGATGCTGGCTGCCCGCAAATCCCTGGCCAGTTTCACCCCGATCAATTTGGTCTGCTCGTCCAGGTGGGCGATCAATGCCTGAGGCGAGGGCAGAGTCGGCACCTGGACCCGCTGATGTTTCATGGTCAAGACTATGCGCTCCAGGCCCGAGGCAAAACCGACGCCCGGTGTAGGCGGGCCGCCCAGCACCTCGGCCAGGCCGTCGTAGCGCCCGCCACCACACACGGCGTTCTGAGCCCCGATGCCTTCGGCCCACACCTCGAAGACGGTCTTGGTGTAGTAGTCGAGGCCACGCACCAGCCGATGGCTGAGAGTGTATGGCCAGCCGAGGGAATCGAGATACACAAGCAGGGTCTGGAAGTGCTCAGCGCAGTCGTCGCACAGGTACTCTCCCATCTGAGGAGCGGCCTCAATGATGGGCTGACAGCTCTCGGTCTTGCAATCCAGCAGGCGAAGAGGGTTGCGCTCCAGGCGCCGCCGACAATCGTCGCAGATACTGTCCTTGTGACTCTGGTAATACTCAACGAGCACTTTTAGAAAGTCAGGGCGGCACCGAGGGCAGCCGATGCTATTGAGCTGAAAAGAGAGCGCCTTGAAACCCAGGTCCTCGTAGAGGTGCCAGGCGACGGACATGACCTCCAGATCCACCGCCGGGTCCTGCTCGCCGATGGCCTCGACGTTGAACTGGGTATGCTGGCGGTAGCGTCCGGCCTGTGGTCGCTCATAGCGGAAACAGGGACCGATGGAGTAAACCTTGACCGGTTGGGGGCGAACATGCATGCCATGCTCGAGGTAGGCACGGACCACCCCGGCTGTGAACTCCGGGCGCAAGGTGATGGAATCTCCACCCTTGTCGAGGAACGAGTACATCTCCTTCTCCACGATGTCCGTGGTCTCGCCCACGCCGTGCTCGAAGAGCGCTGTCGCCTCAAAGACGGGCGTGTCCAACTGCTGATAGCCGTACAGTTGAGCGATGCAATGGATGCGCTCCTGGATGTGACGCCAGTAGGGTTGATCCTCGGGCAGGATATCTTGTGTGCCACGTCGCGCGCTGTACAAGGCCAACGGGAACCTCCTCGTTTGTGAATCTATCTTGCTGGCATATTATACTACAGCCCTGGACAAATGGGAAGAGATGTGTCACTTTGAGGCAGCAAGCATCGGGCGCTGTGAGCTCTATTATATTGCCGACCGGGGTAATCAAAAGCCCCGCTCCTCGACTTTGAGAAGCGGGGCAAAGGTTACGGCCGACTTTATTTTCAGCTTCTGTAGCCTTTTAAGACACAGGGAAGGAAAATAGTGAATGGCGAGATAGGCTCGATCAAGGGATGGCCATCTTTTGCTCCAGCAGTGCCAGGGATTTCGTAAGGCGTATCTCCGATGCCGTCCCCATCCACATCCTCTCCAACGTAGTCATCCCAGTAGTTCTCACTCCACTCATTCCCTCCCATATCATCATACCCACTTTGATGGTTATTGTTCAAAGTGTTAGAAGAAATCCTGTTGGGGAGAACAGGGGGAGGAGAGGAAAGAGCAGCACTAGCGCTATCATAACCATAGATTCCGTTGTCATTTGAAGAAATCATATTCCTTGAAATGTCGTTATTACTACAAGAAGACTCGAGAAAGATACCATATTCGCCTCTGCTAACATTATTGTCCGAGATTGTATTGTTAGAGGCAGCACTGAGGCCAATGCCACACTGGTTCGAGGTAACAGTATTATTCGTGACCACACTATGGCTGGATTCTACCAATACGCCGGCATTATCATCATTGCCGCTGTTTATAATCCTGAACCCTTGTAGCGTGACATTATCGGCTTGGATCTCTATGACATTCCCCTCTCGTTGTCCATCAACAAGAGGCATACCCACGCCGGTCAGATCGATTTGCTTATTCACAACGAAATTTCTATAGGTTCCGGGATAGACTCTTAAGATATCCCCATCGCTTGCCCCTTGGATTGCTTCCTGAATACTCATGAAATCTGCCACCGGGCATTGTTCCCCATCATCGTCTACAAGAATAACCCTGCCCACTTTGATGATGTCTTCCTGATAATTATTATCTGTGTACTCCTCTCCGTTTACAGGTACAGCATATACCTTGAGCTTATATGCTCCCTCTATATCGCCTACCCATATGAACTGAACATCACGTGAAGATCCACTTGGCAAGATTCCGATTATAGCGGTATCTTTTACAGCATCCTCCTCCAATAACTGTATCTGTACATTGCTTTCATCGTTCTTACCAACGTTTGTGACTGTTGCTTGAACCACTCTTGAGACACCGGGCTCCGTTTTATGTGGGACATGCATCTCAGTTATGGCAATATCATGTTCATATTGCGGTCGCAGATCGAATAACGGTGTTTCAGGGTCTCCCAAGAGATTGATTTCGTAATAGCAGAACCTCATCACTCCGGAAGAAATGTGTCCTATGTTATCTTCTTTGGAATCTTGGTTTGCCTTACCAAGATTCGCGATACGCTCGTTAAAGATTGCATCCCAAAACTGTCTGTCGTAGTATTGAGAAGGACCGTTGGTGCTCTTCTTCTGTCCCCAGCCAAATCTAGAGTTAGCTATGAACGCAAAGGCCCCTGTTGGGTTGGTAACAAGGTGCTCGGCGATGCAGTCATAGGATAGATAATCACCATATCCGTAGGGCGAGGGAGCATCCCTGTTATCGAATGAGCCAGCATAACAACCTTGGCTATATCCGAAGAAATACTTGCTATTAGTTAAAGCGTCTGCGTCGTCGTTGTTCATCTTCATCACATAATTGACATTGCTATGACCTAAATGGTTTATGAGATGAACATTGCCATTAACGATGTTGATTACCTCTGACTTTGGCCAATCGTGTCCTTCGTAGTCACGGTCGTATAATGTGTGTGCATCATAGACATCGCGGAAGCCTTCTGTACAGTAGCCACAATTGCATGAGCCATCTTTAATCTCGTCTTTGTAGTCCGCACCCCATGTTTCTCCTTCAAGTCTTGCATTGCCGCCCATGCCTGAATAAATAGAGCTTCTGAACGCCTCACTGAAGTTCTTGCCCTCGGATTCATTGGCTTCTTCTTCAAATTCCTCTATCAATGCTACCATCCGAGCTACTCTAGGGGCTCCGATCTTTTCTTCCCTCCCCTTAACTTCCTCTTTGAACTTTTCTACAAACGAGATGACCCCATCTATGTCAGTTTCTGTCAACTTGATGTCCTTTCCGCCCTTATCTCCTGCAACATACCTAATAGCGGGTGTGTGTTTGACTACCAGTCTAGCCAATTCCGCTAAGAGCTTTGGTTCTTGAATCAAGATCCTCTTCACATCTGGACTATACTCGTAGTAAAGCCTAACACATTCTTCGTTGAAAGCCACATCCCTAAATCTACGCACTGAATTTAACACTCCCTCCGGGTTGGTAACATCACTTCGATTTACTGCTTCCTCTGCAGCACAGCCCCCCTCTTCCCAGAGTAATTCACCCACCATCCAAACTTCCTTGAGATATGGATCACCAGCGGATTGCTCATAGCTTATCGTTTTCGTTACAAAGTTGGACAGTTCTTCCGCCGAATCGACCGGAGCTCTGCCCACGTAGACCTCTGCCATTAAATCCACCTCACCACCGTCAGGGCCATCATTTGGTTCACCATATATCCCATCGCCATCGTAGTCGTAGTTTCCATCTAGGCAGGCATAATATAGGTCAGAGGGAATATTGGGCGGGTCCATGTCATAATCCCACGCCCATAGCCCTCTCACAGGCACAATGTTATCTCCACTTTCACCACCAACATCTCCGCCATCGGCATCGCCACCCAAGAGCACATATTCTATACCATTACTCACATAGACATCCCTTATGAAATTACGAATCTTTTCTTGGTTGTCCTCGCCGCTGTAATTGGAGTATATATCCTCAACTGTGACTATAGTGGTTTTGATGCCCCTTGATTCTTTCCAGTCAGCTAGCGTCTGGAAGTTCGGCTCGGAGGCATTCTTCAACTCCTCATTTGTGATGATGAGGTAATCGCATGGGGTGGCAGAGAAAAGCGCAATATCGCTTAATGACCAACCGTTATCGGTGTAGGAAGCCAGACCTTTGTTGTTCCCATCCCAAGGATCATCAATTTCATAGTCATCAGGGCTCAGTCCGTCGCCATGGACAGCGTTGACAACCACCCAGTGCTGTCTGCCATCTGGCTTTGTTAGCTTGAGAATTGGGGGATAGCCATTCTCAAGAGCCCCAACCAGTGTACTATAGCTGAAGTTATAACAGCCGATAAAGCTGGCTTTCCTTGACTTCAAGACCTTACCCTCGCTGCAATGATTTGAAGCATATTCCCAATCAAAGGGGCAGGCATTATTGCCCATGCAAGTATTAAGTTCACCTGGATTCTTGTCTGCATTATAGTATTGGAAGACCATTGCTGCCGAGGTCAAGGCACATCCCCCCTCTCCGATTGTCAGCCCACAAGTTTGCATCACTTCATCAGCCCAATCTGGGTTCCTTTGGTTGAAGGAAGGAACGCTTAAGCGGATATCGAGATCGGCCTGGAGGGACAATTGAGGAGCACTTGCAGGCTCAGGAAGAACTGGCGTTTCCACGGCAACTGGACCCTTTACCCCTGGGGCCAACTCTGGAGTCGGTGTAGGCTGTGGCTTCGGGGCTATGGCTAAGCATGGTTCTTGTAAAGGATATGTACTCAGCTGCTCCGGGTTATCCACTACATCGCATATGAGCTCCTTATCTCGTGTTACACCTCGATATAAGCCACCTTCGCTTATTTCAGCCTGTTTTGTGTTTATAGTCACCTCAAAGCTCTCAAACCAGGATACTTCCATGAACTTGGGAATGTATTCCAGTGGATAAAGGTTTAGAATAAGGATTTGAAATCCTCTCTTCCACTGAACGCCAACCTCGGAGAAAGGTTTTGCGGGATAAGGCCTGGCTGAATTATATATTGATGTATCTGGAGGAGTGGGTCCCGTTTCCTCTCCATCAATTGGAATTGCCTCTTGACCCGGCTGAATATAGAACCTGCCTAAGTAGTTTCTATCCCCGGGGATAACTTGTATATCCTCGATTTCCTCCCCGTAGGGAATTAATATTCTAGCTGTCTTGAAAGGCAATACTGGTTTCCCAGGAATGGAATAAATATCCAGTTCTGGAATCTTTACTAACTTATAAGGCTGCTGAAACCCGGCCTCAACTTCTGGAATTCCAAAGGCATAATCGAGGATTATCTGCTCTGTCTCCTGTGCACGCATATCGTGCTGAGGCAACAAAGCTGGAATAAAGAGGAACGCAACCATACAGATATTGAGAACTCTTTGCAGAGCCTTCATTATCTCACCTCCATCTATCGGAGTATCCCTAAACTTGTTTCCCAATAATGCACTGTGGTTTCCACCCCGTCTTTGCTTTGGTCAATCTCAACACAAGCTTTCCCGTCAATGATATTTGTCGCTGGATATCCAACGCATAAAGCCCCGCTTGTCTTGGTGACCCTTTTCTCGCCGTAGAATTCTATAGTGTTTATCTTTTTAAGCGGAATCGAATCGAGTTTCTTGAAAGCGCCAGAGCCTGGAACTCCTGGTTTTTTGAGATAAAACTCATAAACTCCTACCTTTTGGGGCTCGCCTTCCTTGCGCTCATATTCACTGCCAGATGCTGGAGAATCTGTTAATACATGGACCTTCACTAAGATATCCATTTTACCAGGTGGCGGGGACGGAACAGGCGTCAAGGCCGGGGTGCAAGCATAGGCAAACAATAGACTGGCAATGAAGAATAGGTTCAACTTTTTCACTTTGATCCCTTTTCAATCGCGCACCTTCCTAAATACCACAAGGAGGCAAATTTCGCTTTACTCCAAGCATCCATTGTCCATCCGACCTAAATTGTGTCATAGTTTTGAGACTCTGTCAAACGCATGCAGATTGCAGATAAAATCAGCGGTTCACAAAATGCTAGTTTCTACGCTAACTCCTCTGCACACTTCTCTCGATAGCCGCAGCCTCAACAGCGGTTAGGGTTAGCGTGGCTGGGACCTACCTCGGCGGCGGCGAGATCCTGACGCATCTCAGCCAAGACACTTAACAATTTCGCCCGCAACTGCGCGGTATACTCGACGGCATAGGTTTGGTTGCAGTATTTGATGATACCATAGGATGGGGGCTGCCGATATTCTTCCTCCACCAGAAGGCAATAGGCAGCTAGTTGGAGTACGTGGGAGCGATAGGGGCTCGGAGGACAAAAGGTGGATTTGACCTCAACAGGGATTTTTGTCCTTCCGTCATCAACGAGATAATCGGGCCTACCCGTCAGGAGATAGCGGCTGGAGAAGAGAGGCCTCTCACAGTGATTCCAGGTGCCGGTGTCAGCGTAGATCACTCGGCCCTGAGGCAACCCTGTCTGTTTGTGCAGGCAGCGAGCCCGTCTGAGCAGAAGCAGGCCTCCCCCAAGCAGAAGCAGAGCACATGCCAGTAGAATCATGCGAGGGTCGGTCACGGTGTTTTTCCCCCGTACCCCCTAGCTCCGCAGGGCCAACCAAAGGAATGACGCGCCAGCCAGAAAGGCCAGCGCCAGTGACACGTACGCCCAGCGCTGCAGGCGACGATAGCTTACCACCTTTTGTCCATGTCGGATGTGGACTGCTTCGCCAGCCGCCATCCTCTCGAGGCTGGCTGGGCGGTAGCCAAGCACTCTCCCAAGCCACCAGGCCCTGGCGCAGTAGGCATACTCGCCTATCTCGCTGGCTCGAATGACTTTGCCGGTCTTTTTAGCTATTGGCGTTGACCCTTTCCTCGAAGGCCCGCAGAGCTTCCCGCAGCTTATCCTGGCGCATGGCCATAGTCAAATCGCCTCGCGTTCGCTCCAGCACTCCCCGCACCATGTCAGTAGTGCGGCGAAGCCTCCTCGTGATGGCATCGGGGAAGTCCATGGTGACCAGGACGGCGTAGACGTCGTCCATGGCGGAGAGTATCTCCTCCGCCCGTTCGGTCTGGCCGCGGCGGATTATATCCAGCACGTAGCGGCGCAGTTCTCCCACCGCCTCGCCCAGGCCGTTGAGATAAGCGGCGTACTCTATGCTCAGGTCATCGGGGTCGGGCAGAGGCCCATCGGTGATCAGAGCATAGGTGATGCTGGCCTCGGCTAGCTCTTTCATGGCATCCTGAGTGTAGCCGGCGTAGTACAGGTCTGGGTAGTCGGCTACACATTCCACCAACTCGGAGGCCGCCTGGTGGGCCGTAGCCAGGAGTTGGCTGGCCTTCTCAAACTCGGCCCTGTGGGTAGCTCGGATAGAGTTGGCGCAATAGCGGATCAACTCCCGCGAGCGCCGCAGCGCCTCGTCCCGCGCCGCGTTCTTGGCCTCGAAGTCCTGCCGGATTCTCTCTGCAATGGCGTCCAGTTTTTCCAAAGTGACCCCCTCACTCGATTTCGGATTGCGGAATCAATCCGAAATCCGCAATGGTAGGCTGCCTACTTCCTGAAGCCGATGGGCTTTTCCTCTTCGAACTTATGCTCAGGTGTCTTGATCTCTCCGAACTTATCCTCGAACTTCCCCAAATTCTCTCCCAAGGCCCGATGAAGGAGCTTGGCGTTCATCGGGGTCATCAAGATGCGCGCGTAGACTTTGGCCCTGGGCACGTTGGGGAGCAACTTGGCGAAGTCTATGACGATCTCCGAGGGAGAATGGGTGATGAGGGCGAAGTTGGAGTAGATGGCTTCCAAATCCTTTGGCAATTCGATGTTAACACGCATCTGTTGCGGGGCTTTCTTGCTGCTCATAGCATCTTTCCTTTCGTTGATTTCAAAGGTTCACCCTCCCGCAGGCTACGACGATGTTTTGGCACAGAAACAAACCTTCAGTTCGGTCTTGCCCCGTTGTTAGGGCAACTTTCAAGCCTGCGGGAGGGTAGCTGTCTAGAACATCTCAATTCGATAATCCACCACCTCCACATCGGGGCGGTTGGTCTCGATCCACTCCACAACTTTGGTCAGGAGGCCGTGCACGTAGTCGGATGCGTTAGATATGCAGGCCACCCCCAGCGTAGCCGATTGCCAGAGGTCGTAGTTGCCCACCTCAGCGATAGAGACGTTGAACCGGTTGCGCACCCGGGCCATGACGGACTTGAGCACCCTCCGCTTGCCCTTCAGCGACCTGTTGCCGGGGATGCGCAGTTCGATAACGCATGTACCGATGACCATGATCCACCCCCGTGGGTCCAGCACCTTATTTTACCATATTCTGCCCGGTTTGGTAACATGGAATGAGCATACCTCACCCCCGAAAATTCCACTTCCGTGTCGTGTACTTTTCCCGCCTGAGCTTCTCGGCTAAGGCCAACTCGTGCTCGCTGAGTCGGCCCGGGATCAACCGCAGGTTCAGGGCCTGGGCAAAGCCAGTCGCTAGATGTCGGGCAACTTCCTCGAAAGGGACGCTATATCCCAGCGCTAACTCCAGCGAAGTTGCACGGACCCGCAGTTCCTGCCTCAACTCCTCCTGCCTCTTTTCCGATGGCACTTTCAAGAAGTTGAAGATGCGGGCAATGTCGCCTTCCAGGGGCAGGGAGCCGTGCTGGAGCAGTACGCTCTTCTTGCGCACTTGAGCGCTGCCTACCAACTTCTTGCCGTCCACGGTGATCTCATAACTAGATGGAGCGTCAAAACAAGCCGCTGACTGGCCCTTGTCGTTAGCGGTCTCGACCTGAGCGACTGCCAGGCCCAGCGCCCGCAGGCCCGCAACTAACCCCGTGCTCAGACGACGGTAGGACTCGATTACACCTCCGGCAACGCGAGGCTCCGCTTGGGGGGCAACAACGCTGTAGGTCAGCTCGTCGGCGTGGAGGATGGATCGCCCGCCCGTTGGCCGCCGCACGAAGTCGGTGCCGGACTCCCGACACTTATCTACATCCACCTCGCCCTCCATTGACTGGCTGTAGCCGATGGAAAGGCAAGGCGGCTCCCAACTGTAGAAGCGAAGTGTTGGCCCGGATTCCCCCTCAGCCACAGCCCACAGGATGGCTTCGTCAATAGCCATGTTGGTAGCGCCATCTGCAAGTCCAGTTTTCAACAGCCGCCAATCAGCAACAGGGTAACAGATGATCGAATCGGTCATATCGGCAGTGCCAGATCTCGCTTGTTTTCCCACCATCTTAAATCGAGACTTCTAACCGAACAGTGCCCTTAAATCAGTACTTCCAACTCTTCGATAGCAGCCTTTGTCTGTTGCGACGTTAATGGCTTTGGGTAATTGTACATCGTCCCGCCAGGCCGCTCATTGTAAAAGGGGCGGTTGCAATCGGGACAACCAGAGGTCTGGAAGGCAACGCCATCAGCCAGGATTTCTGGCAAAGGAGGGAGGTCAAAACTGAGAAGTTGGCCTGCAGTGGAGAAGGTGAAGTTCCCAACTCGAGCCAGATCGTTGGCTATGAGATAGCGAGCGACTTGCATCCGTCTATAAGTAGAGATGGGAGGTGGCGAAACGTCTTCCATGCGTGTACCTCGGACAGGGGTGAAGGCGAAGAGGCCAATGATGAGGCCTAAGTCGTGCATCCGCTGGATCACCTCGGCCACTTCCTGTTCTTTTTCACCCAGGCCGACGATGAGATGCACGGCTACATGGCCGGGGAACCGCCGTGCTGCATCTTCGATGAGGGAGACACTCTGCGCCCAACTCCCACCTTTGACTCGCTGGAAGACCCGCTCACCAGCGGCATCTAACCCGAAGCCGATGTGATCAACTCCTGCTGCCAACAACTCCTCAACCTGAGCCATGTCTCTGGGCAAGATCGCGGCATCAACGGGTACATTGCAGGTTCCTCGCACAGCTCGGATCACCTCCAGCGTACGCTGGAAGTAACCCTCGGCCACCGTCACCTGGAGGCAACAGCGCCTGATGTCTCCTCGCTCGACGGCTTTGGCAAGCACTGCCAAGGTCTGTGACTCGTCGAATTCCGGCCAAGTAATGCGGGAGAGCTTCAAGGTGCTAGCCTGGCTTGAGCGCGCCTGGGCGCAGAAGGCACAATCCTTGACACAGCGCCCCCCCAGCATCAAGTAGCCTGTGGTAGGCGCCACGTCCATCTTTATGTTGTCCAGGCCGAACACTGCGGCTGTGCCCGTGGAAACGTTAATCATCTCTTGCGGTAATGGATCGCCTCGCCAAACGCCGCTGCCTTGGCCGCTTCCATGATTGCCTCGGGCAGGGTGGGGTGGGCATGGATGGTCTCGGCTATGTCCCTGGCCTTGGCCCCCATCTGGATGGCCAGAGTCCCTTCGGCAATGAGGTCGCTGGCGTGAGGCCCCATGATGTGCATACCCAAGACTTTGCCAAATCCCCTCTCGCAGATCAGCTTCACCAAGCCTGCCGTCTCACCAATGGTGAGTGCCCGCCCACTGGCCGAGA
>Ga0209991_10001399_pt1 | contig 10943 bp, 8 predicted proteins | sample ChitaG_FD_183167 | JGI IMG/M metagenome (GOLD analysis project Ga0209991, IMG submission 183167) | Deep subsurface microbial communities from South Pacific Ocean to uncover new lineages of life (NeLLi) - Chile_00310 metaG (SPAdes)... | ecosystem: Environmental > Aquatic > Marine > Oceanic >... | reverse complement strand
AAGATCAAAGGAGTTGAATTAGGGGCTGATGGAGAGGCCGCGAGCGTGGTCGCAAAAAGAGTCCAGCAAGCAATTACATCCCATAATTTCTTTACCGTTAGTATGGGGATTGCGGTCTTTCCTGAGGATGTTTCTACTTTAAAAGAACTGATACAGAAAGCGGATAAAATGCTTTATAAGGCTAAACGAAATGGGAAAAACTAGTTCTGTATCTGTAATCAGTAAGAGAAAATACAGCTAAAAATAAATAGATTTTTTGATTGCAACCGCCCGAATGAAAAATTGGTAAGGAGATAGAGGTAATAATGCAGTATTTAGAGGCACTTTTCATCAAGATGAATATCCACACCGTCTCTCCTTTGATTGTCGGGTTCTTGATGCTAGTGCTAGGTGTGGTAACACTGATCAGGGACAGGGCTTCAAAGATCAGTTCATCTTTTTTTATGGTCACCTTTAGCATTTTTGTGTGGTTGGGGTCTTTAACCTGGCTTTATTCGGCTTCCAGTGAACACGAAGCCCTCTTCTGGGCAAGGATTGAACATTTCGGCGTGGCTTTCATTCCCAGCTTCTTTTTTATTTTTACTCTAGACATCATCCAGCGTCATAAAAAATACAAATATTTCTCTTGGGCTACTCTTGTCCTTTCAGGGTTGTTTTGCGCAAGTTTTGTGTTCTCGCCCTATCTTATTGAAGACGTTTCACTCTTGCCCTGGGGATATTCTGCCAAATATGGTCCCTACGGCTTTTGTTTGATCCTGTATCTCGGCCTTTTTATGCTGATCAGCTTGGATTTGCTCTGGATTGAATTTCATCAAAGAACATCAGATCGGGAGCGCAGCAGGCTCAAGGGTATATTTCTAGGAGTCGCAATCGGATTGTTTGGGGCCGTTGACTTCATCCCAATGTTCGGAATTCAGGTTTATCCTCTTGGCTATATCCCTGTTTTCGTCTGCACATTGATCCTGGGACAGACCATCATGCGTTTCAAGTTGATCGATTTAACCCCTTCATTTGCTGCCAACCGTATCCTCGGAACGATGGAGGGTCTGGTGGCGGTTGTCAACCTTGAAGGGCATATATCTGTAGTGAATCGTTCACTGTGCGAATTGCTTGGCTACAGAGAGAGAGAGCTGAAGGACAAGAAAATACCGCTCATATTTGACACAAACGAAAACAATTTCCCAAAAAAACTCGATAAAAACTGGATTCTTCAAGATGAGGAGATAGAATGGCGTAGAAAGGATGGGACAAAGGTCGAGATGAGTGTCTCAGCCTCTGCGATTAAAGACAAGAGTGGAGAGCCGGCAGGGATTGTTTATGTTGCCACGGATATCACTGAGCGGAAAAAGGCAGAGAAGGAATTGATACAAGCTAAGGAATCTGCTGAACAGGCCAATAGAGCCAAAAGCGACTTCCTGGCTAACATGTCTCATGAGATAAGGACTCCTCTTAATGCGGTAATAGGATTTTCTGACGTTTTGGAAGACACTCCGCTGAATGACATCCAAAAAGACTATGTGGATACAATAAGGGAAAGCGGGAAACTGCTGCTCGCTCTCACTAACGATATTCTGGACTTTTCTAAGATCGAAGCAAGACAGATTAAGCTGGAAGAAATCGAGTTCAATTTGAGAAATTTGGTTGAGGATGTGCTGAGGATAGCCAGGCCAAAGGTGACGATCACAAAGATTGAATTGTACTATCATTACGACGGGAAGGTGCCGGCGACTTTCAAAGGAGACCCTACGCGAGTGAGACAAATCATCCTGAATCTTTTGAACAATGCGATAAAGTTCACCGAGAAGGGCGAGATCGGAGTGCGTGTGCTTCCAGCAGAGGAAAAATCACCTGAAACCACAATAGAAGATGGCTTCTATAAGGTGCAGATATCGGTGAAAGATTCAGGGATTGGGATATTGAGAGACAAGCAGAAAGTGATATTCAAAACCTTCACCCAGGCCGACTCCTCCACGACACGGCAATATGGAGGAACGGGATTGGGACTGGCCATCACCAGCGCTTTGGTGGAAAAGATGGGGGGGGAGATATGGGTGGAGTCCGAAGTAGGAAAAGGAAGCGAATTCACATTTACCCTGAAGCTCAAAGAATCCAATCCTTTTGCCTTTGCAAATATTTCACCTGTCAAAACTGATGAGCTCAAAGGCAAAATGGTGTTTATCATCGATGACAATGAGAACGCCCGTCGCCTCATGAGGTCTTTCTGTCTGAATGCAGGTCTAAAAATCATTTCTGAAGTTCCCTCAACCATCCATGGTCTGCATGAGTTGGAAAGGATGAAAGAGATTCCGGACCTGATTATCTCGGACATTATGATGCCAAAAATGGATGGTTACGAATTTGCACGCAAAGTAAGATACAACAACAAATTCAAAGGGATTAAGCTTGTTGCAGTCTCATCGGATGCAAGGCCTGGCTCGGCAAGGAAGGCAAAAGACTCGGGGTTCGATGCATTCATAACAAAGCCTGTGACAGAGAGAGGAGTCATCAATGTCCTCAAAACGGTGTTGGGAGACAAACGGTCAGACGGGCAGATTGTCACAACTCATATGGCCGAAGACCTGACAGCGAAAAAAATCAAGGTGCTTGTCGCAGAAGATAACCCTGTCAATCAAAAGCTCATCAAAATATTGTTGCGTAAACTCGGTTGCGAAGGAGAAATCGTCTCGAACGGAAAAGAGGCGGTGGAGAAAGTGATGACGAAAGAGTATGATGTCTGTTTGATGGACCTACATATGCCTGTTATGAACGGTATCAAAGCTACAGAAGAGATCAGGAAGTGGAACAAGACTCTCCCGATTATCGCTTTCACGGCAGTTGCGTTTAAAGAAGGCAAAGAGCAATGTTTCAAGGCCGGAATGAACGACTTTCTGGCGCGACCTGTTGAACCCAATAAGCTAAAGCAGAAGATCATGGAATGGGCAGGAAATGAGCAAATAAAGCAAAAATAGCTGTCATATTCTTCACGAGACCATTGTTCATTGTCATGAATTCATTTTGAATTCATGATTTTATTCGTATGATGAGGTCTGATGCGAAAATTTTAATCTCATTATTATTGAGGAAAATACACGCAGGATCTCTTGCAAAAGCTGCAAACCATCCAGTTTAAGATAGACTCGGCCCCCGAATCATCAAAAAACAGCCACAGAGCCTCTCAGAAATATTCCCCCCTCTCCTCGGCTGCCATCAGAAGTTCCCGGTGGGCAATATGAGGAGGAGGCGGCCGTTCAGCTTCAAAGGTCAGCTTGAGGTGGGCGATGATCCTGGCGATGATCTTCGGTTCTTCGATAAAAGAGATGATTCTCATCTGGTAACCACATGAAGGACAACAAAGCGGATCCACTTCGCAGACCCTGCGGATCATCTCCGCCCAGCCTTTGGAAGGCACATAGTCTGGCTCTTCTTCAATGATAGGGGGATGGGAGAGTGCAGAGCCGGCCTTGCGTATCTTACCCCGATGAGCATTGGAATAAAGTCCATATTATGCTGAGTTCAAAATTATGCTGAGTTGAAATTTTCTAATCTATATAATTCCATTAATTTCAGAAATCTAACCTCTATTTTCTTCTTTCCGAACTCAACATAATAATTCATACAATAAGGCCCTTAAAAAGCTACAAGATCCATCGTTGAAAAGCGTGCGGTATCAAGCTGATGATTCCATTTTATCCTTCTTGGAGAGCCTGTGATTATGCTGAGTTTTACGAAATGTAATTTGTTAATAATCAGGAAACTATACCGATAACTCAGCATAATTTTGAACTCAGCATAATATGGCCTCTACTCTAATGCCCATCGTGGCAAAGAAAGAAAGACTCTCCTCATCCTCCCATAATTGAGGAGGAGACTCCATTTGTCCCCAGAAAAGGATGGGCAGAGATGATTCGCAAGGTTTATGAAGGGGACCCTCTCCTTTGCCCTCATTGTGGTGGCCAGATGTCAATAATCGCATTTATCGAGGATCATAAAGTAATAGACAAGATCATCGCACACCTTAAGCTCACTTTTCATGCCGAGCGCCCTCCTCCGCCCCGAGTCCTCCAGCAGGAACTTCTGATGGCAGCCGAGGAGAAGAGAGAGTATTTCTGAAAACTGATATTGCCTGATCCATAATTGAAGGGGGAATCTATAACAAGATTTCTCTATGATATAGGAAATAATGGATGTTAGAGGGCGGAAATAGCTCAAAAACGAGAATAGACAGTGGCAATCACAAAAACCAAATTCTTATAAATTGAAAAACTGAATGATAATGAGGCTTTTGTGCGAATGGAATTAATTTATTTCGGACTTTATAAAGTGGCTGCCCACCTAAAAGAACAAATCTCTTATGAAGATTATCGCCAAATATTTGAGACAATCTGGCAAGACAGGGCACAAAAAGCAGGCTGGGAACTCAAGATTACATACGAAGGAGATAAATGTCTCTTTCATTTTACAAAATGAGATGATAAGGAATTTCATAAAAAGGAATTTAATAAAAAAACAGAGGTGATTGGAAGCCAAAAGTCTTAAGCCTTGGTTTCCCGAGGTTGAAAAAGACAGCAGAGCGGATTTGCGGCTTATTTAAAAAGATGATAGAAAGATGATAGAATGAAATAGAAATTCTTAATAAGGGAAGGGAAAATGAAAACCAAAACTAAGGTTATTTCAATCGTTATATTTCTTTCAGTCTTGATTATGCTTGTTTCCTGCAAGCAACAAAAAACTGAATGGAAAGGGACAATTGAGGAAGTGGATGGAGTCATTGTCGTCAAGAATCCGAAAGAGCCGATATATGGTGAGGATGTTTTTAATTTGGAAGAGGATTTATCCATTGGAAAAGCTAATGGTAAAGAGGAATATGTTTTTACACGTTTATGGTATTTAACTGTTGATGATGAAGGGAATGTATATGCTATGGATCAAGGGGAGACTCATGTAAAAGTTTACGATAAAAATGGAACTTTTTTAAAATCGATTGGGAGAAAGGGAGAGGGCCCTGGCGAGTTACTTCATCCGAATAAAATATTCATAACAAGTGATAATCAATTAGTTATCGAGGATTTCACACGTAACTTAACCTATTATTCTCTTGATGGGAAATACATTAAGGTTCAATCAACTGCTAAAATATTTCCTGTTGGGATCTTAGTGAATTCCCAAGGACATATTTTGGCAATAACTAATATTAATGAGCCAAATAAATCAGGTAAAGAAATTGTCTTATATGATGAAAATTTAAATTATCTTAAAACCATCATTTCTATTCCTAAGCCAAAGCCTAATCCTCAAATTCTTAAAACATTTCAACCTGAGATTAACTGGGCGTTATCTAAAGATAACAACATAATAATTTCATTTAAAGGAGACTATGAACTTCAAGTATTCAATGCCCAAGGGGATCTAGTTAAGAAGATAACTAAAGAGTATGAGCCTGTGAGAATTACAAAAGAGGATGTGGAACAAAGAGTTAGAAGAGTACCAGAAGGCCGAAAATTAGTTGTCCCGAAAAATTTTCCACCTATTCATTCACTCACGACCGACGATGAGGGTAGAATCTTTGTGCGTACTTACGAAAAAGCTGAAGAAGGGAAATATTATAATGATGTTCTTGATTCTGAAGGAAGGTTTATAACAAAAGTGCCTCTTAAAGACCGCCTGCAAGTTTGGAAAAAGAACAAGCTTTATACAATAGAAGAAGATGAAGAGGGATTTCAGGTAGTTAAACGATATAAAGTTACCTGGAAAATCTGATCAGTCCCACACCCGGAAGCCAAAGAGCTGAGGGGAGGCTAGTCGGAAACCATGAGGGATGTCAAATGAAGAAACAATCCATTTCTATGAGGGTTCTATTCTTATTTCTCATCTTTATTGTTATTAGAATCCCAAATTCTTCCTCAAAGAATATCGATTTCCCAGAACGCAACCACGAGTTAGAACGCCAACAGCAACAGATATATAAGAAGCTCCCACCTTCCAGCAAAGAGGAGGAAATTAAGTTATGGAGGAATTATTTAAAAAAATATCCTCTTTCAAAAGATGCAATAGAACTTGAATTACTTTATTCTTTTCCATCTGAAGATTTGGTAGAAAAAGATATATATCTTTGGGGGCCCACGAAGATAGAAGGGGACATTTCGGGCAATATTTTTATATCTGACCAGAAATGGCGTCATATTTTTATTTTTGACTCAAGCGGTAACTTCCTAAAGAAAATAGGACGTAAAGGCCAAGGGCCTGGGGAATTTATGAATCCATATTGTATAAATCTGACCAAAGATTTCTTGATTGTTAGTGATACAAATGGGAGGAAGATTCAATTTTTTGACCGAGATGGTAAGTATATGAGGAGCATAAAGGTCCCAAGGGCATATATTGAAATTGTGACTGATGCTAACGGCCTGATTTATGCATCACCGTTGCGAATGAGTAAAGAGGCTCCTTTAATTGATGTATTGGATAAGGATGGTCATCTTCTCAACTCTTTTGGCAAGGCTAGATTTGGGGATGAAACCGCTTGGAACGTGCCAAATATGCTGAAGCTGGCTGTGAATAGTAAAGGTGAGATATTCGCTGCATATCATCACTTCCCTACAGTTTGTAAGTATTCCCGAAAAGGAGAATTGCTTGTTGTCTATAAAATTGAGCAAGAAATTATGAAAGAAAGAGAACGATTAAACCTTGATGCTATTAGAAAACAAAATTCGGTTAGTTATCCTGTAATTTATGCTATAAGAGCAGGAAGGAATGGATTTTATATTTTAAATAACTACCCTCGTACCCATATTTTGGAATTTGATACTAATGGAAAGCTGATAAATGATTATTATTATGTTCAATCTCATGACTATCGCGTAAGGGATTTTTTCGTAAAAGAATTAGGAAAGAATAACAAAATTTTCTATATTTTACAAAGCGCACCAGATTACAAAGTTGATGTTCTAGGAATAAAGAAAAAACGAGGCGAGTGGAAGCCAAAGACCCTAAAGCCCTGGCTTCCCGATATCGAAGAAGACTACTGGGAGAAATAGCGCTTCAAAAGAAGACGTTTGAGAGGGGCAGAAATGAATTTTGAAGAGAGGTTAAAAGCTCAAAAGATAATAATAGCAATTGCTTTAATATTGATGTCATTTGTTTCATTTAATTTCGCATTAAAAGGTACTTACACAATTATTGCTTTTCTTTTAGGCCTTACTTTTTTAGGGGTGGCGTTTTTTGTCTTATTTGGCTTAAAGAAGAAAGATTGAGGCGAGTGGAAGCCAGGGATTATCCTGGCCTCCCGATTTTGAAAGAAGACAGTTGAGCGAATTAGCAGCTCTTAAGAGAGACGGAGGGGAAATACTCATTATTAAAATCATTTGAAGATTATCAGTATAAAAGGAAAGGAGAATTTGATGGAAGAAAGAAAGACTCTCCTCATCCTCCCATAATTGAGGAGGAGACTCCATTTGTCCCCAGAAAAGGATGGGCAGAGATGATCCGCAAGGTTTATGAAGGGGACCCTCTCCTTTCCTTTGCCCTCATTGTGGTGGCCAGATATCAATAATCGCATTTATCGAGGATCATAAAGTAATAGACAAGATCATCGCACACCTTAAGCTCACTTTTCATGCCGAGCGCCCTCCTCCGCCCCGAGTCCTCCAGCAGGAACTTCTGATGGCAGCCGAGGAGAAGAGAGAGTATTTCTGAAAACTGATATTGCCTGATCCATAATTGAAGGGGGAATCTATATCATTTTTAGCTTTTTTCATAATATTCTTTGTGAATATATCTTTTTTCTCGATTTCTTTGTGTTTGACTACAAGATTTCTCTATGATATAGGAAATAATGGATGTTAGAGGGCGGAAATAGCTCAAAAACGAGAATAGACAGTGGCAATCACAAAAACCAAATTCTTATAAATTAAAGAGATGAAAGGGAGAGTAAAAGGAAATGAAAAAAGTGACATTAAGTATTTTTTTTCTAATAACCCTGGTTTTTCCCTGCTGTAATAAGGAAAAATGGGAGGGGAGAATTTATGAAGAAAAGGGAGTGACAGTAGTCGAAAATAAAGGCCAAGGACTATGGGGTACACAATCTGGCGAAAAAATAGAATTCATAGAAGAACTCTTTCTAGGCATTGAGGAAGGAGAGGATTACTTGATGTTTTTTGGCCTTCGCAATGTGGCTGTTGATTCTGAGCTGAATATATTCATTTTAGATGGTGGAAATCACAGGCTTTTAAAGTTTGATAAGGATGGCAATTTTCTCTGGAGCGCTGGAAGGAAAGGACAGGGTCCAGGGGAATTTCAATATCCAGGAAAAGTGGTTATAACTCATTCTGAAGATTTAGCCGTTTTAGATAGTCGCTCCATTCTTTTCTTTGACAATCAGGGGAAATTTATCCGATCAATAAAGATAGGGAAATCTTTCAGTAATGTAACCTTCCTTCCTGATGGGCGGTTGTTTGTTAACTTGTTTCTCAGGGGACAGCCTGGACTTGCTGCTGAATATTATTCGAGCGATGGAAAATTCCTCGAGAAATTTCCGGATGAATATCGCTACGGCCCTGAAATGTCTCCCAATATTGGAGCCTCAATTGGTGGTGGAAATTTTCAGTTAGTCGGGGACAAAGTTTACCTGAGTATCCCCAATCAGTATGAGATCAGAGAATACAGTTCAGAAGGAAAAATGCTCAGAAATATCAAAAGAGATATTAAATTAAAACCACCTAATATTATAGTAAGTGCTGGAGGAAGGGGAGTATCAGTCCGTCCTTCTGACTGTTCCGGCCCCTGTTTTTTTGTTAAACAGGATATGCTTATCAATTGCCTTACACTGGTTGAGAAGAAAAGCGAAACCGAATATCCAACTGAAAGATTCCTGGATTTCTTTAATGAAAAAGGACAATTTCTCGGCTCTTATAAACTGCCTGAAGGTTATAGTCTAAACACTATTGATTTGGAAGGTAGATTTTATTTTATCCAGTGGAATCCTTTTCCTAGAGTAATCCGTTCGAGATTAAAATTAGATTAATGTTTTTTCTTCTTGTCAGTGCGTGGTGCACAGCCAATAACTCCTCCGACAACTCCTTTGATTATACCATATGCAAGAACCGGCTCTATTGTATGACGTGTTCTTTTTCCCTCCTTATCATATATTATCTCAATGTCTGTTAATTCGAGAAATTCATCATATTTACCCTGAGTTATTTCAGAATCTGAACTGCATCTTCCCCAAACAATAACCCTAATTCCTTCTCCAGGATAATGCTTATTCATCTCTGATCTGATTTTTTTAATCATTCTGGCTTTGTGCTCGTCAAAATCTCTGTGAACAAGAACATATTTGAACGGCATTGCTAAATGACTTTTTATAGGATTGTTTAAACTTGACATTTCTTGACCCCAAAGAACAAAATCTAGGTCTGGATTAGAATCCAAATCATTAAAGCGAATAAACCCTTTAAAGCCTTTCTTGACAGTCTTTTCATTTTGGATTTTTTTTTGCTCTTTGGAACAAGGGCACGGCTTGTTTTCAAAGACAGTAGGTCTCAAATCGTAAGGCCATAGCAGGAACAAAAATACACAGAATCCTATACTCACAATTAACCAGAACTTTTTGTTCTTTGTTCGTTTTTCCATCAATATCACCTTCCTGCCCTTTGATTCCAATACATAACAGAGCAAATTCCATGCCACTAGATATGAAATTCCACAAATAAATGTATTTTGTTTTATTTCTTTTATTTAAGGCAATATTGCATGTCTTATTACAGAAAGACTAACCAATACGAGCTTTTATTTCTGTAAAATAACTTTGCAATCTATAAGGCTGACTATACAGTTCATGTCCAAATCAAAAGAAACTTAATTTTCATCCACAATTTTATACTTTTTAATCTCATAGAACTCTTCCTCATTTTTTTCTATTAAATAGAGGAAGTTTTCTGAGATTGTCATAGGCATGGATCGAAAAGAATCAGCAAAGTCAGAGCCACAAGTAAAAAAGATGCAGAGAGAGTGGGAAAATACATGATAAGACCAATATTGTCCTTACAGAGTTTAAGTTTTGATGAGACTGAAGGCCGGAGTCAATCCCTCCCACCCTCTTATCATTGAGGAAGAGGACCGCCATGTGCCCTCCTCCACCTCAAGTCGTCCAACAGGAACTCTTGATGGCGGCAGAGAGAGAGGAGTATTCTTAAAACTGATAACCGATAACTGATAGTTTAAAATAAAAAAGATTCGTTATCGTTTCTGCATGTCCGCCATATCGAATTTATCTTTCTTGGTGTAGCCTTCCGGAAAGGAATAAGTCCCGGCCGGAGCGGATTTCTTTGAAATCTCGACAACCTCCGTCCATTGTTTCATTTCCGCACCCATGATATTCATGGTCATTTCCGTCCTGATCTGAAAACCCTTGATTTTCAAAAATTCCTGGATGGCATCTTCATCCAAACGCATCATCGCTTGGGTAAACTGTGGAAACATTTTTTCGTTGAAAGCTTTCCAGTCAAAGGGCACATCCGTACTGGCCCACACCTTCTGGGTCATATCCATCATCATGATATTCATCTTGACATCATACCCTTCGCATTTCCAGTTATTGATCGTCTTTTTTTCACCGGTGGGATTAACCTTTACAGTGACACCCTGCATCATCTGCTGCAATTGCGGGGGGAAGTATTTAGAAAGATCCAGGGGAAGGTCCATGGGAACATAGCTTTTGTTTTTGTGGTTTATCATGTACATCTTTTTGGCGTTTAGATCAATGATGATGGACGTCTCCTTGCCATGCATTGCAAATTTGTCCTTGCCGATCCACAGCTCATTGATCTCATCCTTGGCCGGTTGGGTCTGTCCCATCATGGAGAATTCATCGGTATGCTGCTTCTGCTTGATGTAGAAATCGGCGGTCAATGAAACGGTTGAAAAGGCAAACAAAACCAGTATGACTG
>Ga0209991_10001398_pt1 | contig 10945 bp, 9 predicted proteins | sample ChitaG_FD_183167 | JGI IMG/M metagenome (GOLD analysis project Ga0209991, IMG submission 183167) | Deep subsurface microbial communities from South Pacific Ocean to uncover new lineages of life (NeLLi) - Chile_00310 metaG (SPAdes)... | ecosystem: Environmental > Aquatic > Marine > Oceanic >... | reverse complement strand
ACTTACTCAGCGTCCGCTGTGATTATTGCTTCTGGCTGTCATTACAGGGAGCTTGGAGTACCTGGTGAAAAAGAGTTTCGTGGCAGAGGGGTTAGCTATTGCACCCTGTGTGACGGGCCATTCTTTAGAGGGAAAAAGGTGATTGTTGTAGGTGGTGGAAACGCAGCGGTTGTCTCTGCAATACACCTTGCGAATTTGACATCGGATGTTAAGTTGGCTCATCGAAGAAGTCAGTTGAGAGCGGAAGAAGTGCTTGTGAAGGACCTGCATGTGCAAAAGGTGAATATTCTGTGGAACACGGAGCTTAAAGAGATCAGAGGCGATGTTAAAGTGAAAAGCGTTGTCCTATTCAACAATAAGACCAGTGAAACTAGAGTAACGGATGTTGATGGTGTGTTTGTTCAAGTTGGTGAAGTGCCGAACAGCCAGATCGCTGAGGAAGCTGGCGTTGAAGTAGATAAATGGGGTTACATCATTGTTGACAGTCGTCAGAGAACCAATATGAGCGGTGTGTACGCTGCAGGTGACGTGACCACAAGCCCAGTTAAGCAAATTGGAACAGCCGTTGGGCAAGCCATAATAGCAGCCACTGAAGCGTTTGGTTACACAAAACAACCATACTACTACAAAGCATGATTCTCTATGTTCGTAAGATACTTAGAGTAAGGTTCAAGTTTCAAATTAAGAAGTGGATTACTCTCATTCGTCAGAGGAAAATTAACTTGGATAACAACGCAGTACTTGTGGTTGGCGGGCATGCATGCATGCGTTGTAGGTTAAGTGTTAGCGCGAAAAAGAGCGGGGGCTGATGCAATATTTCGCTACTGCCGTGTATTTTAGAAAGGTTTTATTCTGCAATACTTCATAACAGTAGTAGGTGGGAAAATGACAAGCGAAGATATACCTCTAGGAAGAGAAGGCGGATTATTGGCGAAACTTTATGAAACTACTCAGGTGGAATCTAATCAAGTGATGTGTGTTGAACAACATGTGAGAGACAAACATGGTAAAGCTCCATTGATGGATAAAACACGGAAAGCTTGCAAATACGGCAGAGAAAAAGGGAAAGCGACTACATGCGGTAACTGTCCTTACGGAGTCAAACTACTTGAACCAAGATCAGTGCATGATAGTCATGAAGTTCTCAAGAAATTGAAAGAAGAACAAAGAAAAAAATCAGTATATGTCAGTTAAGGAAAATTGTTTTTTGGTTAAGTTAGTCCAAGAATTTTTTCACTTCTTCTTTGTCCGCTCTTCTGCACTTATTGCGGGTTTATTGCTTCCAATTCGTTAGTCAACACATAGGGTTTAAAAATAACCAACATTTCAGTTATGAAAGGAGCAGTGACGTGATGAAAAGTTTGTCTGAAGACGAAGAGTTTGATGTCATTGTTGTAGGCGGCGGTCCCGCAGGGTTGAATACGGCTATTATGTGTGCAACTAGACACTTGAAAGTTGCACTTTTCGAAAGAAACAGGATAGGTGGGTTCCTCGCAACTCTTTATCCTAACAAGATAATTCCAAACTATCCCGGTTTCCCAGAGGGAATAGTGGCCATAGAATTAGTGAGAAACTGGTTGCAGCATCTCCGATTTAGCGGTGTCACAGTGAAGAGCGAGACCGTCTTGGATGTTGCCAAAGGTCTGACGGTAACTACTGACAAGAAAAAGTATAGGTCCAAGGTTGTGGTTATCGCCACGGGAACCAAGCCTAAACGGCTAGGAATACCCAATGAATCCAAATTCAGCAAGGAAGGTAGGGGAGTATACTATTTTCCGTCTCACCCTGAAGATTTCTTGGGAAAGAAGGTTCTAGTAATTGGGGGTGGAGACACAGCTATAGATGCGGCACTTGAACTGCTTAACTTGGCTGATGAGATAGCTTTGGTTCATAGACGTGAAAGTTTTCGCGCTTTTGATGAAAATGTAGAAAAAGTTAGAAAAAGCGGATTGGTTGACCTAATTCTTAATGGAGAGGTAGTAGCTATAAAGGGACGCAATAGAGTGGAAAAGGTTGTGATAAAACAGAAAGGAAAGAAGCTAGAAAAAAGAGTTGAGGCCATCATAATCGCAATAGGACTCGTTCCAAACAACGAAGTCTTCAAACACCTTGGATTAAGAACTGATGAACGCGGTTTCATCATGACCGACAGAGCTCAGAGAACAAACATTGAAGGAATCTTCGCTGTAGGTGACGTTACCTATGTCGGGCTTCGCTTAATCACCGTAGGGGCGGCTCATGGAGCTATTGCTAGTCACCATATATATTCATATGTGAAAAAACCTTACTGGGCAAGAGAAGCTTGGCTTAATGAAATATAACCATAGCATCTGCCAAAATCCAGTAGTTAATCTCCCTCTAGTGATGCTAAAATATGCTTAAAAGATCGAATTGTCTGAAGCTGCAAGAAGCCTATTCAGCATGCTAATTGATAAACCAGCAATCTAGTTGATTATTTTTGATCGAATAAAAAGTAACACTAAATAACAAGAAGTTATCTATCGCATACTATCGTTTACAAATGTAAAGGTGTGGAAACATGTCTAAGCAAACTAGCCTATATGAAGCGGCGTTGAAACCACTGAAGAAGGCAGCGGCTGCACTGAATCTGGAACCTAATATCGTAGAAGTCTTGAGTAGCCCAGAACGAATGTTAATTGTTTCAATTCCCGTAAAAATGGACGATGGGAAAACAAAGGTCTTCACAGGTTACCGTGTGCAACACAACACAGCCAGAGGTCCAGCGAAAGGCGGCATTCGCTATCATCTAGGAGTATGTCTAGACGAAGTTAAATCATTGGCGTTTTGGATGAGTGTTAAAAACGCTGTTGTTGGTGTTCCTTTTGGCGGCGGAAAAGGCGGAATTACATGTAATCCAAAGAAAATGTCAGAAGGCGAACTTGAACGATTAACAAGAGGCTATGCAGCTGCGATAGCGAAGTTCGTTGGGCCAGACCAAGACATCCCTGCACCTGATGTGGGCACAAACGCTCAAATTATGGGGTGGTTTACTGATGAATACTGTAAGATTGTGGGGAAATGTGTTCCTGGAGTAATAACGGCTAAACCTTTAGAGATAGGTGGTTCAAGAGGAAGAGGAACTGCAACTGGTCGTGGAGCATTCTTTGCTACACTAGAAGCAGTGAAAACCTTCAACATACCCTTGAAGGGAGCACGAGTCTCCATACAAGGATATGGTAATGTGGCGCGACCGATAGCCAAATATCTTTATGAATTGGGCTGCAAAATCGTAGCAGTCAGCGATTCTACAGGCGGCGTATATAACCCCGAAGGTATGCATCCTGTAAAGCTCGCAAAGTTCAAAACTAAAACACGCAGTGTCAAAGGTTTTCCAAGAAGCAAGGAGATAAGCACTATAGACCCAATCACCGTAGACTGTGACATACTCATTCCTGCGGCTTTGGAGAATCAAATAACCGAGAAGAACGCCAGCAAGGTTCAAGCAAAACTTATAGTTGAAGAGGCAAATGGACCGACAACTGCCGAAGCAGATAAAATATTGTATGAAAAAGGTGTCGTAATTGTTCCTGATGTCTTAGCCAATGCTGGAGGCGTTACAGTAAGTTATTTCGAGTGGGTCCAAAATCGCATGGGATATTATTGGAGCGATGAAGAAGTTGATGAAAAACTAAAACAAGTAATGACAAAAGCCTTTAAAGGCGTCTATCAAAACGCGAAGCAGTATCAAGTAGACACCTCTCTTACTACACAGCAATCACTAATGGATATGCGAACAGCCGCTTATGTGACAGCGGTTAAGAAAATTGTCGACGCAATGCGAGCTCTAGGTCGCATCTAGCCTCCTTCCTTTCCAGCAATGCAAACACAAGTCACTTAGTGGGTCTTCAAAGGAAATGTGGCGGCATACATGGAAGTAGAAGCATTGCATCCTCTCAGAACGCTACGATTATCAGGCATGCATGCATTTCCACGATATTCTTTTATAGAATCGTATACATGGCTTTCCTTCTGAAATGTATGTGCAAATGTGCGAGGAATTGACTTTGGCTACCAATGCTGCACTTGTGGTTGGCGGAGGTATAGCTGGAATGCAAGCATCTCTTGATCTCGCTAACCGCGGTTTCAGGGTATATCTTGTTGAAAAATCTCCAAGTATTGGAGGGCGGATGGCTCAGCTTGACAAAACTTTTCCAACGATGGACTGTTCAATATGTATCCTTGCTCCAAAAATGATTGAGTGCTTCCGCCACCCGAACATCAAACTGTTCACATGTTCAGAAGTTAAGGAAGTTACTGGTTCTGCTGGGAACTTCAGAGCTAAGGTTTTAAAACACCCAAGGTTTGTTGACACGAACAAATGCACTGGTTGTGGTGTGTGCACTGAAAAGTGCCCAGTTAAGGTACCGAGCGAATTTGATATGGGCCTGGGGATACGAAAAGCCGTCTACATGCCTTTTCCACAAGCAGTACCACGTGTAGCCACAATAGACAAGGACCACTGCCTCTTCTTTCAGAAAGGAGTATGCAGAGTATGCGAAAAATTCTGCCAAGCACATGCAATCAACTTCGATCAAAAACCTGAGGAAATAACGCTTAATGTTTCAAGCATAATATTGGCCACAGGCCTAGAGCTTTATGACCCAGCGCCGATAACCGAGTATGGTTATAAACGATACAAGAATGTTCTTCTATCGCTAGAATTTGAAAGGCTCATCAATGCTTCCGGGCCAACCCGTGGAGAGCTTTCAAGGCCTTCAGATAACAAGCATCCCCATAGAATAGTTTTCATACAATGCGTTGGCTCAAGAACCCAGCAAAAGGGATTACCATACTGCTCAAGCGTGTGTTGCATGTATGCCACAAAAGAGGCAATCCTAGTCAGAGAACACGACCCAGAATGTGAAGTTTACATTTTGTATATGGATCTAAGAGTATATGGGAAACGATTCCAGGAGTTCGTGAGCAGAGCCAGAGACGAATGGGGCGTCAAATACGTTAATGGGCGTCCATCCGCAATCCTAGAAGACCTTTCGACAAAGGATCTTTTGGTTCGATACTTGGACGTCTTTGGTGGAAAGATAGAAGAGTTGCGTACTGATTTGGTTGTGCTTTGTCCAGCTTTGATTCCAAGAGAAGACAATAAGGTTCTGGCAAAAACTTTCTGTTTAGAATTAAATGAATACGGCTTTTTCAAAACGAAAGACCCGCTACTTGCATCTGTTGAAACAAACGTAGAAGGAATCTTCGTTTGTGGATATTGTCAAGCACCTAAGGACATTTCTGAGTCGGTTACACAAGCCAGTGCAGCAGCAGCTAGAGCCGCGGAGGTGACTGTATCCGCTGTTGTGGGGTAATGCCGAATGGAAACGGGTAAAGAAGAAATAAGAATCGGCGTTTTTGTCTGCCGCTGCGGCTTCAACATTGGCGGAGTAGTCGACGTACCAACTATTGTAGAGTATGCTAAAACTTTGCCTAATGTTGTTTGCGCCGAAGAAGACCTCTACATGTGCTCATCCGCTGGATTAAACCTCATCAAGGAACGCATAAAGAAGTATAACCTCAACCGAGTTGTAGTCGCATCGTGCACGCCCGCAACCCATGAACCAGTTTTCAGAAAGGCGTGCGAAGAAGCCGGGTTGAACAAGTACCTTTTTGAAATGGTGAACATAAGGGAGCACTGCGCATGGGTTCACATGCGCCATCCAAAAGAAGCAACAGAAAAAGCCAAAGACCTTGTCAGAATGGCTGTTGCCAAAGCAAGATACCTTGAGCCCCAAATAGAGCCTGAACTCGAGATAAATCCCTCAGCACTGGTCATAGGCGGGGGCATAGCTGGAATGACCGCGGCTATGTCCCTTGCAAGACAAGGCTTCGACGTCCACTTGGTTGAGAAGAAAGCGAAACTTGGTGGAATGCTAAGATACTTGTATAAGCTGCAACCTACCGAACGTGACGCCTCAGAAATACTACATGAAGCTATTACAGCCGTCAAGGCCAACAGCAACATACAATTGCACACGTCAACCATCGTTCAAGAAGTGAAGGGTTTCATTGGAAATTTCGACGTAACGCTCCAGCAGAAGGGTTCAAACGAGCATGCGCAAATCAACGTAGGAACAATAATCGTAGCCACCGGAGCCGAAGATTTCAAGCCGTTAGGAATGTACAGATATAAGGAAAATGAAAACGTCGTGACACAACTTGAGCTTGAGCAGCTTCTCAAAAAGAGCGAACTCAAAAAGCCTAAAAGAGTTGTTATGATCCAATGTGTCGGGGCTAGAGAAAAAACTGGCAGAACCTACTGTTCAAGAATATGCTGCATGGTAGCCCTCAACAACGCTCTACTCCTCAAAAAATTGTGTCCAGATGTGGAAATCAGCATACTTTTTCGCGACCTGCAAACTTACGGAGAATACGAAGATTTTTACCGTGAGGCGAGGGCGAAGTTCATCAATTTCATTCGCTATGACACGAACCGACCTCCAAAAGTCACTTCAAAACCTGATGGAAAACTGACTGTTACAGTTTATGACGCGTACTTGGACGCTGTGATTGAAATTGACAGTGACTTGGTTGTTTTATCAGTACCTCTAGTTCAACATGAAGATGGGAGAAAACTTTCTTCTATACTCAAAGTACCTCTGGGCTTTGACGGCTTCTTTTTTGAGGCTCATCCAAAGCTTAGGCCTGTTGACTTTACATCAGAGGGCATATATGTTTGTGGCACAGCCCACGGTCCGAAAAATGTTAATGAAAGCATCGCTCAAGCCTGTGCTGCAGCCTCTAGGGCAGCGATTCCGATGGCTGTTAGAAAAATAAAGGCTGAAGCCGTTAAGGCATCAGTTGACGAGGACATCTGTGTCACATGTGATGCATGTGTAGTTTCATGCATTTTCAACGCCATTGAGGCGGCATCCTTTGGACTGCCCAATATTATTGAGGCTAATTGCAAAGGCTGCGGTGTATGTGCTGCGGAATGCCCTATGGGTGCCATGCAGCTCAAACACTTCACGGATAAGCAGATTGTGGCGGCCATTGAAGCGCTGTTCAAACCGAAGAAGACTGCAAGCTTGGGTGATAGTTTCGAGCCGATTATACTGTGCTTTGCATGTCAATGGTGTTCTTATGGTGCTGCTGACCTCGCAGGTATATCGAGGATTCAATATCCGCCAAATGTTCGAATCTTACGTGTTCCATGTAGCGGCAGGGTGGATGTGCTTCATGTTTTAAAGGCTTTTCATAACGGTGTTGACGGAGTTATCATAACGGGATGCCTCATCGGCGACTGCCACTACATAGATGGTAACGTGAAGGCCAGAAGCAGAGTGGAAGTAATGAAAAAATCCCTTCCAGCACTTGGCATAAATCCAGAACGGCTTGAAATAGATTATGCTTCATCTTCTGAAGGGCAGAAATTCGCGACTATGATGACTAATTTTGTGGAAAAAATAAGGAAGCTCGGACCGAATCCTTTAGGGGTTGAAGGAGGAGGCGACTAGCTTGTATAGAATAGTGACAAAACGGGAACTGGTTCCACACATTAACCTATTCGAGTTTTCAGCCAAAGAAATAGCCGTGAAAACCAGGCCAGGACAATTCATAATTCTACGGGTGGATGAAAAGGGAGAAAGGGTTCCCCTTACTATGACTGGCGCGGACCCTGAGAAAGGCACGATAACAGTGGTCTGCCACGAAGTTGGCAAATCAACGAGACAGCTTGGACAGCTGAAAGAAGGAGATTGCATCCTTGACTTGTTGGGTCCTTTGGGAAAACCCGCTGAAATCGAAAAATTTGGAACTGTGCTATGCATTGGCGGCGGAGTGATGGTGGCTCCCTTATACTTTCAGGCTAAAGCTTTTCACGAAACAGGCAACACAGTCATTGGTGGGATCGGCGCTAGAACTGAAAATCAACTGATTTTTGAAAATGAAATGCGAGAAGTATGTGATGAGCTCTACGTGGCAACGGATGATGGAACAAGGGGCTACAAGGGACTGGGCTTCCTCGAGGGTTTGCTCAAAGAAAGGAAGATTGACCGCGTGATAACTATGGGACCAGTTTTGATGATGAAAAAAGTCTCAGAACTCACTCGTCCCTATGGCATACCCACAATTGTGAATCTGATTCCAATAATGGTTGATGGGATGGGGATGTGTGGAGCGTGCAGAGTAACTGTTGGCGGCAGAACACTGTTCGCTTGCGTTGACGGTCCAGACTTTGATGGACATCAAGTGGATTTTGAAGAATTGATGATTCGACTGAAGATGTTCACTCCTCAAGAAAAGCTTGCCTTTGTTTTTCAAGAGGAGGGAGGAAGAAGCCTATGAGCAAGCCCAAACCCAAAATAAAGAAAGAAGTCGTTTCCATGCCCAAACAAGACCCTAAGGAACGCAGCCACAACTTTAGCGAGGTAGCACTTGGCTACACAAGGCAGCAAGCCGTGGCTGAAGCCGAAAGGTGTCTACAATGCGTAAAGGCTCCATGCATAAATGGATGCCCCGTGGATGTAGACATCCCAGCATTCGTAAACCTCGTCAGAGAACGTAAATTTGACGAAGCGATAAGGAAGGTCAAGGAGAAGAATAGTCTTCCAGCTATCTGTGGCAGAGTGTGCCCCCAAGAGGAACAATGCCAAGCGAGTTGCACGTTGGGAAAAGTTGGTGACCCAGTTTCTGTTGGAAGGCTGGAGAGGTTTTTGGCTGACTGGGAAAGAGAACGGGGCTATGAGATTCCGCGGAAGTCTGCTTCTAGGGGTAGGAGCGTGGCAATTGTCGGTGCTGGTCCAGCGGGCTTAACGGCTGCAGCGGATCTAGCCAAGCTTGGATACGAAGTCGTAATTTTTGAGGCTTTGCATAAACCTGGCGGCGTGCTCATTTATGGGATTCCAGAGTTTCGGTTACCGAAAAAAATTGTTGAAGCTGAAGCTGAATACATAGAGAAGTTAGGCGTCACAATAAAAATGAATGCGATAATTGGAAGATTGTACACTATAAATGAGTTGCTTGAACAATTTGACGCAGTTTTCATAGGCACTGGTGCAGGACTCCCACGTTTCATGAGGATACCCGGCGAAAACCTGTGTGGGATATACTCGGCCAACGAATTTCTGATACGTGTTAACCTCATGAAAGCGTATGATTTTCCGAAGTATGCCACACCCATCTATGTTGGAGAAAAAGTGGCCGTTATTGGAGGCGGTAACTCGGCTATGGACTCGGCCAGATGTGCCTTAAGGCTGGGAGCGAAGGAAGTGAAAATTGTTTACCGAAGGTCTAGACAGGAAATGCCCACCAGAGCCGAAGAAGTTGAAAACGCTGAGGAAGAGGGAATAAAGTTCAAGTTTCTTTCCAATCCAGTCAGATATTTTGGCGATGAACGTGGATGGGTAAAAGGAATGGAATGTATTAAGATGGAACTTGGAGAACCTGACGAGTCGGGACGCAGAAGACCCATTCCTATAAAGGGGTCCGAGTTTATTATTGATGTGGACACCGTGATTGTCGCTATAGGGAACACTGCGAATCCATTAATTCAACGAACTACTGAAGGCCTTGAAGTCACTAAATGGGGCACAATAGTTGTTGATGAAGAAACAGGGAAAACCAGTAAGGAAAGAGTTTACGCAGGTGGAGATGTGGTCAGCGGCGTAGCCACAGTGATCAGCGCCATGGGAGCTGGAAAGAGAGCAGCCTGCAGTATTCATAGGCATTTGCTGAGAAAGAAAAGGATGCAACAACGCAAGGAATCATAACTTTTAGGATTGCACGTGCGCACATTTGTTGCTATGCATAGGATTTAAGGAGATGCCGGACGTTCCCTCTAACCACGTTTTGAGAGAGGGAATCCTTACGGTTAGCCGTCGAATGCAAAGAGAATGGTGTTGATGTGGGCTGGTTGAAGTTGTTTTGAAAATTCTTCTCTAGCTTTTCTTCTTTAACTGACTTTGTTTACTATCTTGTCTACTTTAACTTTGTGGGATTGCAGTGCAAGGTCTTTCGGGTCTATTCCTAGCGATAGGCTTAGAAGTTCCGAATAATGGAGCACGGGCATATTGTATTCTTCTTCAAACTTCGACTTTATCTGTAGTTGCCCTAAATCTAGTGCAATGAAGCAGAATGGGCAAAGGGTTGCAATGCAGTCGGCGCCAGCCTTGCTTGCGTTCACAAGTTTTTCCCGTGCGAGCTCAAGTGCAAGCTCGTCAGAGTAGCCCCTTAGAAGCCCCCCGCAGCATCTAAGCTTGTTTCGGTATTCAATGCTCTCTGCTCCTAGTGCCTCAAGCAAATCGTCGAAGACGCGTGGGCGTTCTGGATCATCGAATTTTAGAAGCTCGCTAGGTCTAAGTGAGTGGCAACCGTAGAAAGCCGCTACTTTTAGGTTGCTTAGGGGTTTGGAGATTTTTTGTTTGAGATTCTTTGCTCCTATGTCCTCTACTAGAACTTGTAGGTAATGTTTCACTTCTTTGCTCCCTTCAAATTCTTTCCCAGCATTGGATAATATTCTGTTTACCCTTGCTTTGAGTTGTTTATCAGCTTTCAACATGGCATTTGCCATGGCAAGAGATTCGAAACAGCCTGTACATAACGTAACTATATCCAGGTTGGCTTCTTCGGCTAGGCAAATGTTGTACGCAGCTATGGATAGGCTGGTTTCTAAATCTATGGACTGCACTGGTGGAGGGGCACAGCACGTCATGTCAGCTAGGTCAACAAGCTCTATTCCCAGTTTGGCTAGAGCCTTCCTTGCCGACAACTCGTAGTTTGGCTGACGAGCAGGTATGGTACAACCCAAGAAAAGAGCATAGCTTGTCATGTTGCTTCCTCCTTCTTTTGTTGCAGTTTATCAAACCCAGTGGCGGAGAGAATCTTTCTGAGCGCATTCACGCCCGTTGGTTGAAGTGGCGGTAAACCGAGAGTAGGTCTTTTTGTTTCTACGAATTTGGAAACCTTGACCACGCGGGCATCA